>OGIK01000047.1_pt1 | contig 131475 bp, 136 predicted proteins | sample 1571781 | NCBI WGS metagenome assembly OGIK01 (sample SAMEA2581956, study PRJEB24529) | metagenome | biome: Human gut stool | place: China | collected 2011
GTCCATAATCTTTGGATAACATGATTATATTGCCACGGACTTATGCAACTGTGCCGTAATATTTTCAGGTTTTCACTTGCTTGGGGCAGTCCTGCTTCTTCCGCTTTGCGCAGCAGGTTCTCCGCTTCGGTATAATTCCCGTTCAGCATTTGCATGATACCTTGCAAAAGGGTCTTTTCGGGAGTCTCACCGGCTTTGTCCAGATAGAGTGAGGCGCCTTTGGTATCTCCCTGCGAGAGCAGGATGCAGGCTGCATTGAGATTGGCAACGGGGTGTTCCGGATTAAGCAGAACCGCCGTCATGAAAATCTTATTGTATTCCGGACTGCCGGCAGGGTAGGTCCGGGCTATGCGGAACATCTCTTCAATACTCAGATTCTTGGGGTTGCTTTGGAATACCTGCTTGGCCTGCTCTACCGTAAACGGACGTACCACATAGTGGATGGTGTAGTCTGAATGGCGGAGGCCGGGGAACCAATGTTGCAGGATGAAACGGAACTCTTCGGGATAACGTTTCCGTATTTTCCGTTCTTTCCCGTCGGGGCTGCTTTTGCTTTCTGCAATATGTAGCAGTTCCTCGCGATGGGTGATAACGGTGTCGGTCAGCAACTTGACAAATCCGTCCCAGTCTTCGGGGGTGTAATGGGTGGTGAACAATGTATCGTTGAAAGAATATTGGCTGCATACATAGTCTTTCAGGGTCCGGGTCCGTTCCCGCGCCAGACGCTCGTTGTTGGAGTAGGGGCCTTCGGGAGAGGCGTATCCGTGAATGTCAATATGCGAAATGACTACATTGGTATCGTTTTTTATCAGGTCGATACTGCGCTTTATCTTTGCCAGTTCGGCCGGATTGTTTCTGTATTCGGGATAGATGGTTGTTTCGTTGAGCGGGAAGTCCAGATAGGCACGTCCGCTTTCTTCGCGCACTTTCCTTTCTTCCATCTGCGGAGTGATGAACGCTACGTGCGGATGGATATCGGGAAGGATGTTCAGGCGGGTCAGATAGGTGGAGTCTGTATGGCGGGGGACTCCGCATCCGCATTCTTTTTCGATGAGATGCAAGGAGGCATGCTTCATCCAGTGGGTGAAGGGGATGCTGCGCAAGTAGTGTACGCTTTGCTTGCGGTCATTGCGGCGGCGTAACTCTTCATAGTCTTTTTCCTGTCTGCCGGTTTCACGCTGGAAGAAAATATGCTGTTTACGACCGTTCACATAGATGGCGGGAAGCTGGATGAAGTTGTCCAGGCTGTCGCTGAGCCGGGGAATCAGTATGACTGATTCGTTGGAGGGAATCTGCCTGGTAATGTCTACTTGCATGGACACTACCAGACTTTCTCCCATCCGGTAGAGCCGGGAGGAGGCGATGTAAATCGAACTGTCCCGTTCTGCCGGCTGCGCCGATGAGCAAAGCGCAGGAAAAATAAATGATATAAGATAGAATAAGTATTTCATGGCTCTTTAGTTAAATATGTAAACTATACTCAGGGATGCTTTGGAGGGGCCGAAATAGTGATAATGGCCTTTTTCCAGTAGCTCGGCGCACACGTCGGGGCATTTATATTTCTTATAGTCGATATATTCATACCCTACACCGACGGAAACTTCTATATTCCAGTGGCGGTTGAGCAGGATGTGGTATCCGTAGCTTATGCCTCCACCTGCCAGCCAGCCTGCATACCGGTGCTCTTTCAGCCAGGGGAAGAGTCCGAAAGGCATCTTTTTCCCTCCTATGTTGAACTGCGCTCCGTTGAGATAGGCTCCCCAAAAACTGCCGTTGAATTTCTGGCAAGTCCAGTAGCGGTATTCCGGTTGTATGAGCCAATATTTGTTGACATATCCTTCCGTGCGTTTCCACGGGCGTATGCTGCCGGACAAATCGAATGTGGATTTGGGGCCGAAGGCATATTCCACACCGGCATTCAGCGCACCGTTGGCGGCGGAAAGCAGGTTGCTTTTGACAGCCGTTTTCTGTGCGGAAACGGAAAGGGCGCTACCGAGCAGAAGAAAAGAAAGGACATACCGGGTTTTCATGTTTTATTGTATATTGGTTTGGTTGGATTCAAAGAATATTTTCAGGTTATAGGTGGCTTCTTCCGAGCCTTCGGCTTTGGCGGCTTTCAGCAGGCGGATGCCTTCGTAGGTGTTGTTGCACAACAGCTCGTAGGCTCCACGGCAGTTCTTGTAGGCAAGCGTTTCATGGGAAGCCATTTGCAGATAGCGGCCGGCTGCCTGTGTGTTGCCCCGTTCGATGGCGGCGGCAGCGGCGTTGAGGTTGGCAACGGGGCTTGCCGGATATATCTTGACACTGATGTCTATGATTTTGTAGAACTGTTCCGGAGTGTTCTTGTAGCTGATGGCCACGGTGTAAAGCTCGCGTAACGAAAGCATCTGCGGATTGATTTCGGCTATGACACGCGCTTCGTCCAGACTGAAGTTCAGCTCTTTCTGGTTGCGTTCATCGGTGGCATCGCTTTCGGGAGATACATAGCTTCCCTTGAAATACGGTTTGGCAGAGGGTGCGGGCGGAACAGGGGAAACAGAATGGTGTTCCGGAACAACGGGAGCAGAGGGGGAGGAGGCTGCCATAGGAGCTTCCCGGTTCCTGTCCCGTTGGGGAACGAAATGATCTGTTGCTGTTGCTATATGGGGTGCTGTGTCCGGAATGGGGATATTTTCGCTTTGTACTTTCTCTCCGCTGCCGTTGATGACTTCCTTCTTGAGGTTCAGGGTGGCGAACTGTATCCAGTCGGCTGCCGGAAGGGAAGCACGGTAGTGGATAGTCTGATCGCTGTCTGTCAGGGGAATAGCGGTAAATACGGGAGTTACATCTGCCTTGCCTCTTCGTTTGTTGAGCGCCAGGGTACGGCGGTATAGCCGGTGTGCACGTTCTCCGTTCAGCAGGATTTGAGGGAGTTCTGCCGTGCGGGTTCCGTCTGTGAGGACAGGAGTGAGGCGGATATGGTTTTTGGTGTCCATTTGGGGAACATTGAAGGTCATTTTCATGAACACTGTGGCAGAGTCCTGTCCGAGAGTAACGGAGGGAGGCAGGATATCGAGTTTCAGGTTTTGTGCAGTGGCAAAGGTGCCGCATAATAAAAGACTGAATAGTATGTTTGTCTTGAGTTTCATGACTGATAGGGTATATTTGCTTTTATATTTATTGAATGAAATAAATGAATGATATGCCTAGCTGGGTAGGCCCGACATAGTTGGAGTGGGATTTCTCAATGAGTGCGTCTCCTTTGGCGGGACCGTATTTATCATAGGTGAGATGGGCGTATCCGACAGATATGCTTGCTTCAAGACTCCAGAATGTGCTGAGCAGCCATTGGTGTCCATAGGTAATGCCGCAACCTATCAGATTACCCTGATAACGGTTGTTCTTGACCGTGGTGAAAGGAGTGGTTCCACCGAAATTGTATTGGGCGAAATGGGCTTGCACCCCGAAAAAACTTCCTATGAATGTTTCATTGAGCCACCAACGGTATTCAGGCTGGATCAGAATGTGCTTCATTTTTTTGTTTTCTCCCAGATTCCAGGGATTATAGTTGACACTCAGATTGAATGAATGGGTGTCGTCACACCTTATTTCTCCTCCCAGGTTGAGAGTGCCGGTAAGGTCATAAAGAACATTGCTTTTTAAAGCGATACTTTGAGCCGGGGCTATACGCGGAGTCATAACTGCCAGCATGATTGCTATTATAAATAAGTAAGAATGTCGCATTGTCAATATTTTTATTTTGTTTTTTTTCTGTTACTTTAGAAGTAACGGAAGGGGAGGAGGGAGGCGAAAAAACATGAAAACAGCAGTAAGATAAAGATTTAGTGGCTGTTAGAGAAGATAAAAGACCGGAAATGTGGCTTCACTCATATTGACAATCGGAGTATGGGTAGGGAGAGGTATATGCGGAATAAAAAAAATTTTAAAATAAAAACGAAAAAAAAGTGTAGAAATCTTGCATTGTATTTAAAGTTTGTATACTTTTGCTTCCAAAATCTGTTCCGTTACTTCTAAAGTAACAGTCTTGTAATTTGTTGTTTTATAATGTAATGTGAAGTTTTAAAATTGATTATATAGAAATATTAATGTGATTAATTATTACTTTGTTTGCTCTGTCTAATTCATCGTTTTTAAAGCTTTTCAAGTAGGTTTCGGTCACCTTTGTGGAGGAGTGCCCCAGGGCATCACAAATCAATTGTTCCGAAAAGTGACAGTATTTAGCCAAAGTGGCCCAAGTGTGGCGGCTGGTGTAGGAACTGACGTTGAGTTTGATTCCGCAGTATACCGCCAGTTGTTTCAGGTCATAGTTCAGTTTCCGCAAGGCATGTTGGTATTCTGCATACTCTTCTTCGCTTTTCCGGTTTCCACTGAGAATGGGAAGCAGGTAGGGGGAGGCGGAGTCTGTATTTTGATACCGTTTGATAAGGTTCATGGCAGCGGGAGGAATCTCGACGGTGAGCAGGGCTCCTGTTTTGTGGCGGCGGTAGGAGATAACGGAATCTTGCAGGTCTGTTTTGCGCAGGTGTGCCAGATCCACAAAGGGCATCCCGCGCAACAGGAACATCAGGGTAATCCATGCCCGGCTCTCTTTCATGCTTTGCGGCAGGGGGCGTGGAAGGGAGGCACTTAATAATTTGCTCATGTCTTTGGCATCGAGGGCACGTTTGGTATTGGCTTTTACGCCGGTATATACGTGACGGAAAAGACGGGGCTTTTCTTCCGCCAGACCATCGTCCACGGCTTTGTTGTAGATGCTTCGCAAGGTACGCATATAAGTGGAGACAGTGTTCCAGGTACATCCCTTGTTGCGCAGGTGGTTCTCAAATTGTTTCAGGCGTGAACGTTCCATCTGGTTGAACCGGATGGCATCGGTCTTGCAGAAGAGCATGAAGGCGTTCAGGGTGCTTTGGTAGATGTGGGCGGTACTGAAACGCTCTTCTTCTTTTAGCGACCGGATAAGTTGTTTCATAAATAGGGTCAGGTTAGATTTCTTTTTCATTGTTTTTTTCGTTTTTAATGTTAGGTAATTCTGTTCCACAATACATTTCCTTTTAAAAGTTGGGTTTGCCCCCGTTTGTTCATCAGCTTTTTTTCTTTTTGTGATAGCTTGTGCTTTTTCTTCTCTTTTTGACGATTGGCGGAGGTCTTGTGAGTACGTCTTGTTGTTTTTTTCGTCTAACTGTAAATAATTTATATGAAAAGAATGAAAAATATCAGGCTAGGAACACTTGTCGCATGTATGTGCGTGTTATGGGGGTGCGAGAAACCCAATGTGAATATTGTGATGCCGCAGGAGGCGTCGAACCGGGTGCTGTTTGCAGGAGAACATTTGAAGAAAGCGCTGGAAGATGCGGGGTATTCGTCTGTTATGTTGTCGGATACTGCCGGTATGGATAAAGATGAGGTATGCATCCGTCTGGAACAGGCTGCCGATACAGCCGGACTGAAAAAGGAGGGGTTTACCATTTCTACCCGTGGAAACATGACTACGGTGACAGGAAACGACGGAAGCGGTGTGATTTACGGCTGTCGGGAATTGATAGATCATGTAGGGCAATACAAGGATTTGAAGTTTCCGGCACAGCTGACGGATGCTCCGGAAATGGTGCTTCGCGGAGGTTGTGTAGGGATTCAGAAAATGGAATACCTGCCCGGAAGAGGGGTGTATGAGTATCCTTATACGCCGGAGAGCTTCCCTTGGTTTTATGACAAGGAGCAATGGATAAAGTATCTGGATATGCTGGTGGAGAACCGCATGAATTCCTTGTATCTGTGGAACGGGCATCCGTTTGCTTCCTTGGTGAAGCTGGAAGAGTATCCTTTTGCCGTGGAAGTGGATGAGGAAACTTTCAAGAAAAATGAGGAAATGTTCTCGTTCCTGACTGCCGAGGCGGACAAGAGAGGTATCTTTGTGATCCAGATGTTTTATAATATATTGTTAAGCAAGCCTTTTGCCGAGCATTACGGGTTGAAAACACAGGATCGTAACCGTCCCATTACTCCGCTGATCAGTGATTATACACGTAAGTCGGTGGCCGCGTTTATAGAAAAATATCCCAATGTAGGTCTGCTGGTGTGCTTGGGGGAAGCGATGGATACCTACGAGGATGATGTGGAATGGTTCACCAAAACCATTATTCCGGGAGTGAAGGACGGACTGAAGGCACTGGGGCGTACGGACGAACCGCCCATTTTGCTGCGTGCGCATGATACGGACTGCAAGATGGTGATGGATGCGGCACTGCCGTTATACAAGAACCTCTATACCATGCATAAATACAATGGTGAGTCACTGACTACTTACGAACCGCGCGGACCTTGGTCCAAGATACACTCGGACTTGAGTGCCTTGGGAAGTATTCATATCAGTAATGTGCATATTCTGGCAAACTTGGAACCGTGGCGCTGGGGATCTCCCGACTTTGTACAGAAGGCGGTGAATGCCATGCACAATGTACATGGAGCCAATGCCCTGCATCTGTATCCGCAGGCTTCTTATTGGGACTGGCCGTACACGGCGGACAAACTGGCGGATGGCAAACGGGAGTATCAGCTGGACCGTGACTGGATATGGTACAAGACGTGGGGACGCTATGCATGGAACTGTCATCGGGACCGTTCATCCGAAGTGGAATATTGGGACAAGCAGTTGGGCGATTTTTATGGTACGACTCCTGCTGAAGCCGGAGATATTCTGGAGGCATACGAGCAGAGTGGAGAGATTGCTCCGAAGTTGCTCCGTCGTTTCGGCATCACGGAAGGGAACCGGCAGACTTTGTTGCTGGGTATGTTTATGAGCCAGTTGGTGAATCCTTATAAATATACCATCTATCCGGGATTTTATGAGAGTTGCGGGCCGGAGGGCGAGAAGCTGATAGAATATGTGGAGAAGGAATGGAAGAAACAGCCGCATGTGGGCGAATTGCCGCTGGATATTGTGGCGCAGGTGGTGGAACACGGTGACAAGGCGGTGGCGGCCATTGACAAGGCTGCCGCAGCGGTGACTCGTAATAAAGAGGAGTTCGGACGTTTGCGGAATGACATGCATTGCTATCGTGAATTTGCTTATGCCTTTAACCTGAAAGTGAAAGCTGCTCAGCGTGTCTTGAACTACCAGTGGGGAAAGGATCTGAATGAACTGGATGCCGCTATTCCATTGATGGAACAAAGTCTGGAGCATTACCGCAAGCTGGTGGCATTGACGGATAGTACTTATTATTATGCCAACAGTATGCAGACCGCGCAACGCCGTATTCCTATCGGTGGTGACGGTGGCAAGAACAAGACCTGGAAAGAGATGCTGGTGCATTATGAAAATGAGCTGGCTAATTTCAAGGCGAACTTGCAGTTGCTGAAAGATAGGGCGGCAGGTAAGGTGACGGAAAGTGCAGCTGAGATAAAACCTTTGTCCGCCGCAAATGTGAAGATCCTGAACGGACTGGCTCCGGTGAAACTGGCGACGGGGGCAAGCCTGTTCTCCAATGTACCGGGCAAGGTGGATGCACTGGCCGCCGAGCTGGAAGGGCTGACTGCTTATAGAATGAACGGGGATGTGCAGCGCAAGGAAGGTACGACAATAGAGTTTGAAGCGGCTGCTCCGGTGAATTTGTTGGTAGGTTATTTCCGTGATGACCAGAAGAAGTATGCGAAAGCCCCGAAACTGGAAACGGACGCTTCTGCCAATGATTACGGTCAGGCGGAACCGAAACTGACCAATGCCATACGCATAGCGGGTATGCCGCTGGCGAATGTACACGCTTATCATTTTGAGGCCGGAAAGCATACCTTGTTGCTGCCGAAAGGATATACGATGGTGCTGGGATTTACAGACGCGCAGGTGACTCCGCGTAATGCGGGACTGGCCGGTGCGGAGGAAACGATGGACTGGATGTTCTATTAGTAGCCTTAATTCCAGAGGCCGGAATCGCAGTATGGCGTAAAATTTTCAAGTATATCTTGAGAATTTTACGCCATTTTTGTACATAGTTCTAAGATTTTTATAAGGAAAAGTTGCTTAACTGATAAACTTTTTCTATTTTTGTCGTATGAGCAGAAAGATAATAGCATACGAAAACTACTATAAAGATTTTTTTGATACTCTGGATAAAGGTACGCAAGAAAAAGTCCTATATGGATTACTCTTATTGAAGACTCAAGATAGACTACCGGCAAAGTATGTGAAGTTTCTTAAAGAGGGTCTGTATGAGTTAAGAATAGAGTGGCAAGGTAATATCTATAGGATTTTCTTCTGTTATGATGAAGGGCATATTGTTATATTGTTCAATGGCTTTCAAAAGAAGACGCAGAAAACACCAGATAGAGAAATTGATAAAGCATTAAAACTAAAGAAAGAATATTATGAGCGAAAAAGAACTAAAGATGTTTGATGTCGATGCACAGTTGGATGCTGTGTTTGGCAAAGAAGGGACTCCGGAGCGTAAGGCTGCCGAAGACAGGGCTAATGCTTTCTTTACCGGGCAAATAATTGAAGAGGCAAGGAAGAAAGCAAATATGACACAGGCGGAACTTGCCGAAAAGATAGGGACTAATAAGTCTTATATTTCCCGTGTGGAAACAGGAAAAACAGAGCCTAAGGTTTCTACCTTTTATCGTATTGCTTCTGCTTTGGGATTGAATGTTGAGCTGACCCCTGCTATGTGATGGTAAGAATAGAGAATGAGATAAAAGTTCTCTGAATGGGTACATTTTCTTCTTTTATCCGTCTTGCCAATAGATAAAAAAGATAATTATGAAGAAGATATTGATATTGGCATTTTTACTGTTGTCATTGGGAACATACGCCCAACGTGAAGTTCCGCAATCGCGCATGGAGCAGATTTATGAGGAAGCCAAGACTCCTTATAAATATGGGCTGGCTGTAGCTCCTGCCGACAACAAGCATAAAATAGACTGTCCTACCGTGTTCCGCGAAGGGGATAAGTGGTATATGACCTACGTGGTTTATAATGGTAAGAGCGGACTGGACGGGCGTGGATACGAAACATGGATAGCCGAAAGTGATAATCTGTTGGAATGGCGTACATTGGGACGTGTCTTGTCTTATCGTGACGGATTCTGGGATTGCAACCAGCGTGGTGGTTTCCCTGCATTGCCGGATATGGAGTGGGGAGGAAGCTATGCCCTGCAGACGTATAAAGGCAAGCATTGGATGACTTATCTGGGTGGGGAAGGGACCGGATATGAATCGGTGAACAAGCCGCTGTATATCGGTTTGGCCTGGACAGACCGGCCTTTGGGTTCCGCCCATGAGTGGCAGGCACAGGACAAGCCTGTGATGAGTATCCATGATAAAGACGCGCAATGGTGGGAAAAGCTGACCCAGTACAAAAGTGTGGTCTATTGGGATAAGGAGAAAACACTGGGCGCTCCTTTCGTCATGTTCTATAACGCGGCAGGACGGCATCCGGAAACCGATTTGAAAGCGGAACGGGTGGGTATCGCCTTGTCAAAGGATATGAAGAAGTGGAAACGCTATCCGGGCAATCCGGTCTTTGCACACGAGGCGGACGGAACCATCACGGGGGATGCGCATATCCAGAAAATGGGCGACGTGTATGTCATGTTCTACTTCTCGGCTTTTGAACCGAGCCGCAAATACAAGGCATTCAATACCTTTGCTGCCAGTTATGACCTGGTGCACTGGACCGATTGGAAAGGGGCGGATTTGATTATCCCTTCCAAAGACTATGATGAATTGTTCGCTCATAAAAGTTATGTGGTGAAACACAATGGGGTGGTGTATCATTTTTATTGTGCCGTGAATGACGCGGAACAACGTGGTATAGCCATTGCTACCAGCAAGCCGATGGGACGTTCGCAAGTGCATTTCCCGGAACGGGAGGTGAAGAACCGCCGGATGGTGATGGAACTGGATAAAGGATGGAAAACATGGCTTTGTGATAAAAGTGCATACGGGCAGGCGGACAATGCCCCTACAGTGGTGGATATCCCTCATAACTGGGACGATTATTACGGTTACCGCCAACTGACTCATGGCAATCTTCACGGTACTGCCATGTACGAAAAGATATTCACGCTGGATAATTCTCAATTTCCAATTTCCGATTCTTCATTCGGAAAACGTTATTTCCTTCGTTTTGAGGGAGTGGGAACGTATGCCACTGTTACATTGAATGGAAAGGACTTCGGCCGTCATCCCGTGGGGCGTACTACGTTGACACTGGATGTGACGGAGGCGTTGAAGCCGGGAGAGAACAGACTGGTGGTGAAAGCGGAGCATCCTGAAATGATAGCCGATATGCCTTGGGTATGCGGTGGTTGTTCTTCGGAATGGGGATTCAGTGAAGGTTCCCAGCCTTTGGGCATTTTCCGTCCCGTGGTGCTGGAGGCTACGGATGCAATACGCATCGAACCTTTCGGAGTGCATATCTGGAATGATGATAAGGCGGGAACTGTCTTTGTAGAAACGGAGGTGAAAAATTACGGGAAGACTGCCGAAACGGTGGAAGTGGTTAATAAATTCAGTAATGCGGATGGTAAGCAGGTGTTCCGCCTGACGGAGAAGGTGACTTTGCAGCCGGGTGAAAGGAAGGTGGTGAAGCAACAATCACCGGTGCAGAATCCTGTCTTATGGAGTACGGAGAATCCTTATTTGTATAAACTGGCCAGTATGATAAAGCGTGGCAAGAGTACTACGGATGAGATTAGTACGCCCTTTGGTATCCGTACCGTCAGTTGGCCGGTGAAACGGAAGGACGGTGACGGACGGTTCTATCTGAATGGACAGCCTGTCTTTATCAATGGGGTATGTGAATATGAACACCAGTTCGGACAAAGCCATGCTTTCAGCCGTGAACAGGTGGCAGCCCGTGTGAAACAGATCCGTGCGGCGGGCTTCAACGCTTTCCGTGACGCTCACCAGCCCCATCACCTGGATTATCAGAAATATTGGGATAAGGAAGGGGTCTTGTGGTGGACTCAGTTCTCGGCCCATGTATGGTATGACACTCCGGAGTTTCGTGAGAATTTCAAGAAACTGCTCCGCCAATGGGTGAAGGAACGCCGCAACTCGCCCAGTGTGGTGATGTGGGGATTGCAGAACGAAAGCACGCTGCCTAAGGAGTTTGCCGAGGAGTGTAGTGAGATTATCCGTGAAATGGATCCTACGGCGCGTACCATGCGTGTGATTACTACGTGTAACGGTGGTGATGGAACAGATTGGAATGTTATTCAGAACTGGAGTGGAACCTATGGTGGTGATGTGAATAAGTATGGCCGTGAATTGTCACAGAAGAATCAGTTGTTGAATGGTGAATATGGGGCATGGCGCAGTATCGGACTGCATACGGAACCGGCAGCTTTTGATGCGAACGGCGTATGGAGCGAGGAACGTATGTGCCGGTTGATGGAAACCAAGATCCGATTGGCGGAACAGGCAAAGGACAGTGTGTGCGGACAATTCCAATGGATATTCAGCAGTCATGATAATCCGGGACGCCGCCAGCCGGATGAAGCGTATCGCCGGATAGATAAGGTGGGACCGTTTAATTATAAAGGACTGGTTACTCCGTGGGAAGAACCGCTGGATGTATATTATATGTATCGTGCCAACTATGTGCCGGCTTCCGAAGATCCGATGGTCTATCTGGCATCCCACACGTGGGAAGACCGTTTTGCAACAGGCCGCAGACGGGCTACCATTGAGGCGTACAGCAATTGTGACAGTGTGTTGCTGTACAATGATGCGGTGGATGCTGAATACTTGGGACGGAAACTGAATCATGGGGTAGGTACTCATTTTATGTGGGAGAACCGTGATATCCGTTACAATGTGCTTCGTGCCGTGGGATACTTTAAAGGAAAACCGGCAGCGGAAGATGTGCTGGTGCTGGACGGTTTGGAGAAAGCTCCTCATTTTGAAGCTCTTTACCGTGGTTCTGTTATAGTGCCTGTTGCTGCCGACCGGTTGAACGGAACAGATTTGTTGAAAGGAGCTGAGGGATATACGTATCTTTATCGTTTGAATTGCGGGGGAGATGCTTATACGGATACGTATGGTCAGGTCTGGGCGCAGGATAACAGCCGTTATTCTCATTCGTGGGCGGAATCGTTTATCCATCCGTCGGACAGTGTGCAGTTATTGAGCCCTTATCAGGCGAGCCAGCGTACCACGAATGATCCCATTCATGGCACTAGGGATTGGGAGCTGTTCCAGACTTTCCGTTTCGGACGCCATAAACTGAATTTCCGCTTTCCCGTTCCGGATGGCGAGTATCGTGTGGAACTTTATTTTACAGAGCCCTGGCATGGTACGGGAGGCGGCGTACAGACGGATTGTGAAGGCTTGCGTATTTTTGATGTAGCGGTAAATGATAAAGTGCTTCTGGATGACTTGGATGTATGGGCTGAAGCGGGGCATGACGGCGCTTGCAAAAAGGTGGTGAATGCTGTTGTGAAAGGTGGTGTCTTGAAGATTGATTTTCCGGAGGTGAAAGCGGGGCAAGCTCTGATTTGTGGCATTGCGATAGCTTCGGCCGCTTCTGTGGAGCCTGTTGCTAATCAAGGGGCTGATGACCGGAATGTAAGTTTCAGCTGGGCTGCCCAGGATCAGGATGTGATGGAAAAGACTCCCAAAGAATTATTGCCTGAAGATAAAAATGCCCGTGCCAATGTGACTTATCAAGCCGAGGACGCTATGTTGAAAGGCAAGTTTATAAAGAAAGAGGTCAAGAAACAAACCGGTGTCTTCTTTGGTAAAGGTGAGAAAAGCAGTATTACCTGGAATATCTCTACCGGTCTGGCACAGGTCTATGCCCTTCGTTTTAAATACATGAACGCTACGGGGAAGCCTATGAAGGTGCGTATGCAGTTCATCGACTCCAAAGGGGTGGTACTGAAGGAGGATCATCTGACTTTTGCCGAAACTCCCGGAAAGTGGCGTATGCTGAGTACAACGACGGGTACGTATATCAATGCCGGCTATTATAAGGTGGTGCTTTCCGCTCCGGATATGGAGGGGCTGGCACTGGATGCGCTGGATGTGCAATAGGAGGAATGGTTTCTGCAAATAGTAAGGGGAAAGTTTCAGCATTTGGCATTTTTACATATCTTTGTGCTCTGAAACTAACCTCTTAAAAATATGTTAATTGATTTACTGCATTCTTCTTATTTCTCGCTCTTCCTTATTGTAGCGTTGGGTTTTATGCTAGGGAGGATTAAGATAAAGGGTTTGTCGCTGGATGTGTCGGCCGTTATCTTCATTGCCTTGCTTTTCGGACATTTCGGTGTGATCATTCCTAAAGAATTGGGGAACTTCGGTCTGGTGCTTTTTATCTTTACCATCGGTATTCAGGCCGGTCCCGGATTTTTCGATTCTTTCAGAAGTAAAGGAAAGACACTGATTCTTATCACTATGCTTATTATTTGCTCTGCCTGTCTGACGGCGGTAGGACTGAAGTATGCTTTTGACATTGATACGCCCAGTGTGGTGGGATTGATAGCAGGGGCATTGACCAGTACGCCCGGTCTGGCGGTAGCTATAGACAGTACAAATTCACCGTTGGCTTCCATTGCATACGGTATTGCTTACCCGTTTGGAGTGATAGGGGTGATTTTGTTTGTGAAGCTGTTACCCAAGATTATGCGGGTGGATCTGGATAAAGAAGCGCGCAGGTTGGAACTGGAACGGCGCAGCGGTTTTCCGGAACTGACAACTTGCATTTTCAGAGTGACCAATCAAGCGGTATTCGGACGTACTTTGGCGCAAATAAATGCGCGTGCCATGACGGGGGCCGTCATTTCACGGGTAAAGCATGAGGATTCTATATTGATGCCTAAAGCGAATACCATGTTGCTGGAAGGGGACTATGTGCAGGCGGTGGGAAGTGAGGAAGCGCTGAATCAGTTTGCCGTATTGGTTGGAGAACGGGAGGAAGGTGAATTGCCTCTGGATCAGACACAGGAGATTGAATCTTTATTGCTGACAAAGAAAGATATGATAAACAAGCAATTGGGGGATCTGAATTTACAACGTAACTTTGGTTGTACGGTAACCCGTATCCGTCGAAGCGGCATAGACTTGTCACCTTCTCCGGATTTGGCCTTGAAATTCGGTGATAAGCTGATGGTGGTCGGTGAACGGGAAGGACTCAGAGGCGTTGCCCGTTTGTTGGGGAATAATGCCAAACAGTTGTCTGATACTGATTTCTTCCCGATAGCTATGGGGATTGTATTAGGTGTATTGTTCGGCAAAATAAATATTTCATTTTCAGACAGCGTTTCCTTTTCACCCGGATTGACCGGAGGAGTGCTGATGGTGGCATTGCTGCTGAGTGCCGTGGGAAAGACAGGACCTATATTGTGGTCTATGTCCGGTCCTGCCAATCAGTTGTTACGTCAGTTGGGCTTATTGCTGTTTTTGGCTGAGGTCGGTACTTCTGCCGGTAAGAATCTGGTGGCTACTTTTCAGGAGAGCGGATTGTTATTGTTCGGAGTGGGGGCGGCCATTACTGTCGTGCCTATGCTGGTTGCCGTTGTGGTTGGCAGGTTGGTCTTTAAAATCAGTTTGTTGGATTTGCTGGGCACCATCACCGGTGGTATGACCAGTACGCCCGGTCTTGCGGCAGCCGATTCCATGGTAGATAGTAATATTCCGAGTGTTGCATATGCTACGGTGTATCCGATTGCAATGGTGTTCCTTATTTTGTTTATACAAGTGATCGCTTCGGCGGTTTATTGATATATCAAACAGCCGGGTGGGTATGTGCCAAAGGTAGTAAATACTTTTGGCACATTTTTTATTTGGATGAATGTTGTATTTTTATTTATCGATATGAGGAGAAAAAAATATTCATTTTGTTTCTTTTATAGATTTTAATTTATATATTTGTCACAGCCTTAATATAATACGGAGAAAGATTAGGCTTATTCAGTGACAGAATGACGATTGGAATATGGTATGAATAAGCTGAACTCATATATGGTATTTATAAATATACTCAATTTTATGAGGAATAAAGACACACACTCTCGAAGTACAGACAAATGCAGATGTTTGTTTGTAGTTGCCTATTCGGCAATGTCTATTACAGGATTGAGCTCCGTGCTCGCAGTGGAAAACCATGCACTATCTTCTCCGGTTTCAGATCGTGTGGAAAGCGTACAGCAGAAAAAACATGTTTCAGGTAATGTGCAGGATGCTAACGGAATGCCTTTAATCGGGGCGTCCGTAATCATCAAGGGAACCAATACCGGTATGATTACCGATATTGAAGGTAATTTCGCTCTTGATGCTAAACAGGGTGATATTATCGTAATCAGTTACATCGGTATGAAATCGGCGGAGGTGAAAGTGCCTGCTAACGGGCAAATAAGAGTGATGCTGAAAGAGGATTCGCAGTTGATGGATGAAGTGGTAGTGACCGGTTATGGTGATTTTAAGAAGGCTACTTATACGGGGTCTGCTTCTGTTTTGAATACGGATAAGTTGGAGTCATTGCCTGTTGTGTCTGTAGCACAGATGATGGAGGCTAATATTCCGGGGTTAAGTTCAGTAGCCAGTTCTTCCCAGCCGGGTTCTAAAGCTACAGTGCGGGTGCGTGGAATTGCTTCTATGAATGCTTCTACAGAACCTCTTTATGTATTGGACGGCGTGCCGGTAGCGTCTAGGGATATGAGTGGTCTAAGTGCCAATGCCAGTGCGGGAGGACTTGGTTTGATCGAGACATTAAATCCTGCGGATATTGAAAGTATAACCGTATTGAAAGATGCCGCTTCTGCTTCATTATATGGAGCAAAAGGATCTAACGGTGTAATCCTTATTACTACTAAAAAAGGGAAGGAAGGTAAAATGAGGGTGAGTATGCAGGCTACTTACGGTATTACGGATATTGCTTACAATTATCGTCCGATAATGGGGGGTGAAGAGCGTAGGGAGTTGATTTATGAAGGATTTGTTAATTATCGTTTGAATCAGGGGGATTCGGAAGCCGAGGCAAAGGCTTATGCGGATGGACAAATTGACAATTATGCTGCACGCCCGGCCAACGGATATGCTGATTGGGAAGATGCTTTATTGAAAAAAGGACATCAGCAGGACTATAGTTTGTCTGTAAGCGGAGGTAATGAAAAATCGAATTTTATTGGTACGTTAGGATACACCAATCAGACAGGTATAAGCATAAATTCAGGAATGGAACGTTTTACCGGTCGTATTGATGCAAACAGTAAATGGAATAAATTTGAGTATGGAATGAATGCTACCTTTTCATGGACTCGTAATAAACATACGCCGGAGGGACAGTATTATGCCAGTGCGCTTTATTCTTCAAAATATCAATTGACCCCTTCCATACCTATTTATAATGAGGATGGCAGTTATCATACGGGTTTCCAGAATAATGGAGGTATTAACCCGCTGTATGAGAATTCTGTAGATTCAAATTATGCACGTCTGGCACGTACAATGGCATCCGCCAAGGCTGCCTATCATATCTTGGACGGGTTGAAGTTATCTACTATCTTTACAGTAGACTATTCTTTAAATAAAGACTTTTTCTTTTACTCGCCTGACGGTAAGGATGGGGAAGCTACACAGGGATCCGGACAGATGATGATGATTGAGAGAATGAGTTATACTTCACAAACGAATCTGGCATATAATAAAACGTTTGGCAAACATAACATTAATGCGGTCTTAGCGTATGAGGTTATGAAATACGATTATGAGGATATGTATGGTGAGAAGCAGGTTTACGGGCAAACACTTAATCCGTCGTTGGATAATGGCGCCAAACCTGCTGATCTTACTAATACGAGGCAGGAAGATGCTATGGTGTCGTATGTAGGAAGCTTGAATTATGGATATAATGATAAATATTATGCAGGTTTCAGTTTCCGTCGTGATGGCTCTTCCCGATTGGCACCTGATACCCGTTGGGGGAACTTTTGGGCTGTTTCCGCTTCATGGAGACTCTCTCAGGAAAACTTCATGAAACCGTGGGAGAATGTGGTGTCGGATATGAAATTAAGAGCATCGTATGGTGTGAACGGTAATCTGCCGACCGGTTATTATGGTTATCATGGAACTTATACTACCGGAGCATTTTATAATGGAAAACCTGCTCCGTGGGAAGATGCTATTGCTAATCCTGATTTGACTTGGGAAAAGAACTATGCATTGAATCTGGGGGTTGATTTAAGTCTGTTCAGACGGGTTAATTTGACTTTCGATTGGTATACCAGAACGACTAAGGATTTATTGATGAGTAAGCAATTGAATTCTATCAGTGGTTTTGGCAGTATTCTTACGAATGTGGGCGAAATGAAGAATACCGGTTTTGAAATAGAGGTACGTTCAAGTAATATTCAAACCAAAGATTTTAGTTGGACAACTTCTTTAAACTTGTCACATAATAAAAATAAGATTGTAAAACTGGCGGATCTTCCGGAATTTATAGATGGAAATTATATCAGAAAGGAAGGTTGTTCGTATGCGACAATTTATTTGAGAGAGTATGCCGGAGTGGATCCTAATGACGGACGCCCGATGTATTATGACAATAAAGAAGACGAAAATGGCAATAGAAGCAGGAATATTGTGTATGACCCCAATGATGCCGACCGTGTGGAGTTGAAAGATATATATCCTAAATTGACAGGTGGATTGATGAATACGTTTAATTATAAGTTTATTGATTTATCTTTTAATTTGTCGTTTCATTTAGGTGGATATTCTTACGATGGTGCCATGTATGCTTTGCAGGATGACGGTTATACGGCACAATACAATAAGAGTACAGAGTTACGCCGCCGTTGGAAACAGCCGGGAGATATAACAGATGTTCCCCGATATGTGTATGGACAAGAGTATGGTGGCTGGTGGAACTCGTCACGTGGTGTTCATAGCACAGATCATTTGCGCTTGAAAAGTTTGATTGTTGGCGTTTCTGCTCCTCAGTCTTGGTTGAGAACCATAGGTATTAATTCTGCCCGTATTTATTTTTCGGGTACCAACTTGTTGACGTGGGCTGCATACGATCAATATGATCCGGAGTTGAATGGAATTGTAAGTTATTTTACTCCTCCTCTTAAAACATTCGCATTTGGACTTGAACTTAAATTCTAATCAATTAACACCGAACTGTTTATGAAAAAAAATATAATTATATTAGGCTTGATTTCTTTATTGGCCGTATCGTGCGGGGATGATTTTTTAACTACTCATCCTGGTGATAGCGTTTCTACGGATTTGGCACTGAGTACAGAGCAGGATATAGATAATGCTGTGAATGGATTGTATGATTTGATGTCCAGCTATGGCTATTATGGCGGAACCATGTTTTTTTATGGGGATATGAAAGGGGATGATATGCAGAGTTCTTATAATAGCGGGAGAACTTGTAACCGGTGTTACTTATATGATCATCGCTCTACAAGTTTAAATGCCGGATATTTATGGGGACGTCCTTTTTATATTATCCGTAATGCATGGAATGTGATCAATGCGATTGATGATGGAAAAGTGCAAGGTTCAGAGCAAAGATTAAAGGAATTGAAAGGTGAGGCGATGACTATCATGGCACTTTGCCAGTTTGACTTGACCCGTTGTTTCGGTTATCCTTATACTAAGGATAAAGGGGCCGGTTGGGGAGCTCCAATTGTAGATCATGCAATTACATTAGATGAAAATCCGCCACGCAGCACTGTCGCAAAGGATTATGAGTTCATAATCAGTACATTGGAGGAGGCTATACCTTTAATGAGTACTTCTAAAAATAACAGCCGGATGAATGCGTATGCTGCAAGAGCATTGCTGTCTCGTATTTATCTGTATCATGATGATAACGAGAAAGCGTTTCAAATGGCAAGCAACTTGATTGAAGAAGTGGAAGGAAATGGAATGTACCGTCTTTATACACGTGATGAATATGTTCCGGCATGGGATTTGAAAAATACGTTTGGTACGGAATCATTATTTGAAATTGCTAATAGTACAGATGATAATGGAGGACGAAGTTCATTGGCATATCTGATGCATTGGAATGGGTATCGTGAGATTTTTGCCACTCAGAAATTTGTGGATGAGTTATTGAGTGACCCGGAGGATATTCGCTGTCTGTTGCTGGAAAAGAATGTTTATAATAAAAATGATGTATGGTGGTTGAAGAAATGGCCGGGAACAGATGCTACGACTCCATCTTTTGAAAATAATTATGTTATTTTCCGTTTGTCTGAAGTCTATTTGAATGCGGCGGAAGCCGGAGTGAAAATAGGTGGGGCATCTGCCGTAAAAGGTTTGAATTATCTGAATGCAATTGTGCAGCGTGCTAATCCTGCAAAGGAAGTAACGGCGGCTGAATATACATTGGATAGGGTGTTGGAAGAAAGAAGTAAAGAATTGATAGGTGAGGGGCATCGTTTCTTTGATATGTTGAGAAATGGAAAGACCATTGTTCGTAAGGGAGGATATCATTTACCGGGTATCGTGGAGGAAATAGACTGGGATTATTATAAATGTGTTTTACCGATTCCAACAGACCAGTTTACATTTAGTCCTGATATGGAGCAGAATCCGGGATATACTAAAAATTAATTTTAAATAATTATTAAATGAGAGGGTGTGGTATCACACCCTTTTTTTTGTGTGGACAAATTCTACATTCTGTGGATTTATTCTACAATTTTACAGACGTTCCGTTTGTTTATTTGGCTAATATACAGTGATTTGACGGATGCTTCTTGTTGTTGGCATATCTTTTGACCGGAACATGATAAATTATTATATAATTATATAAATATAAATCATGAATAAATCTAGGTATGTTTTTTTTATTTTGGCTTGTTTATTCGGTTTGTACGTGCAAGCTCAAAATAGAACAGTGAAAGGACGCGTTCTCTCAGCGGAGGATAAAGAACCATTAATTGGAGCTACTGTCAAAATACCCGGTACATCTATCGGTGTGGTGACAGATATAGATGGCAATTTCTCTCTGGAAGTTCCCGACAAAGACAAAACATTAGTGATTGAGTTTTTAGGTATGAGTACACTAACGGCGAAGATACCTGCCAATGGGGTGCTGAATGTATCTTTGCATCCGGATACACAACGATTGGATGAGGTTGTGGTGACAGGCTATGGTAATTTTTCCAAATCTTCATTTACCGGTTCGGCAAATACATTACGGGGGGACTTGTTGAAGAACGTTCCGGTTGTATCGGTAGAACAGAAGTTGCAGGGTATGACTCCGGGCGTATCCATTTCGGGAAATTCCGGTCAGCCGGGTGCTAATCAAAGTATACGTATCCGCGGTATGGGGTCATTCAATGCATCGAAAGAACCTTTGTTTGTCATTGACGGAGTACCGGTGACTTCCGGAAGCTTGAGTGGTGGCTCGGCAGATGCCGCTTACATGAATAATTCTAAAACGAATATAATGAGTACGCTGAACCCTTCGGATATTGAAAATATAACAGTCATAAAAGATGCGGCAGCGGCTTCTTTATATGGTTCACGTGCGGCAAACGGTGTGATTCTGATAACCACTAAAAAAGGTACAAAAGGACGTGCTAAGGCTACATTAAAAATGGATGGAGGCTTTTCTAATGCTGCTGTGGAATTCCGTCCGACGTTGAATGGGGAGCAGCGTAGAGAGTTAATTTATGAAGGTTTGATGAACTTTCAACAAGATGAAATAGCCAAGAATCCGGAGGCGGGATTGGCATCGCCCACCGAATATGCCGATTTACATATCAATGATTATGCCTCCATTCCGGAACTGGGATATACTGACTGGAGAAAGGAATTAATGCGTACGGCACATCATCAAAGTTATGAAGCGTCCGTATCGGGAGGCAATGACAAGACTACGTTCTATTCTTCATTGGGTTTTAACCGTCAGGAGGGTTTGGTGGAAAATTCTAATTTGGACAGATATACAGCTCGTTTGAATGTAACCCAGAAGGTAGGTTCCCGTGGGGAAGTGGGCGCCAATGTGATGTTCTCTCAATTAAATCAGGAAATGAATGAGGAGCGTGGATCATCTATTAATCCTTTCCTTTGTGTGGCTTTGAATACCACTCCGTCTTTTCCGGTACGTGACGCTGAAGGGAATTATGTAGGATCATATCCCAGTAGCAATGTGAATCCGTTGCGTGATATCCGTACAGATTATAACCGTACCCGCATGACACGTATGTTTTCTACAGGCTATGCTTCGATAGATATTATCAAAGGGTTGAAATTGAAAGAAACGCTTAGCTATGATTATAATATTCAGAAAGATTCCCGTTATTGGAATCCGTTGAGTGGAGCCGGAGCTAAAAGTGGTAGTGATGCACAGACGGCAAAGGGATTTATAGAATATAGTAAATTGATTTCTTCCACTTCATTGGGATATAATACGACTATAGCACAATTACACCATGTGGATGCGTTGGTAGCTTATGAAATTGAAAATTATCAGACTGACAAAGCAATGGGGGATAAATCCAAACTTCCTTCAGATTATTTGGTGGAACCGGATAATGCAGCATCATTGAACAGCTTTGTGTCTTCTACTCAGGATTCAAGAATGATTTCTTATGTATCCCGTATCAACTATGATTATGATGACCGTTACTATATTGCCGGTAGCTTCCGTCGTGACGGCAGTTCACGCCTGTCACCCGAGAACCGTTGGGGAAATTTTTGGTCTGTATCCGGTATGTGGAATGTAGGTGCGGAAAAATTTATGCAATCTATAAAGAGTGTGCTGAGTGATTTAAAGATACGTGCCTCGTATGGTGTGAATGGTAATCAGCCGGGTGCTCTTTACGGATATATGGGACTTTATTCCTACGGGCAGAATTATATGGGAGGTGGTGGATCTTATGAATCGGCATTACCGAACCCGAACCTTAAATGGGAAAAGAACTATAACTTGAATTTGGGACTCGACCTGGCATTTATCAATCGTATTTTTGTCAGCTTGGAATATTATAATCGCGATACGAAAGATTTGCTTTACAATCGTCCTATCAGTAGCACTACCGGTTTCCAAAATTATTTGGGGAACTTGGGACAACTGAATAATAGAGGTTGGGAACTGGAACTGCGTACCATAAACTTTGCCGGTAACAACTTTAATTGGACTTCTGTTTTGAATATGACCCACAATAAAAATAAGATTGTATCATTGGATGGTAAATTGGACCAGTCTATCGAGGGAAGCTGGTTTATCCATAAAGTGGGGTTGCCGTATTCTACCTTCTATGTGAAAGAATATGCGGGGGTTGATCCTCAGACAGGAAAAGCTTTGTACTATATGAATACACAGGATGCAAATGGCAATTATGACAGAACAGTGACTACTGACGCTTCTGCAGCACAGGCAATTCCTTATAAGTCTGTGGATCCGAAGATTTCAGGAGGTTTTACCAATATCGTGAATTACAAATGGTTTGATCTGGCATTGACATTGACTTATTCTTTAGGAGGATATTCTTTTGACAAAACCGGAACTTATAATGAAACCGACGGTGCAAAAGAGCAGAACTATAACTTGCCCATTTATGAATTGGATCGTTGGCAAAAGCCGGGTGATGTGACGGATGTACCCCGATTTGTACTTGGCCAGGCGGCAGGACCGCAGAATTCATCCCGTTATGTACATAGCACGGATCATTTACGTGTAAAGAACTTGACTTTGGGCTTTACATTGCCGGATCAGTGGTTGACCAAACTGGGTGTCAGTAAAGCAAGATTGTACTTCTCAGGCAGTAACTTGTTGACGTGGGCAAAGTGGGACCAGTATGATCCGGAAATACCTGTTTCCGGTGAAGTATTTTGTGAAACACCTCCTATGCGTACTTACAGTTTTGGAATAGAAGTCTCATTTTAATGAATCTCCTTTAAATTAGAACGAAATGAAAAAAATATATTTATCGATTGTTGCGGCTGTATCATTGATGTTTGTTTCGTGTACTGCTGATTGGCTGAATACAGATCCTTCTACGGCAGTTCCCAGTGATGATGCCATTAAAAATATAGATGATGCACAGGTGGCATTGAATGGTATATACCGATTAGCATCCGCACATAGTTATTATGGTGATAATTATCTTTATTATGCTGATTGTCGTGGAGAAGATGTGCAGGCACGTATTAATAAAGGAGCAGGCCGCAGGGTTTCTCCTTACTATTTCTTTGATGTTACGGCGGATGATAATTTTAATATAACCCTTGTCTGGAACCAACCCTATAAAGTGATCCATCAGGCTAACAGTCTGATAGAAAAGTTGGATGCCGGAAATGCGGGAAATGCCAAGCCGGAAGAAGTGGCACGGATCAAATCGGAGGCACTGGCAATGAGAGGATTGGCTTTATTTGATCTGACCCGTTTGTTCGGTATGCCTTATACTTTGGATAATGGGGCTTCTTTAGGAGTTCCTATTGAGATTCAGACCACCTTGGAGGATCATGTTCCGGAACGTAACACAGTGGCACAATGTTACGAACAGGTGCTAAAGGACTTGAACGATGCGTTGGGAGGACTGACAAAGGAAAAACATGATGCCTATATGAATTATTGGAGTGTGAAAGCTTTGCTTTCCCGGGTGTATCTGTATATGAATGACAATGAAAATGCATTGAAATGTGCAGAAGAAGTAATCAATGACAATGGGGGAATTTACCGGCTTTTTACTCATGACGAATATCCTTCTGTATGGGGAAAAGACTTTAACTCTGAGTCTTTGTTTGAATTCTATTTTACGATGTCTGAACCTTCAGGCGGTTCGGGAGGAGAAGGGGCGCCGATGGTGTATGCCGATAATGTGAAAGATTGGAATAACCTGATTCTGACAAAGGCTTATTTGGATTTGCTGAATGAAGACCCTGAAGATGTGCGCCATGTATTTCCTCATTTGCCGGAAAATGCCGTTGCGGATACATTGCCTGTAGCTGCCAAAGGTCAACCGAAATATCTGATTAAATATCCGGGGAAATCGGGCAGTGTGACCGATGCTGTTTCTACAGTCAATCCACAGGATAATGATCTTTGTATTCTCCGTTTATCCGAGGTCTATTTGAATGCTGCGGAAGCTGCTTTTAAAATCGGCAATACGGAAAAAGCATTGACATATCTGAATGCGATAGTTACCCGTGCCAATCCGGCGAAATCCGTAACATCTGCTGATCTCAGCCTGGAGCGCATTCTGAAAGAAAGACGTAAAGAACTGGTAGGTGAAGGTCATGCTTTCTTTGATTATATGCGTAATGGCAAGTCGGTGGACCGTTCGGGGGGCTGGCATCTGACTATGCCTGAAGATGCCCGTGTCATTGCTCCTTCAGACCCCAGGGTGGCACTTCCTATTCCACAAACAGAAATTGATGCTAATCCGAATATAGTTCAAAATCCTAGATAATTGTTTTGTCCATGTTAAGTTTGCCCTTCTTTTCGATGATGATATCGGAGAGAAGGGTTTTCTTTTTACAATTTATATGGTACAAAATCATATTTCGTCCGTCTTCATTTGAAAAGAAAGACCAAAAATATGAGATTATATGGATTGTTACTGTGCGGATGGATGACGGTATCCTTACAGGCCCAACAAATACATGATTGGGAGAATCATCATGTATTACAGATTAATAGGGAACCGGCAAGGGCTGCTTTTGTGCCTTTTGCCAAGCAGAAGGGGGATTGTTCGATGAGTCTGGACGGGATGTGGAAATTCCGGTGGACTCCTGTGCCTTCCGAACGGATAACGGATTTTTACCGCACGGACTTTAATGACAAGGATTGGAAAGATTTTCCGGTTCCTGCCAATTGGGAAATCAACGGATACGGAACGCCTATTTATGTATCGGCAGGATATCCGTTTAAAATAGATCCTCCACGGGTGATGGGGGAGCCTAAAGCTTCGTATACCACCTACAAGGAACGTAATCCGGTGGGACAATACCGGCGTACTTTCACGCTGCCCGCCGGGTGGAAGGCAAATGGGCAGACTTTTCTTCGCTTTGAAGGAGTGATGAGTGCTTTTTATGTGTGGATAAACGGTGAACGCATAGGTTATAGCCAGGGAAGTATGGAACCTAGTGAGTTCAATATCACCCGCTGGTTGAAACCGGGAGAGAACCAAATCGCTCTGGAAGTTTATCGGTATAGTGACGGATCTTATCTGGAAGATCAGGATTTTTGGCGTTTTGGAGGTGTTCATCGCAGTATTCATTTGGTGCATACTCCGGATATCCGTATCCGTGACTATGTAGTGCGCACTCTGCCTGCTGTTCAGGGAAATTATCAAGATTTCCGACTGCTGATTGATCCGCAGCTCAGCGTTTACCGGGGAATGGACGGTAAAGGTTATACGTTGCAGGCGGTGCTGAAGGATGCGGATGGAAGGGAAGTAGTGAATATGGTTGGCAATGTGGAAGATATCTTGGATTTGGAGCATAAGGCGGCACGGATGAATGAATGGTATCCGCAACGTGGTCCACGTAAGATGGGACGTATATCCGCCGTTATAAAATCTCCGCAACGTTGGACAGCCGAAACTCCTTATTTATATAAGTTGGAACTTCGTTTACAGAATGCAAACGGACAGACCATAGAGCAAGTGGAACAGCCGGTAGGTTTTCGTTGTATTGAAATAAAGGACGGACAAATGTTGGTTAACGGTAATTCGGTCCGTTTTCGTGGGGTAAACCGTCATGAACACGATCCGTATACGGCACGCGTGATGAGTGAGGAGAGGATGTTGCAGGATATATTGCTGATGAAACAAGCCAATGTGAATGCAGTCCGTACCAGTCACTATCCCAATGTGAGCCGTTGGTATGAACTGTGCGACAGCTTGGGACTGTATGTGATGGATGAGGCGGATATAGAAGAGCACGGATTACGTGGAACATTGGCTAGTACACCCGATTGGCACGCCGCTTTTCTGGATCGTGCGGTACGTATGGCGGAACGCGATAAAAATCATCCTTCGGTAGTGATGTGGAGCATGGGAAATGAAAGTGGTTACGGACCTAATTTTGCTGCTATTTCGGCTTGGCTGCATGATTTTGATCCTACACGTCCCGTACACTATGAAGGGGCTCAGGGAGTAAACGGAGAACCCGACCCGAAAACAGTGGATGTAATCAGCCGTTTTTATACCCGTGTGAAACAGGAGTATCTGAATCCCGGCATTCCCGAAGGGGAGGACAAGGAACGGGCGGAGAACGCACGTTGGGAACGCTTGTTGGAAATAGCGGAACGCACGAATGATAACCGTCCTGTGATGACCAGCGAATATGCACATTGCATGGGGAATGCTTTAGGTAATTTCAAGGAATATTGGGATGAGATTTATAGTAACCCACGTATGCTGGGCGGCTTTATATGGGACTGGGTGGATCAAGGTATTTATAAGATATTGCCGGATGGCCGCCGGATGGTGGCGTATGGCGGTGACTTTGGTGATCGGCCTAATTTAAAGGCTTTCTGTTTTAATGGTGTGGTGATGAGTGACCGCGAAACTACGCCCAAATATTGGGAGGTGAAGAAAGTATATGCTCCGGTTAAATTGGAAATGGAAAAAGATCTTCAGGTTTTTCCAAAAGAACAAGATGTTTTTTTAAAAGAACAAGATGTTTTGCCCAAAGGATTAAGAGTTACGAACCGTAATCATCACATTGGTCTGGAAGGATATCGCTGTCTGTGGACTTTGATAGAGAACGGGAAGAAGATGAAACAAGGGGAACTGGCGCTTCCATCGGTGGCACCCGGTGAAACAGGAACGATGGCTTTGCCCGATGTTAAGATTAATAAACAGGCTGATGTTCGATTGAATGTAAGTATAGTATTGAAAGAAGATGCTTTATGGGCGAAGGCCGGGCATGAGATTTTAAAGGAACAGTTTGCCTTGAATGATCATTTGATGGCGGTGGCTGACGGTGTACAACCGGGTAAACGTAAAAGTAAGTTTTCTGTTTTGGATTTATGGGAAGATAGTTATTTTCAAGCTTTCCGTGCTCCGACGGATAATGATAAAAGTTTCGGTAACTGGTTGGCCAAGGATTGGAAGAATCAGGGATTGGATGCTCCTCAAGTAGAGGTAATTACTCCCGAAACGGAAACTCAGGAAACAGATGGAACCGTATCGAAGAAATCGGTTGTGGAATATCGTTATGCCAAAGGTAGCATCCGTGTTTCTTCCCATTATAAAATATATGTGGATGGAACGGTGGATCTGGAACAGACTTATCTGCCACAAGGAGAATTGCCGGAATTGCCTCGTCTGGGCAGTGCATTTGTACTGGGAGAAGAATACGAGAACCTTTCCTGGTACGGTCGTGGCCCGTGGGAAAACTATCCCGACCGTAAGACGTCCTGTCTGATAGGTAGATGGAACAGCAAGGTGAGTGAACAGTACACACATTACCCGCGTCCGCAGGACAGTGGCAATCACGAGGATGTTACCGAGGTGGTTCTAACCAATAAACAGGGTAAAGGCGTCCGTGTGACAGCCATAGACCGGCCATTTTCATTTTCTGCCTTACATTATACCGTGGATGATATTTATAAAACAACTCATGATTGTGACTTGAAACCACGAAAGGAGGTTATTCTCAGCCTGGATGCAGCGGTTTTAGGTTTAGGAAACAGTAGTTGTGGTCCGGGAGTGCTGAAGAAATACGCCATTGATAAGCAGAAACCTCATACTTTGCGGGTACGCTTCAGTCTTATAAAATGATGTATGGCAAAAGGTTTGAATAGGCGACATATCTTTCCGGTGGCAGACAGAAATATAGAATTAAATTAAAAATCAAATATCAAAATGAAAAGAGCAACAACTTTTTTATCACTCCTTGCTTTATCGGCAGGTTTGTTGGCGCAATCTTCCGTAAAAACAGAACGCCAATACTTGTCAGGACGTGGCTGTGATGATATGGTACAATGGGATTTCATGTGTACCGGTGGTAATAATTCCGGAAAATGGACGAAAATCGGAGTACCTTCCTGTTGGGAACTGCAAGGATTCGGTACTTATCAATATGGCATGAAATTCTATGGTAAGGCTTTTCCTGAAGGAGTAGCTGACGAACAAGGTTTGTATAAATATGAATTTGAGTTGCCTGCCGAATGGAATGGTAAACAGATAGAGCTGGTATTTGAAGGCTCTATGACTGATACGCAGGTAAAGATAAACGGTCGTAAAGCCGGCTCCATGCATCAGGGAGCTTTTTACCGCTTTATTTATAATGTGAGTGACCGGGTATTTTTCGGATCGAAAAAAAAGAATGTACTTGAAGTAACTGTAAGCAAGGAAAGTGCGAATGCAGGGGTTAATTTGGCAGAACGCCGTGCTGATTATTGGAATTTCGGAGGTATTTTCCGTCCTGTGTTTATCGTGGCGAAACCGGCTCAAAATATAGATCGTCTGGCAATAGATGCGAAGGCGGATGGGAATTTCTATGCCGATTGTTTTCTGAATATGGCAGTAGAAGGTGCTAGGGTACATACTGTCATAACAGATGCTAAAGGGAAAAAAGTGGCCGAAAATACTTCGGATGTCCGTACGGGCAGCGACCATGCTTCGATTAATTTCGCAGTAAAATCTCCTGAATTATGGACGGCTGAAACTCCGGCCATGTATCAGGCTACCTTTACCCTGCTTGATAAAGCAGGCAAAACATTGCATGTTGAAAATCAGAAATTTGGTTTCCGTACCATTGAAACACGTGAAAGTGACGGATTGTATATCAACGGTCGGCGTGTGATGATTAAAGGGGTGAACCGTCATAGTTTCCGTCCTGAAAGCGGACGTACACTGAGCAAGGCAAAGAATATTGAAGATGTATTGCTGATCAAGAGCATGAACATGAATGCCGTCCGCCTGAGTCATTATCCTGCCGATCCCGAATTTTTTGAAGCTTGTGACTCGCTGGGGCTTTATGTAATGGATGAGTTAAGCGGCTGGCATGGCAAGCACGAAACCATCAACGGGCAGAAGCTGGTAAAAGAAATGATTACCCGTGATGTGAACCATCCGTGTATTATCTGGTGGAGCAATGGTAATGAAAAAGGCTGGAATACTGAACTGGATGGTGAATTCCATAAATATGATCCTCAGAAACGTCCGGTGCTTCATCCGCAGGGCAACTTCAGTGGATATGAAACCATGCACTATCGTTCTTACGGAGAAAGCCAGAACTATATGCGTCTGCCGGAAATATTTATGCCGACCGAGTTTCTGCATGGATTGTACGATGGAGGACACGGAGCCGGACTGTATGATTATTGGGAAATGATGCGTAAGCATCCCCGTTGTGCTGGAGGTTTCCTTTGGGTACTGGCCGATGAGGGCGTGAAGCGTGTGGATATGAATGGATTCATTGACAACTGCGGCAATTATGGAGCCGATGGCATTGTAGGTCCGCATCACGAAAAAGAGGGCAGTTACTTTACCATCAAGCAGGTGTGGTGTCCTATTCAAATCATGACCGATAGCCTTGACAGTCAGTTTGACGGCAAACTGAAAATAGAGAACCGTTACGATTTCCTGAATGCGAATACATGCCGTTTCACTTATAAATATGTGCAATTGCCTTCTGTAACCGATAAGGGGGGAATGAAAGTGATGAAACAGGGAGAGGTGAACTGTCCCGACATTCCTGCTCACGGTGCGGGTACACTGACTATTCCTGCGGCTGTCAAGGGGGCCCATGCTTTGATGCTGACAGTAACGGATAAGCAGGGGAATGATCTCTTTACGTGGAGTTATAAACTGGACGACGTTGCCGGATTGCAGCAGGTTTCTGCCGGAAACAAGCCTTCTTATAAAGAAACTGCCGATGCATTGACGGTTGATGCCGGAGGACGTACATTTACTTTTTCTCAGAAAGACGGACAGCTGAAGGGGGTAAAGGTTGGAAGCCGTATCATCAGTCTGGCAAATGGTCCTCGTTTTATTGCTGCCAAGCGTTCGGACCGTTCTATGGACCAGTTTTATAACCATGATGACAAAGAGGCTGAAAAGAAGAAAACCCAATACACTACATTTGATGATGCCGGTCGTTTTACAGGCTTTACCGTGCGTGAAGAAGGCAATAACGTAGTGGTTACCGCTAACTACAAACTGGGATGTTTTGATCAGGCTGTATGGACTATCGCTCCTGACGGTACCGCTGCTATAGACTTTACATACAACTTCAGCGGTGTGGTGGATTTGATGGGGGTGATGTTTGATTATCCGGAAGATAAAGTGTTGAGCAAGCGTTGGGTAGGTGACGGGCCTTACCGTGTATGGCAGAACCGTCTGCATGGTCCGCAGTTGGGCGTATGGGAAAATGAGTATAATGATCCCATTCCTGCCGAAAGCTTTACTTATCCCGAATTTAAAGGGTACTTTGCTAATGTGCAATGGATGACTTTGAAAACACAGGAAGGAACGATAAGTATCTGTAACCGTACTCCTCAGAATTATGTAGGGGTTTATCAGCCTCGCGACGGTCGTGACGGCTTGCTTTATACTTTCCCGGCTACCGGCATCAGTCTGATGAAAGTAATTCCTCCGGTTCGTAATAAAGTGAATACGACAGATTTGATAGGTCCGTCTTCACAAGCATTTTGGGCTGATGGAGCATATGGGGGAGGTATCACGTTAAAATTTGAATAACCGTGAAAAAATAGATTGTAAAGGGAAGAGGAACTTTGTTTATTCTTCCCTTTTCTTTTTTTATTTGGCTTGAACTCTCTATATTTGAAAAATTGAGTACAAATTACAACTTTATTCGTTTATCATTAAATATAGAATAAATAGCTTATGAAGATAAAACATCTGTTTGTATCCATATTGCTGGCAACCGGATTCCAACCGATGATAGCACAATCCGCTTTACGGCAACAGTTTGTAAATTCATCCGTACAGGAAGCTCGTCCCTGGACTTTCTGGTATTGGATGTTTGGCGCTGTAACTCCCGAAGGGATTACCGCTGATCTGGAAGCCATGCACCGTGTAGGTTTGGGTGGAGCCTATCTGATGCCCATCAAGGGAGTGGAGCAAGGACCTCAATACGAAGGAAAAGCTCAACAACTTACCCCCGAATGGTGGCGTATGGTCACTCATAGTATGAAAGAGGCCGACAGGCTGGGAATGCAACTGGGAATGCATATCTGTGACGGCTTTGCCTTGGCGGGAGGTCCCTGGATAACTCCCGAAGAGTCGATGCAAAAAGTGGTATGGAGTGATACTATAGTGAACGGTGGGAATATTCGTAATTTGACTTTGCCCATGCCCGAAGCACTGGATGGCTATTATGAAGATATCGTTACCTACGCCATTCCATTGGAGCGTCAGCCTGAGGATACTTCATTGAAGCCGAAGGTAACTTTCGGTAATTTGAAATCGGCTGTTATCAAAGATGAATCCAAAGCTGTGAACAGAGATGAGGAAGGAGTTTTCCGTTCCTCTTATCCTTGTTGGATTCAGTATGAATATGCAGAACCTGTGACTTGCAGCAATGTGGAAATTATTTTGGGAGGAAATAACTACCAGGCACATCGTCTGAAAGTATTGGCCAGTGAGGACGGACGGACGTTCAAAACAGTGAAGCAACTGGTCCCTGCCCGGCAGGGATGGCAGAATACGGATTTCCAGTCTACTCATGCCATCCCCCCTGTTACCGCCCGTTACTTCCGTTTTGAGTGGACTCCCGTGGGAAGCGAACCGGGTAGTGAGGATCTGGATGCAGCCAAATGGAAACCGAATTTGAAAATCAATGATATAGTTCTTCATACGGCTCCGCGTATTCATCAGTGGGAGGGAAAAGCAGGACTGGTGTGGCGTGTGGCTACTGCTACTACTTCGACGGAAATACCCGATGCGGCTTGTGTGCAGTCGGATGAGTTGATCAATCTCCCTTTGTATCAGGGCAGGCTGACCGCCCGTTTACCCGAAGGTAAATGGCGTATTCTCCGCATGGGACATACGGCAACCGGACATGTGAATGCTACTGCCGGAGGTGGTAAAGGATTGGAATGCGACAAGTTCAGTACCAAGGCTGTTCAGAAACAGTTCTCGAACTGGTTTGCGGAAATGTTCAAAAAGACGGATGAAGCCGTGGCACGCCGTGTATTGAAATATATGCACGTAGACAGTTGGGAGTGTGGCAGTCAGAACTGGAGTGATAACTTCGCGGCGGAATTTAAGAAACGCCGTGGATATGATTTGATGCCTTATCTTCCTTTGCTGGCAGGTATTCCGATGGAAAGCGCCGCCCGCAGTGAACAGATATTGCGGGATGTCCGTACCACCATCGGAGAACTGGTGACAGATGTGTTCTACACTGTATTGGCAGACTGTGCCCGTCAATACGATTGCCGGTTCTCTGCCGAGTGTGTAGCTCCTACTATGGTCAGTGACGGATTGATGCATTATCAGAAAGTGGATCTGCCTATGGGGGAATTTTGGCTGAACAGTCCTACGCACGATAAACCCAATGATATGCTGGATGCCATCAGTGGCGCGCATATTTATGGAAAGAATATTATCCAGGCCGAAGGCTTTACTGAAATTCGTGGCGTATGGGATGAAGACCCTGCCATGCTGAAACCTTTGCTGGACCGTAACTATGCACTGGGTATCAATAAACTCTTCTTTCATGTCTATACCCATAATCCTTGGATGAACCGCCGTCCCGGTATGACCTTGGACGGCATCGGACTCTTCTTCCAGCGCGACCAGACCTGGTGGGAGGAAGGGAAATCTTTTGTAGATTACATCACCCGTTGCCAGACTTTGTTGCAATACGGTCATCCGGTGGTTGATATCGCCGTCTTTACCGGTGAAGAAATGCCGCGACGTTCCATTTTGCCCGAACGGTTAGTTTCGATGCTTCCCGGTATCTATGGAGCCGAACGGGTGGAAAGCGAACGGATTCGGCTGGCTAATGAAGGTCAACCCACCCGTGTGCGTCCTGTCGGTGTTACCCATTCGGCAAACATGGCCGATCCCGAAGACTGGGTGAACCCGATGCGTGGTTATGCCTACGATTCTTTTAACAAAGACGCTCTGTTACGTTTGGCAAAAGCGGAGAATGGAAGAATGGTACTTCCGGGAGGAGCTTCTTATAAAGTATTGGTGTTTCCTACAGCCCGTCCTATGAATCCTGATAACCTGCCGTTGTCTCCTGAGGCACAGGCAAAAGTAAAGGAACTCCGCGCGGCAGGTGTCATTATTCCGCAATTGCCTTATCGGGAAGATGATTTTTCTTCTTTCGGTGTGGAACGGGATGTACTTCTTCCTGCTGATGTGGCATATACTCATCGGAGCGGGGAAGAGTATGAGATTTATTTTGTGGCTAATCAGGTGGACAGTTTGCGTACATTCAACGCTTCTTTCCGCATTGCAGGGCGCACGCCTGAATTGTGGAATGCGGTAACAGGAACCATTACCCGTCCGGCACAATGGAAAGAATTGGACGGCCGTACCGAAGTCGCTTTGTCTTTGCCTGCCAATGGCTCTGTATTTGTCGTATTTCCCAAAGAATCTTCAGAAGTTTCTCAGGAACGGATCGAAAGGGAACCTGTATCCATATCGATCAAGGAATGGACAGTAACATTCCCTTCCGTGCGCAAAACTGTCACTCGTCCGGTATTATTTGACTGGAGTAAGGAAGAGGATGAAAAAATAAAATATTATTCCGGACATGCCACTTACAGAGGGCTATTCAGATGGAAGAATGAACAGGACGGAAGAATTATTCTTCGGTTGGGTAAAGTAGCCAATGTAGCGACTGTACGTGTCAACAGCATTGCATGCGGTACGGCTTGGACAGCTCCATACGAAGTGGATATTACCGATGCGCTTCGTAACGGAACCAATGTCTTGGAAGTGGAGGTGGTGAATACCTGGGCGAATGCGCTCCGTGGGGCAGATCAGGATAAAGCGCCTTTTGAGGGGATATGGACGAATGCAAAATTCCGTCTGCCCGGAGATGGTTTGTTACCTGCCGGATGGATGGGACCTTGCGAGTTTTTTAGAACTAAAGAATAATGCTAATCACACATAACATGAAAAATAAGAAACTACTACTGGGCATTGCTTGGGCATGGTTGACTTGCCTGTCGGCAAATGCGGAAGTGAAATTGCCCGCTTTCTTTTCAGACGGCATGGTGATGCAACAGCAGACTCGTGCCAATTTATGGGGAACAGCTACTCCCAATGCACTGGTGAAAATTACAACAAGTTGGGATAAACAAACCTATAAAACCACCGCCGATGCAAAAGGCGCGTGGAAACTTGCTTTATCCACCCCCTCTGCCGGAGGCCCTTACACGATCACTTTTGATGATGGAAAGCTGACCGAAATACGTGATATCCTGATGGGGGAATTATGGTTATGCTCCGGTCAGAGTAATATGGAAATGCCCATGAAAGGTTTTAAAAACCAGCCGGTGGAGAATAGCAATACAGATGTGATGAACAGCCGTAATCCGCAACTCCGCCTGTTCACCGTAAAGCGTTCTTCCTCTTTTACTCCGAAAACAGATGTGGTGGGAACCTGGCAGGAAGCTGTTCCGGCAACTGTGCGTGAGTTTAGTGCTACTGCTTATTACTTCGGTCGGATGATACAACAGCAGTTGAATATACCTGTGGGTTTGATTGTGGCTTCTTGGGGAGGTTCTGCCTGTGAAGCCTGGATGCATTCGGATTGGTTGAAGGCATTTCCCGAAGCAAAGATTCCCCAATCGGAAGCCGATATCAAGTCAAAGAACCGTACTCCGACTGTACTCTATAACGGTATGCTTCATCCGCTCATCGGATTAGCCATGCGTGGAGTTATCTGGTATCAGGGGGAAGATAACTATAACCGGGCTTCTACTTATGCCGATATGTTCAGTGCACTGATACGCGGGTGGCGCGAAGAATGGCAGCAAGGGGAATTTCCCTTCTATTATTGTCAAATTGCACCTTATGATTATGGAATTATTACTGAGCCTGGCAAGAATGTGATAAATTCTGCTTATCTTCGCGAACAACAAGCTATGGTAGAACACCGGGTGGGCAATAGTGGTATGGCTGTATTGTTGGACGCAGGAATGAAAACGGGGATTCATCCGGGTAAAAAGAAGGTGGCAGGAGAACGTCTGGCGCGTTTGGCATTGGTAAAAACTTACGGAATGAAAGGTGTTACGGCCGAAAGTCCTTACTATACAGGAATGGAAGTAAAGAATGATACGGTAATAGTCAGTTTTGATCGGGCACCGATGTGGATAAATTGTAAAGACCGTTTTGAATCATATAACTTTCAGGTTGCAGGTAAAGATCGGGTTTTTTATCCTGCTAAAGCGTGGATACAGAGAAGTAAAATGCTTGTAAAGAGCGAGAGAGTACCTCATCCGGTGGCAGTTCGTTATGGCTTCGAGAATTATGTGGAGGGAGATTTGTTTGGTGAAGATTTACCTGTATCGTCTTTCCGTTCCGATGACTGGTAAAAACAGAAAAAAATGAAGAATATCTTTACGTTTTTATTATTAGTGTTTATTGGCGGGCAGTTTCTGTGGGGACAGCCTGCCAATTTGGTTTGGAATACTCAAAGCCGGAATGCTTCGGAGTCCATGCCTTGCGGGGGTGGTGATATCGGCATGAATGTATGGGTAGAGAATGACGATGTTCTGTTCTACCTTAGTCGTAGTGGTTCTTTTGACGAGAATAACTGTCTGCTGAAGCAGGGTCGGTTTCGTGTGAGGCTCACTCCGAACCCTTTTGCCGGAACGGCTTCTTTTCGGCAGACTCTGCATCTTAATGATGGCTATGTCAGCGTAAGTAGTGATAATGCCACTCTAATTATTTGGGTGGATGTGTTTCATCCTGTGGTACATGTTGAGGTGAAAACGAAGGAACTGACTTCCATGCGTGTGAATTTTGAAAGCTGGCGTTATGAAGATCGTCCGGTGCGTAAAGGGGAAGGGCAGCAATGCTCTTACAAATGGGCCATTCCTGATGGATTGATGACTAGGCGTGACTCTGTCTGTGTGGAAGAAGATAATTTTACTTTTTTTCATCGCAATCCTGAACGTACTATTTTTGATGTGGTAGTGGACCAGCAGGGAATGAATGAAGTGAAGGAACAACTGTATAATCCTTTGAAGAATTTGATTTTTGGGGGGCGTTTATCAGGTGATAATCTGGTTTATAACGGTACACGCCGTGGACATTATGCAGGTACTGAGTATCTGGCATGGATGTACAAAAGCAAGAAACCTACTTATAAGCAGTCTGCACGGATTGTTCTGAATACGGAACAAAGTACGGTTCCTGCATGGGAAGCATCCTTGGCCCGCACTGAGAAGGAAATAAATGTATCCAAAGACAAACAGGCTACCCGCCGTTGGTGGAATGATTTTTGGAAACGTAGCTTTATTGAGGGGGAAGGTGAAGCGGGAGATGCTATCCGTAACTATACACTGTTCCGCTATATGTTGGGATGTAACGCCTATAGTCAGTGGCCTACCAAGTTTAACGGGGGACTGTTTACTTTTGATCCTATGTATGTAGATCAGAAAATGGAATTTACCCCTGATTTCCGGAAATGGGGAGGAGGAACCATGACTGCACAGAATCAGCGTCTGGTTTATTGGCCCATGCTGAAAAGCGGTGACTTTGACTTGATGAAATCACAATTTGACTTTTATCTGCGTTTGTTGCCGACAGCCGAAGCACGTACCCGTACCTATTGGGGACATGCCGGTGCCTGTTTCACCGAACAAATGGAGAACTTCGGTCTGCCCAATCCTGCCGAGTATGGCTTTAAACGTCCTGAAAGCTATGACAGGGGGTTGGAATATAATGCATGGCTGGAATACGAATGGGATACGGTTCTTGAATTTTGTCAGATGATACTGGAAACGGCACGTTATAATGAGGCTGATATCAGCCGTTATATCCCTTTGATAGAAAGCTCACTTAATTTCTTTGATGAGCATTATCGTCAACTGGCATTACAGCGTGGACGTAAGGATTTAGATGGTAACGGCAAACTGGTGATTTATCCGGGATCGGCTTGTGAAACTTATAAGATGGCTTATAATCCATCCTCAACCATTGCCGCGCTGCGCTCTGTTTTACAAACCTACGGACGTAAACCGGACATGCTGGCACGTATTCCTGAGATCCCTTTGCGCATAGTGGATGGGAAGGAAATGATTGCTCCGGCACAGGCTTGGGAACGGGTGAACAATATAGAAACTCCCCAGCTTTATGCTGTATTTCCCTGGCGTATGTATGGAGTGGGGAAGGAAGGTCTGGAAATAGCCCGTAATACCTATCTATATGATCCCGATGCACAGAAATTCCGTTCACATATCGGATGGAAACAAGATAATATCTGGGCGGCTTGTCTGGGTATGACCGAGGAGGCTGCACAACTTACCTTAGAGAAAATGGCGAACGGTCCTCATCGTTTTCCCGCCTTTTGGGGACCGGGTTACGACTGGACTCCCGACCATAACTGGGGAGGCAGCGGCATGATAGGTATGCAGGAAATGCTGTTGCAGGAAGCCGATGGAAAGATTTTATTGTTTCCTGCTTGGCCTAAAGATTGGGATGTGCATTTCAAATTGCATGCTACAGGACAGACTACTGTAGAGGCTGTTCTAAAAGGGGGGACGGTGGTTAGCTTGACCGTATTACCTAAAGAACGGGAGAAAGATGTAGTAAATTGTTTGCTGAATAAATAATTTAAGGGTAAGGAGGTGTGTTTTGTAAATTCACCTCCTACTTCTTTGTATATACTCGATTGGGAACTTGTCACTCCTTTTGTTTTTCTATTCTTATCTATTTGTATGGCAATCAGTGCCGGAACATTGTTTGATGGCTTTGGTTATCTTTGTTGAGTAAACAAGAACTAAAATGTCCGATGCTTTGTTCTTACTATCATAAATAGATTTAAAATGGTTATGAAAAAGATTTTGATAGCTTTGGCCTTATTGCTGACAGGCATTGCAAGCGGATCGGCATGTACCGGTATTTCATTCCTCGCTGAAGATGGCGGATATGTGCAGGCACGTACTATAGAGTGGGGGGACAGTTATCTTCCGAGTGAATATGTTATTGTTCCCAGAGGACAGGATTTGGTATCTTATACTCCAACGGGTGTAAATGGCTTGAGATTTCGGGCTAAATATGGTCTGGTAGGACTGGCTATCATTCAGAAAGAGTTTGTGGCTGAAGGACTGAATGAAGTAGGGCTTTCGGCTGGATTGTTTTATTTTCCCCATTATGGGAAGTATGAAGAATATGATGAGGCTCAAAATGCAATTACTTTGTCGGATTTGCAGGTGGTGAACTGGATGCTTTCCCAATTTGCTACTATAGACGAAGTGAGAGAAGCTATAGAAGGGGTGAAGGTGGTGTCTCTTGATAAACCTGGTAAAAGTTCTACGGTACATTGGCGCATTGGCGATGCTAAAGGAAATCAAATGGTGTTGGAATTTGTAGGTGGTGTTCCTTATTTTTATGAAAATAAAGTAGGAGTACTCACCAATTCTCCCGATTTTCCATGGCAGGTGACTAACTTGAATAATTATGTAAATCTATATCCGGGAGCTGTCACTCCACAGCAATGGGGTGGGGTGACTATTTTCCCTTTTGGCGCAGGTGCCGGATTTCATGGTATTCCGGGGGATGTAACTCCTCCATCCCGTTTTGTTCGTGTAGCGTTTTATAAGGCAACAGCTCCGGTGTGTCCTACAGCGTATGACGCTATATTACAAAGCTTTCATATCCTGAATAATTTTGATATTCCTATCGGTATAGAATATGCATTAGGGAAAGCACCTGATATTCCTAGTGCCACACAATGGACTTCGGCTATTGATTTGACAAACAGGAAAGTGTATTATAAAACAGCATACAATAACAATATTCGTTGTATTAGTATGAAGAAGATTGATTTTGATAAAGTGAAATATCAGTCGTATCCATTGGATAAGGAGTTGAAACAGCCTGTAGAAGAGATTATTGTGAAATAGTGTAAGGGCTTGGAAACTGTTGGCGGAAGTACATGGAAGTTTTAATTGCAATGAATGAATAATGGATAAAATGCATTTTTTTAGAAAAAAGTTCTAGAAATGTTTGCAGATACAAAAATAAACTGTACCTTTGCACTCGCAATTCGGAAGAATAGCAATAATAAAGGATTGATTCGCTAGCTCAGCAGGTAGAGCACAACACTTTTAATGTTGGGGTCCTGGGTTCGAGCCCCAGGCGGATCACTTGAAAATCAGAGAGTTACACTAAAGTAGCTCTCTTTTTTTATGCCCAAATTGTGCTGGTTTACATGGTTCAGTTAAACCGAGAGTTAAACGGGGATCAGTTTGAAAAAACTTGGGGGAATCTTTTCTTTTTTGTAGAGAACACAGTTGAACTTTTAAAAAAGAATTATATTTGTACTATTCATTACTGAAACTATGGCGAAGAATAATTTACTAAGTGAGCAACTTGCTTATATTGGTGTCAGTTGTACCCCTACGCATCTGCATTTGTGCAGTTATAATGCTGAAAGTATTTGTATGAAGGATGGGAAAGATATAGATAGTTTAATCCCTTATTTGAATAAGAATGCTATAAACTGGATACAAATTCATGGCTTTCAGAATACGGAGGTCATACAGCATGTCTGTCAGAATTTTAATGTCGACTTTTTGACGATACAAGATATTTTGAACTCCGACCATCAGACCAAGATAGAACAGCATGATACATATAATGTAGTGATTTTGAAGTTGCTTTTTTCTAATGATGATGGCTATGTACCACAACAAATAGCCATTGTGCAAGGTGGAAATTATCTGTTGACTTTTATGGAAAAGGAAACAGACTTTCTGAATGATATAAATACGGCATTGGAAAAGAATGTGTTGAAAATACGTAGCCGGCAGTCTGATTTCCTGCTCAGTGTTATTCTAAACAGTGTGATGGCCAGCTTTATATCCATCATTTCGGAATTGGAAGACGGATTAGAGGATTTAGAAGAGCAATTGCTTTCGCCGGAACAGGCTGATATGCTCGGTATTGAAAATATACAGCAATACCGTCGTAATTTTCGTGTAATAAAGAAATGTATTTTACCATTAAAGGAGGAAATCAGCAAGTTGTTGCATCCGATCGATAATGATTTGTTGCACAAAGCAAGCCGTCCTTTCTTTAATGATGTCAATGATCATTTGCAGTTTGTATTGCAAACTTTAGATGGTTGCCGTGACATGATTTCAGCTTTGGTAGATATTTACCTTTCCAATAATGACCGACGGATGAACAGCATCATGAAACAGCTGACTGTTGTTTCTACTATATTTATTCCGTTGACTTTTCTGGCAGGAATCTGGGGAATGAATTTCCAATGGATGCCTGAACTGGGATGGCGGTATGGCTATGTATTTGCATGGACATTGATGTTGATACTAGTAGCAGTTATCTACTTCTATTTTAAGCGTAAAAAATGGTATTGATGAGAGAGGATGGATGGGATTTACTTAAATGTGAATCCCATATTCATGTTTTACTTCATTCATTACAAAGGTGCTTTCCAGTGAACCCAAACTGTCAATCGTGCCCAAGACATTGAGGATAAATTCCTGATAATACTTCATATTAGGGGAGTGTATTTTAAGCAAATAGTCATAACTGCCTGATATGTTATAGCACTCTGTTACTTCAGGGATATCCTGAATTATCCGTGTAAATTCCGCAGCAATGTCCCGGTTCAGTCTTCTTAGCTTGACACTGCAAAATACCACGAAGCCTTGGTTTAGTTTCTCAGCGTCCAATACAGCGATATATTTTTTTATATATCCTCCATTTTCCAATCGTTTGAGGCGTTCGAACACCGGAGTGGAGGAAAGGCTTACCCGTGCAGCCAGTTCTTTGGTGGTCAGTCGGGCATTTTCTTGCAAGGTACGTAGTATCTGCAAATCTACTTTGTCAAGTTTCTCTAAAGTACTCATAGAATAATATTTTTTCAAGAGGTTCATATCTGTTAATACAAATATATTGCATTTATTTTAGATTCCGGAGAATTTTCGGGAAATGTAGTACAGGGTTATATTCTTTTTTTGCCGGAGAATGCAAGAAAAGGGCAGAATGATTTTATCTCTCAAAAATACTTTTTATCTTTGCAGTTGCTATGACAAAGTATATATATCTTTTTTATATCTTGTTAGGTGTATGCCTGTTGGCGGGCTTTGGTTCCGCATTTGATAGCGGACAGGAGCACGATGTAGTTCGTACAGTTGGTTTGGAAAACAGTGCGGTGGCGCTGTGCAACATATCTGAAAGCAATAACGGGCAGGAAAAAAAAGAGATAAATAATGAAAGCTACCATTTTTATAAAGTCGGTATCGGCGGTACAGCTACCTCTTTTTCTTTTCGCACCTTGTGCTCTTCTAAAATTCTGCGAACTCATTCCTCTGCTTCCGTCATAGCCAAGTTGGCCAGATTCTTGAAAGTACTTCTTCCTGAAGAAAAGCAAATTTCTTTTTCACCTATTCTTTATTTTACTCAATATTCCTGTGAATACTATATTTATCAGTTGAGGCGTATTCTTATTTAGTTTATTTTTTCTTCTCGGCAAGGTCTGTTTTTTATATCTTACATTTTTTTGTTTTTATATTTTCATAATGGGAACTGGGGTGGATGCTTGTTCCTTTTATGAACGGTGTTATATGTTAATAACTAATATATAATGGAATTTTTATTGGACTTTATACTTCACATTGACCAATATATGATAGATATTGTTCAAGAATATCATACTTGGGCTTATGTCATACTGTTTATAATCATTTTTTGCGAAACGGGATTGGTTGTCACTCCATTCCTCCCCGGAGATTCTTTGCTTTTTGTCGCGGGAGCTATTTCGGCTTTGCCCGATATGCCTTTGGAAGTTAATATTCTCGCTTTGGTTTTATTTCTTTCAGCTGTGCTGGGCGATTCCTGTAATTATATGATAGGACACTTTTTTGGAAATAAACTTTTCAATAATCCCGATTCCCGTATATTTAAGCAAAGTCATTTGGAAAAAACACATGAATTTTATAAAAAATACGGAGGAAAGACCATCATTATTGCCCGTTTTGTACCTATAGTCCGTACATTTGCTCCTTTTGTAGCAGGTATGGGCAAAATGCATTATTATTATTTTATGGTGTATAATCTGATAGGGGGAGCTTTGTGGGTTGGTATTTTCTGTTATGCCGGTTATTTTTTCGGTGATCTTCCATTTGTACAGAAAAATCTGAAATTGCTGATTGTGGCTATTATTGTCGTTTCTATATTGCCTGCCGTTATAGAAGTAGGCAGGAATAAGTGGAAAACTCGCCATTACTAAAATCAAACATATCAAAAACAATTTATTCAAATTACATTTATGAAAAATTCTTTTTTTAGTCGATTTACACCTCAAGAACCTAAGTTTTTCCCTATGTTGAAACGTTTGTCTGAAATCCTGACCTCATCATCGGATTTATTGGTAGAAAGCATGCAGCATGATAAGCCGGAAGAGAGAGAAGACTATTACAAACGCATCAAAGATATGGAACGTGAAGGTGACAAGCAGACTCATTTAATTTTTGACGAATTGGGAAAAACTTTCATAACCCCTTTTGATCGTGAGGATATTCACGATTTGGCATCAACTATGGATGATGTAATAGATGGGATTAACAGTTGCGCCAAACGTATCACGATCTATAATCCCCATCCCATTGCTAATAGTGGAAAAGAGTTGAGTTTGTTGATACAGCAAGCGGCTGTTTATATAAGTAAGGCAATGGACGAATTGGAAATTTTCCGTAAAAAGCCTACTGAATTAAGAGCATGTTGTACAAAATTGCATGACATAGAGAATCAGGCGGATGATGTATATGAACTCTTTGTTAAGAAACTATTTGAGGAAGAAAAGGATTGCATAGAACTGATTAAGATCAAGGAGATAATGCATGAATTGGAGAAAACGACCGATGCGGCAGAACGGGTAGGAAAAATCTTGAGAAACCTGATTGTGAAATACGCATAAAAGCAGAAGGTACAATATGGAATTATTAGTGATTATTATTACTTTGGCTTTGATTTTTGACTATATTAACGGATTTCATGATGCAGCCAATTCAATAGCCACCATTGTGTCAACCAAGGTTCTTACTCCGTTCCAAGCGGTGATATGGGCGGCATTTTTTAATTTTGTTGCATTCTTTATTGCTAAATGTATAATCGGAGGGTTCGGAATAGCCAATACTGTATCCAAGACAGTAGTGGAACAGTATATTTCCTTGCCGATTATTCTTTCGGGGGTTATTGCAGCTATTGTCTGGAATCTGTTTACATGGTGGAAGGGGATTCCTTCTTCTTCTTCGCATACGCTGATCGGAGGTTTTGCCGGTGCTGCTATTATGGCTCATGGTTTTGATGCCATTCAGCTCAATATTATTTTGAAGATTGCTGTTTTTATCTTTTTGGCACCATTTATAGGGATGGTTGTTGCTTTTGGATTTACGTTGCTTGTCCTTCACATTTGTCGTCGTGCACATCCGAATACGGCTGAGATGTGGTTTAAGAAATTGCAGCTTGTTTCTTCGGCTTTGTTCAGTATAGGGCATGGACTGAATGATTCCCAGAAGGTAATGGGTATTATTGCTGCTGCCCTGATCGCTGCTCATTCGGAAGGGTTAGGAATGGGAATAAATAGTATCAATGATTTGCCGGATTGGGTGGCATTTTCTTGTTTTACTGCCATTTCTTTAGGAACAATGTCAGGCGGATGGAAGATTGTGAAAACCATGGGAACTAAGATTACCAAAGTAACTCCTTTGGAGGGAGTTGTTGCGGAAACTGCTGGCGCATTTACATTGTATCTGACAGAATATTTGAAAATACCTGTAAGTACAACCCACACCATTACAGGAGCTATTATCGGAGTGGGTGCTACTAAGCGTCTTTCAGCCGTCCGATGGGGAATAACAAGAAGCCTGATGACGGCTTGGGTGTTGACTATTCCTGTCAGTGGAATATTGGCCGCTGTTATTTACGGAGTGGTTACTCTTTTTTAGAATGACCGGATTGTAGGCTGTTCTAGAAAATAAAGATCTGTCGTGACCGAGGTGACTGGGAAGTTACCTCGGTTTTGTATACATACCCATTTGTAGGTAAAAAGTGGATGAAACTAATAATAAATATAAAATGTTATTGTGAGTTTGTTATTTGTTTCTATTTTTGTAGTGGTCTTACTGAACACAAAAATGAGAGAAAACGCAAAAGGCAGGATTTTTATAGCATGGCTGTTGTTAATGACGCTTATGCCATTTTTCATGGTGAAGACTTTTCACCACCATGAAGAAGATGCCGTTTGCCATTCTGATAGTGGGAATTCTCATGATTCCTCTCATCAGTGTCCCGTGTGCAATTTCACACTTTCACCTTTTACACAAGTTGAAACATTACAACTTCATATTGTTCTTCCGGTTTTTGATTATCAGCCGAAAATAACAGTGGATAAGGTTTGCCAGGTTAAATCTTATCCTTATTATCTGCGTGCACCTCCCGTTTGCTGATTCACATAGTATCTTTTATTTATTCACAACATCAAATGATTGTAATTTATGCGTATCAGATATGTTTCGGGTACGCTGGGAATGTTTTTTACCTTGTTTTCAAATGCACAGGTAGTTTCTGATACGATTAAAAGTGTGGATTTATCCGAAGTGGTGGTGACTGGATCTTACCGACATGCTCAGGAGAAAAAGACTACCCTGACACTCGAGTTGTTTCAGAAAGATTATTTGAACCGGCATTTTACCGGTAATTTGGTACAGACTTTGAAAAATGTTCCCGGTGTACACTCGATGGATATTGGTGCGGGATTCTCCAAACCTATGATTCGTGGTTTGGGATTCAACCGTATTGCCGTATCCGAAAATGGAATAAAACAAGAGGGGCAACAATGGGGGGCCGACCATGGACTGGAAATTGATGCTTTTAATGTAGACGAGGTACGGATTCTGAAAGGTCCGTCTTCACTGCTCTACGGCAGTGATGCGATGGGAGGTGTCATCGAAATCCTTCCTTTGCTTCCACAAAAAGAGAACCGATTTTTTGGTGAGGCTGCCTTATTGGGAAAATCAGTGAACGGCACTGTGGGCGGTTCACTGATGCTAGGTATTGAGAAGAATGCATGGCTGGTCAGAGTACGTTTTTCAGAACAGCACTATGGAGATTATCATGTACCGGTCGATACCATTGTATATCTTACCCAGTTGGTGCCTGTTTACGGTCGTAAGCTGAAAAACACCGCTGGGTTCGAGCGCAATGTTTCTGTCATGGGAGATTATAGAAAGAGGTTTTATCAGATGAATATTGCTGTGAGCAATGTTTATCAGAAGATGGGCTTCTTTCCCGGTGCTCATGGCATTCCTGATATTTCCCGTTTGGAGGATGATGAGAACAGCCGTAATATTGAATTGCCTTATAGCAAAGTGAACCATCTTAAAGTAACCACGCATCAACAGTATCTTTGGAATGGGATACAACTTTCAGGTGATTTCGGCTATCAGTTCAATCATCGGGAGGAATGGAGTGCTTTCCATACCCATTATGACACTCAGGTGATGCCTGCAAAGGATCCGGATAGGGAACTGGTGTTCAAACTGCATACATTCAGCTCCTCTTTGAAGCTGCGGTTGTCCAGTTCTTCTTCCTGGGAGCATATGGCAGGGTGGAATATGCAGATACAGAAAAATGCGATTGGCGGATATTCTTTTCTGCTACCGGAATACAAGCGTTTTACTACCGGAGCTTTTTGGCTGACGACTTTCCGATTGGATAATCAGTTGTCTGTAACTGGTGGGATACGTTATGATCGGGGAAGGATTGATATAACGGCATTCGAAGATCCTTATTTGGTGGAGTATCTGCACAGACAGGGATATGAAGAAGAGGTAATACAGGCATATCGTTGGCGAAGTTATCCGGTGGACAGGGCTTATGGTAATTATTCCTGTTCGGCGGGAGTAGTGTGGACACCCGCTGCCGGTCATCTTCTGAAGATGAATGTGGGACGTAGCTTCCGTTTGCCGGGAGTCAATGAATTAGCATCCAACGGAGTGCATCACGGAACTTTCCGTCATGAAAAAGGGGATGCCACTCTTTCTTCGGAACAAGGATGGCAGATTGATGCTTCCTATACCTTGGCTTATAAAAAAATGGAACTGGTTGTTTCATCTTTTGCCAGTTGGTTTGATAATTATATTTATTTGCGCCCTATGGGAGAATGGTCTGTATTGCCCCATGCTGGACAGATTTATCAATATAGTGGCGCACGTGCTTTGTTCATGGGTGGTGAGATAAATTTCAATATGGATTTTCTACGCCATTTTAATTATCGTTTAGTCGGTGAGTATGTCTATACTTATAATCGTAACGAACATACGGCTTTAAGTTTTTCACCTCCTGTATCCATGCGTAATATTCTGACATGGAATAAAAAGGATTTTCAGTTGTATGCTGAACTTCAAAGTATAGCTTCGCAGAACCGTATAGCGAGGAATGAAGACCGCACACCCGGAGCTTGTTTGATTCATCTGGGTGGAAGTATTCATATACCTATGGCCAAGGCGGATATTGAAATATCTTTGGGCATTCGTAATTTGTCGGATGTGAAATATTACAATCATTTGAGTTTTTATAGGAAAGTGGAAATCCCTGAACCGGGAAGAAGCTTTCAGATTTCGATTAAAGTACCATTTAAACAATTATTAAAATGAAAACAAAATTTTATTTTCTTGTAATCAGCCTTTTGGCTATATGCTCTGTTTGTCTGCCTGCGTGTGATAATGATGAAAAAGGGGATGTAACAAAGCCCGTGATCGATTTGATAGAACCCGAAGAGGGAGCGGTGTTGAAAATTGGTAATGGGAAAGGGGTACATTTTGAAATGAATCTGTCAGATGATGTGATGTTGAGATCGTATAAAATCAATATTCATAATAATTTTGACCACCACGGACATGATTCCCGGGCAGCCGGAGAGAAAAACACAGCTTTTACTTTTGACAAGGTATATGATGTTTCCGGTTTGAAGAATACAAAAGTACATCATCATGATATTGTTATTCCGGCCGATGCTGCTCCCGGAGATTATCATCTGATGGTATGGTGTACCGATGCGGCGGGCAATCAGACAGAAGTGGCTCGTAATATTGTCTTGAGTGCGGACGGAGGTACTGAAACGGAACATGATCATGAGTGATTTTTTGTATTAATCGTATTGTGTGTATTAATTGTCTGGTGGCGGTCGATGTGAATCGGCCGTCACTTTATTTGGTTAGATGTCGCCAAAGAATAATTTTCTTCCAGGAGGTAATAATCCGTTTGTAAATAGAATATTTGTTCTATAAATAGTGATAATTGTAGCTCTATTTTCTTTATTTTTAGTATATCTTGTTTGATATAACTGCCTTTAATACCTTTGCAACAGGTAAAAACAGAAATATATAACTCTAAAAAGATAAAGATTATGGCTACAAAAAAATTACATTTCGAAACATTACAACTTCACGTAGGACAGGAACAGCCAGACCCGGCTACGGATGCTCGTGCAGTTCCTATTTATCAGACTACATCTTATGTATTTCATAACTCGGCACATGCAGCCGCACGTTTTGGTTTACAAGATCCGGGTAATATTTATGGGCGTCTGACTAATTCCACACAAGGTGTTTTTGAACAACGTGTGGCTGCATTGGAAGGGGGAGTGGCAGGACTTGCGGTAGCTTCCGGGGCTGCTGCCATTACTTATGCGTTTCAGAACATTACTCGTGCAGGTGATCATGTTGTAGCTGCAAAGACTATTTACGGAGGTACTTATAACCTGCTGGCGCATACGTTGCCGACTTATGGTGTGACTGCTACATTTGTGGACCCTGGTGATCTTTCTAATTTTGAGAAAGCTATTCAGGAGAATACAAAGGCGGTGTTTATCGAGACTTTGGGGAATCCTAATTCGAATATTATAGATATAGAGGCTGTGGCGGAAATAGCACATCGCCATCACATACCTTTGATTATTGATAACACTTTTGGTACTCCTTATCTGATTCGTCCCATCGAGCACGGAGCAGATATTGTGGTACATTCCGCTACAAAATTTATTGGTGGCCATGGAACTTCACTGGGTGGCGTGATTGTTGATTCAGGTAAATTTGACTGGGTGGCATCAGGTAAATTCCCTCAACTGACAGAACCGGATCCTTGCTATCATGGGGTGCGTTTTGTAGAGGCGGCAGGTCCGGCTGCTTATGCTGTCCGTATTCGTGCTATTTTATTGCGTGATACCGGTGCAACTATCAGTCCGTTTAATGCTTTTATTCTGTTGCAGGGATTGGAGACACTTTCATTGCGTGTGGAACGTCATGTAGAGAATGCGTTGAAAGTGGTGGAGCATTTGAAAAATCATCCGAAGATCAAGAAAGTAAATCACCCTTCCTTGCCGGAACATCCTGACCATGCTCTGTATCAGCGTTATTTCCCCAATGGAGCTAGTTCTATTTTCACTATCGAAGTGAAAGGTGGTCAGGAAGAAGCACATCGTTTCATCGATAGTTTGGAAATCTTTTCTTTATTGGCCAATGTCGCCGATGTGAAGTCATTGGTTATCCATCCTGCCAGTACCACTCACTCCCAGTTGAATGCGGAAGAATTGGCGGAACAGGGTATTTATCCGGGGACAGTGCGTTTATCAATAGGTACGGAACATATAGATGATTTGCTGGCCGATTTGGATCAGGCATTAGCTGGAATTTAATAAGATATACTATATATAGAATAAGGAATATTACTACAATATAAAATCAATATATGGATAAGAAGTGTATGCCGGAGGTTTGTGTAAAGATACATTATACAGGCTTCTGGCATTACTTTATTTTTACTGATAAAAAAGGATAGATCATTAATCCAAATAGGATTCTTTTTTGTTATTAAAAAAAGAGTCTTTGCGGAAGTGGGATTTCAAAGGCTTAATTTAAAGAGTTTATGGATACCGTTTCTTTAACTTAAATATAATGGTTATGAATCTAGTCCTTGCTATTATTCCGGTATTGTTATTGATTATCCTGATGGCGTTTTTTAAAATGTCCGGTGACAAAAGTAGTGTGATTTCCCTTGTCGTTACTATGCTGATTGCTTTTTTCGGCTTTCATTTTCCGGTAAACGATTTGCTGTCTTCTTTTCTGTATGGTGCATTGAAAGCTGTTTCTCCTATTCTGATTATTATTTTGATGGCGATATTCAGCTATAATGTTTTATTGAAGACTGAAAAAATGGAGATTATCAAGCAACAGTTTTCTTCTATTTCTACCGATAAAAGTATTCAGGTATTGCTGTTGACATGGGGATTTGGCGGCTTGCTTGAAGCTATGGCAGGATTTGGTACGGCAGTGGCTATACCTGCGGCGATTCTTGTCAGTCTCGGATTCAAACCGGTCTTTTCGGCAACAGTCAGTTTGATTGCCAATAGTGTGGCTACTGCTTTTGGGGCTATTGGTACACCGGTCTTGGTATTGGCGAAAGAAACGAATCTGGATGTATTGGTGCTAAGCGCCAATGTCGTGTTGCAGCTTTCGGTACTGATGTTTCTCATTCCTTTCGTATTGCTGTTCCTGACCGATTCGAAATTAAAATCCTTACCTAAAAATATTTTCCTGTCTTTGTTGGTCGGTGGTGTCTCATTAGGCAGCCAGTATATTGCCGCCCGCTATATGGGGGCGGAGTCTCCGGCTATTATTGGAAGTATTTTATCTATCATTGTTATTGTAGCCTATGGCAAACTGACTGCTTCTAAAGAGGAAAAAGCAAGGAAAAGCACATTGAAAGGGCTAGAGGTACTGAACGCGTGGAGTATCTATCTTCTTATCTTGTTCTTGATTGTTCTGACTAGTCCGTTGTTTCCCGGTTTACGTACAACACTTGAAAATAATTGGGTGACCCGTATCAGTCTTCCGATTAATGATTCAACTATGAATTATACGGTTTCTTGGCTGACCCATGCGGGAGTTTTACTTTTTGTAGGCACGTTTGTCGGCGGGCTGATACAGGGAGCCAAGATATGGGAGCTGTTTGCTGTACTCTGGAATACGGTAAAGCAGTTAAAGAAAACTTTTATCACGGTAATTTGTCTGGTGAGTTTGTCCACTATCATGGATACGGCAGGTATGATTTCAGTTATAGCCACTGCTTTGGCAGTTGCTACAGGAAGTCTTTATCCGTTGTTTGCCCCTGTTATAGGTTGCCTGGGTACCTTTATTACGGGCAGTGACACTTCTTCAAATATTTTGTTCGGCAAATTACAGGCTAATGTGGCCGGGCATATTCAAGTAAGTCCCGACTGGTTGTCGGCAGCCAATACGGTGGGGGCGACAGGTGGAAAAATAATTTCTCCGCAAAGTATCGCTATTGCCACTTCTGCCGGAAACCAACAGGGAAAAGAAGGAGAAATCCTAAAATCCGCCATTCCATATGCATTGGCGTATGTGTTGATAACCGGAGTGATTGTTTATATTTTCAGCTGATAATCGTTTGTAAATTCAAGAGGGCGTTTTAATATTGCCTGTTATGGATTGAAATACCCTGTAAACGAGGATCAACTGTTGAAAAATCGTAAAAAAAGAGATGGATAGGAGATTTATTGCCAAAAAAGAATTTAATTTGAACCGTTTTATAATTTATAAAAAAAAGAACATGAACGAATTAATTGCTAAAATCAAAGAATTGAACGAAGCTTTTATGTCTGATGCAGCATTGCAGATTGAAAAAGGTAACAAAGCTGCAGGAACACGCGCACGTAAAGCATCATTGGAATTGGAAAAACTGATGAAAGAATTTAGAAAAGCATCTTTGGAAGCTTCTAAATAATCCTTCATTCGTCTTTTAAAGATTTTTATAAGCCATCCTTCGGGGTGGCTTTCTTATTTTCTACCAGGTTTTGCTTTTATTTCGGGGGATAATTGATATTTTTGTATTTTTATTGGTGGGTGGTTAACCTAAAGGAGAAGGGATGTTTATGAAGAATATGTGTCTATTGCCTGTATGGGCGGTTTTATTGATTATAGCAGGGACTTTCTTTTCTTGTGAAAAGAAGAAGGATATGGCTATATACCGTCAGGCGGATTCTTTGAACTTGCTTTCTTATCGTATGCGCTATAAAAATTTGGACACAGCGTGTAAAGCGGCGCATGACGCCTACAAACTGGCGGATGGATTCCCCTCCCTGCGTGCCGGGGCATTGAATAATCAGGGTTTCTGCGCCTTTATCCACATGGACTTTGAAAAAGCCGAAGATCTTTTTCTTCGCGTATATGAGGAATCAAACAATGAATTGGAATGTTTGATAGCAGATATCGGTATGATGAAAATTTGTCAGCGTACCGCCATGAACAAGGAGTTCTATGATTATCGTAACAGTGCGTTACGGCGTATGAAGCGTATCAGTGATGACCGTTCTGCTATAACCGATCCCGGAGAGCTGGAGCGGCTTAATTATGCCCGTTCCGAGTTTTTCATTGCTTCTGCCATCTATTACTATTATTTGCAGCAGGAACAGCAGTCTTTGGAGGCGATTAATGAAATAAAAGTAGACGAGGCGCTGGAAAGTGATACTGCCCAATTGCTCTATTATTATTATATGAAAGGGTCTGGCGGTATGTATGAAGCGGATACACCGCAGGATGTGGTATTGGGTGAGTTTAACTATCTGATAGAATGTCTGGGTATCAGCAGGGAATACGGGTATGTCTATTTCGAGGCGAATGCATCTCAGGCAATGGCAGAATTGCTGAAAGAGAGGAAAAATTTCGATTTGATAATGGAAAGGCGTCCCAATGTGATGCGTGCCATCAATAGCGGGGACTTGTCGTGGGAGGAATTGACCATGCGTTTTGCCTGGCAGGCTTTGGATTTGTTCAAAAAATATGGAGATTTGTATCAGATTTCGGGTACATACCGCACTTTGGCGTCGTGCAGCAACGAGCAAGGCAGGTATGAAGACGCGCTGCATTACTTGTCGGAAGCACTGGGGTACGTCAATCGGCATCACGAGAAATATTACCATTGTACGGATACCATGGACAGGCTACGTCCGTATGTTCCCATGGCTACCACTTCCATTGAACTGGAATGGATTAATGACGATGGTATAAAAAGTGTTCCCGAATGGATTGCCCGTTTCCGTGAACAATTGAGTGTAACATATGCAGCGTTAGGAATGAAACCCCAGTCGGATTATAATCGTAATATTTATCTGGATATTTTGGACTACACCCGCCAGGACAAAGAATTGGAGAGCCGTTATAATGCGTTGGAAAAGGAATCGGAGGCCTTGAACGGACTTCTGGTGGTAGTGGTGATTGGTATCGTTGTCCTTATCATTCTATTTTGGATATTGAATAAAAGATGGCGTGTGCGGAATGCTCTTTATATTGATAAGTTGAAACGTACTTTGGAAATATGCCGTAAGATAACGGCTTCAGTACCCATTGATGCGGGGGAGATAGAGGATGTGACAAAAGCGGTAGTTGCCTCGGTGAAAGAGGATATCCTTTCGTTGGTGGGAGCGACGGACTTCCGTATTGTGGCTGAAAATGGAGAGGGGAATGAGGTGCCGGGGCAAGGGGTTTGTACAAGTTTTATCTTGAATATTCCGGGCAGGGAACAACCTTTGGGCGAGGTGCACCTGTATTCGGAGCACAAAATGAAGAAAGATGATAAAGCACTGATGAGGGTCATTACACCTTACATTTCGTGGACACTGGAGAATGGACTGGCTTTTATTTCGTTGGGCGATGAACGGAAACGGCTGGAAAAGGAGCAATATGTCCATGAACAGCATTTGGCGGAGAATAAACGGCAGAATCTGGTGAAGAAAGCCTGTCTGTTTATTGTCACAGGCATTATGCCTTATATAGACCGAATCATGAATGAAGTGCATAAACTAACCGCACACAACTACATTCAGAACGAAGAAATAAAAGAAAGCAAATACCGTTATATCGACGAACTGATTACCCGTATCAATGAGTATAATGATATTCTGGCCTTATGGATTAAGATGCGGCAGGGGACACTGAGTTTGAATATAGAGAATTTTGAGTTGAATTCCCTTTTTGATGTACTGGTAAAAGGGCGTAAGACTTTCGAGATGAAACAACAGACTCTGACCATAGAGCCGACTGCCGCCATTGTGAAAGCGGATAAGGCTCTGACGCTTTTCATGATAAATACATTGACGGAAAACGCCCGTAAATATACGCAGCCGGGAGGAAATGTTTCTGTTTATGCGCAGGAAACGGAATCTTACGTGGAGATTTCGGTGAAAGATGACGGTCCGGGACTTTCACAGGAAGATGTGGAGCGTATTCTGAGTGAGAAAGTTTATGATTCGGGTAAAATCGGATTGCAGACCAGCGAAAATGTCAGCGAATTGCAGAAGAATAAAGGTCACGGTTTCGGTTTGATGAATTGCAAAGGCATTATTGATAAATATAAGAAGACCAATGAGATATTCCGGGTCTGCCTGTTCCGGATAGAAAGTGAATTGGGGAAAGGCAGCCGTTTCTATTTCCGTTTGCCCAAAGGAGTGCGCAAAACGTTGATGTTGGTGTTGGTCGCTTTTCTTCCTGTCCTGGCAGGATGTAATGAGGGGAGGGAGAAAGATGGGAAAGCGGAACAGCTCACTGTCAATGATTCCATTCAGCGATATGATAAATTATTGGCTGTTGCGAATGAATATGCATACGATGTTTACAATTGTAACATTGATGGATTATATCAACAGGCATTGTGTTATGCGGACAGTGCTCTATATTGTTTGAATAAGCATTATATTATGTATTCGGGCAGCAAAGGGCCTTTGTTGGAATTGGAAGGAGAGGGGGTAGCAGCGGATTTAGATTGGTTCAACCGGCATTTTGATACCGATTACTATGCCTTGCTGGATGTTCGCAACGAGGCAGCAGTCGCCTTTTTGGCTTTAGGTAATCTGGAGGCTTATCGTTATAACAATAATGCTTATACGGCGCTGTACAAACAGATCAGTGAGGACACCTCATTGGAGCAATATTGCCGCCAGATGCAGCTTTCTGCCAATAATAAGACGGTGGCTATCATTCTTTGTGTGGTTATTTTGTTGGTATTGCTGGTGGGATATTATATTCTGTATTTCCGCCACCGTTTGATTTATCGTTATAACTTGGAACAGGTGTTGGAAATCAACAAGCAGGTGTTTTCGGCCTCTTTGCTTGACGGAAGAGCCGACCGGGATATTGCTGCAAGTCTGGTCAAGGATATGTTTGAAACGGTGAATGAGTTGCTGCCCGTTGATGTGTTGGGCGTAGCGGTTTATAGTGAAGACAACCACAGCTTGAATTATGCTTTTTCACCGGTGGAGGATGAGAATGAAGAAATGCGTGAGATGATGGCTCGTAGTTTTGACGCGAAGACACCTTATTGGCGTGAGAAAGATAGGGTAAAATGTTTGCCCTTGTGGGTGGAAGCAGGTAACGAGAATCGTTGCACGGGTGTGCTGGCATTGAAAATCGCTTTGCCTGTGGAGCGTGAGGACGACCGCTTGATGCTGGAGCTTGTGGCCGGATATGTAGCCATCATTGTATATAATGCAGTGGTACTGATGGCGCAGAAATATCGGGATATAGAAAGTGCGCAGGATGATGCGCGCCGAGCCATACGGGAGGAAAACCAGTTGCATGTGCAAAATCTGGTATTGGACAATTGCTTGTCAACCATTAAGCATGAGACAATCTATTATCCTAACCGGATAAAACAGATTATCGACAGGTTGAACACCCGTCAGGCTGGAGAAAACGAAGCTGTGCAAGTAGAAACGATTGGTGAGTTGATCAGTTATTATAAGGATATATTTACTTTGCTGAGTTCATGCGCCGCACGTCAGTTGGAAGAAATTACTTTCCGCAGAGGTGTTGTGAAAGCCGGCGAACTGGCCGATTATGCGGTACGGTATATAAAACGTGCTGGAAAACGTATGCCGCATCGGGTAGAACTGAGGACGGAGGTGGAACATGTTTCTGTATTGGGAGATGTCATTCAGCTGAAGTTTATGTTGGAGAATTTAATAGATGAAGCGCTATCATACGAGGTGGATGGTGTTTTGGAATTGTGTATTTATAAGGATAAGGATTTTGTGCGGTTTGATTTCCGCGATACGCGTCGCGAAAAGTCGCAGGAGGAGTTGAACTTGTTGTTCTACCCGCATCTGTCTCGTATGAAGCAGGGGCAGGAAGGAGTTCTGACCGGTACGGAATACCTTATTTGTAAGCAGGTGATTCGTGACCATGATGAATTTGCCGGAAGACGCGGTTGCCGTATCAATGCGCAGCCTGCCGCTGAAGGAGGGTTCACCGTATGGTTCACCCTGCCTGCCCGTTGAATGTAGAATGTAAAAAAACAATGCATATTATGGAGAATAATAGATTTAAAGTCATCATTGTAGAGGATGTCAAACTGGAATTAAAAGGAACGGAAGAGATATTCAGACACGAAATTCCGAATGCGGAAGTCATCGGAACGGCTATGACTGAGAATGAGTTTTGGGAATTGCTGAAAGTGCAGTTGCCCGATATGGTTTTATTGGACTTGGGCTTGGGGGGATCGACTACCATCGGTGTGGAAATCTGTTCTTCTTTACGGAAGAACTATCCGGATATGAAGGTGCTGATTTTTACTGGTGAGGTATTGAACGAAAAGTTATGGGTGGATGCGCTGAATGCGGGTGCGGATGGTATAATCCTGAAGACGGGAGAGTTGCTGACTGCCACAGATGTACAGGCGGTGATGGATGGCAAGAAACTGGTTTTCAATTATCCCATTCTGGAGAAAATAGTGGCACGTTTCAAGCAGTCGGTGGCTCAGGAGCAGCGCAGGCAGGAAGCTGTCATTAATTATGATATTGATGAATATGATGAGCGTTTGCTTCGCCATCTGGCCTTGGGGTATACCAAAGAAATGATTACTAATCTGAAAGGGATGCCTTTCGGGGTCAAATCCATAGAGAAGCGTCAGAATGAATTGATAAACCGTTTGTTCACATTGGATGAAAGAAGTGGTGTCAATGCCTGTCGATTGGTGACCCGTGCTTTCGAGTTGCGGATTCTTGACATTGATAATTTGGAACCGGATGAAGAGTAAATATTATTTTCCTCATACCGCTACTGTGTTTTTTCTGCTGACGGTAGCTGTAGCCTTGTTCTCATGGATAGGAAGTATTTATGGGCTGGGGAAGGTGCAAAGCCTGCTCAGTCCCGAAGGAATCCGGTGGGAATTGAGGCATGCTATGGGGAATTTTGTCCAGACACCGGCATTGGGCATAGTAATGATGCTTTTTTTAGGGTTCGGCATTACGGTTCATTCCGGGGTATGGGGTACGTTGGGGAGGATAGTGAAAAGAGGAAAGCCCATTTCCCGTAAGGAAAAACGTGCGTTGATATTGGCAGGTTGTATACTGCTTGTTTATATCATAATGATTATTTGCACCACTTTTGCCCCATGGACTATGTTGCGTAGCGTGACGGGATCTCTCACGAACTCTCCGTTTCAAAAAGGGATTTATTATCTCATTTCGTTTGGTGTGGGATTGTCGGGTATGGCTTTCGGTTATGCATCGGGACGTTTTCGGGATGATAAGGATATAATAAAAGGTATGTCCTGTCTCTTTTCTCGTTTTGCCGATTACTTTGTGGTGCTTTTTTTTATAGTTCAGTTCTTTTCTTCATTGATGTATACGAATTTGGTGGAATGGGTTGGAATAGATTCATATATAGTGTCTTACGCTTTCCATATTTGTTGCTATTTACCTTTTGCTTGGATGCTGAATAGAAAAAAAATAGATTGTTAATGCAAAAAAGTTGCGGATTCTTTTGGTAATTTCAATAAAAACCGTACCTTTGCACTCGCAATTAAGGATGGTTCCGTAGCTCAGCTGGATAGAGCAACGCCCTTCTAAGGCGTGGGTCTTGCGTTCGAATCGCAACGGAATCACTTACAAAACACAACTGATAACACAATATAAATTGTTGATTTTCAGTTGTGTTTTTGCTTTTTATAAGCAAGATGTCTTTCATATACGCTTTTAAAAAAAAGTGACAGAAAACCCACTGGTGAGCTATAAGGTTTGTCGCTAGGGTTTGTCGCTGGAATTTTAAAAGTATCAAATTATGGCTACCTTAAACTTAAAAATCCTCCCGAACAGACGTAAATTGTCGGGTAAACTTGGAATTTATGTATCTTTAACTTTTAAGAAGGAAGTTCGGTATATCTCTACCGAATTCGAGGTTGATGATGAATACCAGTTTGAAAACGGAAAGGTGTGTTACCGCAAGGATGCGGCAATCATGAACAAAAGAATACAGTATGTGCTGGGTATATACCGGGAACGGATGGAAGGTCTCAATCTGAATAGGTTTTCTAACTGTGCACAGTTGAAAGAAGTGTTGATGAAGGATGGGGAGGAAGCTGAGGTGATAACGGTGCGGCAGCTCTTTGAAAGAAGAATAGAGCGTCTTGAAAAAGAAAAGAGAATCTCATACGCGGAAATGAACCGCTATACCTGCAAGGTTATCGTGTCTCTCATTGGTGATATACCTATAGATTACCTGACAAAACGTGATATCCGGGAAACGCTCTTCAAGGGGATGCAGCGCAGAGGATATGCGAAGGGGAATATACAGATGCGCATGACCCATTTCAAGGCTGCTATCAATGAAGCTATAGACGAAGGGTTGGTGAAGTATGACGAACACCCGTTCAAGGGATTTACCATGCCGCAATCTGAACCCAAGCTGATGGACATAACCGTCACGCAGTTCCAGCGTATTCGGGACATGGTAACATCTGACAGCAAACTCATGCTGGCGCGTGACCTATTCCTCCTGTCGTTCTACTTGGGTGGGATCAACCTTGCAGACCTTGTTGAAACGGATTTGTCAAGCAAGACAATGACATACGTACGAAAAAAGAGTGCAGAACACAAGACGGGAGAAAGAACTACATCTTTGACCATACCCGATGAGGCGAAAACAATCATCAATAAATACATTTTGGGAAACAGGTTGAACTTATCGTTTTGTAACGGGTACAAGAATCTGCAACGTTATGTCAACAAATGTTTCGCAGCCTTGGCACAACATATAGGCATTCAAACTTCATTCTCTTACTATGCCGGCAGAAAAACATTTGCACAGTTCGCTTTTATGATAGGAATAAGGACAGAGGTGGTGGAGTATTGTATAGGACAGTCTGTGAAAAAGAACAGACCTATTTACAATTATGTGCGAGTGATGCAGAAACAGGCTGATGCGGCAGTACGGAAAGTAATACAATATACTGTAGATCCGGAAAGCTTTGAAACTGAGAACATCCCTTAGAGGATGCCGTCCCACTACTTTGTACACAAAGGTAATTAAGGGATATAAAATAAACGGTTGCTGTCATCACTGATAGCAACCGTTTCAAATAATTAGAATAACAACTTAAAAATAGCGTCTATAATAATCTCTCTATCCTTATTTTCTTCTTATTCTGATGGCAATGACCTTTGCTGTTTTATTCTTGCAGTATTGGCAGCAAAATCGCTGTGCACATGTTTCGCAGTTGCGACACATATCTAGTAGATATTGTTTTTCCCGTTTGAGCACATCAACCTTGTATTGCAGGTCTAAAATGACATTTTTTATAGTTTCTTCCATAATAAAAAAAGTATTAGAATCTATTTGGTATTTTATAGAAGAAACAATGTCAGATTCGTTATTGTTTAACCGTAATTGACATTTTTCTTTTCTTCAATTTGCTTTTCAAGGAATTTAACTTTCTCTTCTAATAATACGATGGTGTCATGTTGGTTGTCAATAATATTTTTGTAGAAATCCCCTTTATTTCTTAATGCTTCTTGCAGTTCGAGAAATATTTTTCCACCATTTGAAAAATACTCTGCCCATTCCAAAAAACTAAAACAATAGCCTGTTATCGGTTCTGTATAATCGCCACAATTCCACATGTCTTTCAGTATGGATACAGTTGTAGGGTAATCATCACCATATACTGATGATACTAAATCAGGATATTGATTGATGAGTTCGTCTGTCCATTCCTCAAGGTTTCTGATTCCATCATTATATATCAAGTTAAAGGCAGCTTCTTGCAACCTGATGCGGAGTTGTTTTTCCTCTTCTTTTTCAACTTCTTCAAATTTGTAATCTTCCATACTTCTTTTTGTCTAATAATTATTGTATGTGTTATCGCTAAAGAACATTATTAATTTGATCCTTACATATCATATAACCCGCTATGGCAGCAACTATATTTGTAAGACTGTAACTAAGCCATTCCATAAATTCCCATCCCTCGTAGGTTGCATGAATCTTTACGATGGTGTTTACACAATAAATAAGATACAAAATAAGTAAAATAAAACAAACTATTTTGCGAAAACGTGGAGCTATTAATGTACCTGTATAGATAAATGCAACAGAGCCAATAGAACCTGCAAAAAGTTCTACTATCCAGTTAAAAAAGGCATTGTTTATAAAGAAAAATACCCAATGGGTCATTAATACTAATTGATAAGCTCCCAAAAGTACAACCCCTGATAAAGGCAGTACTAATATCCATCGTAGGGTTTCTAATAAATGTTTTTTCATATCAAGCAGTTTTTACTCCTTCATCTGCTTTTTGGACCATTTTTTCTAGAAATTTAATTCTTTCTTTCTGCATTTGGATTAAATCATGTTGGTCGTTCACAATTTTTTTATACCATGTTTCATCAAAATCATTTGCTTGAGTTGAATTACTGGATTCATTCAAAATCATATTTCCTGTGCCACGAAGTAACCATTCTGCGGACAAGTCCGGATAATAGAGAAGAAGTTCCTTTGCTCTATCTACGGTAATACTCTTTGCTTTCGTGAAGGCACCATTTCCCCAACCAAGTTCTCTCTCTGCTGATGTAGGAGAAACCCCTTTGTAATTTAGGTATTCTTGAATTCTCTCTTTTACTGTCATAGCTATATTTCTTTAATGTTAATAATTTAAAATTGGTAGAATATATTCCTTTATTTGCTTTTAATTAAGGAATATATTCTTTTTATTTGCATTGTGATTATAAATCATAATCACATGAGCGATGATTAATTTTCAAATATAGATAAACGATATGGAAACAGCAAACATGAAATGTAGAATTTGGCTTCCCTATGGGAAGAAGGCTAAACTGGCTTCTTATTTCGGTGTCAGTAGTGAAACTGTGAGAAAAGCATTGGCTTTTGAATGTGGGGACAATGACTTTCATGAGACGATACGTAAAGAGGCGATAAAGAATTATGGTGGGCAGAAAATATTTATTCCATGCAAGTATGCAGGTTAACCATGATAACTAAAAAGACAACAGGAGGAATGAATATGAACAGATTATCCAAGCAGTGTATAGTTTTTATAGCGGGTATGATCTCATTCCTGTATGTTCTGGGATTGGTAGGGCATCAGGATTACATTGAGGAGATATTGTATAACATGCCTCAGGAAACTTATGATGTGATTGTACAGAAGCTGGGAAACGTGTCAAGATCGGAGATTGCTGCTGAATATGAGGCGAACAGGGCATTTTATGATAACCTTAACAAGTAAATTATGAGACGTGATTTTCAAACATCAAAGGCAGAGGAAGAATTAGGGAACCTTTTTCTTGTTGCCAGGAAGAAGGGCATAACATTTACAAAGAGAGAGGCATCCAGATGGGTCGGAGGTCGGTATGTTCTTGAAAGGCTCGTGGCCGAGAGGAAAATACGGATGGCAAAGCCCGGGGACAGGCAGAACTCGGAATGGAAATGCAATGCGGAGGATGTGTTACGCCACGCATTCAAATATTAAGAATACACTTTAAAACCTTGAACTTATGAGTATAAAAAGAACGTATTGGACCAAACAGGAGATAGATATACTGTGTGCCATGTATTCCAACACAAAGGCTGCCTGTATACAGGATATTCTTACGCGCCACAGCCTCAACTCAATCTATAAAAAGGCGCGTGAACTTATGCTTGATGCGTACTCGTTTCATCTTGAAGAAATACATTATATCCGTTCCATGGCACAGGATATGACGGTGAAGCAATTGTCACAGAAGATGGGATATAGCGAGCGTACTATTTACCGCCGCTTGAAAGCCATGCGTACCAATTCATAAATAGTTCCGTTATGAGCAAATCACCTGAACATGATTTACAGACCCGGTGTGTGATCTGGTTTCATTACCGATTTCCACATCTGAAACCTTTGTTCTTTTCCGTTCCCAACGGAGGATATAGAAAGAAGGCTGAGGCAGCGCGTCTTAAGGCGGAAGGTGCTAATGCCGGAGTGTCTGACCTTATATTGCAGCTGCCTGCCGGAAAATGGTCAAGCCTCAACATTGAGATGAAGGCAGGTTCTTCACAAAGGGAAGAACAGAAAGTATATCAGACATGCGTGCAGGTATCTGGAGGACGCTACGAATTATGCCGTTCCTACGAACAGTTTGTTGATCTGGTTACCGAATATATATCGCAAGTTGATGGACGGGTACTGGAACGGCTTCGTCAGATACATCTTGAACGCGAGGAGGAGGAAAAGCAGAAAATACGTAAGCAATATCAAAAAAGAATAAGTAAAACATTAAAACCATAAATCATGATTGTAGAAGCAACAGGAAAGGTCATGCAGGTTCTTTCAAAAATAGAAGGGGTCAGCGCGAAGACCGGAAAGGCATGGGAGAAATACACATATCTTATAGAGCAGTCGGGTATGCGTCCTACTTCTCTAGTGGTTTCAGTATTTAACTATGGGGAACACGTAGGAGAGCTCCTTAATATGGGGGATACTGTAAGAATGTCTCTTCGCATAGAGGCGCATTTTGTAAAGGATGGACAGAAATGGTATAATGAGGTTACGGCTTTCAATATTGTATCTTTCCGTTAAAGTTAAAATTAAAACGAAGTATTAATGGGTAAAGTAAAAATCTATATAAGTGGACCGATAGCGCATTATGATCTTCATGAGCGGAAGCATGCTTTTCTCATGGCGAAAGAAAGACTTGAATCACAAGGTTATGATCCTGTGAATCCTTTCGATAACGGTGTTCCTGATAATGCGCATTGGAGAGAGCATATGAGAGCCGATATCGCGATGTTGCTGAAATGTGACGCTATTTTCATGCTTCCCGGATGGGAACTGTCTAAAGGATGCAAGCTTGAGCTTGATGTGGCTTCAAGCTGTGGTATAGCCGTTATTATCGAACCTGTTCAACCCTGTGACTATGACGTTAAAAAGAGTGGAGCCGAAACGTGTGTACTGCCGTAATTGCGCCAATAGTTCGGACCATCGGGGCAATTCATGTTTCTGTAGTGCGAAGGGGCATCGCGAATGCGCCTGTAACAAGTACGGACAGATATGTAAGTTCTACAAAAAGATCATATAGAAACTCTAATAATATGGTTTATGGCAACAAGAAACAGATTATACAAGCTTCACTATTTGCTTCGTAAAAAAGGCAATGAGGTGAATGTTAAAGATAGGACAGTATACCGGAGAGCCAAGCTCCTTCCTGCCATAGAGGAGAAATGGATGAAGGAACTGATAGAAAATGGATATATGGTGGGGAACAACCTGTTTGCCCCTCTCCCCAATAATAACTCTTAAACTTAATAGAAATGGCAACACATGGAATGACAATAGCAAAAGCATCTAAGGATGATTTTGAGAAAGTGTATAATCTGCTTTCTCCGATGGAGGAACTCTTCAACAGCAAATGGTGTAATGAAGAAGAAATGTTATGATTTAAAACGATATAAATATGAACCAAATGAATATAGAATTAAGTAAGATGCAGCTTATTCATTTAGGCAATATCTGCAAAAAAGGATGGGGTGGATATAGTGAGCCTTCCGACGATTTAGAAGAAATGATAAAAAACGGTTTGTTGACGAAATCGGCTGGACCATTTGGTGATGTTGTTTATCGTCCAACTGATGCTGGGCGTAGTTATATTAATGACTTCAATAAAAGATAGGAAGGAGCAAATTATGAATAAAAGAGCAATCCAAATAGACGTAATTGGGAAAGTAGAAGGTACTCAATTTATGAAGTGCAAGCTATATACAAATGAAAACATTGTCATTATCATGATGAATGAATTTGATTATGAACGGTTGAAAAAGGAAGGAATCTTCATAAGAGATGGCAAAAGTCGAGATTCAGCCGGAGTGTTGAATACAACTAATACTTTCATCGAAGAAAATTAATACTCAAAACGGAACAGAAATGAATACAACTTTTGAAAAATCGGCTAATAGTACCGATGAATGGTACACACCGAAAGAAATTATAGACGCATTAGGTGAATTTGATTTAGACCCATGTGCCCCAGTATCCCCCCTATATAAAACAGCAAGTATCATGTACAACAAAAATGACGATGGATTAAAACAGGAATGGAAAGGTCGTGTTTGGTTGAACCCACCTTATTCCCGTCCTCTTATAGAAAGTTTCGTTAAACGGATGGCAGAACATGGAAACGGCATTGCTTTACTTTTCAATCGCTGCGATTCAAAGATGTTTCAGGATATCATCTTCAAAAAGGCAACAGCGATGAAGTTTTTGCGTAACCGAATTAGGTTTTTCCGTCAAGATGGCACTCGTGGAGATTCTCCCGGTTGTGGTAGTATTCTTATCGCTTTTGGTGAGGATAATGCGGAGGTAATAAAAACTTGTGATATTGCAGGTAAGTACGTTAGAATAAATTAGAGCAAAATATAGAAATGAACAAGAAAGAGCAGCAAGCAATAGACTTCCTTCGCAGTATGGAACGTGACGATCTGCTATCACTCGGATTCTCCGGAGGTAAGGATAGTGTAGTTATACTTGACCTAGCTGAACGTGCAGGCATTAAGTATAATGCGATCTACGCTAACACCACAGTAGATCCACCGGGCACGATTAGCTTTATAAAGAAAAACTATCCGCAAGTTCAGATAATGCATCCAAAGAAATCTTTCTTTAAGCTGATTGAGGAGAAAGGTTTTCCATCTCGTTTACGTCGGTTCTGCTGCGAGAGGCTGAAAGAGCGATATGGAATTGGCAAACGTAGTATTGAAGGAATGAGAGCTGCCGAAAGTAGAAATCGAAAAGATTATGAGCCGGAGCAGTGTGATACAAGAAAATGGATGAAAGGCGCAAAGCATATTCTTCCTATCCTCACATGGACAGAAGAAGATGTTTGGAATTACATTCGTGAGCGTGGTTTGCCATATTCGAAATATTACGATGCTCCATATAACCTTTCTCGACATGGTTGCATAGGTTGCCCGCTCTGCAATTACAGGCAGATGCAGCTGGAATTTAAGATGTTCCCCGGCTATGCAAAACGGATGATAGTAGCCATTGAAAGATATATGAGCACTCACCCGAACGGTTTTCTTGCTCGCAATTTTGCAGACGGCTATGAAGCTTTCTATTACTATATTAATGAAGTCTCTATTGCAGATTTTCATGAGCAAAAGAAAGGATTATTCAGATTTAGCGCAAGGGAAATTATTCGAAGAGAGATTTTAAATCAATTAACGTAATACGGAACAGAAATGAACGGTGAAACAAAAATCATATTAGATGCCTGTTGCGGTAGCCGAATGTTTTGGTTTGATAAAGAAAACCCTTTGGCTTTGTTTGCTGACATTAGGGACGAAGAATACATTCTTTGCGATGGCCGAAATCTGAAAGTCCACCCAGACATCGTATCGGACTTTACCGATATGCCGTTTTTGGATAAATCCTTTAAACTGGTAGTGTTTGATCCACCCCATTTGCTAAAAGTTGGTAAAAATAGTTGGTTAGCCAAGAAGTATGGTAAACTTCCTGAAGATTGGCCAAGGGTGATAAAAAAGGGAATTGATGAATGCTTTCGTGTTCTGGATGACTACGGAGTTCTGATTTTCAAATGGAATGAGGATCAGATAACAGTTAGGGAAGTATTGAGTGCCATCAATCGGCAACCACTCTTCGGCCATACTACTGGAAGACATGGAAAGACTATGTGGATGTGTTTTATGAAACTGCCAATTAACTAATAATTGATATAAAAAGGAATAAAATTATGAAAACATTAACTGTTGGAGAGCTTATAGAAAAGCTTAAAAAAATGCCTAAATCAGCTAATGTATTTATGCTCACAGATAGAACAGAATCAAACTGAGATGAAGAGAACGCTGAATTTATACGTGTTCACGGGATTGAATATGTAGAAAAAGAAACTGTATATCCTGATGATGGATTTACGGATAGTGTGGAACTTAATGTCTTACTTGAAATAGAGGAGGATGAAATATGACAAAAGAAGAGGTTCTTAAATTGGAGAGTGAAGATAATAGAATAATCAACTGCACAGGCAATAAAATTGAATTTGCCAACGGAGACGTTTATGCCATGAGTTCACCAGGTAGATTGTTTTACAAGGTGAAATGCTTTGTACTTTAATTCAAAACAAATTAGATATGGAAAAAAGAAGTTTTATTCCGTTTGATGCGGAAACGTTTTTGATGATTGAAGATGTAACGGGAACAGAACCGGAAGTTACAGAGAAAGAAAATTACTTTGAACTTAAAATGTACGCCCCGGACAAAGAGGAAAGAATAATTGAAGCCGCAATATATGCAGTTCAAGGCAGATACGGAAAAAGAATAAAAGACGTAAGGACGATTAAAGAACAAAACCTTTTGCGTGGTGCAATATTCTTTGTTGAATACGAAAAAGGGGCGGGAAATTTGCCAAATGAGTTGCGCACAAATTTAGGTATGCCGGACGAAACCGCCGGGGATATTTATTGCCGCCGATTGTTAGAAATTCGTGCATTACCCGTAAAGCGTGATAATTGGGAAAAATTGCAGATTTTTACCGGAGGCGGAACAATGCAGATTCCGAGAACGCCCGGCGGTTTGGCGGTTTATTCATTCCCGACCGAAAACGGCGTAATGTTGGACGTACCGGAGGGAAATTTTATTGTATTGACACCGGACGGAAAATTTGGCAAAATGGATATGCAAACGTTTATGGCTAATTTTGAAGAAAAAGACGCCAATACCGCCGGATTGACCTTTGACGAAAAGAGATTGTTTGAAAAGATGAATAAACTTTTCGGCAAGAATATAGAAAAAAGATTGGGAAAATTAGCCGAGGAATACAACGAATTGTTTGAAGCGTTTGAAAGATATTTAAGCAGGGAAAAAACGCAAAGAGAAATAAACGAAATTAATCCCGGAACGCATGATATTATCGACGAATTGGCGGACGTAAACGTTGTTTTATTCCATATTGCGGCATTATTAGGGTATAGCCAAAAGGAATTGCAGGAAATGGCATATACTAAAATTGCAGGACGTGAGAAAAACCCGGAATTTATGCGCAAACACCCACACAACAAACCGGAAAGCCCGGTTTGCGGTAATATGCAGCAGGAAACCGCCGAATCATACAAACATTTTGAGAACCGTTTTAACAAAAGACTATGACAAACGAAGAAAAAGAAGAATTAAGAAAAAAAGCGTTGTTCCTTACAAATACGGCGTATCTTTTGGCGGACATGGCACATACATGCGTTTTTTACGCTGATGATAAATTAAACCATTTAGGCAAATGCTTTGAAAAGGGCGAAAAAATGAGATTCAAAAAAGCCGCAAAGTTGACAAAAGAAGCATTTAAAGCCGTCAAGGAAATAACGGAACCATTGTATAATATTACCGACGTTGATAATGCGTGTATTGATAGCGATTATCTTTTGGAAGTTATTCAGTTGGTAATAAACAGAACCGACGAAACCGAGGAAAGCAAAACGGCGATGTTGGAATACATAAAGAAGTTACCACAAATTGAACATATAGAAGTTTAAGCGTATGAAAAAAGATTTTAAACAAGAACTAACCGAACTTATTAATAAGCACGGTTTAGAAAAGGAAATGAGAGATACCCCGGATTTTATTTTGGCACAAGTTTGTATTGATGCAATGGCGGTATTTTCGGAAGCAATCGCCCGCCGTGACGAATGGCACGGATTCAGAAAGGCAGACGAAAAGAGTTCGCAGGATGCAAAACACAATTACCCGGATGATTGCAATATTTGCAAAGACCGTTTTAAATGTGCTGACTTTATGAGAACGCAACCAATTGCAAATCTGATTCAGCGTTTCAAGACGACAACGGACAAAGAGGAAAAAACAGCAATCGCCGGATTGCTAAAACAGATAAACGCCGATGCGTCGGGAAAGCCTCAAAATGATATACCGGAAGAAGTAAAAGAAGTTGCCGGAAAGTTGGCAAAGGCTTTTGGCGCACGTGTTGAGATACACCGTATTGAGATACCGGAAAAGAAACGTAAGTTTAGAAAGAAACCAAGAAAGGAGCAAGGCAATGAAACCCGTTGAATTTCCCGGCGTGAATGTAGTATTTGCAAAAGACCAACCGGAATACATGCCGTTACCTGCAATGAAAATCCCTAATGACCCGCAGGGGCTTATAATTACCAAATGGCAGTTATCCCCGGAAGAATTGGAGAGAATAAAAGAAACCGGAACAATACATTTGTCAATGCTGACGTTTAACCAACCATTGCAACCCGTATTGTTAACCGTGGATTTACCAACAGAAAAATAATAAAGTCATGGATAAAGAAACATACGTAAAGAGAGTTCAAGAATTGAACCATATAAGACAAAAGGCTTTGGAGTACAACGAAAAGGAAAAAGCCAAAGCGGATGAAAGCTACATAAAAGAAAATTGTCCGTTTAAAATTGGGGATAGAGTGAAACAAGATGAAAATATTGGCACAATTGAAGAAATAAGAGTTGACAATGACGGAAAGTTTGAATATTCCATACGAAAGGAAAAGAAAGACGGCACCCCGTCAAAAATATGCTTTAAAACCTTTTCATGGTATAGAAATAATGTAGAAAAGGCATAATAAACGCCCCGGAATTATAACCGGGGCTTTGCCGTTTAGGTACCGGAATGAAAGAAAGCCAAAATTAGCCCCGTAGGGCGACGAAAATACAAAAGACAATAAAAATCAAGTAACAAACAAAACCCGCTTAAAACGAAAATTCCCCGAAAATAACAAGCAAAAGGGAAAGCGACGTTTGAGAGGAAAGCAAAGCGAAAGACTTTGCTGTTATAAAAAGGTTGGAAAATGGAAGCAAGTAAAAGACAAAGGGGCGGACGCCCGAAAATGTGCAAAAGGACGAAAGACCAAAGGGAATTTGATTTGTCGTTTTGCTCAAATCTGTTTTTGCGTGGTTACACGTACAAAGAGATTTCCGAAAGACTGAATGAAGAAAACGCCCGGCATGGGGTCGGTTACACAATCAGTAAACAGATGGTTTATTGGGATATGCAACAATTGCTTATTGAGTGGAAACGTGAGCGTATGGATAATATAGACGATTACGTTACGCAGGAATTGCGAAAGTTGGATAAAATGGAGGTTGAATTGTGGGAGGCGTGGGAACGTTCCAAGACCGGGAAAACGAGAGAGAAAAACAGACAGAACGCAAAGCCCCGTAAAGTGTTGGAGGATGGCGATAACCCGGAATATTACGGGTATGAGGAAACCACAACGGAAACGTCCGCCGGGAACCCCCGGTTTTTGGATTTGCTTTTGAATGTGCAGCAACGCCGGGCAAAGATGTTGGGATTTGATGCACCAATTAAAGTTGAGATTCCGGGAATAGAAAAAAGCATAAACGGCGATGCACCGCAATACGATGTATCAGCAATCCCGGAGGATTTATTGTTTGCGGTTGCTGATAAACTACAAACAGCAGAATATAAAAAACAATTAGCAGAGAAAGGAGTAATTGACGATGGCACGAACAACAAAGAATAATATCAAGAAAAAAGACGAACCGAAACCCGTACACACGTGCGGCGAATGTGGTTGGGGTAAATTCTATTATGAACATTCAAATTTAGATATGGCCGGGAACCCGATTTGTTTAAAATGCCCGTTTGTCGAAAATCACAGTATGATACGTTCGGAAAAAGCGTGCGACAAATGGAAAATGAAACATTAAATTGGTCGTTTTTTAAGATTTCCGGTTTTTAAGTCAGAAAAAATACGGGGGTAAGACAAAAATATATGGTATATTTTTAAGAATTAAACAAAATGGATAAAGAACAATTACTTAAAATGTACGCCGCACTAAAAAACAATCCCGGGGAATTAGTAAAAGCGGCGTCACGCAATAGGCTGATAAACTTTGCCCGGTATATGCAACCGGATTTAGCATTGGAACCGTTCCACGTCGTTTATTATACGTTGTTGGATAAATTCGCCCACGGCGAAATAAAGAAAATGATTGTGCAAATGCCCCCTCAACATGGAAAAAGCGAGGGTTCAAGCCGAAAGTTACCATCTTTTATGTTGGGATTAGACCCGGACAAAAAGATTTGTATCGGTTCCTATGCGGCAACCATTGCGAGAGATTTTAACCGGGATGTCCAAAGAATAATTGACACACCAAGATACCGGGAATTGTTTCCGGAAACATATTTGAACGGTTCCAACGTAGTAACAATGGCTAATACGTATTTACGAAATTCCGACGTAATAGAAATGGTTGGGCGTAAGGGTTCATTGCGTGTTGTCGGCCGTGGCGGTTCGTTGACTTCAAAAACGGTTGATGTTTCTATTTTGGACGACGTTTATAAAGATTATGCCGAGGGCAACAGCCCGATTGTACGTAATGCAGCATGGAAATGGTACACGACCGTAGTACGTACCCGTTTGCATAATGATTCCCAAGAATTAATTGTGTTTACCCGTTGGCATGATGATGATTTGATTGGGCGCATAGAAAAAAGCGGGGAAACCGTAATTGATATTAAAAGTTGGGATGATGTAAAAGACATTCCGGCGGGCGCATGGGTACGAATAAATTTTGAGGGACTGAAAACCGGGGAACCAACAGAGATTGACCCACGGGAACCGGGGGCGGCGTTATGGGATAGACGACACAGCCGGGTAAAATTGGAGGGGCAAAGAGCGTTAGACCCCGTACAATTTCAATGCTTGTATCAAGGCAACCCCGGAAATGCAGAGGGCAAATTGTACCGGAACCCGTTCCGAACATACGTTGACAAATCCGAATGGGGGACGTATGTACGTAGCGGAAATTATACAGACGTTGCCGACGAGGGCGACGACTTTACATTTTCGGCATGTTATGACATTTACAAATCTGGTAATGAGGCATGGAACGAACAAAAGAAACGGTTTGAACCGATTTTGTATGCGCTAATTACTGACATGGTATTTACGCAGGAAAATACAGAAGTAACAGCCGTTACCGTCCCGGAAATGATAAACCGTTGTGGAACGCAAAAAGCATGGATTGAAAGTAACAACGGCGGTGCCGGGTTTGAAAAGTTGATACGTAAAAAGATAAAAGCGATTTCCGAACCATTTTACCAAGGTGCCAACAAGGAAAGCCGCATTATAACAAATTCGGCAAGCGTCAACGCCCAAATCATAATGCCGTTAGGATGGGAGGAACGTTTTCCAAAGATACATGAACACGTAACCGGGTTTTTGCGTGATTTCCCAGCAAATGAGCATGACGACCCGGAGGACGGTTTGACCGGAATATATGAAAAGGAATTGGCGGACGGCGATACACGACCATACAGCCAAGCAACAAGGGGCGTTAAACGTCGTAACTAACAATTTATTCCATATACGCAAGAGTTTAACGGAAAAATATTATAACTTTGCAAAAGATAAATGGGGTAAAGAGTTAGCCCCGGAGATAGTAAAACGAGTTTTAAATATTAAAATTTTAGGATTATGATTTGTAAGTGTCCGGCGGGTACGGCTTTGCCCGATATTCCCGTAAGTAATTGCCCGGAAAGTTTTGGGCAGATTCAGAAAGTAGCATTTCAAAGATTGTACAAAAGCACCGGAGAAAAAAATTCATTTAAAACCGATGCAGGTATTGAAAAAAAAGCGTCGTGGACGCCGTTGTTGTCGGCTGACGATGATACAAAGATTGTTATTTCCCCATACATTCAAGCCCCGACAGCAGAAGCAGGCGCAGTAAGAACGTTTGGAGGTGGTAACGAAACATTGGGAGGCGTTGAGGAAATTGTGGGACGTGAGCCAACGCCATTTACCGGGGTTATGCGAAAGTTGCCACAGAAAATTATCAAGGCTTTGAAAGAATTGCAGTGCGAAAGTTGGGGCGACAATTTGGGCGTTTATCTGTTTGACGAAAACGGCGCAATTGGAGCAATTCAAGACGCAAAAACAGCAACAACCCATTATCCGATTCCAATACGTTCTTTGTTTATCGGCGATAAAACATTGGGCGGATATGAGGCACCGGATAGCAACAACATTCAATGGGCATTTTTGCCGAATTGGTCGGATGATTTGGCAATTATTGTTCCGCAGGATTTCAACCCGTTAACTGATTTAAAGGCGGGAGCATAGTAACGTTAGGGGATTTTTCAATTGATTTTTCAAATGACTTTGCGGTTGTTATTCATTCAACAAATGAGTATTCAGTAAATTACGTTAAGTCTATGGTAAAACAAAAGAAAAGAACGAGGCTATGACAAAGACAACAAAAGTTTTATTGGTTTGTCCCCAACACAATATGAAACGAGAATTTGAGATAACGCACGCCGAACGTTTGTTGATGATGGGAAATAACGGCGGATGGCAGTTGCCGGAAAACTCAAATTTTGAATTTAGCAAAGATTATGGGATTAGGTATAAACGACATAAAAAAACAGATTACGGAGCAAAAGAAAGGGGCGACGATTAACCGTGCGATTGTACACCAACAGCGCATTAAGTTTCACGCCGAAACCTTTGTTGCGCCGTATATCAGTCAACCGTTAACGGATTTTCTGAATTTCGTTTCAAACCTTATACCCGACGATAAGTTTAAAATTTTCAAAACTCTTTTCCGTTACCCCGTTAAGACCAACGAGGTAACGGGAATTTGCTTTGATAAGTTGAGCCGAATTTTTGACGGTCGTAACCCGGCGTTCAATTATCAGTTTATGGAGAGCGGACAAAGGGACGATTGGGAGTATTATAGACAGAACGTTTTAAGGGAGCCGGAAATTTGGAGTTCTAAAGGGTGGGAATATTTCAAAACCGAAATTAACAGCGTTCTAATTGTGGATTTGCCAACGGAGCAAGACGCCGCCGATAAATACCCCCGTCCGTATTTCTATTGGTTGCCAATTGAGCAGGTAATAACGTTTGATGCAGACCCGGTAACGGGCGTTATGCGATGGATAATTTTCAAGCAGGACGACAAACGTATTGCAGTAATTGACGATGAGAGATACCGGGTATTTACGGAGAAAGACGGGAATATTGGCGATTTGCTGATTGACAGCCCCCACGATTTAGGTTATACCCCCGCCCGTTTCTTTTGGAATGAGGCAATAAGTTTGAGGGAACCCGATGTTAAGGCGTCGCCATTGACCGAGCAGTTGGAAAGCATGGATTGGTATCTGTTTTATCATATATCAAAACGGCATTTGGATATGTACGGTTCATATCCTATTTATTCCGGCTATGAACAAAGTTGCGATTTCAGCAACGCAGAAAATGGCGATTATTGCGACGGCGGGTTTTTGAAAGACAAACAAGGACGTTACAAGTTAGACCAAGCCGGGATATTAGAGCGTTGCCCGAAATGTGGCGACAAACGAATTGCCGGGGTTGGTTCTTTTGTTGAAATACCCGTTCCCGATGGCGACAAACAACCGGATTTGCGCAACCCGGTTCAGATGTTGACCGTTGACCGTAATAGTTTGGATTATAATGTTGCCGAGGAAGAGCGATTGCGCAACAATATTATCACGTCTATTGTCGGAACGAATGAGGAAATAACAACACAGGACGCATTGAACGAACAACAGATAAAAGCAAATTTTGAGAGCCAAAGCACAATTTTAAACCGGGTAAAGAAAGGATTTGAGGCGGCGCAACAATTCGTTGATGAAACGGTTTGCCGATTGAGGTACGGCAATTTGTTTGTTTCTGCAAAAATCAATTTAGGCACGGAATTTTATATTTACGATGCAATGGAGTTGCGGGAACGTTACAAGTTAGCAAAGGAAACCGGAGCAAGTGAGGCAGAATTGGACGCAATGCAAAACCAAATTATCGAAACGGAGTACCGGAACGACTCGACCCAATTACAACGTATGTTAGTGTTGGCAGAATTGGAGCCGTACCGACATTTAACCCGTGCCGAGGTATTAAATTTATATGGGCAACAGATAATTAGCAAACCGGAATTGCGTGTAAAACTGAATTTTGCTAATTTTGTTCGCAGATTTGAGCGAGAAAATACAAATATTTTGGAATTTGGAACGCAAATACCATTTTCCGAGAAAATAAAAGTAATAACTAATAAATTTTACGAGTATGCAAGTGAGAACAGAGGAGGGGCAAATTAAAGACGTCAATATTTTAGACGTTACCCCGGAAAATTTTATTGTACCAAAGGGCGAGGAAGATTGTTATCATTGCCGAATTGAGGTTAAGAAATTCAACCAAGACACGGGCGAAAGAATTTCAAAACCACGTATGCAGGTTTTCGGCAAAAAGTTCTTTGAATCTTTTGGGTTGCACAATTTGAGAAAGCAGGGTTTTACCGTTGATGTAATGCACGACCCGAACAAATGGTTGCAGGAAAACGAGGCTAAATTGGAGGCAGAAAAACAGAAGAAAGCCGAAGCCGGTGCAAAAGCCAAAGCAGAGGCAGCAGAGGCAGAGAAAAAAGCAATGAAAGAAGCTATGAAAGCCGAAATTCTTGCAGAACTGAAAGCCGAGGGATTGTTGGCAACGGCGGAAAAGTCGGGAAGAAAATCAAAGGAAACACCGGAAGCAAAGCAGGATGCGCCGGAAACAAACAAATAAGTTAAACCAAAAAATTATAAAGATATGGCACAGATTGCACAGCAGGACAATTTGATTGTTACAAGTATGAAACCAATTGCGACGATAGACGAAGCCGCAAAAAAGAAATTGAAAGAATGTATTGAAGCCGGAACGATTAACGATGTTATTGTAGTAACACCGGAAACGGCAAAAGTAACAAACAAATCAAAGGTATTGGCATGGTCGAAAGACGTAACAACACCGCAGGCACCAACATATAAGGTTGCGTTGGTAGATTGCAATACCGGAGCGTTGAGCGTATTTAGTTTGAGTTAATAATAAAAGGGTAATATTATGGCATTAACAAGAGAAATTTTGGTAGCGAATGCGGCTTTGTCCGGTTTGACTGACGAACAGATTAACGCAATTACAACGTTATCACAGAATGACGAAAATAGTGTAATAGCAAAGAAAACCGGGGAAATTTACGGCAATTTGGATGTGGATATTTTGGCAGCGTCCGGAGTTGAGAAAAACGGAACTGAAAAAACATACGATTACGCAAAACGTGTGTTGGGAGATTTTAAGACAAAAGCGGAAAGCGTTACCGGGTTGGAATCACAGATTGCAACATTGACAAAAGAGAAAACCCGTTTGGAAAAAGTAATTGCCGACGGTGGAGCAGATGCAGAAACCGCAAAGCAATTAAAGCAGGCAAAAGCAGATTTGGCAAACGTTACAACTCAATATACAGAGTTGAACAAAAAGTTTGAGGCAGAAAAAGAAAACCACGCCAAAGAGTTGTTCGGCATTAAGATAGACAACGAATTGCAAACAGCGTCCGCAGGGCTTAAATTTAAGGCAGGTTTGCCGGAAAGTGTAACAAAGGTTATTTTGCAGCAGGCTAACGATAAAATCAAGGGAATGAACCCGGAATATATCGACGATGGCAAAGGCGGCAAAATTTTGGCGTTTAAGGACGAAACCGGGGCGATTATGAGAAACCCGAACAATCAGTTAAACCCATTTACGCCGGGCGAGTTGTTAACCCGTGAATTGGACGCAATGGGAATAATTGACAAAGGACGCCAACAGCCGGGAGGCGGAACAATCCCGCCGGGAGGTAGAGGCGCAGGCGGTAGCGTAGTAATTGACGTTGCAGGATGCAAAACACGTGTTGAAGCATACGACGCAATTAGTAACAATCTGATGGCGCAGGGAATGACCGCAGGTTCCAAAGAGTTTGAGGATGCAATGGCGCAAGCATGGAAAGACAACAATATTGCAGCATTGCCGGAGAGATAAAACAACCACGGGTAAAGGGTAAACCCGCATTAATAACAATTTAAAATAAAACATTATGAGTTTAATTGCAACAAGATTACAGAATTGGCGAGTTCAGAACCCGGAATTTGACCGCAATATGACCCGCCCGTGTGAGTATGGCGCATTGGATTTCTTTATTGAGCAAACCAACGCCGCAAATTCCATTATTAACCCAAAGTTGAGGGAAAGGGCGTTTGCCTCAATGGGTAATACCGTGCAAATCCCGGTTATCAATTACGATGGCGATGTTACCGTTGGCAACGTCCGTTCATGTGTAATTGAGGACGACGAAAATACGTCCGCACTTTATACCGTTGTGTGGGCAACATACACAATCGGTTTTACTATGGTTCCGGCGGCTTATACGAACAATGAAATTTCGTATGAACACGACTTTTACCGTAAAATGGAAAAATATACACGTGCGTTGGCTGATGCGTTAGACAAAGGCGCAATTGCAGCGTTGGAAGCACAGAAAACGCAGGTATTGAAAGACAAATTGAATTATGACTTTTCCGGTAACGTTATCAAGGTTAAAAAGGAAATGGCAACCGAAATTTTGGGCGACATTGACCCAATTATGAGAGCCAATTGTTACCCACGTATGCCGCATATCGTTTGCAACGCCGGAATCGAAAGTTTGGTTCGCAAGTTGGCGCAGCATGGAGCGACAAACGACGTAAACAAACAGTTGGAATACGCCGGAAAGAAATTCCATTACACAAACAACGTGACAAACGAAGTAAGCCAAAATGGAACATTCTTTGCTGTTGAAGATGGTAACGTTGGCGTGTTAACCCGTGTTGACCGTGAAGCATTGCGCCGTACACGTGCCAATTTCCATGAATGGGATGTTGTACGTTTGCCGATGATTGATTTGCCAGTTGGTTCACATTACTATACTTCGGTTGGCGACCAAAGTGCAACAGTAGGAGCAGCAACAGAGGATTTGACTTGCGCCGTTAAGGAGTATTTCGGATTTAGTGTTGATGTTGCCTTTTTGGTTGCTTATAACAGTGACCCAACAAAGGTTGCAAATCCGATTATCAAAGCGCAGATTGCAGCACGTGACCAAAACGAACCTTTGGGTATGCCTGTATATGTTACCAACGCCGCAGCATTTCCCGCCGGAGGTGCGAGCGCATAACGCCGGAGCATAACGAATTATTTAACCGAGGGGACGGGGTGGTTATCCCCGCCCCCTTATTTATTGCAATCTTAATTCCTAATATGAGAAATAAATGGGCGTTTTTATGATAAGAATAAATGAAATATGCGAAGCGTTAAAAAATGTGTGCGGGTGGGAGCAATCATACGACCCGGCAAAGGCGATAGACGACAATTTAACGCAGACGGAAAGTGGGTTGTATTTTCAAGGTGCGCACCCGCTTTTGACGTTAGACAATATGCGTTCAATAATGCCGGATGATTGGGGATTACAATACCCGGAATGGAATTTGATTTTGCCGTATAAAGCCGGGCAAAAGGTAAAGCATAATAATATATTTTGGATTGCTAAAATAGATAATACCGGGCAGGAACCGACGGCGAGCGATTTTAACGGAGATTACAGCCGGGATGATTACGGAAACCCGTATTGGCGACCATACAACATTTTTTCTGACTTTTTGGAAAGACTGACATTAAACGGAATTGCAACCGTTGTTCAGACTTTTACACAGATTAAGCAGTTGGAAAAGGAAACCCGCAATTTATTGGAAAGAAAAACGTTTTTTGATGGTTCCGGCAGAATCCGGGCTACAATTCAAAATACCCATAAATTAGTAGGATTTGAAATTGTTCCGGTTCGTAGTATGGGGGTAACAACCAAAATTGAGAAAATCGGGCTACAAATGACCGGAGCGACCGGAAAGGTAAGAATGTATTTATTTCATTCGTCGCAGATTGACCCGGTAAAAACATTCGATTTGGATTTTACCGTTACAAATGGCGGCTTTCAATGGTTCCCGTTGACCGATTGTTATTTGCCGTATATCAGCGACGCAAACAACGCCGGGGGTTCATGGTTTCTTTGCTATAATCAAGACGAATTACCCGCCGGGATGGAAGCAATAAACGTATCTAAGGATTGGAGCCGGGAGCCGTGCGGAACGTGCAACATTGGTTCCGTCGAAACATGGCGAGAAATGACAAAGTATTTGCAGGTTTCCCCATTTAAGGTTGACGCCCCGGAAACATTCGAGCAATACCCGGAATTATGGGACGTGGCTTATACTATGTACACAAATACCCACAATTACGGGCTAAATTGCGAAATAACGGTTGGTTGCGATTTGACCGACTTTATTATTTCGCAACGGCAGATGTTCCAAACCGTTATTCAAAGGCAGGTTGCGGCAATAGGTTTGCGAACGTTAGCAATGAATCCCAACGTTAGGGTTAACCGCAATCAGTCAAATGCAAGCCGCACCGATATTCTGTATGAGTTGGACGGCAATACGTCCGGGGTTCGTCCCGGCGGGTTGGGTTATGACCTTAAAAAAGCGTATGAGGCTTTGCGGTTAGATACGCAAGGATTAGACCGCATTTGTTTGAGTTGTAACAATCATGGCGTTAGGTACAGAACTGTTTAATATATAATTTCAAATGAAAGTTGTATATAATTTTAAAGAATAATTGTAAATGGGAAAAATTGACGACTTATTAAAACGGGTCGTTAAGTTCAACGATGAATTAACGTCCGGGCGGTTAGTGCAAAAAATAATATGGGACAACGAGGCGTATATAATAGATATGAACGCCGAGGAACAATTGTTTGAACAAGGCGTTAACCGTTTGGGCGTTTCAATCATGGATTACGCCCCGTATAGCCCGGTAACAATTGCAATCAAAGAGGCAAAGGGACAGCCTACAAACCGGGTAACGTTAAGGGATGAGGGCGATTTTCAAAGTAGCTTTTATTTGGAAGTTGGCGACAAACAATTTGAAATTAAGGCGGCGGATTGGAAAACCGAGGAATTAATAAAAAAGTATGGACGCCAAATTTTAGGTTTAACGGACGAAAATATTAAAATCCTTATATGGCATTATATTTTCCCGGATTTAATAACAGAGGCAAAAAAAACGATATATGGCAGCGAATAACAAAGCCCCGGTGATTGCGAACCCGGAATTATTAGACCGTATTATTGGAAATATACAAACCGGATTGGTTGATAATTTACCGTGGTTGGACAAAGCATTTGGACGGGCTGAAAGACTTGTTAAATATGACGGGAACCGGAAACGTTATTTTACCCCGTGCGTTTATGTAGGGCGAAACGATTATATAGAAGTAACCCCGGATGCAAATATTGGGAATTTTTCGTTTTTTTGGATTGACGACCCGCAGGACGTTAGTTGGGAATCCGGCGTTTCAATAGGGCTAAAAACCTCGTTTTCCCTTATCTTTTGGTTTGATTTCCGGAAGATATTCAACGATGCGAGCGACCGGAACAAAGAAGCAGTTAAGCGGCAAATATTGGACGTGTTGAACGGAGGCTTTTGGCTGAAACATGGGCGTTTGAAAATAACAAAGGTTTATGAGTTGGCGGAAAATATTTACCGGGGTTTTTCTTTGGACGAAATAGACAACCAATTTTTAATGCACCCGTACGGCGGGTTCCGGTTCTATGGAGAATTAAGTATTGGAGAATCATGTAAATTGTAAGATTATGAAAGAATTTATTTTTTACGTTATATTGGTCGCAATGTTGGCGGCTTTTGTGCTTACATTATTGCGCAAATGGGGCGTTATTGAATGGGTACAAGTTCACGGGAACGATTTCTTTGCAAAGATGTTTAGTTGCGATTTCTGTTTGTCGTGGTGGACGTGCGTTCTGATTTGTTTCTTTGCGTTGATATTTACCGGGAACCCCGCATTTTTGGGCGTTCCCTTTTGTAGTACAATGATAACACGTGTTTTATTATGAAGAATGTACAAATAAAAGGAATGAACGTTGAGTTGTATGATAGTATAGACGAATTGCCGATGTTGCGTTTCCACAAGTATAACAAAATGCTTTTGGTTGACGCCGGAATTGGTTCGGATTTGTCGGATTTTGACAGACATATTGAAAAGGCGATAAGGTATGCACACAGCAAAACCCCGCAGTTGGCGGCGGTTGAGTTAGAGAATATGCGCCAAAATGTGTATTTCATACAATCCGAGATTTCGCCCCGGTATTTAGCTTTTGCGGTTTTAGTAAAGAGCATTGACGGGAACCCGTGCAATGATTTATCAGACGACGGATTGCAAAAGATAGTTGATTTGTTCGCCGATGTTCCGAACGCAGAATTAACCGCCCATTTGGAAGCGGTTAAAAAAAAAATAGATGAAGAATTGCGGTTGTATTTTCCCCGGTTATTTGATGATGCAGCATTAAAAGAGTATTTCGACCAACTGAAAGAAAGAACGGTTATTTTATTGCGCACAATCATAGCCGGGGAAGCAACCGAAACGGATGCAAAAAGAATTGACGAAATTACAGCAGAGTTGATAACGTATTTCAATCCGCAATCATTTTCGGGAGCCGACAGCGTAGAAATACGATACGACAAACAATTTGAAAATATGTGTTTGATATTGTCGCAGAATTTGCACGTTGACCCGAAAAGATTTACCGTATTGGAATATTACAACGCATTTGAGTATGTAAAAGAACAAGCAAGAAAAGCCCAAAAACAGAAAAGCGTAAAATAAAGCGATTTCCGGAGTTATTCCCCGGCAGATAATAAAATATACGTTTGAGAAAAGAAAATCGAAATACGAGGAAATTTCCCGAAAATAACACAGATATATAGAAGTGATATGGTTTTAAATAATAACTTTGCATAAACTAAAAAATAGAAATATGAGAAATGAAATTTGGAAAGATGTAAAGGGGTATAAACCTATATATCAAGTAAGCAATTACGGGCGTGTTAAATCGTTAGAACGTAAAACAAAATGTAATACGGGAGAGCAAAAACGCAAAGAAAAAGTTTTAAGTCCGGGGAAAGCACGTAAATATCTATATGTGTATTTATACGATAATGTAGGCAAACGAAAGTCTGTATTAATTCATAGGCTTGTAGCATTGGCGTTTGTGTCAAATAAGGATAATAAACCGTATGTTGACCATATAGACGGGAACCCGTTAAATAATCATTATGAAAATTTACGTTGGGTTACACAAAAGGAAAATTGCAACAATCCTATTACAAGAATAAAATTAAAAGGAAGAAAATCTGCAAGGGCAAGGCGTGTTAAATGCTATTCTTTGAACGGAAGATTTATAAATGAGTTTGAAAACATAACAATAGCCGCAAAAGAAACAAATACACACCGTGAAAATATATCAAAATGTTGCAGGGGGATATATAAAAAAACAAATGGTTTAATTTTTAAATACTCTTAAATATGACAGATAATCAACCGATAAAATACAGCGATTTAGTAAAGCCGGATAACTCAATTGAGGAATTAATAAAACAATTGACCGAGTTAAAAGACACATATACGGACGCATTGGCAAGTATCAAAGCCGAGGCGATTCAATTGGCGGCTACATTGCAAAAGGTTTCCGGAGCCACGGAGGACGGGCGGAAAAAGACAAAGAAAGCCGCCGATGACGCCGACCGTTTGGCACGTGCGCAAAAAGAATTGGCGTTTGCTGAAAGCGACGCCGCCAAAAAATTAGCGGAGTTGAATTTGGCAAAGCAGGAAGCAAACCAAATAAATAAATTGATTATCAAAATAAATCAATCTGCCGAGGGTAGTTATAACCGTTTATCGGCGCAATATTCATTGAATAAGATTTATTTAAACAACATGACTAAAGCCGAACGGGAAAACACCGAGGAGGGGCGAAAATTGGTTGCACAAACCAAAGAAATATACGAAGAAATGAAACGTTTGCAGGAAGCAACCGGGAAATTTCAATTGAACGTCGGAAATTATACGGAGGCGTCCGACGCAATTATTGCGTATGGCGACAAATTAAAAGAAACGTTAGGTTTAAATAGCGCATTTGGCGAAAGTCTTTTGGCGTTAGGACGTGGCGGGGCTGAAAGTAAAGCCGTTTTTACAGCTATTGGCGACGGGGCAAAAGCATTGGGAAAAACTTTGTTGGGATTACTTTCAAACCCGGTTTTTTTGGCGATTGCCGGAATTGCGGCGGCGGGTGCGGCGTTTAAATGGTGGTACGATTATAACGCCGGGTTAGTTGAGGCAACGAGATTGACGCAACAATTTACCGGGAAAAGTGGCGATGATTTGAAAGCGTTTAGAAATGAGGTGCAAGCCGTCGCCGATTCATTCAACGCAGATTTCCGGGAAACATTGATTGCAACAAACGCATTATCAAAACAATTTGGTATTTCTGCAAATGAGGCATTGCAATTGGTTAAGGATGGGTTTTTAGCCGGAGGCGATGCGAACGGGGAATTTTTAGACACGTTGAAAGAATACCCGGCATATTTCAAAGAGGCGGGAATATCAGCAGACCAATTTGTTGCAATTGTTACCCAAACAAACAAAATGGGTATCTTTTCAGACAAAGGCGTTGACGCAATTAAGGAGGCAAATTTGCGTTTGCGTGAAATGACGACGGCGACGGCGGAGGCTTTGGATGGTATTGGTATTTCGTCGGAACAAGTTCAAAAAGATTTGCAGACCGGAACCAAAACGATATTTGATGTTATACAAGACGTTTCCGCAAAATTGGCAAAATTGCCGGATAATGCGGCAACGGTCGGGGCTGCAATTGCAGATATATTCGGGGGGCCCGGAGAGGACGCCGGATTGCAGTATTTGCGCACGTTGAAAGATATTTCAACAAACATGGATGAAGTAAAAGGGAAAGCCGGAGTTTTGGCGCAATTGCAGGAGGAACAATTGCAAAGCCAAATTGAGTTGCAAAACGCATTATCCGGGTTGTTTGACGCAACCGGAGGGAATTTTGAAACGTTGACAACGCAGGCAAAAGTTTTTGTTAACCAAGGATTGACGGCGATAATAAAAGGGGTTATTGATGTTGTCAATTACTTGATTGAGTTATACAATGAAAGTGTTTTGATACGTGCAATTTGGAATGGGATTGTTGCCGGATTCAAAACAACATTTGATACGTTGGGAAATTTGTTTGGATTCTTTATTGATATAGTCAAAGCAACCGGAACCGCATTAAAGGGAGCGTTTACGTTGGATTTTGACGACGTTAAAAAAGGGTTGTCAGATTATGCAGCCGCATACGGAAATTTGGTAAAAGCACAAGTAAAGGACATTACCCAAAATTTCAAAGAGGGATTGGATGATATGCAAAAGAAAATAAAGCCGATAACAATCCCGGTATCTGTTGGAGATACGCAAGCACAAATCGGGAATAGCCCCGTAACGACAAATTCGCCAAAAATTGATACGACAAAAAAGGATAAAGAAGCGGAAAAGGCTGCAAAAAAGGTAGAGAAAGCATATAAAAAGAATTTGGAAGCAACCCGAAAATTGCAGGATGCACAATTGCAGTTGGAAACCGACGAATGGGAAAAGCGTCGCCAACAAACGCAATATCAGTATTCCCGACAAATTGAGGACTTACAACACCAATTGCAGACCGAAAAGGATTTGAACGAAACCGGACGCCAAGCAATAAACGCCACAATTACGGCGTTGGAACAGCAACAAACCGAGGCGTTATTGAAAATCGAACAAGGCCGACAATTGCAGGAATTGGCGTTGCAGAAAGAAAGCATTGAATTACGTTTGCAAGCAGTCAAAGAGGGAAGCGAGCAGGAAAGACAATTGCGGATGCAGTTGTTGGAAAACGAAAGACAAACCGCATTATTACAGAACCAACAGAAACCGACCAGACAACAGCAGGACGCCGGGGCGATTAATGCAAGTTTTGACGCAAAGGGAGCCGGAATTGCGGACGAATATTTGCAAGCGCAATTACAGATATTCGACCAACAACAAGCGTTGGCACAATCGGAGTTTGATTTGTTGAGAAATTCAGAAGCCCGGAAAACTCAATTCCGTTTGCAAGCAGAAAAGGAACGTTTGCAAAAGGTTTTAGAATTAAATCAGCAAGCCGCCAATAAATTGTCTGATGTTGAGGTACAAACAATTCAAAACACTATTAAAAAAATAGACCAAGAAATTGAGCAATCCAAAGGGGAGGAACGAGGAACAGACATTTACGGTTTGTTTGGGCTTAATTTGGACGACGACCAAAAAGAGGCAATTAATACGTCTATGCAATACGCATTGGATGCGTTAAATACATTCACGGCGGCACGTGTTGCCGCAGCAGATGCAGCCGTTGAGCAAGCGGATAAAGAGGTTTCCGCCGCACAATCGGCGTTGGATGCAGAATTGGAAGCAAGGGCAAACGGGTACGCCAATAATGTTGTACAAGCGCAAAAGGAGTTGGATTTGGCAAAGAAAAACCAAGAAAAAGCGTTGAAAGAACAACAGAAAGCGCAAAAACAGCAGGCAGCAATACAAACATTGCAGCAAATCGGAAACATGGTAACAGCAACGGCGTTGATATGGTCGCAATTAGGTTTCCCGTTTGCAATACCTGCAATTGCCGTAATGTGGGCGAGTTTTGCAGCGTCTAAAATCAAGGCGGCGCAATTGGCAAAACAGACCGGAGGAACCGGAGGAACGGAAACATACGGCGACGGTACCGTTGAACTTTTGGAGGGCGGTTCGCACCAAAGCGGAAATGATATTGATTTAGGAACGAAACCGGACGGAACCCGCCGGCGTGCCGAGGGAGGCGAATTTTTCGCCGTGATAAATAAACGAAGTTCACGCCGTTTCAGAAAGATAATACCGGACGTTATCAATTCGCTAAACAATGGTACGTTTGCACATAAGTATTTAAAATCCTATTCAGACGGCGACGGTTTGACGTTAAACGTTACCGGACAAAGCCCGGATTTACGCAATTTGTCGGATGATGTAAGGGAAATTAAGGAACAGAACCGACGACGGGTTTACGTGGATGGCGACGGAAATACGATTGAAAGTTACAAGAATTTGAAACGTAAAATAAAAAGACTATGACACCAAAATATAGATTCTTTTTGCAGATAGGGGAGGACGGAACCAAACAAACCGTCTGCCCCAATTATAAGGATGATTTAACGTTGGATTATGAGTTGGAAACAAATCAAAGGTTTTACCGGGCTAAATTGTCCGGTAAAATAAACTTTGTCCGTGCTGATTACGATATTATCAATGACGCCCCGTTTGATTCTGAATTTTTCCTATATATCGAAAAAAGCGATGATTGGGGACAAACATACAATCAATACTATAAAGCAAAGTTTATGAAAACGGATTGTACGTTTAATGATGATGATAAATTGGTTACGGTACAGCCGGAAACAATAGACCAATACAACGACGTTTTGGCAGGATTGGAAAAGGAATACAATTTAATTGAGTTGGCCCCACAAATCGAATTTCTTACAATAAGAAAACGCCCATTGATACAAATATACGTTCCCGGAGATAGTATTGTTTCGTGCTTTTTGGGCGGCACGAATTGGGAACAAGACGCAAACGCCACGACTGACCTAAACACATTAATACAAACCTATCATTTTGCACTATGTAATATTTTGAAAGAAATACAAATTACGTCGCACGGTTCCCCGGCGGTAATATCCGGGCTTTATACTGGGCGGATGTCGACGGGTGTAAGTCCTGATGAATTTATGGGAGATTTATACCCGGAATTAAATGTAAATTATTATATCCATATTGCACAAAAACGAGTTGCGGGTGGGCTACCTATTGGGCTAGCAGGTGTTGAGATACGCCGCCGTTCTGATGATGTGGCAATGTTCCGGTATACAAAGACAACGCAAGAACCTTTTGATACGTTGGAATTTGATTTAACCGCCGTTGAGGGTTCCGGGGCAACGGGTACGATGCACGCCGATATGAAAAGTTATAATATATACGCCCGATATTTGGTTGATGTTGATAAAATAGACGATTTAGATACATACCCGTTGTCGTCCGATGATATTGTAGATAATAATAGAAATTACCGCCGGGCAATTGGTTACGCAATCGACGTGGCATTTATATCTAATAATTTTTCAGATACGCCGACCGAGTGGGGATTAGCCGACAGTGGAAAGTATTTTGAGCCGCCTTATTCCATATATGGACAAACGTTTTATCCAATCGCCCGGTCAACGTGGCGTTATGCGTCGTTATGGTTTGGGTTTTATCTGATGGATTGGATATTAGAGGAAAAAGCCCGAAAAGCATATACTTTGCGTGATGCGTTTACATTGTCGTCATGTATCAATGTGCTATTAAAAGAATTTGCGCCCGGAATAACGCATGAAGCGACGCCGGAATACAGCCAATTTCTTTATAACACAAACAATCCTATTTCCGGGCAGTCATTTAAGTTGCTAATAAGTCAGAAAAGTAATATCATTAATGGCGAATATAAAACCCCGGCGCAAAAAGCCCCGATTACATTACAACAGATTATGACGATGTTACGGGATATTTACAAATGTTATTGGTATATTGAGGACGGAAAATTTAAAATTGAACAGGTAAGTTGGTTTAGAAATGGCGGTTCGTATGGATATAACCCGATTATTGATTATGATTTAACACAATTAGAAAACGTTAGGAACGGCAAAAAATTAGCTTTTGCAACGTCTGAATATTCATTTGACAAAGTAGAAATGCCGGAACGTTATCAATTTGAGTGGATGGATGATGTAACAACACCATTTGAGGGTTTACCAATAGAAATTACGTCCAAATATGTAACAGCCGGAAAGATAGAAGAAATAAATATTTCCAATTTTACGTCCGATATTGATTTGATGTTGTTAAACCCCGGTGCAATTAGTTTGGATGGATTCGCATTGTTTGCGGCGGTTATGCCGTCCGGAGGTGGACAATTGGAATTGCCGTTTACAAGACAAACCGTTGATGGCGTAGAATATTTTTTGCAAAATGGATATTTAGCGTTTATCAATATACAACCGACATATTGGGTTTATGATATGCCCGCACGGAATTTCAAAATAAATAATTCCCAATATTATGCTTTGGGAGGATTGGAACGTAAAAAGAAACAAACATTGAATTTCCCGGCAGGAACCACAGACCCAAACCCGATGCAGTTAGTTAAAACATATATCGGTAACGGTCAAGTTGATAAACTTTCAGTAAATTTGTGTAGTAGAAATATAAAAGCAACGTTGAAATATGATACAGAATAACAATATAAGCGTTTTACCGTGGTACACGTCAATAAACGAACAGAACCACCGTAAAAGTTACGCATACGGTGCAATTTATCCGTTGTTTGCCCCGGCTGATAGATTGTTACCGTTTCAGATAATGAGAAACACACGGTCAAACAATGTTACGTCAGTGGTATTGTATGAAAAGACCGGAAAGCAAGTTGCAAACATAACAACGTATATGAAAGAAACCGGATTGCAGATTGTCCGGTTTCAAACGTTGGGTTATGATGTTATATTGTACCCGTCAATTTTACCCATGCCATTAAATCAGTTGGACGGAATATATTATATGACGTTATCGGATGGCGTGCAAACGTGGTATTCTGAAATGTTCACGGTCGTACAAGATGTTTCCGGTTACTTAAAAATACAATGGTGGGATATTGAAAATTTGGTATTTGACGCCGGGCAAATAGTATATAAAAACCCGGATTTCAAAAATACGTTGTACCTTTGTACAGAGTTGGGAAAACCGGATTATGAATTTGAAGAGGACGGAGAAGAACGGGACGGGTATTTTTTTCCGGAAAAACAAATATCAGTCAAAACGTTTAAATGTACGATATTGGCACCGGAGTTCCTTTGCGACGTTATGCGTTTTATCCGTATGGCTGATTATATTCATATAACAGATAAATACGGCAGGGAATACGATTGCGACACGTTTCTAATTACACCAAAATGGCAAACGCAGGGAGATTTGGCGAGCGTGGAAATTGAGTTTAAAACAAATACCGTAGTAAAGAAAATAGGACGTGGCTATATTATAAGCAATAAAGGAGATTTTAACGACGATTTCAATAATGATTTCAATAACAATTAAATTAATTAGATTATGGGAAATTACGAACAATTAAAACAAGCTGTTTCAAATGTTATTAAAACGAATGGAACGCAAGCAATTACCGGGAAAGTGTTGCAAAATACTTTGCTTACAATGATTAATAGTTTGGGAGGAAATTTCCAATTTGTAGGTATTGCAACAACAGCAACAAAACCCGGAACACCCGACCAAAATGTTTTTTATTTAGCCGGAGAGGGTACATATACAAACTTTTCAAATATTGTTATTGATACGGGGCAATTAGGAGTATTAAAATGGAACGGGTCATGGAGTAAACAAGTATTAGAGATTGGTTCCGGTGGTGGTAATATGATTCTTGATTGGAATACAGATGTTGCAACAACAAGAAAGCAAGTATTAACAAAATATAGAAAACCCGGTATTCAAATAAGTTATAAAGACCCGGTAAATGGATGGATTAATGAACAATTTGTTGGAACTTCAACAGATGATAACAATTGGGCTAAAGATATTAATTGGCTTAAAATAGCCAACCAAAACCAAATTAATGAAATAATAGATGATATTTCAATTATTAATCCAAAAGTTTTAAACTTGCAAGATGCGTTATTAAATGCAAATGGAACTACAGTCGCATCCGGTTTATGGAGCACGTCAGATTACATAGAGGTAAAGCAGGGAGATGAATTAAGAATAATTCTATCAAACCCGCCGAGTGGAACTTATGCGCCAGTAGCTTTATATAATACCGAAAAAACATTGCTTCAAAGTTATACGGTTAGTAATTATCCAAAAGAACTTACTATTGAACAAGACGGATTTATTAGGGCTTGCGGACAAAAAGGAACTACAATAAAAATTGGCAATCCTCAGTTATTACAAGACTTAGCAGATAAAGTAAGTGTTTTAGAAAGTGAAAAAGATGTAAAAGTTGAGTCGCCGGAAAATATTAATTTGCTCTATGGCGTTAAATTACATCCGAATGGTAACTATCAATTTGATGCAGAATGTGCAGTTTCTGATTATATAGAAGTGAAAAAAGGAGATAAATTTTATATATATATATCAGAACCTTATGATTCCCCTTATGTTGGTTTGCAAGTTTATGACACAAATAAATATGTAAAAAGCAATTATGTAAAACCAAATATACCGACAGATATAATAATACAAGAAGATGGGTATATTAGAATTGGAGGGAAATATTCCGGTAGTATAAAGTTAAACAAGGAAATATTGTTAAATAATTATGTAACAAATCTAAATACACAATTAGAAACAATAATTGCACAATATCCGGAGCCTTTAAACCTTACAGATGGTTTATTGTTATCTGACGGTAGTAACGATGGTAATCCATCGTGGAAACATTCTGACTATATAGAGGTTAAAAAAGGAGATATAATAAATTGTTTTATTCAGTCAAGACCAAGTGGAAAATATCTTACAGTAGCATTATACGACACCGATAAAACATTTACTTTAGGATATGATAACAACAGCAACAGATTACCGTTTTTTATTACTATTGAACAAGACGGATTTATAAGAGTTTGCGGACAAAAAGGAACTCTTATTGAAGTAAACAAAATAATAACATTACAATATATAGCAGATATTGTAAGCAGTTTGGAATATAAATTCGGTTCTGTTGTAGGCATAGAAAAAAATATAAACTTTGTTGGTATGTCAATTTGGTGGTATGATGGAAAAACATTAGCAGATGGAGGTTCGGGAATAGGAGGCGGAGAAATTGCTATTGGTTACCAAACACTTTTAAAAAATGTTTATAGGTTTCTATCAGATACCGGAACAAAATATTGTTATTCGGGTTCGTCGTTGGGTGCTACAAGTGAAGATGATTCCAGTTCTATTTGTTCAAAAATGGGCACATGGCAGCCGTCTGAAAATGCAATTTGGACACTTGATACAATAACAAATGACTTTGTTCGTGATATACCGTTAGGAGAAAAAACAGATTATGACAATAATACCGGGAAAACAACTTATTATGGAGCATTAAGAGTTTTTGCTGATAAAATAACTGAATTAAGCGGAGATGATAAAATTGTTATAGTTAGCAATACATGCCTACGTAACGGTTGGAATACGCAAACAATAAATAAAAATGGTAATACAATAGTAGATTTTGAAAAGGCATTAATGTATGCGGCCGTAAAAAATAAATGGTGGTTTGTTGACCAATTTAGATTAAGTGGAATAACTTCAGATACAGCATTGTTTACAACAATTGATGGGACACATTTAAACAATTTGGGTTATAAAATGGCAATTGTTCCGTGGTTTAATGTATTCAGATGTATTTTTGGTAAATAAATTGTCAAATAATAAAGCTAATATTTAGTAATATGTTTTATTTGAATGATTACAATAATTATGGAAAGAATTTTTAATTGGGAGCAATGGCGTATTATTGCCATTTCCACGGTTAGCCCGTTATTTGTTATGTAACACCAACAAAGGTTTTTGTTGTTAGGGAATATTTGAAAAAAAATATTTTATCAAAATATGCAAAGTTTAACCCGGTGCGGAACAATCCGCACCACAAAAAAGACCGATGGAAAAGTATTTTTATTTCATTCAACACGACATGAAAATTTGTTTGATAATAATCTTTGTATGTTGTGTTTTTGTAGTATTTGCGACATTCTTTGATTTTTGGACGGCATACGAAGCCGTGAAAGCGAGAAAAGAAAAATTAAGCAGCCACCCGATGCGGAAAACCGGGCAAAAAATCGTAGACTATTTGCGTTTAGTTTTATACGTATTGATGATTGATGTTTTGGGGCTTATGGTTTTTCCTTTTTACAGTATTCCATTTTTTGTTGTATTACTGACATTGGGTATTCTATTAAGGGAGGGTTGGAGCATGAAAGAGAATTACGAACTCAAACAAAGCAATGCAGTTGAGGCAATAGATATGGCGGCGGAAATAGTCAAGTGTATAACGAAAGAAGAAGCCGAAAAGCTAATAAAGGCGATTAATGATAAACATAGTATTAACAAGAAAAAATTCAAATGATTATGGCACAATTAAAGCAATTATCAGCAGGCAGTAGCCAAATTATTATGATGATGTTCCGGGATAAGAACAACGCCCCAATTAAGGCGGATTCCGTACACGTCAAAGGTTCGATTTTTACCGGAAGCGGTAAGCCGTTTGAATTTGAGGTAAACAAAGGGGTTTGCACCAATTGTAAGATTCAGAACGATATGTTGTTGTTTAATATCGTTCCGCTTTTGGGTTTGGGGCAAATGCAGGTTTATACGCAAACTTTTTTGGGCGATGCAAAAGCAATAACCGGAACATACATTTCAGAGAACCAACAGAAATTGGGCGTTGAAGTGGTTCAGAAAGGTACATTCCTTTCAGATAGACAGGGCGCAATGTGGGTTGATGTATATTTGCCAATAGAAATTAATGATGCAGCACAAATTCCGTGGGTTCCGGCAGGAGCGGACGAACAATGGATTAAAGATTATTTGGATAAGTATGTAAAAACCCCGGCGTTTGCCGCAACGCTGGCGGCATTGGGCGGGGCAAGCAAAAACCTTTCAAATGTTGATGCAAAAGACTTTGAGAAAAAAGCAAAGGACGGTAATTTTGCTCAGAATGATTTAGCGGACGTAGATTTGGCAAAACTCAAAGAAAAAGGTTTGGCGGCAGGATTGGCAGACGCAAAGAACCCAATAAGCCCAACAGAGTTTGACCGTATGATTAAGCAAAATGCGGCTTTTATTGCATTGTCTAAAACAGCGCACCCGGCAACAGCAGGAAAGACAAACGAGCAGATTAAGGCGTTATTCTATGCCAACCGCCAGGAGGTACAAAAGGGGGTAAATCTGAATACAGACCCATACAACAAAAGTACAACTTTGTTGTTGGTTTATCAGATGAGCAACAACCAAACAATTCAACAGACATTGCCGCCCGTATCGGATAACCGTATTATCATTTTGGAACTTATACAAGAACCGGGGGCAGCCAATTACAAGGCAATAATTAGCCCGTCAGCCGGAGAAAGTATTGATGGGGCAAATACACCAATAACCGTTACAAGCAATGGGATTGCAGGTATTTTTTTGCCTATTCAGAATGAAAATACGTGGGATTTTATTCCGTGGTATAAAACTATTGATAGCAGCCTAACAACAAGCGATGAGCAGGGAAATATTGTGTTGCAGACAAAGAATTTACGATTTAAAAAACCTTTCTTTATTGAATACGATAGTGATACAGACGAAGCAAATGTAAATTTGGGAAATGTTCCATTTTTGTTTAATGATAAAATAGCAAAAAAATCATTTAAAGCAACAGAGGTCGGAAGTATGGATGGAACGGTTCGTATTTCGCAAATGGGAAACGGACAAACACCCGATGGAGACCCGATTTTCAAGGCTGATTTATCCGTTGTTCCGGGAAAAGATGCAGAGGGAATATTGGCAATGTTAGGTAATGATGAATTGGTAAATTCTAAATATGCAAAATCCCGCTTGTGGTTTTCTGATTTGAAAGTTAAGGGCGGTATGTCAGTATATCAAGATATGAAAAAGAAATCTTTTGTTATACAAGATATTGACCCACAAGACGACCCAAATATTTCCGGAGGAACAACCTTTTTAATTGGCTTGTATATTGAGCCAACGCAATATGGGGATAACAGAATTACGCAGGACGGTTGGGTTAGACTTGAATTTGCTGACGATAACGACCAAACGTTATTAGATGTAAACGGCAACCCTATGGCGGTTCAGATTGACTATAAAGCAGGCGACAAACAACGCAAAGAATTGTATTTGGGAGAGTGTCAAGCAAAGGCATTTACTGATGTTCATTTGCGTATAGAAACCAATTTCCCGAATGAAGAATTATTGTCTATTGGGGCAAATTCATGTGTGTTGATTCAGTCAGTAGGCAAAGACTATGGAGTCGGAAAGGCATTGTTAGCATTTATGGCGTTTACCGGGTATCAAATCAAAATGAATAATAAATATTACGGTTACAACTCTTTGAACCTTTCAAGGGCTTTGGTTTTTGACGAACCGGAAATTGACGTCAATAATGATGTAATGTATTTCGGCGATAATACATATTTGTCTGTTAAAACAGCCGCAAAAGTAAGTATTTCAAACAATCAGTTGGTTGTAAAAGATAACGGAAAGGATTTACCCGTATTTTCTTTGTTTAAGAAGTACAGCCGATTTGATACCCATGTACTTAAGGGGAAAAATTATAAAGCAACGGTTAAGATTACGGATAAACAAAACTCTTTTGTTGTTGCTTTGATGAAGTACACCGGAACGGAAGCGGTCGCACCGTCCCCGGAATTACTTAGTATTAACAATGACCAACCGCAATTTAATGCAGGATGGAGCATTGCAGACAGATTGTTTATTTCGGAAGATGTAGTAAGCGGAATCCACGAGGCAACCAAAACTTTTGTTGTTCCGGCTGATGCAGTAGAATTTGCGGTTATTATATATCCTACTGAATCACAAACGCCAACCGATATGGTACTGAATGATTTTGAGGGGGATATAACCCCGTGGTTTAATCGAATGGTAGTAACAGATAGTTCGCATATTTCGGAAAAATATTTGGAATATCAGAAAGACTATGCAAAATTTGTTGTTATGACCCCGGCAGGCGATGCAAGTTACCGATATACGTACAACAAGACCGCAGGAAATATACCTTTGGGCATTAAAAAGGGTTTGGCTTTGGTTAGCAATAATAACGCATGGGCAGACCCCGGAGCGTCAGACCCTAACAAAGTTCAAGGAGATTTATTGGCAGAGGCGGACGGAATTATAACAATTCAGTATTCCGGGCAGGCATATAACGAAACAAGCACAATTAATGAAGCCAATTTTTGGGCTGCAAAGGTTGCGCCGGATGGTTCATTAACGGAAGTTCCAAATAGCCGATATTCAACAACCATTGAAGCAAACAGAAAGATTGCCAAGAACATTCAGTCTAAAAGTATATCATTTCCAATTCAGCAGGGCGAGTCAGTTAGATTTTTGGCTAATTCAAATATTGATGATGGCTTTTATCTCCAAAGCGGGACAGACGGAAAACCTTTGTTTGAGGTCGTTGTAAACTTTAAAGAAATGGTAGGTATGCCGTTTATACCGGATGAATTTGATAAGGGTGCAACTAAATCTTATGAATAATAACCGGGGCGAAAAGCCCCCATAAAAAAAAGAAAATGAGTAAATAAATAATTATATTTGCAACGGGGATAGGCGGAGTAATTAACCGGCCGAAAGGGCAAGCCAACAGCCCGTCCCCGTTTCTTATTTGTTGGCAGTTCTTAAAAGTTGGCAATTATGGAAAATGAGATTTGGAAAGATGTTCCCGGATATGATGGGTATTATCAAGTTAGTAATTATGGGCATGTTAAATCATTGAGCAGACAAATAGTTGTAAGAGGAAATACACGTTTATTGCATAATGATAGATTTATAAAAATAAGCAAATATAATAACGGATATTGCTTTGTAACATTATCTAAAAATGGGAAAAATGAACAAATATTACTGCATAGATTGGTAATGAAAACATTTGTTGGTAATTCTAAATTGGAAGTAAATCATAAAGACGGGAATAAAGAAAATAACAACATTAATAATTTGGAATATGTAACCCATAGCGAAAACCAATTTCATTCTTTCAGAGTTCTAAAAAGGAATCCGGATAAAGCATGGTTAGGAAAGAGAGGGGAAAAACATAATAAATCAATAGGAGTAATTGCGTATAATACAATTACAAATGAAAAAAAAAGATATGGTTCCATGAGAATAGCAGAAGAAAAAACAAGTATAAGCAGGGTTACAATAAGAAAATATATAAATAAAAACAAACCATATAAAAACATTTTATTCTATGAATCAAAAAACAATAATTCTTGAAAACGGGCATGGTTCGCAGACCCCGGGAAAACGTTCCCCCATTTGGGGCGACGGTTCCCAATTGTTAGAATGGGAGTTTAACCGTGATATTGTACGCCGTATTGCGGCGATGTTGAAAGCGGAGGGAATAAAGTTTGAAATTTTGGTACCGGAGGACAACGACGTATCATTATCGGAACGTTGCCGCCGTGCTAACGTGATATATGACGATTGCGGGCAGAACGCCGTATTGTTCAGCATACACGGGAACGCCGGAGGCGGCACCGGATGGGAATGTTATACAAGCGTCGGCGAAACGAAAGCCGATGAAATTGCAACCGTCCTTTGTAATGAGGCAGAAAAGGAGTTTGCCCCGGATGGTTGGAAAATGCGTTTCGACCATTGCGACGGCGACCCGGACAAAGAAAGCCAATTTTATATATTGGTACACACGAAAGCCCCGGCGGTATTGTCTGAAAACTTTTTCTTTGATACGGAAAAGGATTGCCGTTTTATGATGAGCGACGCCGGGCGAGATAGAATTGCAAAGATACATTTTGAAGCAATAAAGAAAATTGTATGAAAAAGTATTTGATTTGGGCGGCAATTGCGATTGTAGTTGCCGCCGTTGCAACAATATGGGTGCAACGAACGAAAATTGAAAAATTGACGAACGAACGGAACAGATACCGGGGAAATACCGAAACATTATTGCAGGACGTCGAAACCTACAAAACAAAGGATAGTTTGAACGCCGCCAAAGTTGGCGTTTTGGAACTGAAATTGTCGGAGTTTGAACGATACCGGGCAGACGATGCAGCATTAATAAAGACGTTGCAGGTAAAGAACCGGGAATTGGAAGCATTAACAAGCGCACAAAGTCAAACGATAATTGATTTGCGGGGAACCGTCCGGGATAGTTTGGTATATGTTGACCGGGTTGTTGTTGATACATTACGATGTATAACAGCCGCCGACAAATGGTTTTCTTTTGATGGATGCGTTAACCGGAAAAATGAGTTTACCGGGACATTTATAAACCGGGACAGCATTTTAATTGCGGCGACCGTAGAATATAAAAGGTTTCTTAATTTTCTATGGAAAACAAAGAAAGTAAAGAACCGGGAAATTGATGTTGTCAGCAAAAACCCGCATACCAAAATAATGGGGGTTGAATACATTGAGATTGAAAAATAACTATCTTTGTATCGAATTACATTTGACCATATAAATAAAGATTGTTTTCAAGGATTAGCCGGGATTTTCCCGGCTTTTTTCGTTTTGCCCGTTTTTAGCCCCGTAGCGGGCTTTTCTTTCCCGGATGGATAAATTCACATTTCGCCCGAAAAAGTGGCTTAAATCGAAAATTCGACCAAAATAACTATCTTTTGAACCAAAAACAGAATTTTTTTGCCATTTTCCGATAAAATAAAAAGAAATTCTTTTGGTAATTAAAATAAAGGTTGTATATTTGCATTGTCAAACAACAACGACGGGGCGTTTACCCCGAACAATTAAAAGAAAATCAAAATGGCAACAACAATTTACAACGGTTTGGAATATTCAACAAAATCAATCAATCGCAATTTCCGCATTAAAATCAACGGTATTGTTGACGGTAAAAAGGTTAACAAGTTGGTAGGCGTTAAAGGATTGATTGAATTGATTGGCGTTGAAATAGCTAATAAGATGTTGCGCCGTTCATTTAATGGCACCGATGATAAAACCGTTTGCAAATTGCGCAGAGGAATAAAGATAAGTTTCTATGTTAAATAATATCCGACCGGGCGGGTTCCCGGAACCAAATACAAATTCGTATGAGTTCAGAAAAAAGAAACAAGTTAAGCGAGATTTTCAAATTGGCGTGGCAGTTCGTAAAACGCAATGGTTATAAACTTTCAGAGGCTTTAAAATGTGCATGGTTGAACATTAAGTTGAAAGCCGAAATGAAAAAACGAATTGTAAAATTCTACTTTCAGAAAATAGACGGTTCATTGCGTGAGGCATACGGAACCACAAACCCGGAAACAATCCCGGCAACAACCGGAACCCGGAAACCCGCCGACACGGTACAAACGTATTTCGATACAGAAAAGCAGGAATACAGATGTTCCAAAAAAGCTAATTTAATTCGTATTGCATAATCAACGCCGGGGATTTCCCCGGCAAAAAAACAAATGATATGAAAACAATAAACAACGTTGATGATTTAAGCGACGATTTGTGTTTATATTGTCCTTTGGATGATGGCGAAAAAGGAACCCACGGCGTCCCAAATGGATATATAAGTTGTGAGGGGCGTTGTTGCCAAGAAGCGTATGAAATGTATATTGAGGAATGGACGGAATAACAAATTGTATGGAAAGTATAATAATAAAAGAAATTGAAATGATGTTGGAATTACCTATGCACGAAAGACAAAAAAGCTATTTTGTAGACTTGTTTAATGCTGCAAAGCCCGTTAAAATTGTTCCGGCGGCTGATGTATTGGAGGATTACGAATTGGAATATATACAGCATGTAATTAAGCCGCAGCCTAAACAATGTTATCGAAATTCCCATTTACTTTGCGAGGCGTTCCCGGAACGGATTCTTTATTGTGAGGGAAAAACAAACGTCCCAATACCGATTGACCATGCGTTTAACAAGGTCGGCGACGCATATATTGACATAACATTTGAATTTGCGTTGCATGAAAACCCGTCAATATATGAGTACGTAACATTTGGAGAGTACGACGCAAAGACCATACGAAAAGCAGTATTGGAAACCGGATATTACGGCGAAATTTACAAATTGTTGTATTATCAGAGTAAGAAATAAAAAGACCCCCGGCGTCATAAATCAATATGCACCGGGGGAATTTTACGCAGTAACCGAGAGCGATATTTGGTTGATGCGGTACCACAAAAATATATTGTTTGCCGTAAATTGCAAAACAACCCGCAAAAATAAATTTGAAATAAAAGTATTTATTTTGGTAATTAAAGAAATGTTTGTACCTTTGCATTGAAGTTAAGCCCACGCACGGGGATAGTGCGAAATAATATGAATATCAGAAAAGACAAAGAATTGAACATTTTGGCGAAAGCAGCCGGAAAGAAAGCAACAGAAGTTGAAACAATCATTGTAAACCAATTAATCCAAAAGGAAATGATACAAGACTACCCGGAATTTTGGGGATGCACTTTGTTTGATAGTATCAAACGTGACGTTCCGGTTTCTGATGTTGTCGGCATTATCAAAGCAACCGGAATTTCGGTTGTACGTTCCGGACATTTGGACGCATTTCTGAATTTGGTATTGGTCGGAAAAGGAGATTGCCCGGTATGTGGCGGAGAAATGGAAGTTACCGACGCCGATTATAAATGTTGCGGCGGCGATGGGTATTTAACCCCGTATGAATACGAACCGATATTTGAGGAAAAAACCTGCAAACATTGCGGGCATGTAGAGTAATAACCATAAAAATAAAACAATATGAAATTGAGAGTAAACGAAGCAATCGCCCGTTCAGAGGCAAACGGAAAGAAAGTATTGAAAAAGGATATTGCAGCCCGATTGTTTGAGGGCGCAAGCGAAAGCGCACAGCAGGTAAATATGACAAATCTTTGCAACGGGACAACCAAAAGGATTGTTCCGGAATGGGTAGTAATAATTTGCGAAATGTGCGGTTGTTCCGCCGATTATCTGTTTGGAATGGAGGATTAAAACCATGAAAAAGAAGTTTATCGAAAAAATGGAAAAGATGGTTGATGTTTTCTTTTCCGATGCGTGGCAAGCAAAGGTTTTTGCAATGATATTTAGCATTTTCGGAGTAATATGTTTTATTGCCGGATTTTGGAATTATATCCATTTTTTGTTTTCTGCAATGTGTGGATTAATGGTTTATGTATTGTTTAACGAATTAAAGAGCAAATAACATGAGAGCGAAAAAGAAACAGCCGGAAAACCCGGAAAAAAGTATTGCAAACACAATGGGTAACGCAGTAAATGCGGTTAAGAAGTTGGCGGAAGCAATGGGACAATTGCCCGCCGATAAATTCCCGGAAATAAACGATGAACAACAGATTGTCCCCGGATTGGATGCCGTCGAAATAGAACAGCCCGCCGGGGCTTTTGAAATTGTGCCGGGCATGACGGTTGAGGAAATGACGGCAATGTTCTTTGATGGCGCATTAATCGAACCGCCGTATAAAGTATGGCAGCTAAACAGCAAAGGACACCGATATTATTACAAGTTTGACGACAACGGAACCCCGGAATTTTATCCGTCAGTTACAACCATATTATCGCAGACAATGCCAAAATCGGAATTTCTGATTAAATGGATTGCCGACAAAGGTATTGACGAGGCGGAACGATACAAAGCAGAACGGGCGGCGTATGGTACATTTATGCACGCCCAATTTGAAGAACTTATAATTAACCGGGTTTATGATTTGGACGGATTGAAAGCCAAATTGAAAGATTATATTGATAACAACAAATTGCCCGCCGATTTCATTTATTACGCTGATGATTTCAAAAAGGATATATTAGCATTTGCGCAATTTGTTTTGGATTATGACGTTAAACCGTTAGCCGTGGAAATTGCGTTGGTACACCCCGTTCATAATTACGCCGGAATGATTGATTTACCGTGTACGATGTTATCAAAGCCCGGTTCAAAAGAATACATAAACGCAATTGTGGATTTCAAAAGCGGGCGCAAAGGATTTTACGAAGAAGCGGAAATTCAGTTGCATTTATATGCGATGATGTGGAACGAAAATTTCCCGGATATTCCGATTGACCGTGTTTTCAATTTTAGCCCGAAAGATTGGCGAAAGAAACCGACGTACAATTTGAAAGACCAAACAGACAGCCCGAACGCAAAGAAAATCCCGTATCTATTGGAGTTGGCAGCAATTGAGGACGAAAAACGGGATAATACATTTACGGCGGTTTCCGGGGAAATATCATTGGATAACGAACCGGATTTGACAAACAATATTGTTTCGCTGACGTTGGCGGAACTTGTTAAAAGCAAAGCCCCGGCGGAAAAGAAAAAGCCGGAACCGGAAAAAGCCGTTACCGTTGAGGATTTGAAGAAAGACCCGGAACCCGAACCACAACCGGAACCGGAGGAAAAGAAAACCAAGACCGTAAAGAGAACCACACGAAAAACGGCAAAAACGGCGGAAAACAAGCCCGTCAAGGAAAAGAAAACCGCAAAACGTACAATTACACCAAAAAAAGAAAAAGTGGCTAAAATCGAAGGAAAACAGCCTAAAAAGCCGGAACCCGTGACAAAGAAAGATTTGTTGAATACTGAAATTGATATTTGATTATGAAAGGACGTATAAACATAAACAGACCAACTCCCGGCATACAACGTGTTGTTTTGCCACGTGTGGGGTTTATCAAAGTAGGGTATAAGGAGAAAGCAACCAACGGAAAAGAATATCCAAAAAGTGTTGACTATTTTATTGCTAATGGAAAGTATGCCGGATTGTTTACCAAAGCATACGGCGAAAAGCCGCAAACTATTCAAATAATTTTCCCGGATGATTGCCCGGAAAAGGTATGTAACGAAATGTACGAATACCGGGACGACGACGGGCGACGCATAGCATACGGCGATGGGGAAACGTTCTTTGTATGGAACGGAAAACAATATGCACAATACAGTACAAAGGATTATCCTAATTTGATGGCAGGGGTTACGGAAAAGCACCCAAACCGTGCCGTAAAGAATGGCGGCGACGGTTGGATTGTTACGTTGACCGTAACGTTTATTATTCCTTTGGTTCGTGGGGTTGCCGGGGTTTGGCAGTTCGTAACAAAGGGTACGGCGTCAACAATTCCAAATATCCGAGACACGTTCGACGCCATGTTGCAGGAACGGGGATTTGTTAAGGGTATAGTTTGGGATATGAACGTACAATTTGCCGTCTCTCAAAAGCCCGGCGACCGTTCCCGTTATCCGGTCGTTTCCATTGTTCCGAACGAAAGCGAGGGGAATTTGCGTAAAGTAACTGAAGCATTTAAACCAATAAAATTGATAGAAGAATGAAGAAAATTATTTTGTTTTTAGTGATATCAGTAATGTGTGTAAGCGTGTATGCCCAAACTGTAGTAGAGGTTGAAACGTTGAAAGTAACAGACCTTGGGAACCAAAAATTGTGCGCTGCAAAGGTGAATGGGTGTATAGACCATTATTACATTATGCTTAAAACTAGTAATATATATCAAAAGTATATTACTGTTTACCTTGGGGATAAGGAGGAAGCTATAAGGTTACTCCGGTTTTTGTATGACTTAAATTCTAAGGGTGGAACCTATATACATCTGGAAAATAGGACTAACAACGTAGTTTCATGGAATAGATTAGGCTATTATACAGTATTCTCTGAGGGGAGGGTATTAAAAGGACATATAAGAAAGCAAAACATTAAGGGCTTTATCGCAGAATTAACCAATAATGTTCGATAATTCAAAAAAAACATCTATTTTTGCAGCATAAACAAACGACTACCACCGTTTGCAAGATATTTGCTAATATTAGCACAAAGCCCGTTTCCCGGTGTGTGGTAGCCCGGATTACGGGCTTTTTCATTCTATGAACGAAAGAAGTTATTTAATTTTAGATTTAGTACGTTCAAGGGTTTTAGATTTAAACCCAACGGAAAGCATTTTAGCGTCATGTTTCTTTGGTTTGTTGGCGCAAAATCCAATACAATACGCCGGGAAACCGTATTACATGGCAGACTATAAAAACGTATCTGTTTATTGCCCAATTTTGCCAAATAAGGTTGATACGTTAAGGCGGCTTTATAAGAATTTGGAAAATTTGGGATTGATTCAAATAATAAAGATTGACAACCACGTTTGTTTTACCCCGTCGCAAATGTTAAGAGATTGGGGAACCGTTTACAAATCCGTTGAAGCGGAAAAAAATCCAGTTGAAGCGGAAAAAAATTCCGTTGAAGCGGAAAAAAATCCCGTTGAAGCGGAAAAAAATCCGCCATATATAAATAATATAAATAATAATATAAATAATAATATAAATAATAATATAAATAACACTATAAAGAAAGATGCTAAAGCATCTAAAGAAAATCCGGACGGATTTTCACAAGCCGATTTTTCAAACGAAGAAAAAACAGTTAAAGCAAGTATTGTTTATGGGTTTACCCCGGAATTGTTGGACGTCAGAAAACAAGTAATTGATAAAGTTGATAATTACTTTGCAAAACTTGTATTCCCATTTGATAGCGATGAATTTAAACGGAACTTTTATATTTTGATGTGTCAACCGAAATGGAGAACGTCGCAAAAGAGTTTTTCAGCGATACAAGCAAACTTAAATGGTTTGAGTAAATACCCGGAAGAATTTGCGCTGATTCTGATAAAAGAAAGCATTTCAAAAGGTTGGGCGGCGTTAGAATATGATTCAACCCCCGAAAAATACGAAAAATGGGAAAAAATGAAACGTTCCGTAAAGACAGAGCAGCAAAGCAGCAAAGAAATTGCGGATATGATGAAGTATTTAAACAATGATTTTGATTGATATGGGAGCAATTGAAAAAAAAGAAAATACGGCTTTAGAAATATATAATACCAAGCCCGGAACAAAAGCCATTGAAGTACGCCGTAGAATGGTGCAATTGCCGGAGGTTGCCAAAGCATTAAACCCAGTTGAAAAATATGTTTTCGCAGCGTCAACAAAAACACCAATTGCGGAAATTGACGATGCAAAATTAGTTGAAAATCTTTCGTTACTGTTTAAGCGTATAGCAATAGACGTTGGTTATATAATACCACAGAATGAAAATGATTGGAATTATATACAATCCCGGTTGTTGGATATTCTGAAACGTTATTACTCAGATATGACGTTGGCTGATATTAAGATAGCTTTTGAGTTGGCGACGACCGGAGAGTTAGACGAATATTTGCCGAAAGATAAACAAGGGAATCCGGACAAAAACCATTATCAACAGTTCAACGCCGATTACTTTGCAAAGATTCTGAAAGCATACAAGCAAAAGCAGACAGATGTAATTGATAAAGCATACAAAGCTATACCGGAAAAAAACAATGAAATTTCGCCGGCGCAAATCCGGAGATTTGAGATACAAAGACAATGGCGGAACCGTTATATTTTCCTTTGCTACAAATACACCGGGAAATTAATATTGGGGCTAACTGATGATATGTTTTTGTATGAATGGTTGCAAAAATGCGGGTTAGCTGATGATGTACAAGTTAAAGAGGACGACCGCAAAGAAGCGTTTGCCCGGTATATGCAGCGTGTAGCCCGTGGAATGATAAACCAATATACAGCGTTTCAAGTTCGCCGAAAAGGAACCGAAAGCACGGAAATTGATTTTACGGCGTTTGAGGTTGCCCGGAAAAAAGAGATTATAAAAGCATTTGACCGGATGATTGCCGAGGAAATGCAAGTTGATAACTATATGAAGTTTTGGATATGACATTAAAAGTATTTACAGCATTTAGCGGTTATGATAGTCAATGTATGGCATTAGATAGAATGAAAATTAATTATGAATTGGTAGGATGGTCGGAAATAGATAAATATGCGATAATGGCACATAATGCAATTTATCCACAATATAAGGATAGAAATTTTGGCGATATATCAAAAATAGATTGGGAAAATGTTCCCGATTTTGACTTGTTTACATATTCTTTCCCATGTACTGACATATCAAGCGCAGGGCAACAAAAAGGATTGGAAGAGGGAAGCGGAACAAGAAGCGGGCTTTTATGGGAATGTAAAAAGGCTATTGAATTAAAACGCCCAAAATATCTATTAATGGAAAATGTAAAAGCATTAACACAGAAAAAGTTTTTGCCATATTTGCATAAATGGCACTCTTTTTTAACGGAAATGGGATATACTAATTTTACTCAAATACTAAATTCAAAAAATTTTGGAGTTCCTCAAAATAGAGAACGTGTATTTATGGTTAGTATATTGGGGGATGCGTGGTTTGATTTCCCTAAACCTTTTCAGTCTGATAAAAAATTAAAAGATTTATTGGATGAAAATGTTGATGATAGATATTATTTAAGCCAACGTTGTTTGTCGTCGTTTATAAGAAAAAATGAGATACAAAGAGAAAAAGGGAATGGATTTACATTTAAGCCCACAAATGGGGATTGTATAGCAAAAACAATTCTAACACACCCAAACGATAGATTAGATGATAATTATATAATTGAACCATTAGAACCAAATGTTTTAACCCCTAAACGAACCGAATACGGGAAGAAAATGCGTAAAGCATACGAAAATGGAGATTTTAAAGAGAGTAGGCATAATATGACTATATTAGAACCAAGAACAGACGGAATAAGTAATACAATAACAACAGTTCAAAAAGATAATTTATTGTATGAATCTATTAATAATAAATATTTTCGTATTAGAAAACTGACTGAAAAAGAATGTTTTCGTTTAATGGATGTTTCTGATGAAAATATAAATAAAATCCAAAATTCCGGAATAAGTAAAACACAGCAATATAAAATGGCAGGAAATTCTATTGTTGTGAATGTGCTATATTTTATATTTAAGAACTTATTTAAACAATAATCATGGAACTATTTATTGTTTGCTTTATAATTGGCGTAATAGGTTATTTTACAAAAGCGGGAGGATATAAATATGAAAATTGATTGTATAGTTGGGATTGACCCCGGAGCAAGTGGTGGTATAGTAACATGGCGACCAAACCACAATATAACCGCCATAAAAATGCCGGAGGATATAAACGACATAAGAGATTATTTGAATCATTTGAAAACAATATGTTCGCCAATTGTTTTTCTTGAAAAACTAAGTGTGCGCCCGGATGATATAACGCCGGGTGCCGATGGCGTCAATATGGGAAAGTTGTACCGAATACAAAAGATGATGGCAAACTTTGAGCAGTTGAAAGCAATCATTTCAGTTTGCGATGTTCCGTTTGTTATGGCGCATCCTATGAAATGGCAAAACGAATTGAAGTTGCGGGCAAAGATAAGCCGGAAAAAGGAGGAAAAGAGCGAGCGAAAACGCAGATACAAAGAGATTGCCGGGAATTTGTACCCGGAATTGAAACCGACATTGTGGAACGCCGACGCCACGTTGATAATGCACTTTGGACGATACATTTTGCGCAACAACCCCGGTTGGGTGCGTCAGAATTTACCAAGCAATATGCACGAACGTTTGTTTTAGCCACGTAGAGCGATTTTAATTCAAAAATGGATAAAATATACATGGAAGAAGAAAAAGCCCCGCAAATCGAAAATCCGGGAAAAATAACGTTGGAAGAGTTCGCCGAGTTAATTCGACAAATGCGACATAACCAACGCAGATATTTTGCCCAACGCAGACCGGAAATATTGGAAACGTGTAAACGTTTAGAAGGTGAAGTTGATGCAATTGTTGCTAAAATAACAGATAAACAAATGAGGCTGTTTTGATTTATGCCCGGAATGTATAACGTTCCGGGTTTATTCGTTTTTTTTTGAAAATAAAAATAATTTTCTTTTGTAATTACGAATTATACGTTATCTTTGCAGCATGAAACCAAAAGAAATATACTTAAAAGAGTTTGATTGTATAGTTACAGAAAATTGTAAGGTTATACAATTTGGGAAAGAAAAGCGAGCGTTTAAGGCGGGCTATTATATGAACGTAAATTTAAAGATTGGAAATTCATACAAAAGTTTTCGATTACATAGGCTTATAGCATTAGCGTTTATTGAAAACCCGGAAAACAAAAAATATGTTGACCATATAGACGGTAATAAATTAAATAATAAAATAGAAAATTTGCGTTGGTGTACAGCAAATGAAAATATGAATTTTGGAAACTTTATAAAGAAAATAAGAGAATATAAAGTTAAAAGAATTGACGCAAAAGGAAATGTTGAAATATTTAATGATGTATCAGATATATGTGTCAATAAATGGGAAAAATATGTTATACTACAATGTTGTAATGGAAAAAGAAAAACAGCATACGGGTATAAATGGGAATATGTAAAATAATAAACACCGACCGGGCGGGTTCCCGGAAAGTAAACATTTTATTATGAAAACAATGATATACCAAAGAATGAGAGAAACAAAAAAATAATATTAACCGCCGAAAGGCACAAACCGAGAGCATTATGATAGTAAAGAAATTAGAATTGGTAAATTTCCAAGTAATTAAAGAGTTTAACGCAGATTTTGACGGTAACGTTTATTTCATTACCGGGGATAATGAGTTGGGAAAATCAACCGTATTAAAAGCAATTGGGGCTTTGTTGACCGGGAACCGTGACGCCGTATTGAAGAACGGAGAAAGCAAAGGTTTTGCAAAAATGATTGTCGGCGACGACGGAGAGGAATACGAGGTTGAATTGAAATTCACAAAAGCAAACCCACGTGGCACGTTATCAATAAAATCAAAGACAACCGGAATGAAAAGTGATAACGTTTCTATGTTGCAAAAGATTTTCGGTTATACAGATTTTGACGCCGTGGAATTTTCCCGTTGGTCGGAAACCGCCGAGGGACGCAGAAAGCAAATTGAGGTTGTAAAGTCTTTGTTGCCGGAAGAAGTAAGAACAAGGATTGCCGAAATTGATACAACCGTTGCCGGGCTTAAAACAGAACGTACCGGAGTAAACCGAGATTTGAAAACCTACAAATCAATATCAGATGCAGCCGGGCAGGGATTGACAACGCAGGATTTGAAAACGTATGCCAAACAAAAGGACATTACGGAACTGATGAAAGAACAAGCCGAAAACGCCCAATTGATAGAAAAAGCAAAAACCGTTCGTTCGGCTTTGGAGCAAAGAAAAAAGCAGTTGGAAGAAATTCCGGAACGTTTAGCAGAGGCAAAAGCGACATACGAAAAAGCCATTGAAGAAGCTAAAAAGGCGATAGAAAGAACTGAAAAACTTTACAAAGAAGCTATTGCACAAATAGAAAGTGAAAAGGCGGATTATGAAGCACGAAAAGCAAATGCCGAAAAATGGTTGGCTAATTATGAAGAAAACAACCCGGAAAAATTAGATACAGCCGAGCAGTTGAGAAAAGCCGAGGAACACAACAAAAAGGCTGCAAAGGTTGCCGATTATCTTTCAAAGAAAAAACAAGCAGACGACAAAAAAGCAGAAGCGGAAAAGATGGATTCAGAAATTGAGGAATTATCCGCCGAGCGTGAAAAACTTATTTCGTCGGCGAAATTGCCGATTTCCGGGCTTTCGTTTAGTGATGATGGGTTAGTATTAAATGACGTCCCATTTGTCGCCGGAAAGGTTTCAGATTCGCAAATAATGGAGGTTGCCGCAAAACTGATTATTGCAAGTAACCCAACGGTTAAGGTATTCAGAATTGCGAGGGGCGAAAGTTTGGGACAAAAGAGATTGCAGGCAATTTTGGATTTGGCAAAAAAAGAGGGATTCCAAGGTTTTATTGAAAGTGTTGTAAGGGGACAGCAGGATTTAATTATTGAGGAATACACAGAAAACGAGTAATTAACCGGGGCGTCGGTTTCCCGGCGTCCCTTAAACAAAACAATATGGAAGTTAAAGAAATGACAATTTCGGACGTTTTGAAAACACCCGAATTTTATAATAATCTGAAGGTGGTTATTTCCGATTTGGAAAACATCCGGAGAAATGCAGGAATAAGCGCAAACGCCCCATTGAAACGGCACCCGATAGACCGTTTGCAGGAAAAAGGAGTATTTGAACCGGGACAAATGACCGTTCTTTATGCGTCGGCGATGGATAAAAAATTGCAGGGATATTCAAGCAGCGAAAGAACGTTTATTTTGAAAGTAGGCGGCGAGGCTTTTAATAAGACAATGAAACAATTTGTTGACCGGGAAAAGAAAGACAATGAAACGAATACCGAGGAAGCTAAAGAAAATTGCTAAAAATGCAATATCATACGGAACGAATGAATTTTACAATTTCTACCAAAGATATAACCTACCTAAAAATGGAGTTGTATTTTATATTCCCGGAAATATAAAGAAAAACAAAAAGGGACATCATGTTGTAAAATTCGGAAAGAAAGTAAGAGAAGCGTATTATAATGGCTTATTTGATTTTTAAGTATGAAAAAAAGAGAGATAACAGCAACGGGAATGATTAATAATAACGGCGGTTTACAAATGTACATGGGGGAATTAAATCAATTCTTTGCAATGCACAAAGGTAGCCGCATAATCGCCCGTTTTATTGTAGCGTCGCCCGGTTCGTCAGAGGCTTTGAAAGGTTATTATTTCAATTACGTTGTACCAACGTTTAGAACCGGAATTTGGGAGGCGGGCGAACGTCTGACAGATGAACAAACCGAACGCCGATTGCGTGAGTTGTCCCCGGTAATGTATGAGCAAATACCGAATATTGAAACCGGGGAATATGAAAACCGGTTGCGTAAAATACCAGAGTTGAGCAATGCGGAATTGATAGAACATATTGAGCATTTGAAACAGATTGCCGCAGAGGAATACAACACGTTTATAGACGACCCAAGAAGCATTTAATATGAGGCATTATTCAGAATTAAGCCCGTTGGAAAAGAAAGCGAGAGAGGCAAGCGGGCGGATTAAATGTACGGATTGCCCAATATATAAATTATGCAAGACAAGCGAAATGTTTATTGATGCGTGCGATTTTATTTATTTGTCGGCATTTAAAACCGGGTATAATACCCGTAAAAAAGAAACAAGAAGATTAAAAAAGAAAAAATAATATGTTTTGCAAGTGTAACCAACCCCGTAAATGTTACCCGTTGAAAGATTGGCGGGTTATCCGGTACCAATATACGCCGCATGGATATAGCCGGGTTAAATGTTTGAAATGCGGTTGCGTGTGGATTACACGGGCAAATTATGTTGAACAAACGCCCAATAAAGACGGGCAAAAAAGATTTTTTATTATGAAAAAAGTAACATTGAAAGACAGCAAAGGAAATGAGATAAACGACATTATGAAAGATGTTTTGACGTTCGATTGTGAAACAACCGGGTTGCCCCCAAAGGGCGCAAAATGGGACGTTGATTTTGCAGAATTTCCAAATATTGTGCAATTGGCATGGGCGGTAAACGAAAAGGAACGTTCCTACATTATTAAGCCGGAGGGATGGGAAATACCGGAAGCGTCAACAGAAGTTCACGGAATTACAGCAGAGAGAGCAAACGCCGAGGGCGTCCCATTTGCTGATATTATAGACGAATTTTTGGAGGATTGCGAAAAAGCCCGTTTGTTGGTAGGACACAACATTTACTTTGATACGTCAATTGTAAAAGCAATGATATTGCGAATTATGGGGCGTGAGTATTACGACGAAAAAGCCGAGGACGCATTGTTTAAGGGAAAACGAATTGATACCATGATGAAAACAATTAAATTTGTCGGCGCAATGTTTGCAAATGGACGCCCCGGAAAATTCCCGACGTTGGAAGAACTTTATAATAAATGTTTCGCCGGCGAAACATTCCCGGCGCATGATGCGTTGGAGGACGTGAAAGCCTGCAAACGTTGTATTCCGGTTTTGGTGGAAAATGGTATTATAGAACTGAAACCAAAAGAATATCCGGCGGAACAATTGAAGTTTAACCCGGAACCGGAACCCGCAAAGACCAAAAAGGTAAAAAGGGAAGTTTTAGTTCACGACCCGAAACCGATATTTGCACCGGATGCAGAGCCGGAAAACAAGGTTGCAAAATTGTTAAATGAAACAGACTTTTAAATTATGAACGAAAAAAAAATGTGCATTGATTGCGTGGATTATCCGGTATGTTGTTTGTCCGGTCGTTGTGCTGATGATGAACCGTGCGAGTATTTCCAAGAAGAAACCGACCCGGAGGAACCGGGAAACAATAAAGATTAAAAATTATGAGCGAAAAAAAACAAAATGTTATGCCGATTCCTACAAAGGAAAAGTTTTCATTATCGAAAGTAAAGTTATTGAAAGATGGCGGGTTAGACGTACATTATGAAGTAACGGAAGTTGTCGGAAATGAGACTTACACGAACAAATACCATGTATTGAGTGCAAAAGACATACACCCGGATTTGCGTCATTTGTTTAATGATTTGCGCCCGATTATGGGACGTGTATTCAACATAACGTCATTTAAAACCATGATGGCAACGCCGGAGTTTAAAGCAACAAAGAAACAAACAGATATTGCAGCCGCATTTGCGGAAGAATGTTTGGACAATATAGAGGTTAGGGGCGTTTCTTTGTCCGGGCAAGATGATAACGTAGGCGTCGTTTTAACCGGATTGTTTACCATATCAAACAATCAGAAAACAGCAATCAATACCCCACGAATGAAATATAACGTTGAAACGTTCGGTTTTGAGGAAGAGTTGGAAAACATTGTTTGCGATATTGAAAACGAGGTTTACGAATTTCTGTTTGAGGGCAAAAAGGCGCAAATGGATTTGTTCGGGGCTGATGGGGAACCCAACCCGTTAGTTTATGTAAATGATGCAGACAACGAAAATGAAAATGATATGTTCCCGGAAATGGCAGACCCGGCTAACGAGGACGACCCGGAGGACGAAACGGCGGAAATGTAAGAGTATGGAACCGTATTTGTTGACAGACCGGGACGAATACCAATAAATTCGCTATATTTGCAGCATAAACGGGGATAGTTCGGAGTAGCTACCGGATGAAAAAAGATGCAGCCACTTTTCCCCGTTTCTCTTTTGGTTGCTTACTTAAATGGTTGTATAATGGAAATTTGGAAAGATGTACCCGGATATGTGGGGTTGTATCAAGTTAGTAATTATGGTAATGTAAAAAGCATCTTATATAATAAGATATTAAAATCATGTTGGCGAAATAGTAAAAAAGAATATAAAACAGTTTATCTTAGTAATTGTAATAAGAGGAAAACGTTTTCTATTCATAGATTAGTTGCGGCGGCTTTCATTCCGAACCCGAACAACAAACCATGCGTTGACCATATAGACGGCAATAGATTAAACAATCATGTTGATAATTTACGTTGGGCAACGCATTTGGAAAATAACAACAACCCAATTACGTTATATAGAAAAAGACAGGCAGCCAAAAAAGGTTTTTTAAGTTGTAGATATGGTAAAATTGGGATATTGAATGGGAAAAGTAAGGCAGTTATACGTTTTTCAATGAATAATAAATTAATTGATGAATTTGAAAGTATTAATATTGCATCTAATATTACTGGTATAAATAAACGTGGAATAGCTTTAGCGGCTAATAAGAAACGTAAAACAGCAGGAGGGTATATATGGAAGATAAAATAAAAATTATTGATTTAGAATGTTATATATATGCTAAAATGAAAGGTTATGAGCCTTTAATAGATAGACGTTTTTATGTGCCTTTCCTTGTTCGTTTAGAAATTCAATACTATTTATTTGGCAAAGGTCATTCCCCAACCGAAAACGATAAATTTTACAAGTATTGTTGGAATATATATCCTCATTATTGTGAGGAATGTATGAAGCCTTTAAAAACATATTCGGCTATACATATAAGCCATATAATAACAAAAGCTGCATACCCTGAATTATCCCATGATGTAAGAAATATAAATATACTATGTTTTGAACATCATTCATGTTGGGAGAATGGGGATAAAACGAAAATGCGTATATATCCGGGCAACGTCCGGATTATTGAATTGCTTAAAAACGAATACAGAAGTTTGAAAATATGAGGACGAAAAAAAGAACACCCGATTACGGGGCAATTTCCCGCCGTTCAATCCAAAATGATTTTAAAAGGGTACAAAGGTACCCGGAAAGGGAGAAACGCCCGCAAATCGAAAATCCGCCCGAAATAAATGCAGAAAGACGGGTTTTGTTTGTTAGTGAAAATTCAGCATATTACCGATACCGTTCTTTTTTCGTCGGTAAATTGGTAAGACTAATAAAACAATCAAACGTCGGCGGTTGGATAGTTGGATTTGTTTACGACGACGACCGGAAAGCGATAAATCATGCCGCCGGATGGTCGGATATGAAAAAAGAATATTTGTTGGATGGCGTAAAATTTAAGTAGATGAAAATCAAAAAACAAACCGGATATAAAATTGTATTTTATACGTTCGTGGCGTTAACGGTTGCGTCATACATTTGGACGTTATGGAGTATTGGAAGTTGGATTTTTAAAGCAATATTTCTATGAGTGTAAACAAAGTTATTTTAATGGGTAACGTCGGAAAAGACCCGGAGTATAAAGATTTCGACAACGGCGGTTCGGTTGCGCAATTCACGTTGGCGACAACTGACAGAGCATTTAAAACGGCAAATGGTACAGAAGTACCGGAGCGCACCGAATGGCACAATATTGTTTTGCAAAATGGATTGGCAAAGGTTGCAAAAGAGTATGTAAAAAAGGGCGATAAACTTTATATTGAGGGGAAAATAAGAACCCGCAGTTATGAGGACAACAACGGCGTCAAAAGATACATTACAGAAGTTTACGGGTTTAATATGGAGATGTTGTCGCCAAAGAAAGACGGACAAACAACGCAGCAGGGAGGCGCACCAACACCGCCGCCGCCAATTCCCGACCAAGACAAAGATGATTTGCCATTTTGAGAATGAGGAACGAAATTAAAATTCAAATCCCGGAGGGTTCCCGGCTGATTGGGACACGGACAAAGGGGCGAACGGTTTTTGTTTCTTTTGAATACAATAAGGAGGACGCAGCCGTTCCGGAGCCGGAACCGATACGACCAATTGGTTTTGCCCATTACAAGGAACCCGCCGGGAAAGATAAAAAATAAAGTTATGCAGTTTAATAGCAAAGAATATGACCCCGAAAAACACGACCGTTGGTGTGCGTTGACCGTCAAACAGCCATACGCAAATGATTTGGTAACGGCGGCATACAAAGACGAAAACGGCGTTGTTTACGGGCGAAAATCAATTGAAGTTAGAAGCAAAAAAACGTCATACCGTGGCGACGTTCTTATTTGTTCGTCGGCAAAACCGGTTTATCCCGGAATGGAAAGCGGCGTTACTTTGGGATTGGTTGAGTTGTACGACGTGAAGCCGATAAAAGAGTTTACGCCGGAGGATTGGGAAAACACCCGGATTCCAAAGGAAAAGAGGGCAAAAATAACAAAGGGTTTCGGATGGATGATGCGCAACCCAAGACGTGTTGTTGAAATGCCAATTAAGGGGCAATTGGGTATCTATAATCTCGTATATACCAAGGGCGAAATAATACAATACCCCCGGAAAATGGTAATTGACAAAAAGAGTTGGGAACAGATAAAAAAACAGATAGAGAAATGAAAACAATCGGATTCCATATTGGACGTATCGGGTTTTATTTGTATCTGCAAAGTTTGTGGAAGTATAAGCAATTTTATTTGACGCCCGGAGTTATGGTTGAGGGCGTAAAAGGACATGACGTTTATTTAGATATTGAAATTAAATTGCTTTGTTTTTCCGTTGGTTTCCGGCTGATATGGATAAAAACCAAAAGAAATTATTAACTTTGTAATGTAAAATACTAAAAACGTGAGCGATGAAAGAGATAACAAAAATATTGCCATTAAATGAGGCGGCAAAGTTTCAAAAATCCGCAGGCAAATATGATTGCACAATTACGGAATTGGCGGTAATGGGAGCAGGGAAAGCAAGAATTTCAATTTCCGGAACAGAGGAAAATTTGGATTTGTTGGTTAGTTCGATAGAAAATGAGAATAAAGAAACCACATCCGTTTGAACCCGGGCGTGAATATAACCCCGGCGAACGTGCAGTTTACCGGGGTATGGTAATAATTGCGGAAAGATGGGTTAAACCGTCTGATAAACTGATTGAAAATGTTGGCAAATATGTATGTTTGAGTAGATGCGCGTGTTGCGTTATCCATAAAGACGATTGCCCGGCGGTTGGGCTTAAATGCCACAGAACAAGCCGGAGCGATAACAAAGTAATATATTTCAGAAAATTGTATAACATAACAGAAAAAAAGCGATGAAAAAGATATTTCAATTAATAGTATCAATCCCGCACGATAAATTATTGCATATTATAGCGGGAATGATTGTTGTAATGTTGGTTTTGCGTTTGGTTTCATTTATCGGGATTCCGGGAATGATTGCACGTATTATCGCATTGATAGCAGTAATTTTAACCGGGGTATTGCGTGAGGTTTACAACAAAAAACACGGAGGCGTATTTGATAAAAAAGATTTGTACGCCACAATTTCCGGAGGACTGATTGTTTTATTATTAACCGTTTATTAATTGGAAATGAGTGAAACAAAAATAATATTAGATGCCTGTTGTGGCGGTAGGATGTTTTGGTTTGACAAAAAAAACCCTTTGGCTTTGTTTGCTGACATTAGGGACGAAGAATACATTCTTTGCGATGGCCGAAATCTGAAAGTCCACCCAGACATCGTATCGGACTTTACCGATATGCCGTTTTTGGATAAATCCTTTAAACTGGTAGTGTTTGATCCACCCCATTTGCTAAAAGTTGGTAAAAATAGTTGGTTAGCCAAGAAGTATGGTAAACTTCCTGAAGATTGGCCAAGGGTGATAAAAAAGGGAATTGATGAATGCTTTCGTGTTCTGGATGACTACGGAGTTCTGATTTTCAAATGGAATGAGGATCAGATAACAGTTAGGGAAGTATTGAGTGCCATCAATCGGCAACCACTCTTCGGCCATACTACTGGAAGACATGGAAAGACCATGTGGATGTGTTTTATGAAACTGCCAATTAACGAATAACTGATTAGAAAGGAATTAAAATATCATGAATGCCTTACAATTTAAAAAACTGAAAATCGGAGATCGAATATTAACCTATAATGGTGCGTGTACCACTGTGACTGACATTGACCGTATGGCAGGAAAGTTGACCTGTGGCAACGGACAATGGAGAGATTACCATCGTGTGCGTATGGCGGTTGAAACAGATCTGCTGGTTGAACATAAGAGAGTTCAGGATTACGTACCACCTGATACAGTCATTCTTTCTCGTGCCTTGTTGCTTAAATTGGGCTTCTCAAAAGTATGTATTCTTCGCGCTATAGAAAATTGCGGGCCGGATGGCTTTTTGGGAACCTTGCAGGATCTTTTTGTCAGAACGGAATTTATCTCTATCGAATATGTGCGGAATCTTGTTCCGGTAATGATAAGGGAAGGACTGATACAAAGAAAGGTTGTAAAACGTGGCTTGTTCAGGCTGACTATTAATAAATGATTAAATAATATACTCGTATTATGGGACAGGAAAGCAGACGGAAGTCTTTTGTTTTTTATACTGAATGGAAAGAGGTGTTAGTGGATTATCCACCGGAGGTCAGACTTGAAGTGTACGATGCGGTCATTGAATATGCCGAGTCGGGGACATTGTCGGAGCTGAGACCGTTGGCTAAAATGGCATTCTCCTTTATAAAGAAACAGATAGACTCTAATAAAGACAAATACGACGATATTATAGCAAAAAGAAGTGAGGCTGGCAAGAGAGGTATGGCCAGTCGGTATAATAAGGATGTAACAAAAGATAGCAAAAGTAACAAGTGTTATCACAAAGTAACAAATCTAACAAGTGATAACAAAAGTAACAAGGGCTATCAAAGCGTAACAAATCTAACTATAAATGATTATGAGAATGATAATGATGATGTTTTATTTCAAAAAGAAGAAGAAAAAGTTTTTGGTTCTTCCCCCTTGAAACCCTTGCAGGAATTGTTTGATGAGATGAAGCGGAACGATTCCTGGGCGGAAGGCCTCATCATGAACAAACATCATGAGGGATACAAGGCTTTCAATCAGGAAACATTATCGGACTTTCTGGAAGAATTTTTCCGGAAACTTCAGAATGAGAATTGTACAATGGTCAATCCGGGAGACGAATATAGGCATTTCTCCAATTGGCTGAATAAAAAGCTTGAATGTAAATCCGATGAAAGAACCAAAACAGATAAAAGAACTAATGCCCGGACCGAAGGACAGGACTACAATTACGGTCATGAAATCGATCCCCCACACATCATCAAACTGGGAGGACAGGGGAAAGTATAACTTCCGGATGGGAAACGTAAGGATGATGTTGTCCGATGAGGAAATAGAGAAGTTCTGGAAGCACAGGCTGATACTTTCCATGCGGACTGTTACTCCTGATTTCATGGTGGACGATTCAAATTGTCAATTGCTAAGCGAGATATACCAATGGGTATGGCATAAGTCAGATGTGCTGTCCGGAAAGAAAGGAATATTGCTCTATGGTCCGGTGGGAAGCGGGAAGACCACCATCTTGAAAGGACTGCAAGTCTATATGGCACTTATCAACAGACTGGTATACGGTTGTCGCCGTTCCGACATCTGTTTTGAGATGCGTTCGGCCACGGAGATAGCCTTACGTTATTCCTCCCAAGGTACGGAGGCACTTGACAGATGGACAACAAAAGGCATGGCCGGACACCTGATAATTGACGAGATTGGGCGGGAGGAAAATGCAAAGCATTTCGGTACGTCGTGCAATGTCATACAGACCATCTTGCAGATGCGTTACGAACTTCGGCATGAGATGCTTACATTCGGTACGACAAACATCGACATGGAGGATTTGTCGCAGTTTCGCAACCTATACGGAGATTATGTGTTGGACCGTGTCAAGGAGATGTTCAATATTGTTCACCTTGGCGGCAACAGCCGTCGTAAATGGATATAAAATGGAAAAAGAACTAGAAAAACTACAAAGGCAGCTTGCTATGGCGATAAAGGAACGCCGTTACGCCAGAATGGCCGAGCTGCAACGAAAAATTGCGGCCTTGCAGAATGTTCGTGAACATGTGCCGTTGTCATTTCTTCTACCAAAATTTACACCACAGGAGAGGGATAAGGCGCTGGTGTTGATGCATCAGGTATTCGTATTCGCTGACATGCTTTATGGCGCGGCGCTGGAGTTCGAGGAATATCTCAAAGGATTTGATCGTTCCGTAACCCTTCCCGTAGTGGTCAGGGCGAAGAAGGCTGCGGCAGAGTGCCGGGACATAACCCGGTATGTAGACAGTTTCGGTGATGAGCGTATGAGCGCGTTATTCGGAGAAATGTGTGATGAAATAAGCCTCAACGCACAGAATGTTATTTATCGTTATGTCCGCAAGGAAACAAAAAAACAGGAACCATGAGAAAAAAGATGTTATTATGGGTGATAAGACTCATACGGCTCTTCCACAAGGAGGATCAGTTCATACCGCAGTTGCGCTCCGTGCCGGAAGGCAAGGTGCTGCCGAACAGGCTTTACCGTCATTTCGGACGTATACTTGTATCGCGCGCTAATCCGCAGAAAGTAGAGATGCGTTATTATTATGCGGAGATAGATCCGGCCATGTCCGTACGTCCGAAAGATGATGACTGGAAGGAATGTAGCGAGATACATTATAACGAGCTTATGACAAGAAAGGATGCGGTTACGAAATATGAGCAGACCGGAGCACCGTGCGAACATTGCGCATGTCAGATATATGGTCTTCCATGTCATTGTGCTTTTCCAAGGGGAGCCATGACAGGCTATTTCGAACTGTTGCATTGCAACAAACAGTATTCTAATAATCCAACCATTTAAATAAAAAAGACGACAATGAAAATTAATGTATTCAGGACACAGTGCAAGGAAGGTGCGCGTGTCTTTTTTGACGGGGATATCACCTGTACGGGGACAGTAAGGAAGATTTCAAAGGACGGGAGTCGGGCGCTTGTGTGCTTTGACAACGGGGATGTGTCCTGGAAAGAGTATTTCATGATTGATTTTATTGAGGACTAGCCATGGAGAACAAGAGAAAAAATATTCTGATCCATCCGGATCATATAGAGGATCTGGATAAGAAATACAAGCAGCTGGAGGAAAACAGAAAGGAGCCGGTAAGGACAGGTTATACATCTATATGCCGTCTTCGGAATACCAGACTGCACAGGGACATTCTTTTCAGACGGATGTTTGTCCGTGACAAAATGCCCACCGGAGCTTTTATAATATTTAAAGAACTGGGGAAGGACAGCGTCATGCTCCAGCCATGCAAGCCTGAATGGATGAACCGGACACATATCAATCATGTGGGAGGACGTTTCCTCGGATGTCTTCGCTTCTTTTCCAGCTATGCTGATTTGGATACGACACCGCCAAGCCAGATATTGTATGATCTGAAAATAGATCCGCTGGTAACCTCATACACTTTCCGGCTTGAGGAATGGAAAGTGCAGGACGAGCATGACGGTGAGACGGTAGCGTACAAACTGATACCGTTGTTTCCGCTATGAGACTGGCAAACATACCGTCAGATATTAAAAGAACAGCACGGGAACTTAAGATTCCCGTGCTTCAGCATCATATATATGTTAATGGCAGACATAAGCATGTGACTATAAGTAAAAAATGTGTTCGGAAAGCCGGATTGACGGAAAAATACTCTGTACAGATCGTTGTGTTGGGGGAAGTGAGGGCATATATGATATTCTCTTATGATCCGTTGTGTGAGAACCGTCCCCATCTTCTTTTTCTTCCCTCATCTTGTGAGATTCATAGTCCGTATGTGACACGTGCTTTGCAAAGAATCGGGGGTGGGAATGAGATATGCAGGTTGCGCTTTCATGGGAAGCCGGTTTTTCTGAAAGGCAAGGACGGTACTGTCGTGACCGTTGTGTGGCGGATCTCGACATCTCCGGTAAGGGATATAGCCTCAACTGTTCAGAATATACAGAACAGGAACATGTAAGTTGTTATATTTGTGATGTTTATTATTCATTTTATAAAAAAGAAGTATTATGACGGAGAAACAAATATCTTTCTCGGGACTTAACCTGACACCTTATTCCGATATTTCTCCTGACGGGCAGCTTTCCGCATCTGTCGGGCTGGAGATTCATGACGGCAGTATCAGGCCTTCTGTTCTTGCCGGAGAGAAATATATCCTTCCACAAAGTCATAACTCCGCTAAACTGTTATATATACATTCCGCTACGTCATATTCACATTTTATTTTTCAAGACGGTCTGTCATTATATTGGGCTGATGTGAATAATAAGGGGGAATTGTCACTTACATTGCTGGATGAGTCTATACCTGCCAGTTCATTGTTGTCGGTAGGAAACACGCTTGTCGCCTTTGCTGAGGACGGGATGCATTATTTCTTATGGAAAAATGGAAACTACAAATATCTGGGGCAGAAACCTCCGGAACCACTTTTGGTGTTTTCCTTGCATTCAACTGTAAGAAGAAGCGGAGAATTTGAACTGTACAAGAAGGAACAGATGTGGATTAATGGGGATAAATGGCAGATAAAAGATGAATATGTACAGGGGATATCCACAAAAGTACATGCTGAGATAAACAAGTATATAGCAGAACAGCAAGAAGACGGATATTTCATTTTCCCTTTTTTTGTACGTTATGCATACCGCCTTTATGACGGTTCTGTCATCATGCAGTCCGCACCTGTGCTTATGTTGCCTAATGACTCCGGTGCACCGGTGGTAGTCAGTAAAATTGAGCGGCTGAGTCAGGTGATTTTTACCGGCATTGGTTATATATCCTCATTCTGCTCATGGCTTTCATACGCATGTGCCAACAATGACAAGGAGGCGATACAGGAGTGGGGGGATATTATAAAAGGAGTGGATATTTTTATATCCTCCCAATTCTATACATTTTATACGGATGGTGAAATAGACATGAGTCAGAGTCTGTTGAAAGATCTTCCCCAAGGCAAGAGCAACACATACGGATATATTATGGATGATTTGTCAGAGTACTCCTATCCACCAAGGCCTTTTAGCGAGGCTTATGATAGAAAGTTTGGAAACGAGGCTGCTGCTACATATGCATGGGGCATGGAAGTACGTAATGAGTTCAAGGAGGAAATATGTAACGCCTCCCTCTTTTATCATGTGAAGACTCTGGAACTGGACGAACTTTCCAGCGACATCCGCTATCTGTTTGGTGCGGAAGGGGACATGGATCATATTTTGAGCAATTTGGAACTTAGGGAGACATTGACAGATGATTATATGACACACGATATCATCATTCCTGACTTTTCCACGACATATAACAGCCGTCTGCATATTGCAAATGTGAAAAGAACTTTTTTCAAGGGATTCAATCCCATGTGTATATCACAATTTCTAGGTCGTGGGGATTCTTCGGTTTCAATATATACGTATATACATGGGAGCAACGGGGATGTTGTAGTCAAAAGTGATACGGAAGTTTTGGAACAGATACTTCCTGTATATCTGTTTTATCCTGATACAGATGCGTATAAAATGGTGATTGTGGTCGGTTCCATGGTGTTTGAGTATCCTTTGGCGGAACATCCGACTTTAAATGGGGCGTATTTTTGTAGCTTGTTAAAAAATACAAATGAATCGTCGGCATCCGTACCGTCCGTTACACCCTTGCAGTCTGAGGAACTGAGCAACAAGATGTTTGTTTCGGAAGTGGGAAACCCTTTTTATTTCCCATTGAATGGAGTTTATACAATAGGGAACGGTGACATTTATGCAATGTGTCCGGTTACTACAGCCATATCACAGGGACAGTTCGGACAATTCCCCATGCTACTGTTCTGTTCTGACGGAAATTATGCGATGAGCGTCAATTCTGAAGGGTTTTATTCAACCATTTCTCCGATACAGAGAGACGTATGCCTGAATTCCAGATCAATCACACAGATGGATTCGGAAGTGTTGTTCATTTCATCCAGAGGTGTTATGATCACAAATGGGGCTTCCATAGATTGTATATCACAGGCATTGCAGGGAGTTTTCGAACCTGTGCCGGAAGAAATTGGAACAAATATGGAAATGATTGACAAACCTCCTATTGAACTGATCAAGACAGCCATGATAGCCTATGATTATGCGAACCAGCGGATTATTTTTATGCTGAAGGATATGGATACGTCTTTTGTGCTTTCTCTTCCTGAAAACAGATGGAACACGGCCGTGTTTGGACGTGTTAAATCTGTTGTCAATATATTTCCATATTCGTATGTGCATATTGAAGACAGGATTGTCCGGCTCACAGATATATATGATTATTCCTCCGAGGTGATAAATAAAGGGATTGTTGTTACAAGAGCGTTGAAACTGGATACTTTGCAGTTAAAACGGCTTATGGATATGTCGGTACAAGGCATCTTTTCAGGTAAGCAGAAAATGATACTGTTTGCTTCACAGGATGGAAAGAAATGGTATAAGATAGGGGAAACGCAGGCCAGACGTGTGGGAGCGATAAGAGGAAAGTATTTCAAATACTACCGCATTGCGTTGGAAACAGCACTGACAGCTAAAGAGAACATATCAGGAATACGGCTGATATATGATATCATGCCTGAAAAACGACTAAGATAACGACTTATGAAACAAAAAGGTAAAGTCTTGACAGTATTCCGTCTTGAGGGAGGAAGCGGACAGGAAGCGCAAAGAGAGGAAATCGGGAATAGCAGGAGAGGGGGCGTTGGCCTTCCGTCTTATTTACCGGGAGGAGGTAATGACAACCAGTCTATTTTTGACAAGTCACTGGCGGCTGAAAGTTATGTTGATGCAGTTGATATATGCTCATCAACATTCAATTACCTATATAATTCCGCTTTCTCAGATAAGACAGGATGGGAGTTTTTCAATCTTTCAGATGATGCTTTGGGGGCATATACGGATTTGTATGAGTACCGGAAGTTGCTGCATATTAGCAATGGGGGAGTGTTACAGAAAAACAGCCTCATCAGGAAGCCGGAGAAACATAGGATATTTAATGAGAAGAAAGGAGAACTGACGGAAGAGAACATTTCTATAACTGTTGACTACACGGAAGAATATGATGCTTTGTTTCTTTCAGTGCGGTTCCTTTGTAAATCCTCAGGTGATCTTACAATAGGTTTTACGGATACACAGGGAGATTATGCGTTGAAGACGAAGCATATTGACCAATCGGAGGAATGGCAGGAATATGAACTTTCTGGGAAATGGGCCGGAATTGGTGATTTTTATTTGTCATTTACAGGATTGATAATCGTTGATATCTTGAGGTTGGCGGACAAAGCGTATGATGATCATCGTGAAGAGTTCAGGACATACCAGAGCCAGACCAAGCAGAATCTTGAGCTTATGGTGTCCGCTATAAACGAGTTGAAACGGATGAAATCAGAATATGACAAAAAAATTGAGGAAATATCAAAATCCTTGATCGAGATACGTGGTGAGATACCGGATGTAAGCGGCTTGGAAACCAGTTTGTCCGAACTGGAAAAACGTGTGTCCGCATTGGAAAAAGCCGGTTCCGGAGATGGCACATAGTCCGATCTTTCGGGACCGGCACCGTATCAACTCCAGTCCGTGGGTCTCCTGCCCATCAGTTTTATTCTTGAACGTAAGGCATCACGCAAACCCTCTATGTCACCGGTAAAGAAATTCGCGTATTCTTTCGCCTTTTCCGGAAGTTGGTTATTAAGGACAGCACTCATTACATAATCCACCATCATACGGTGTGCGCAACTTTTGATGGTTTCCGTCATGCTGATATTGAAACTTACAGGCATGGAAAGCTTTAATTCATACATGCCGAAGTCACCAAAAAAGTAAGTCACCTCCGCTTTGCCGTCACTGCCTTCTATCTTTATCCTCTCGTTTGATGAAGGGATATACTCAAACTGCCCGGTACCGGTTACTTGACCAAGCACCTTGTCTGTTGATGTGCTTACCGTTACAGATACGTCTGTAATAACTCGGATGATGTAACTTTGTCCGGGTATAAGGCTGTAAGTTCCCAGTGATCCAGATGATATCGTTTCAGTACTTCGGTTCATTTCGTTGATTCTCTCAAGACGGTTGTCGTCTGTGTCCCGGCCTGTTATCAGATATTGCTGACAGACACGTTTCACCTCACCGAAAGCCTCCGTCATCGCTCTGGCCACAACCGGCTTTGTGGCCTCATCATCAGGTGTCATTACTTCTGATGCAGTTTCTTCTGTATCTTCGCTCTTTTGTAATGAGCGTCCTATCAGATTGCATTGCACCGCTACATCGTTTACTATCTGCTTTTTCAGCAGGCGTATCCAAATTTCTCTTTCTCTCATGGCTTGTATATTAAAGGATTATTATATCTGTCTCTTAATATAACATCTGGACCGGATGGATTTTCTGTTGTAAGCACATCCATGCCTGTGCAACCTATTCCTGTATAAAGGTTGTCTCTGTTGCGTTGTCCGTAGTCTGCATTTCCGGACTGGCTCTGTTGTAACTCATAGTCATTGTTATTGCGCTGTTCGTAGTCGGCTTCTGGTACGATGAATTCTGATCGTTGGTTTAGGGCGGATACTATTTTTTTCAAGTATCCGGATGCACTGGTCCTGTATCCTTCACAAAGTTCTTTATCCGTTGTAGGCTCCAGCCATGCGGCTGCAAGATAATGTGAAGCATACAGTCTCATTGCCGTGCGTATCATGTCCGTGATACCTTCATCCATGCGTATGAAGTTTTTGAATTCAATGATAATTTCATTCCCGGAAGAGGTCATGTTTATATCATTACTGTCTTTAATCTTGCGCCGAAGCTCGCCTTCCGCTTCATTTACTGCGGCGGTAAGATAAAGATCCAGTACAGCTTCATTGTCTTCTGTTGCTGCTATATCTGGATAATTACCGCCGGCTTTTCCTGCCCGGGCTGTAAGCGCAATGACATATTTGAATATTTCCGGTTTGTTTATGGATGTTTTCATAAGTCTTAACTGTTGCAAAGTGCATATTCTTTGGTCATTTTCTTATAATTGTCAAATGCTTTTTCAAATTCTTTCTTCTCATCTATCTTCTGTGAGTTCCATGGAATGAAGGAAGCGATGGATTCGAGTGCGTATTTCCAGTTCCCCTTGAAGCAGATGGCACGGTCGTCTAAATATATGTCGGCTATGGGCTTTCCGGAATTGCTGCCTTTAGACTGATCCGGGTTTTCGTTTATGTAATCATAAGTGATGTGATTGTCATTCAGGTATTTCTTTAATTTGGAACTGGCGGTGCGTGTTGTGAAAATGATGATTGTGAATCCTTTCTTTTTTAGGACTTCCATGGCACTTTGTACACCATCAATCGGATCACCGAAGATGTCATTACCTTTAAATCCGTCGTATTGTGCTATGACTCCGTCAAAATCCACACATATTGTTTTCTTTTCCATATAAAAAACGATTAATAGTACAAATATAATCTCATCTGCCGTATCTGCTTTGATATAATGCTGACTGCATTATATACATTCGTCCAGTTCTTATTAAGCTATTTTTGTCGTAAAAGAATAATGAACATGCGCGATAACGAACAAATATCTGACTCCTTGCTTTACGGGCATCGAAAATTCGACGGACAGCGGCGGGCCGAGAGATGGCTGCATGTAGCCTATAATGCATATTGCCGTCTTGCTCCTTTCAGAAAGATGCGTGCCGAATGCAAATCGTATGCCTACGGAAAACAGTATGAGAGGCAGATTGTTTACAACGGGCGGCATATAACGAAGGAGCAATATCTTAAGGAGAAGGGTATACCTGCATTGCAGACCAACATATTGGGTAAGATCAAACGGGTCGTACAAGGGCAGTTCAGAATGAACGATACCGCGCCGGTATGCAATGCTGTTGATCCGGAGGAGAAGGAATATGCGGACATTATGTCAGCCTTACTCCGGCAGAACATGAAGCTCAACAGGCGTTCAGAACTGGATGCGCGTACTTTTGAGGAATATCTTATATCCGGTCTGCCTATATATAAAATTTCATGGGCTTATCGTCGTGGAAAACTGGACGTGTTCACTGATTATGTAAATCCGAACTTTGTATTCTTTCCTGACAGTCTTGATTTCAATCTTGCAGACATACGGTTTTGTGGTCTCCTTCATGATCTTGACTTCTCCGAGGTGCTTGCTTTGTTCTCACATTCGGATTCTGATGATATAAAGTTGAAGGAGATATATAACCATTGCCTTGATAATGAATATATCGCCTCGCAGTTCAGCCGTGACACACGCACGTCACAGATTGAATCCACCGATTTCTACTATCCTTCGGAATTCGGAAAATGCCGTGTTATTGAATTATGGACGAAGGAGAGGAGGAAGGCCTGGTTTTGTAATGATCCCTTGGAGAGTGAGCCTTATTTTGTTCCTTATGATCAGAAAGAGAGCATTAAGGAAATAAACCGTAGCCGTCTTGAACTTAATATAAAACGTAATCCTGATGGATCCCCCATGCTAGATACGGACGGGGCTCCCGTTACATTCATGGATCCGGATAAATATGCGGCTGAGAATCTGATCACTTATGAACGGAGAATCGAGACGTATTGGTATTACCGTTATCTTTCCCCGGACGGATTTGTGCTGGAGGAAGGACAAAGTCCGTATTGGAATGGATCCGAATCTTTCCATCCGTTTGTGTTCAAACCATATCCTTATATTGACGGAGAATTTCATCCGTTCATATCTGAAATTATCCCGTCTCAGGAATATTTCAATTACTACATGGTAGCCCTTGATTTTTATATTCGTAATGCGGCCAAGGGTGTGTTGATGATAGATGAACAGTCCTTGTCTGACAACATGAGTATAGAGGATATAGCGGAGCAGTATGTGAAGAGTAACGGTGTAATATTATATACAAGCAAAAGATCTGGCAATGCCCCTGATACAAAGACCGCATCATCCATCCCGGGAGGATTCGATTATATCATACAACTGTCACGCTCCATGGTGGAGGACGTGTCAGGAGTTCAGGCGGCACTACAAGGTAAATCGGGAAGTTCCGAGAGCGGTGTGCTTTATCAGGCAAAGGCCGCACAGGCCTCATCATCCATACTGGATCTTATAAATACATTCAACTCATTTCTTACTGAAGTGGCATATAAGGTAGTAAAGGTGATGCAATGTTTCTATACAGGTCCGAAAGCGGTCAATGTCGCCGGTGAATCCATTCCCTATAATATGGATACAATGTATGATATTGACATTGATATCTCAATTAGCGAGGATAGCGACAGCCCGGTATATAGGGCATTGACAAACCAGCTTTTAATGGCACAGGCTGAGAAGGGGCTTATACCGTTCAAGGCGGCATTGGAAGCCGGTAATTTCCCGAACTCCAGTAAGATTATAGCGGTACTGGAAAGATATGAGAAGCAGTTACAGGAGCAGCAGGCAGCGCAACAGATGATGTCGTAAGTAGTGATTGGAAATTTTAATATTTCTTATAATGATGGATTATACAACAATTAGACTGGTGGTTGTAAGTATTAAAAGTTAGTATAAATAATAAAGCAATGAGAGATGTAATTTACAATTTTATCAACGAGCACATGATGATACATATTGTGCTTATAGCCTTGTGTATTGCGGCTACAATGGGGGCGATGTTAGTGGATCTTATCACAGGAGTAATGAAAGCCAAGCAACGAGGAGAGGCAAGAACATCCACGGGGTATAAGAAAACAGCCGTCAAGGCGAAGAAGTATTTCACTCCATTTATAGAGTTGTGCTTCATTGATCTGTTATGCTGTGTGGTTATCCCCTTTCCTGTTTTTTCAATGATTTGGACGGGTTACTGCATTTTCTGTGAGTTTAAATCAGTTCGTGAAAAATCATGGGAAAAAGCGGAGTTGCGCAAGGCTGAGAAGACAATGAGTGTGATTATTGAGAATAAGGATGATATTGCCAAGATCATGGCTCAGATATTGTTTGACAACGAAAACAAAAAAGGAGGATAAGAAATGAAGTATTTTACAATTGCGGAATTATGCCGGTCAAATACAGCAGACCGGCTTGGAATTAACAACAGATGCAGACTGGAGCATGTGACTGCTCTGACTGCCTTGGTAGATAATGTGCTTGATCCATTACGTGAGTGGTGGGGAAAGCCTATAACAGTAAACAGTGCTTATCGCTGTCCGGAACTTAATGCGGCCGTCAAGGGAAGTAAGTCTTCTCAGCACATGAAAGGGGAAGCTGCCGATATTGATACTGGCGACCGTCAACAGAACAAGTTGCTGTTTGAGTTTATCCGCAAGAACCTGCCTTATGACCAATTGATTGATGAAAGCAATTTTGCATGGGTACACGTCAGTTATCGGGCTGACGGTGCCAATAGAAAACAAATGTTAAGTTTATGAGACAAAGAATCTATATATGGATTGCGGTAGCGATAGTACTTTTACTTGTCTTTTCGTGTAAAACCAGATATGTTCCTGTGGAGATCAAGACAACGGAAACAGTGGAAGTACATGATACCACCATAACAGAAAGACTGGTTCCATACAAAGATAGTACTGCGACACGTGACACTGTATCTTTTCTTTCCAACCCTTATGCGTACAGCTGGGCTAGATATTCAGGTGGAATATTGCAACATTCGCTGGGAATATGGCCAAATTCGGTACTTATAGTAACTGTACCTCATTATATGACGGTAACCAAGCGAATCGAAGTACCTAAGATTGTAGAGGTGGAGAAAAAATTAAACTGGTGGCAAAAAACAAAAATAGAGATAGGTGGATGGTCTATGATAATGAATATATTGCTTGTATCTATGATGATTGTCAGATGGTTAAGAAAGAAAGGAGGTGCCCGTAATTTATAGATTGTATTTTTTTCAATTCAGTCTTTCGTTATAACAAAAATCTTCGGCGGTCCGGATTGTAAGAAAAGGACCGCACGCTCCTTATCAGGTAGAAGTCGCTAAGGAGAAACAATACGTCGGAACAAGAATTGTTTTGCGGTCCCAGACTGCTTAACAATTTTCCGACGTATTTTGTTTATCCAAACAGTGATTATATGAAAAGTGATGAAATATATAAGGATGTATTGCAGGTTGTCGCTTCAGTGACGGGAATATCTGAAACAGGTATTATACATAGCAATAAAGAAGAGTGTGCGAATGCCAGATATCTTCTTGTGCGTTATTTAGCCAAGATTTTCTCTGACACGGAGATAGCGTCATTGACTAACAGAACCAAACAAGCTGTCGGCTCGATGCGGCGTAATGCTAAAAAACAAAGGGTATGGATTGTGGAAAACAATTGGAAAGAAATAGTAAACAAACTGGAAAATAAATATTTTATCTGCAAGTAACTTATTCCGTAATTTGCCTTTGCGGTCAATATTGACCGTGATATGTAAAATCATAATTATGGATAATGTAACAGGAATGAGCATCCAGGAATACGCCGCAATGCGTGAGTTGGAGTGCGAACACAAAAAGGGATGGGGCGCTACCGCTGCTATCTGGGTTATCGCTGCTGTGATTGTTATTGCCTTCTTCGTGTACAGTTGGCATAATAACTGTAATGAAAAAGTACAATTTGCAGTAGGGTTGGCTAATCTGACAGGACGTGTTAACTGTATGGAACCTGATGTTCGTTGGGCTGGGCAGCAGTTGTATGCTGCTAACGGTGCAATTTCCGCTACCGTTCAGGGAGTGGGCGACATGAAGGCCAATTTCGGTGAGCAGCTGTTCCAGTTGAACAAGGAGGTCTTCTACAATGACGGTTGTGGCTGTGGCCGTGGCAGAAACGGAGGTTGTGGCGGTTGTGGAAACCGTGAGTTCCGACAGACGTCTACATATAACTTGGCCAGTACCAATGTTACGGTGGATGAAACTTGCCGCAATTGATTTCGTGAGGGTGGGGACTCCACCCTCATTTATTATTAATCGTATAAAAGCTGGACTATGTTTAAATCAAGAATAGAAATTAGGGAGTTTGCGGTAAGACAGGCTGTTGAGTTGCTCGGCACTGGTAGTCCTCAAAAGGATATTGTCGCAAAAGCTAGAGATATTGAAGCCTATATAATAGGAGAGGCCGATTTGCCGGAAGTTTACAATGATACGGAAGCCATCAACGGTATTATGGGAAGTGCGATGCAGATGCTGCAAGGCATATCCTGTTCGGAAATTCCGGTAGAGGATAAACCTGCCAAAAAGAAATAAGAGATGGGGGTGTCCATGTTTCAGTCAAAGAAACCGCAGACAGAGTTGAAGTTTACGACACGTGCGGAAGCGTTCAGTTACATGCTTATGTATATGACTGAGGAAAAACATGCGGATCCGCTGGAGGCAGCGCAGAAAGCCAATGAATTTGCAGACATCTTCGCCAAGAACATGGGTATCCCTCTTAAAATAGAGCCGGAACCACAGGGTGTCGATAAATACCTGTCAATGGCTACCAAGATTGCTAATTATATAGAAGAACATCCTAAGGTGGTTGAATACGGCGTTCCGGCTTTGACATTCGTTGCCGGTCTGTTCACTGGGAAAAAAGTGGAGCAGGCCAATGATAACATGTATGGGCAGCGTCCGGTACCGCCTCAACCGCAGGAAGAAATAGATTTTGATAAAATACCTGATTGATTATGGCATTAAGGAAATTATATATTGTGGTGGATTGCGAGAACGACGAGCAGAAGGAAGCTGTTCAGACCGCATTCAACGAATTGTCTAATACGCGGGCTTTGACCAGCCGGACGGTTATCAGCATGTATCCGTTTTTCAAAAAACATCGTGATGATCTGTTTGAGCTGTTCAATATGGTCAAGACAGGCGGTGTCAAATCGTTGTTGTCTGTAAGAGGTGGAACATTGATTAATAACTTGAGAAAGGGTTGATTATGAGAGTGGAAGGCAAATGTATAGGTGATTGCAGCAAATGCCAGTTGCTGGCAAATGGTGAGGTGGATATGATTCCGTGCATTCTTGACCAGATTTTTATCCGGACAAGGAAAATCGAGAAAGAAAACGCTTTTATCAGGAGAAGTCTTGATTCCATGATGCAGGACAGAAATACAATCCAACTTGCCGGTTTGAGTGATAACGAAGATAAAACAGATTGATTATGAAGTATACATTCAAAGAAATGTTGGACGATGCGAAAAGGGCGGGTCTGACAAGTGACAAGGTCATGATGCGCAGTGCGGAAAGCATGAGCGAGCTTCTGTGCCTTGTGAAGGAAGAACATCCGGAACTGTACTGGAAATTTATGCGTGAGCAACATGGAATCATGTATGGTAATCATTACAATGAAGCTTTTGCGATGTTTGATGTCGGCATGATGAGGTACATTGATAGGGATGGAAAGAAATGTGAGGGTGCGCATTGGACGGCGGAACAGATAGAGGCAAGTACCCGGATGATGGGATTTCCGGCTGGAACTACGAAATGGGACAAGTATGTAGCGTTCAATGCCTTTTATTCCGATCTTTGCACAGTTTATAATGATGAACAGATCATTAAAGGTGCTCATAAGTTCTATTTTGAGGATCAGGACTGGGGGGACACAACAAAGATTTGGGATTATGTGTATTGCAAGAATGCAATGGTCTGATTCTTTGTAACAGACGGTTTGTGCTTATCAAAAACCGAACCGTCTGTTTTTGATAAGCACTATGATTCCAGTTTTTCCCGTATTTCCTTCAGAAGCCGGAAAGAGCCTGCCATCTTGTAATTCCCAAGATTCTGTTTTGCCTGCATTATAAGGCTTTCTACTGTCAGAGGGAGGTCGGGAGAAAATGAGGATTTGTTGATTTGCAATGTTTTCGGTAATTCTCTCGTATTAAACCATTCCACCATTTCCCTTAATTCTTCCTCTGAGTAAGCTTCATGTGTTTTTGCATTTTTCATAATGATCTTGTTTTTGATTTCCGCAAAGATACGAAATTGAAAGCAAATCACAATTATTCAGTATTACTTGTAGAAGATTCAGGAGTGTGTGAACGTATCAAGGATCTAGCTATTGCAAATTCAGATTCCGCACCGGCATTTTCATTTATTGAAATATGATAGAGACCGGCTGCATAATATGCCAATGCTCCTGCATATTTGTTATGAAGGTTGATTTCTCCGTTTTCTGAGATTGAAGGAGTTGGAATATACCTGAGACTGTATCCCCCCTGTTCTTTTACTGCATGGGCAATGATTGACCTCATGGTATCGTTGGTGATGAATGCTACCGGTATTGAGGGACCATTACCTACACCGGGAGCTGATGAATATTGTGCGCTGTATAGTGGCGAATTGTCCGGATATAACATAGTGACCGGATATCTCCACCCAGTCAGGTTCACACTGACAAGCCTGATATAGTCCGCAGGTATTTTTATGCAGGCAAAAAACAAACCGTCAGGACGTTTCTCGAATGAGATTGAGGATGAATCTGTCATTTCCGAAGCTTCGGCCATCACCCCTTCGTCATTCATCAGTGCGAGTAGCGCGAGTCTGATGAACTCTTTTAATGCCTCATCGGTCTCAATCGTGAAACTGTCTTCTTCTGTCGCACTCTCATTGATGATTGTGCGTAAAGTCTTTAGTATATCTTTGACAGGTATCATGAGGCTTAGTCTAATGGATAATTGGGAAATTGTATGCCGTGTTCTTTGCATAATGAGGACAGAGCCTCCTTATTTCCACATTGCGAGCGCGGTACTTTGAATCTGACCTCAAAAAAATCCTTCGCTTCAAGGAATGAGGTCACATTTTCAATATCCTCTTGTATGTCTCTGTCTTCTTGAATGCCTTTTTCTTTGGTCGGTTCTGCGCTTTCGGATTCTTTTTCTTCCTGCTTAGAAGATGCCGGAGGAATATAGGTGCACATCCGCTTTCCAAGGATGCTGTATCTTTGTTTTACCTCTGTTTCCTGTAATACGGAATTTACGTCATTTTCGTCATGTATTACATCTTCATCTTCTTCTATTGTTTCGGTAATGCGTCCTTCCCGATACCATTTGTGCGCCCTGATTTTCTCAGCCAGTTCTCTATCCGTTGTATGATAGGTTGATTTGCCACGGAAAAAAGCGGAGAAGTTGACGTACATCATCCGTCCGCAGTGAATGACTGCAAATGACAGTGAGGAGCTCGCAACGAATTTATAAAGTTTCTTCATACATTATTAATAATGATGAGGTGGATTTCTCCACCTCTGATGATGATTAAGGTTCTATTATACAGTCTGGGATTCAGGAACTGGAATCTCAACATATTCCGGAATGGACAGACGCGCGTGGGCATCTGGGAATCCAAGTGTCCAGCAGGAGAACTCCTGCATGACAACAGCGTCACTGTTACTTATGAACAGTTCTTTCA
>OGIK01000091.1_pt1 | contig 105267 bp, 126 predicted proteins | sample 1571781 | NCBI WGS metagenome assembly OGIK01 (sample SAMEA2581956, study PRJEB24529) | metagenome | biome: Human gut stool | place: China | collected 2011
GTTTGTTTACTAATCGTGCTTAATTTCTAATTTGTGGACTTTGTGCGGTGTTGCCCTAATTAATCAACTGGAGGATTCCGGTTATCTAGCAAACAGACGGAATGAAGCTTCACTTAAGGATTACATAGACCAGCAGCTGAAAGAACTTACTAATGAAGCAAGAATTCATAAGTTCATCGGTTGGGTCATCAGAAATGACGAACTTGTATTCCAGGGACTTGAGGTTATTGGAAGTCAAAAGATTTCAAGGTACAATGGCAGTTTAGACATATCCTGTTCATGTAAATTGAAAGAGTATGTCAAAGCCTGCAATGAACTCATTCAGGATAATATCAAGCTGGAGTTCGGTATCGCTATGGGGCTGTCAGGGTGCATGGCATCATATCTGAACATGATATGTGACGAAATCATTGACTGCCCTATATATGATATATACGGAGGCTCTTCCACAGGAAAATCAACCATTCTTGATTTGGCTGTAAGTACCTGTGGTAATCCGTATGCGAAGTCAGGGAAAGAATCATTAAGAGCGACCTGTTCAACTACGAAGAATGCTCTTATTGCAAGGCTAACGGACAACTACGGTTTCTTTACTGGATTTGACGAACTCGGCAGACTCAATTCAAACGACATATCAGACATACTATATCAAATTGCAGATGGTACTGGTAAAGGAAGATGTATAGCTTCAGGCTCGCTAAAGGAAACAAGCAAGTGGATGACTGCGGTAGGGTTCACCGGAGAATATTCTGTCTTTGATATCGCTGATAAAAAAGACGGGCTGTTGAACCGGGTATTCAGCTTTGACAATGTGACGTGGACAAAAAATGGCGAAGAATCCAAGTCCATTAAGGAATTTGCGGCAAAGTACTATGGGGTTCCAGTTCACAAGTTAGCTAAATACTTACAAGCTGCCGATAAACAAAGTATAATTGAAGACTATAAGTCAACGGTCAGCCGACTTGAACCTCTCGTTCCCGTTCCACAAGAATTTAAAGAGAGAACGGCAACCAGAGTGGCAATAGTTATTCTGACAGCAAAATACGCCAGTACTGCTATTAAAATCAACCTGAGATGTGATTGCATTGAAAGGTTCCTTCTTTACTCTGGATTGAGTCATTTTAAACCTGAGAGTGAAAAAGCTTATGCTTATTTTCTTTCAAGGTTTTCGCAAGAGACTGCTAAATTCTCTAATAGTCAACCTGAAACCAAGCTCTACAGATCCAGGAATAAGGAACAAGAACAAGATGGCTCATTTCCGTTCATCAATGGTCGCACAGGCTACATTAATTGGAATAGTCATATAAACGAAAATGGAGCTTTCGAATACAGCGTTCATTCAATAGTAATCCGGGCAGTTGACTTCAATAACTGGATGAAAGACGGCGGTTTCAAGAACTTGAATTATGTGCTTAAAACATGGCGTGAGAAATCAATATTAATCAGCGAACCAGACCGCTTTGTGGTAAAACGAGTACTGGTTAATGGCGGCGCTCATGAGAAAGCCTATCAAATCAGGCACACTGAACTTGATGATATACCCAATGTCTTTACTGCACTTTTGATTAACATTTTTAAAGTATATTTGGAATCAGGTAAATTGGGAAAGACTGAATATGAATATTGTGATAAATTAATTGATAGCTTATCAAAAGGAAGCATAGGAGCCGATTTTTATGAGTCCTTGCGAGAACAATATTTAAATAGTAAATTAGATTGTAAAAAAGCAATAGTGAAATTTTACCATATAGATGGACCGAAAATTATAAAAGACTCTGAAGGAAAGGAACACAGAACATGCTATATAAAAAATCTGACAAAAGTTGATGAGATTTTACGATTTAAGGAAGAAAGACTTTCACGGCTAATAGAAAAAAGATTTTTTCCCTTTACAGATTGACAGAATAAATCTATTGATGTATGAATTTGATTATAACGAAAACTGACCTGAAAGAGAGAAATTACCTCTCAGCTAAAATTATTAAGCCTGAAAATAAAACTGAAAATCCAGCCGATGACCGAACATCATTGGAATATGCGGCTGAGATACTACTTAATTTAATCGAAAAAGAAACCGATACGGAATAACACAAGCAGCCAAGTCCTGACAGACTTGGCTGCATTGATATGCAAAGGAGAACAAAATGACAAATATCACAAAGGGTACTGTAATTATTGACAGTCAAGAAACACTCAGACAAGCAGGAATCGAGCCTGAAGCATTCAACTATCTCATGAAGAAGCTGAAGCTCAAAGTGGAGTACGTCGAAACACCTGACTGCCCCAGAGATGTCGATGATATACTCAAAAGCTACGACAAGCTGATAAAGAAGCTATAAAAAATCAAGAGGGATAAGCCGCTCAGCTTATCCCTCATCTGTATATGGAAAGGAAAAAGATGTCAGAAAGCACTCTGAAAAAAGCTGTATTCTATGGCAGATACAGTTCTCATTTACAGCATGAAACCTCAATAGAAGCACAGCGGGATATCGTCACAAGGTATGCGCTCAATAACGGCTATGAAATCATCGCTGAATATATCGACCGTGCAAAATCAGGAACTACAACTGCAAGACGTGACAGATTCAACCAGATGATACTGGACAGCAGGAACGGAGAATTCCAGTATGTCATTACAAGCAAAATCGACAGATTCGCAAGGAACGTAAAGGATTTCTACATCAGTGAAAACAAGCTGGACGAGAACGGTGTAAAGTACATATCTGCTACGGAGCATTACGATGATAGTACTATGTCAGGTATCATAATTAAGGCTCTCGGAGTAGCGGCGGCAGATGGATACAGTAAGAACCTCGCTAACGAACTCGTCAAGGGAAAGATGGTGAACGCCAAGAGAGCCAAGCACAACGGCGGCATTGCTCCCCTGGGCTATGATGTAGAACTATCTACCGGAACGCTGAAAATAAACGAGGAAGAAGCAAAAGCTGTCCGGCTGATATTCGATATGTACGTCAGTGGTAACAGCTACGGTGATATATGCTATAAGCTGAACGAACTGGGATATACAACGAAGAAACAGAGAAAATTCGGCAAGAACTCCCTGTATGACATTCTTCATAATGAGAAGTACATGGGCGTATATGTATTCAACAAGCGTGCCGGAAAGAAAAACAGCCATGCCAGAAAGCCGGATAACGAGATAGTCCGCATAGAGAACGGCGTCCCTGCTATTATCTCTAAGGAAGTATTCGACAAGGCGGCAAAGCTCATGGAGTACAACAAGCGTAACTCCGGAGCAAATACAGCCAAGCATAATTATATGCTGAGCGGATTAGTCAGGTGCGGTCACTGCGGCTGTATGATGAGCGGCTGTGCAAAGAAGAACGGAAAAGGCATAGTGACCCATGTGTATCGCTGTGGACATAAGCCGGGAGAGAAATGTGAAAACCATGAGATAAACAGCGATAAACTGGACGAATTCGTCATTACTATGGTGAAGAAATATCTGTTTCGTAAGGAGAACATTCCGGTACTGCTGAATATTCTCAGGGAACTCAGCGCAAAGCGTATTACAGGTATCAGCGATGATATCGGTGAGTACTCTCGCAGGCTAAAGGACATCAAAATCAAGCAGGAAAACCTGCTGAATGCCCTGGAAACAGGCGGTCAGATAGAGTCGGTAATCGACAGGCTGAAAAAACTGGAGCAGGATAAAAGTACAGTGGAAAGCAAAATCAGCGAACTGAAACAGAAGAAATCTGTATCAGTCACGGAAGAACAACTGAACAAGGCGCTGAATATTCTCCCGGCATTCATCATGTCAGGGAGAACTCCGGAATGTCGGCTATTCATAAGGAACATAGTCGAACAGGTAATTGTGAGCAAGGACAATGCGGCTGTCACTCTGAGAGTGACAGCCGTTTCCTGTATGCGTAATCGCAACGACCGTAAACATATATTATCCTCTGGGATAGACCCTAAAATATATCAGGAGGATAAAAACCATGAGCGAAAACAAGAATGCCGTACTGTATGCAAGATTCAGCTCAGATATGCAGCATGAAACATCAATCGAAGCGCAGGAAGAAGCTATCCGCAGGTATGCCAGGGAGAACGGATATACCATCATTGCAGAGTACATCGACCGTGCTAAATCAGCTACTACAACGGCAAAGCGTGACAGATTCAATCAGATGATAGAGGACAGCAAGGACGGTGGATTCAGTGTCGTAATAGTCCATAAGTACGACAGATTCGCAAGGAACAGACTGGATAGTACGGTAGCTAAAGCAATACTGGATAAGAACGGCGTGAGGGTAATATCAGTACTAGAGCCAACTGACGATACACCAGAGGGCGAACTGATGGAGGGGATGTTTGAATTACTGGCGCAGTATTACAGCAGTAATCTCGGCAGAGAGGTCATGAAGGGATTCAAGGTAAGGGCGAAGAAATGTCTGCACAACGGCGGTATTGCTCCTCTGGGATATGATGTAGACCCTGACAGCAAAAAGCTAGTAATCAATGAAAATGAAGCAATAATCGTCCGTAAGATATTCGATATGTACACATCAGGATACGGATATAACACCATAATAGCACATCTGAATGAATGCGGCTATGTGACTAAATACGGCAACGAATTCGCAAAGAACTCGCTGTACAGCATACTCCGGAACAAGAAATATGCCGGGTATTACGTCTATAATCAATGGGATGGAAAGCATAACCGACACAGAGCCAAACCGGAAGATGAGGTAATATGTATTCCTGACGGAGTACCTGCAATAATCAGCGAAGAAATCTACGACAAAGCCGCTGAGATAATGGCAAAGCATAAGCTGTCACCGGGAGCAAATACAGCGAAAACTACATATCTGCTAAGCGGAATGATACGGTGCGGTCACTGCGGTGCTATCATGACTGGAAACAGGCGCATGAACGGAAAGGGATATACATACTGCTCCTATCGCTGTCAGCATAAGCAGTCCACGGAATGTGCCAACAAGGAAATCCGGCATGACCGCATTGAAGAATATGTATTACAGGTGCTGGAGCAGAACATATTCAACGAGGACTATATTCCAGATATCATAGCCGAAATCAAGGAACAGGCAGTACAGCACAATACAAGCGTGATAAAGGAATTAGCAGACCTGACTATGAAACTGGAACGCATAAAGACACGCCGCAAGAACATTCTGAATGCGATAGCTGACGGAATTGCAGAGGACGACTGTAAGGAAATATTATCTCAGTTCAAAGCCGATGAATATTCATGTATCAAACGTCAGAAAGCGCTCAGCACCACAGAAACTGATATAGATATATCCACCGCAGAACTGACTGAACGCATAAGCGAGCTATCTATATACATCTATGAAAGAAATATAGCTGAATGCAAGAAATTCATAGGTCAGTATGTGAAAAGCGTGGTAGTCTACGACACAAAGGTAGAGGTAGCGGTCACGATACCATCTGAATTATTATGCGGCTGTGAATACTCATTGACCCGAAGCATGGGAAGAAAATTCCTGCCTATGCCGCAATAACCTCTACTATTCTGACACCCATACTCTCATATATACTCCAGGGAAAACACGAACAAGCATTCATTTAACATCTATAAGAGATAGAGCAGGATACAAACGAAAATCCCTCTCGGAAAGCATTCCAAGAGGGATTCTGTATCTCTACCAACACATAGGTAGAGAGCGTGATGGTCGAGATGACAGGATTCGAACCTGCGACCTCTGCGTCCCGAAAGTAGTACAAAAATCCCATTACATTCGATTATAAAGCACCTTTTAAATCTTTTGTGACACCCATCTGACACCCATGCATTTTTAATTCAAAAATAGCTTATAACAGTCGAAAAATTAAGTTTGGGAAGAATCTGCAAAAAAATAAAGACGAAAGGAAAAATGTCCGGTAACCCCAAAAGAAATCCCGGGCATTAACCCGGGATAAAGATATTAAAAGCGCCGATGATGGAGTCAGAGCAGAGTGTACCCCTTGCTACGCAGCATTGCCTTCTCCGAATCGACCTCGGAGGAGCGGACGAGCTTCTCGGCGCGAACGGTGACAAGCGGCTGATTCATCTTGAGCTTCTTTATCTTGGCAGCATATCCGACATAAGCCCAGTCGCAGTCGCACGGGCCGGTCACGCCGGCGACGCTCCCCTGTTTCGAGTAATCCCATTCAGGGTGACCGGCGACCGTAAACTGCCACATAACCTGACCGAGCTGCGCCTGATATCCCTCGGAGGTGTACTGAGCAAGCCAGAGGTCGAATTCCTTAAGCAGCCCGCTGTCAAGATGATCCCTTATCGTGTACTTTCCCGTATAGAGTAAAGGATAGTAGTTCGCGGCCTGGATAGTCGAAAGATACGCGCGGACGATACCGGTGTATTCCTCCCTGGAAAGTCCCGCCGCAAGCACGCCCTTATCCTCGAAGTCCATAGCGATGGGATAGTCTATCTCAAGTCCACGAAGCTGTTCCAGCACCCAGTTTGCTTCAACACGCGCCTCCGAAGCGGATTTGGCATAGCTCCAGTGATAAATCCCTACCTTTATCCCAGCCGCCTTGCAGCCCTTGTAATGCTGCTCAAACAGTGTATCCTTCTTTCTGCCATGCCCCAGCCTGATCATGACGAATTTAAGCGGCTTCCCCATGATCTTAGCCTTTGCAAGCGCCTTGTAGTCCACCTTTTCCTGTGAATAGGAAAGATCTATGCCTGCATATTTAGCCATCGTCGTCCTCCCTGTGACCGCCATCGGCAAGGCCCTCACCGATCACATATCCCACGACCGCCGCGCCGCTGAGCATGCAGCCGGATACGGTCTCGGCTGTTTCAGAGCTCCCCCCGAATGCTACGATAAGCCCCGCGATGAATCCCGCTGTAGCAACCCAGAGCTTTCTTGATGTCAGCTTTCTTCTCCAGTCAATTTTCATGTTTTTTCCTCCTTAGTTATTCGGTAATTCCATAAGGTCGTTGTAAAGCTCAGTCGCGACATCATTGCCGCCAAGAGCATGATAAGCATTGTACGCCCTGGCGAGCGCTTCCCGGGCATATATCGGGCACCTGCCGCGCTCGGTATACTTCTCATGAGAACGGATTATCTCCGCTCTCAGCAGGCACTGCACGCCTGCCTCAAGCTGCTCTGTACGCTCATCACGCTTTTGTTTACGGGCTGAAATCGTCGTGAAAATCACATTCGCGACGGTCACGCCAGCGCCGATGAGCGCTACAATAATGTTGCTATCCATCATGTCCCCTCCAGTTCGTTTATTCGTGTGCGCCAAGCCGCACGTTCCGCGAGCTTGTCCGCGTATTCCTCGCGGGTCGCCGCACCCTCCGCGATTTTCGCGGAGATATAATCGGTGTCAGCAAGATTGCGCTTGAGCCGGGATATCTCTGCCTGTGCCGCTATCCTCGCACGCTCTGGGGCTTTCTCCTCGTCAGAGCGTAGCACCGGAACGCCTCCGACAAGCTTGTAATTATACAGCCCGTCTGCGTCTGTAAGTCCACAACCCAGGTAATTCCCCTGCGCATGGTGAAAGCGGTCGCTCTCCCCGCGGTCTATTTCCGTCCAACCCTCGCCGCTAATGAACGCACTGGAGTTGATAGCTGTTATTACTCCGTTCGAATCTGCCTTGACATATACTATGTATTCGTCCATGTCGTTTCCTCCTTACAATCTAATCACAGCTCCTTGGACACAACCAGATAAGCGTCGCTGTTCATAAGGTGCAGCCTGTAAACAGTTCCGGGGGTCTGACCGCTAACCGTGAAAGCTACTTGTACCGTACTGTCCGTCTGCTCCAATGCCGTAGCGCTGCTAAAATCTACAACAGTATCTGTGCCATTGATAAGCGACAACCCACTGTAGCTTACCGTTGCCGCAACGCCGCTACGCATTGCTGCAATCGGTAATACTGCGTATACAATGGAGCCAGTAAGAGCATATCCGACGCCTATTGAGCATTTATCGGTGTTTGACGTTGCATTTTGGTGCTTGTAGATAGTAAAGTACCTCTGACACTTGAGCAGCTCCGTCGCCGGGTCGGGCGGTACGAACGGAGTAGCGGCGCTGCCAAGCTCTAGCTTGACCCATGCGAGCTTCAGGGAGTTCCCGGCTTCGGTGCCCTTGTTGAAACCGATGGAGACTGCTGATATGTACTCGCTGTCAGAAAGATCTACCGTCACACTGTTTATTCCAGCCTGAAGCCTGGGAGTATAGTAGCTGTCAACGTAGTCCCCGGCTGCGGTCACAGTGCGGATACGCGCGGCCCATACTCCGGTGACGTCCGCTGCCTTGAGAGATAGCGTGTATTTTCCCGGTGGAAGCGGGAACTCAAAATCCTGCCAAAAAGCGTGGGTTGTTGACGACGCTGTTACCGTAGAGGTGAGCTTCACACCGCCGGAAATCGGCGCTGCGCTGCACTTCCCGGGAGAATACCATCTGTCGACCGTGTAGCCGGAGGTGTATTCAGCCTGCCCGCGCTGATTTATACGAAAATCCGGATTGTCAAGCTCGTTCTTGCCGCTCCTTGCCGGCGACCAGCCCGAAAAAACACCAGAAATAAGCATTCCGACATACATCATACCGCATTCTCCGATAGCTGTGACGTTCATGCCGTCAAACCAATAGTATGCAATATGTTCCGAGCCGCTCTGCATATGCGGCGGGGCGTTCACATAACTGTTGGAACTTGCATATTTCGAATAGTACCGCGTGTATTTTTTTGCGTTCGCCCAGAGCCAGGCCGGAATATCTGAACCGGCGGGGATAAGGGTCTGCGCATTCTTGTCAGCGGCGTCCACGAAATCCCCCGCGTTTTTCTGCGCTGCTGTTCCGAGCTTAGGCAGGTCTGATATATCGGACGTCGTGTGCTTGTGCCCGCTGTCTGATTTCCCTGAAAGTGACTCCTCAAGTTCTGCTTTCGTGACAAACGCCAGGGAGCTGACTTCTACTGTGACTCCATAAGTCTGCGAGATAGTCACGGCGGCAGTGAATTCCTCCATGAAGTCAGGATATTCAGCCGCCGACGGAATTTCCTCGCCTGATTCGTCCTGCGATATCGCAAAAAGGACCTCCACGCCGCCGCAGGCCGCAAATATTCCTACCTGCTTGAATGTCGCCGCCGCTGAAAGTCCCGTGTTCCTGATCTGGAGCTTTATCTCCCTTCCAGAAGACCCCGAAAGAGGCTTTTGTGAAGATATAACCACCGTCGTACCGACCAGCGGATCAGTCAGCGCGGTCTGATCCACAAGTGCCGACACATCGACCGTACCGCCGCCAAGAGCCGCACGGGAAATAACTATCCCATCGCCGGAAAGCGACTGCTCCAGCAGCTCAAGCCCCGCGTTAGTGATAACGCTGTTATTCCATGTCGCCATTGCTTACCTCCGTAAATATTCGCTTTGTTTTTCCGCATATCTTAACACCGGAATGAAGTGCTATATCCGCGCCCACGCCGATGATCCTGCGTTCATTTATCACGCATTTCAGCCGCTTTGTTTTTCCGCATATCCCAAAGCCGGCATACACTGGCATTTCAGCCTTTATGCCGATGATGAATTCTGTTTCGTCAAGCACGCTGCGAAGATTCTTGTAGTATTTGATTTTTGCAAGCACCCGCCCGCGCTTTTCCGCGTCTCCGCCGCTGTCATAAATGGTCACCTTGAAGTGATACGGCTCCCCGCCGTATTCAAACCATTCCCGAACCCGCACATTCTCATAGACGCCCTCAAGCGCCGCCCTGACCGCGTACTTCGTACCCTTGTACTGATGTATCTGCAAGCATTCCCGAATAGTTGACCGCTTGCTCTCAAGACCGCCCTCGTAATCGTACCAGGGGACGTTCAGATCATAGGCCAGCGCGTCCAGAACAGGCTCGTCAAGCTTATCTATAGCCGGGTAAATCAGTGCCTTATCCGTAAGCTCCCGATTTTTCGCAAGCTGTTCCGCGATGATTTTTCCCAGCGCCGCGAACCCGTCGTCCTTTTTCAAGACGGGCGGCAGGATCCGCAGGATATCATCTCTATTCATCTTCGTAGCCTCCCGCGCTGACCGTCTTTGTTCCGAGCTTTGCCGCCTCGGTCGCGCCGACCGGGGTATACACAGGCGATGTCACCACTACCCGCTTTACGCCCGCATTCATCACAAGCTGAATGAGCTTCGACGGATCGATATCCCGCCCGATCTTCGCCGTCTGCCATTCGATATAGGCCGCGACCGCGCCCTCAACCGCCGACGCCGCAGCCGAAAGACTAAGTTCCCCGCCGCTCTCAACATAGTAAGTCAGAGCCACGCTGAACGCCTTTTCCGTAGGCGCGGAAACAGTCACATGGTCGGTCAGCGGACGTATCTTCTCATCGTTCAGCGCAGCCGAAACGATGTCAAGAACAGCCTGATCAGGGAATTTACCGCCTTTCAGCAGCACGCGGATATCCACGTTCCCGGCAGACGGCGACGTCGCCGTAACATCTTCGATGAGCGCGCTCGAAGATTTCGCATGATATATGTAAGCCCCAGCCGGGCCGGCTGTCGAATATCCCTCCACGCTTTCCCGCATACGTTCGTAAAGCCCGGAGTCAGTTTCCCGGTCGGACCCGCCGCCGGTAGTATCGAGATTCTCGACCGCCGAGAAATAAGGGAAAATATCCACGCAGCTCTTTATCTGCCCCGCAAGATATCCATTTCCAACGGTACCCGGAATATCGCACACAGCCTTTACCGCGCCGCTCACTTCCCCGGCCGGAATAACGATATCCGAAACAGTCGAAAAAGTAATAGAGCCGTCCGCAGTCGCCCGGGTTCCGGCGGGGATAATTACCCCGGTATCCTGCGCCGACGAAATCGAGAATTTCAGCATACATTCCGCCGGAACAGCCTCAAGCCGCTCAACCCCGCGGAATATTTCGGCAAGGGAATCCAGATAGTCCCCCCGCGCGAACCGCGGCACGTTCATCTTTGCCGAATCGTTTATCTTGGCGCGTTCCTGCGATATCACCGCCGCAACGTAGTTCAGAAGCACCCGCACCGGATCCGCAGGATATAACGTCCTCCCGGTCTCAGCTTCATACCCGGCTATCATCTCCGAAAGGATAGCCGACGCGTCCGAATCAACAAAGCTGATATCTGGAAAAGCCCTCTCATCACTCATTTATCTCCACCTCCACAACCGGAATAATCACGCCGCTCGCAGCGTCCTCTTCAAAGTCTATGCTTACCAGTTCCGCCCGCGGCTCGTATTCCTCGATGGCGTCCGCGATGGTCTGATACAGCAGCGTTTCCGCCGCCGGCTGCGGCTTGTGCAGGTATTCGGCATCAAGCCCCATTTCCCGCGCAAGCGGGATATCGTATTTTGCAGTAGAAAGCAGTACCCGGATATTCTGGAGAATCTCTTCATACTTGCTTTCCGGCTTGACCGAAAGCGCGCCGGGCGCGTCGCCGCGTATGACTGTTTTCACGATATCACCTCTTCGCATACTCTTTAAGAGTTAATTTTGTAGTAATACTAAGGAGCTGACCACGGTTGCTAACATGCTCAATGCTGTTCGACACCTTGGTAATAATCCACCTGTGCTTTCCAAAGTGCGTTTTCCCAATGACCAAGCGCACCGGAACGCCCTCCCTGCACATATCGTCCAGCTTGTACATTGATTTCCGGGGATTTATCCCGAGGAACGCTGAAAGCTTTATCGTCAGCGATATCTCTTCGTTTTCCGGTCCCTGGAATTCAATAAGCGGCCGCCCGTTTATCCGGTTATGTACGGAAGTCCGCGCCCCGACTGAATAAGACATGCCAGAAAAGGTTAGCTTCCGGTCATCGCTGACTTCGAAAACAACATCTCCAAGACTTCCAACAGCCATTTAAACACCCCCGATGATATAGCCGCACCCCTCGCCGCCTTCCTGAATAATGCAGACGACCACCTGACCGATATAAGGCAGCCAGCCGTAAATATTAACGTCCACCTTGTGACCGTCCGGAGAAAGCGAGCCGGAAATACTATCCGGTTCAGCCTTGTCATAGTGTTCCCCCCGGCCAAGCGTGCGCGGCGCAGAGGAATATGTTTCAGAAACAGACCACTTTTTGTTGCCCGTAGTGATATCCGCCGTGATAAGCGGGGAATTCCGGAGTACCGCCAGTTCCCCGGAAACCATATCCCCACGATCGCCGAATATCACCCGCGCCGTCCGCGCCGATACGTTCACGCTGGACACCTTTCCGACCCTGATATCAGCCATCATAACCTCCCAGGCATTTCCGCAGCGTAAGCTCCGTAGTGTAGCCGCTGCCAATGGAATGTGCCGCCGTCTTTATCATGTATTTTCCATCAAACGTGCCCCAGCCGCTGACGTTCACTGTAGCCCCCGCCGCAAGCCCGGCGTCCCCAATGATTTTCAGCGACGCCGAAAAGCGGTCCTTGTTCTTTGCCTTGAGCCGCTTCATAGCAAGCTTCCGAGCCTCCTCGCGGCTGTCAACACGCTCGCTTATCTCAAGTACTTCCCCGGTACCCGGGTTGTCGATTCGCGGCGTGTAGGTATATTCGATCGTTGTTCCGTTCGTGTCCGTCCAGCTCACATGACAGGAGCTGTAAGACTTGTCCGATGATCCGTCCGAAAAAGAGTAAGATAGCACATTCCCTTTTTTCGGCGAAAAAGTCCGTATAGCGGGCTTCTTTTCGTATTCGTCCTCGTCGAATATCACCAGCGCCCCGGCGGTCACTTTCAAAGACATTCCCGCGTCCACACACAGCCGCGAAAGAAAAGAGATGTCGCTTTCATTGCTTTGCTCTTTCCGGCTGTAGACCGGGTCGTAGTCCCCGGAAAAATAGCTTTTAAGATTCCCGGCCGCCGCGATCTGCGCCGCGATAGCCGAAAGCCGGATATTCTCCCAGCTTTTGTTCTTCTTCACCGCCCGGACGGAGGAACCCGCCGGCAGCGACGTCGCTTTGATGGTTATTTTGGTCGGCGGGCCGGAAGCCTTAATGGTGTCAATGGTGAATTCCCCGCAGTCCAGCACGCGCCGTTCCCCGTCGTCCTCCCAGTCTTTCTGGATTATCGACACTGCCAGCGAAGCCCCCTGCAAACCATTCGCGGAGCTGACAGTGGTACTTCCGACCCCGGTTGCTTTTCCCGCGCCGTTCTTTTCAAGGTCGGCGACATGTACCGCCGCCGTGATAACACCGTTGATCCCGACAACAATGCGATCCGGATTTATAGCGCCGATCTCCAGGACGGTAAACCCGTCATACGAATATACCCAGGCCTGCAGCCCGCCGCCATTATAATCTTTAGCGCCGATCTTCACTTTTACCGGATCGCCTACGGAAAGACCACCAGACTCAGAAGAACTACCGGAACCCGAACCGCCGCCGGAATTCTTCGAAGAAACCGCCGGATTCAGCCAGCTTTGCAGCCATATGCCCTCCCGGTCGTCGATGGTAATGGAAAGGTCGTCCGTTTTCCCCTCCTGTTCGTCCGAATAGGAAAGCGAAAGCAGGTATTTTCCCATGTCCTCCGAGATATCCGCACCGTTTATCTTAACGGCGACGGAAACCCGCCGCGCACGTTCTTTACTGGAAGTCGTCCAGTCTGCGCTCATATCAGACCTCTTTTCCAGGGCGGGAGCTGCTCGTCAGCCGGCGCGGTGTATTCGGGAACGACAAGCTTTTTCCCCGCGCCGAACACAACGGTATCCGCATATTCGATATTAGCCTCGATAAGCTGACCCATGAGCTTGTCCGACCCCATTGTTTTCAGGGCGATGATATCCCATGTATCGCCCTGGACAGTGATGTAACTGCCCATAGAACCACCCCTTTAAACAGCCTGTTTAAGTCTTTAACTTATGTGTTTATATACCGCCCCGCATGCAGTCCCCGAGTACACCCGGGAACCGCAGCCAGGAGGATCACCGCGCCCCAAAAGCGCATTTCCGGCGGTACTCGTTCATGCGCAAGCCCCGCCGATATCGTCCCATATCCAGACATTCGCCCGGGTATGGGAAAAGTAATGACAATTGTAATTACCCGACCATTTTGTTGGCTATAACAAAATGGTTATTCTGCCGTCCATAGCCCGGGATTAAGAATTCGGAATTCAATAAAAAGCGTTGCGCCGCTCATCGTCAGCCTTTTCCACGAAAATGCGGTATATCTTTTCCGCAAGATCGTCGTTATACGCGGAATAATCCGCGCTGCTGCCGCTGAACGAACTGTTGACGGTGATGTTGACAGGAGTCGACCGCGCGCGGGAATAAGCGGCAAGGGAAAGTGCCTGCGGCATGATACCCAGCAGCATAGATGTTTCGTCAGCGGTGAATACACGCCGCCCGGGCGCGCCGACGATAAGTTCCGGACCATTCTCGCCTGCGATGAACGCATTCTCCGTGAACGAAGAGCCGTTAGCATGACCGGGGATCCCCGCCGCCTTCATCTCGGCAAGCGCGGAGGTCGGAATAAATCGCGCCGTCCTAAGCGAGTTCAGGGAAGAGCCATATCCCGGGTTCTTCGCGCCGTCCCCAAAGTCGCCCGGGGTATACTGTCCGGCGGCGTCATAAAGCCCGCTGTATGTGCTCTTTGCAGCCGCGAGCCTGTATTCGTCAGCCCTCGCCGAAGATACCGAACCGTCGATAAGCTGCTGATCGCTGTACGTTAATCCCTTTCCCGTGAAAAGGTTGCCGTACTGCTCCCCGTATGTCACCATGGTGCCCTTGAAGTTGTTCCAGAAGCTTTCGAAGAAGTTGAAGCCCGCCTCTTCCATGCCCTTGGCGACTTCCTCGTCTATCTGGTCGCTGAATGAGCTCCATGTGGTGTTGAATTCGTCCAGGAAGTCGTCGCGCCGCTCCTTGTACGCCGCATAGGTTATCTGCTGCGCCTGGCTCAGAGCCGTGATATCCGCGCTGTATTCCTCGTCGGTGCTCTTGCCGGATTCGTGCATTATCCGCGCCTGTTCCCGCAGCGCATCATATTCCGTATTGAGATTCGTCTGCGCCTTGTCCATCTCGACGATGTAGTCGCTGGCATACTGGTACAGCTCGTTCAGATGGTCAATGCCGCCCTGCTGATCCGAACCGAAGTCCCAGCCGGACACTTCTTCCTTCATCGCTTCGTATTCGGACTTTGCGCTGTCCGGCGCGGCGTTCGCCATGTCGGTCTGGAACTGTATCTCCTTGCGGTATGTTTCCCAGTCCTCCGCAGTCAGTTCTTCACCGTTCCGCTGCTTGTCCAGCAGCGCGGTAATGGTTTTCTGCGAATCGCTGGTAGATGTCGTGAACCGGTTCTTGAATCCGTCAAGTACGGATTCGATCTCGCCGATACTTATTCCGAGCTGCTGCGCCGCCTCGACCGCCGATGTCCTGAACGCGTCGAAAACCATATCGTAGCGCGCCTGGAAGTCCTCTTCAAGCTTTCCTGCGAATTCGTTGAACGGTTCATACATCGCGTCAGCCTGACCGGCGGTAAGAGTGCCGTTCTCGTCAAGTATCTGGTTGTAAAGCTCCAGCGAGCCCCTGGCCTTAGACAGCTCATAGTCTATGCCGTCAAGCTCCTCCGAAGCGCTGTTGACCTCCTGGGCATACTTGTAGTGTTCCGAAGTGTTTTCCTTGAGCAACTCCGTGTATTCCTCAAGCGACTTGCCGCCATTGTCGAACAGTTTCTTGTCGGTGATCTCCTTGCGGTACTGCTGGAACTGCTTGATGTTCACTACGAACACCGCAGTAAGCGCCGCCACGGCAGCCGCAACACCACCGATGACCGAAGTAACAGCCCCCGCGCCGGAAAGGCCAGTCATGGTGGAAAGGAAGGTCTTAAGCCCCTTCCCCTTGCCTGCGACCTGCGCCGCCTGGATCGCCGCGACTACCTTTGCGCCGCCCTTGGCCGCCGCCAGCGCCCCGGTCTTTACTCCGAGATATGTCACCTGCGTGCCCTTGAGGATAAGCGCATATTTCGCGACTTCTCCAGCGATCCCGGCAACTTTCTTAATGCCCTCCTGATTCTCGGAAACCCATCTCTGCGCGCCCTTTGCCGCTTCAGTAAGCTCCCCCGCCAGTTCCTTTATCATCGGCAGGGTCATGTCGCCTATGGTGATACCAAGGTTCTCCACAGAATTCTTAGCCTGGTCGATTTTGGATTCCGTCGTGGCATAGCGCTTTTCAGCCTCGGCAGTCAGGGCGTTGTTTTCCTCCCACGCCTTTGTGGCAAGATCGGCGGCGTCGGTCAGGATATCGTCAGAAGAAGCGAGCGAAAGCACCGCGTTGGACATTCTGACTTCGGTGATGCCCATGTCGTCCAGGATAGCAACGGCGCTTTTGCCATTGCGTTCGGTGTCGTTCAGTCCCTTTGTGAAAGCGGAAAGCGCCTTGAGCGAATCCTGCTTGTACAGCTGTTTGAAAGCGTCCTGCGAAAGATTTGCGACCTTTGCGAAGCCCTCAAGCCCGTCCCCGGTTTCAACGGCAAGCTGTAAGGATTTCAGGATCTTAGACATAGCCGAACCGCCGGCCTCCGCTTCGATACCGAGTGAAGAAAGCGCCGTAGCCGCCGCCATTATCTGCGGTTCTGAAAGCCCGGTCAGCTCACCGGTTGAAGCAAGGCGTAAACTCATGCTGACGATGTCCGCTTCAGTCGTCGCGAAGTTGTTGCCAAGGTCAACGACCGTCGAGCCAAGGCGGTCAAAGTTACCCTGATCCATTCGCGTGATATTCGCGAATTTCGCAAGGTCAGACGCCGCGTCGCCAGCGGAAAGGTTGGTAGACTCGCCCATGTCGATCATGACCTTGGAGAAGTCCTGGATATGCTCTTTCTGGATACCAAGCTGACCTGCGGCCTCCGCAACGGCGGCAATTTCGTCCGCCGAAGCGATGACGTCAGTCTGCGACATATCCAGAATGCCCTGCCGCATTTCCGCGAATTCTTCCTCCGTTGCGTCAACAGTCTTGCGAACTCCGGTGAATGCGCTCTCAAAATTCATCGCAGGCTTTGAAGCGGTGGCGTACACCGTACCGACCGCCGCCCCGATCCCCCCGGCAAGGCCCGCAAATTCTTTTGCAGCGTCCCTGAACTGCGCCCGGGTGGTTTCCAGCTCCTCCGATACGTTCGAAAGGAAGTTCCGCGTCCTGGATATTTCCTCAAGCCGGCTCTGTAATCTCTCCATATCGCCGGAAAGGTTATCAGTGTCGATACCCGCGTCCTGTAAGGCGGCACGCGCGTCACCCAGACGGTCCTGCATTTCCCGAAGCCGCTGATTATGCTCCTCCAGCGCGTTTTCACAGCGCCGTATCTGTTCCGCATTGCGTTCCAGCTGCCCCCGCTGTTCTTTCGTCGGGTTCGCCGTGTTGGTCATTTCCTGTGCAAGCTCGGCATTGCGGCGTCTTAACTCCGTCAGCCGCGTTTCACTATTGCGAATGATCTCGTTCTGCCGCTCGATAGCCTTCTGCTGCTTCTGATACCCGCTGATGTCCCTCATCTGGGAGTTCAGTGTGCGGGTGGCAGTCTGGAGCGCCTTCATCTCGCTGGAGGAATTCCGCATAGCGGCAGAAAAAGAACCGCCCATGGCTCCGGTGATCTTGAAGAACATCTCGTATTCACGACGTGTGCTGCTCATTCCTTCTTTTCCTCCTTAGCGATATCAAGGACGGTCTTTAACCACTTTTCAAGCCGCCGAAGCGGCATGTTGTAAAAAAATCCGGCGGGAGTATTCGTATTTCGCGAAAGATAAATACTTTCGCGCCTCCACCAGCCCGCCGGGTCATTGCTTATTCCCCGCTCATAAAAAAAGCGCGGGCTTTTCTCCTGATGATGTTGCCATCATACAGCGGAAGATGTTCCAGAAGGCTGATATGTACCTTAGCCGCCTTTGCAGCCAGGCGCATAACATAAGCCGTGCTGTATTCCGGAATAATGGCATAGCGGTTGTCCGCGGCCATCTCGTCCTCGACATCTTCCATGTCGGCGGCGGTCAGCCCGCCAAAGTTGAATTTAAGTTCTTCATAGGTTTCTCCCTCCCAGGTGAAAGGCTTCTTGAACTTGTGGACATACACGTCCGCGCCCTGGGCGGATTCCTCCGCTCTCACCTGCTCCTCTGTCATGTCTGCTTTCTCTACGCTGCTCATAGTGATTCCTCCTGTTGTATTTATTAGCGCCGACCCGAGATTTTCCGCTCCCGGCAAAGCCGGGATTCCGTCCCCACTCCGGAGACGGAAAGGAAAATCGGATGTTCAGTGCCGGACGTTCCCGGCGCTGAACTATGCAAGTCCCAGATTCTTGCGCATCTCCGCAAGGTAGTCCACGCCGTCCACGAAGAATATGTAGTTTGCGGGATCGACCTCAAGGGTCTTTGCGCCGTCGATGAAAGTAGCGAAATAATGCACCGCATATTCCGCGTTGGTATCGCCTGTCGAGAAGTTCGCAAGCTTTCCGGTCTTGAGGGTGATGGGCGTGCATTTGAGTATGTGCTTTACCGCCACCTGTCTTACGCCGGAAACAGTGTCGCGCTCCTGCACGTTCGCACGGAGATCGAGCTGGTGTTCCACCGGGGTAAACAGATTGTACGCGATCTTTGTAGGATTGCGGAAATTGATGGTTGCCTTCATAGCCTCGATATGACCGATAATGACCGCATCATACTTTCCCGCGAAGCCCGCGCCCTGCATCTCCTCGGTGATCTGGGTGATATCCGGCAGGTCAACGTCAGCAATGCCGTAGTAGTCCACCGCGTTCTCATACACGCGGAACGCGATGTTTATTTCTGAAAACTGTGCCATTCATGTACCTCCATTAACCGCCAAGCGCCGCAGAAACATAGTCCGCGTCGTATTCCAGGACAAACTCCATCTCCTTCGCCGGAGAAGGCGGCGTGATGTAGATGTGGAACTTCATGCGGCCCGCCATAAGGTCGGTAAGCGGGTTCTCCGCCTCGCTGAACACGATACGCCCGCCCAGGATATGTTCATCAGTCTTGAGGCCGTTCAGCCAGATGTTCACCGTGTCGATGATGCAGTCGATAAGCCGGCGCGTCATCTTGCTGTCAAGCTTGCCCCAGAAAGTCAGGGTAACGGTCTGCGCCACATAGCCGAACATTCTGTTAATGCAAATGAAATAATCCTTGACATCGGTGGAGTTCGGATAGCACGCGGTCTCGTTGCCCCACAGCGCAAATCTGCCGTTGAAGTTCAGCGCGGTAACTACACCCTTGCTGTTCAGCACATTCGCGTCGGCAAGCTCGAGCAGGACTTCAGTACCATCGGAAAGCACGGTGCTGTCAGCCTGGAGCGTCTTGTTGGACGGGGATTCGGACGGGATACCGCCGTTGTCGTTATCCACGGTCGCCGCAAGCGCCGCGATGTGGGTAGAAAGGTGATATTTCTTTCCCGCAAGCGCCACCATAGGCCAGCAAAGGACCTCGTTTGTGCCGTTGATGTTCTTGTCAGACTTCCAGCCGTAAACATCGCTGTACTTCTTGATTGTGGTGCAGTCCGCGTCGATGATGGCCTTGCCCTTGAACAGCCCGCATATCGAATCCGCCTTCGCAGCCATGACAGCCGCTACAGCGTTATCGCTGGAATAGCCGGGCGCGATGATGAATTCCGGAACCACGCCATACTTCGTGAACACGGAGTTCACAAGCTCCAGACCCTTCTTTGCGCCGGTGCTGACATCGATACCGCCGATGATGTCGTCGGAATCCACGCCGGAGGGCTTTACCTTGTCGTAAGCGATATAGGCAGACGAGCCGGAAAGCGCGCCGCCCTTTATCGCCTCAACGATGAGCTTGCCGTCGTTGTAGAAGCACGAATAATCGGTGCCCTCAACAAGCGCATTGCCCGCAGAAGCAGCCTTGACGACTACAGTGCTCTTGATTGCCGTTTCCGGAAGCTCCGCGCGGCCGTCCACAAGAGTTACCTCGGCGCTCTCAACCGATTCCTTGTGTTCGGCGGGGTCGAGCACGTTCACGAATATTACCGGGGACACTCCGTAAAGTCCGAAATGTGTTTTCATGACCTCACAGAGCGTGAAATCCTCCCAGTTGTCGGAGTAGCCGAGCGCCGCCACGGCCTCCGCATAGTTGTTGGCGTAAACGAGCTTGTTTACAGCCCCCTCGCCCTGATATACGGGCGCGGTGCCGACCGCAAAAGTAATGCCGACGGATACCGCCGCCGGAGTAGCGAGCGCGGTCGCCTGCTCGCTGGTCTTAATTCCGTGATAGTAAGCCATTTATCCTTGTCCTCCTCATCTGCCGGAAAGGTTCTTGTAAGCGTTGCCCAGGGCTGTACCCGGGTCATGTATCTTTGCTCTCACCGCCGAAAGTTCCTCCGGTGTGACGAACATCATGCGCGCCAGGGGATAGTTATGCAGCTCGTCCGGGATTATCTCGTCGAGCTTCTTCCCGTGCGTGATGAACGCCCGGCCGGAAATAAGCTGCGTGCGGAATATCGACGGACCGATGTAAACCAGAACCGGCGGGACGGAAGATCCTGACTGCGTGACCGCCGAAACTTCCTCATGCTCACAAGCTGGGTTTCCCGAAGCGGTCATATCCGCCCCGGCGCTCACCCCCGCAGTGTCAGCCGCGCCGGAGATTCCGTCTTTCTGTTCTGTATCGGAGCTTACTCCGAAATTTCTGACCTTAGGCATGAAAGTTCCTCCGTTCTGTCAGTAAACCATCTTGTATTTTTATACGCCAAGTTATCAAAGTCAGGGAAATCCGGCTGAACCGGCGGAAGCTCAAAGCTCGCAAGCATTTCCCCGAAAAAGTACTGGCCGTTCGTAGCCGGGTCGATAGCCCAGTCTATCCTGTCCATAAGCAGGAAGTGCCCGCCTATGGCTTCGCGCTTCAAAAGCCGGTGCCGAATGCGCTCGATGATGTTCAGCACGTTCAGCTTGCCTTCGCCCATATTGTCGCAGTAAACGCCGACGGCGAACCGCACGCCGACCTGGCTGTGAGGATCGTCCCCGGGCTTCTGCTCGTCCTGCCCGGTCAGCACCTGAAGAATGATGTACGGAATAAGATTGAGGTCGTCCGTCTTTTTCGGCAGGTCCATAAGATACACCCTTGCCGGGCGGTATGTCGTTTCCGCACCCGCCTTTTCCGGTCTGCACGGAAGAACGATGTCTTTTACGCATTCCTCGACAAGCGCCTTGAGCGCCGTCATAAGGTCGGTCACTGTCATCTTCCGCCGTACCCCCTTAATATTCTGTCGATCTCATGGTCGAGGCGCTTGTCAAAAGTCGCCTTTGCCGCTGCGTCCATATCCTTGATAACCTCGCCGTTCTCCACCATGTGCGCCGCCGACGGACCGTAAAGGGCCTGCGAGCTGTTGCGCTCGGTGGAATAACGTTCGAAAACATTAACGCCGTATTTTCCAAGGTCGGTTATATACGCGTGTTTGAGGTCTTTCGGGATACCGGTCAGCACCTCCGCCTTGAGCCGCCGCACATGTCCTTTCTCATGCGCCCTGTAGCCCCTGACGTTGAAGCTGATAAGAGGAATGAGATACCCGCCGAACGTTACAGCCGCCGAAAGCGACTGCTTGTTCGCGCGGAAAGTGTGTATCCTTGTGTCCTGATAGAAAGCCGCCCGGTCCACTGTGTACATGCTGTGTACTGATTTCCAGGCGACCCCGCGGGCGCTCATCATGGCGCGGTTCGCAGCATTCGAAAGCGCCGCGTACACCTTGTTTCCCGGCAGCCCCCGCAGCTCTTCATTGACTCGCTGGAGCTGTTCAGCAGTTACTTCCATTACTCGTCGAACCTCCCGGCATTCACGCGCGAACAAGCGCGTGGAATTGCAGACTATTCCGCAAACCTCTCAAGTGAAAGCACGATCTCCTTCCCCTGGATAAGCTCCGAGGAAAGTATGTCGTATTCATCGTCGTCGATAAATATCCGGTTTCTGACCTCCGGAAGCACTCCCAGCGCCTCATACGGGATATACGCCGTCTTTTTCAGCGAGTATATCCCGTCGCCGTATCGCCCAGAGCCGTCCATGCTTCCGCCGGTTATTTCGAATTCCTCCGGGATATATTTGGTGATAACGGCAGGGACTTCATATTCCACGCCGTTGTATGTCACCCTGTGAGTTTCCGCAAACTCCCTGAGATTGTGGAAAACCTCCCGGATATCTTTTTCCACAGCCTCCCGGAAATCCATCATTACAGCACCTTCGCTATGTACCAGCTCTTGAGGTTGTGCGGAACCGCAAGCGGTCTGGAAGAGATGCGCACGGTGCGCACGCGGTTGTCGCTGGAAAGGAAGGATTCGGAGTATCTCTTGCCGGTAAAGGTCTGAGGTGCCTGCGTCTTTCCGTTAAAGTTGCTGATAGCGCCGTACAGCATGTCGAAGCGCGCCGCAGTGCTGAACAGGCCGACAGTGCCGTCCGGCACGAAAGGCTTTGTAACAGGGCTGTCAGGGTCGGTCCAGTCGTCCAGATACCATTCGTCATATGTGTAAATGGAAAGACCCATCATCGGGATATTACCGATGAAACTTACGCCGTTCGAAAGCTCGCGGGGCTTGATGGTCGCGATCTCGTAGTTTCTGATGTCAAGCAGCTTCTGCACGTTAGCGTTGCCAATGAACGCGTTCGCTGCGTCCACGCTCATGATACAGATGTTCGCATTGACATAGCCTTCCTTTGAGATCGCTCTCTTCCACTTCTGGAGATCTGCGATAGGGTCTGAACCCGCAGCGGACCACTTCTTTGAAAGGGTTTCGGTGTTGCTGAAACCGAAGTCGATCTCGTCGTCGATGTTCTTGCCCTTTACAGTGATCTTGCCGGTAAACAGCGCCTCGGCGCACATTACCTCCTCGCGGCGGGTGATCATCTCGTCCATTTCCACGAGGTCCTCTGAAAGCTTTCTCACAGCTCTTTCAGCCGGAGTCATGCTGGAAGTGATCTGTTCGCCTGCGATACGGTTGAGCATCTCCTCCGCCTCAGTCACCTTTTCCGGCGAAACAAGCGGCGCTGTGTAGGTCTTGGTGGAATATCCTTTGTTCGGGATCACCTGACCGCCGGCCTTGGGATTCACGAACGGCGCGACGCTCCTAGAGCCTTCGACGATATCGAAGTTTACGCTCTTGGTGACGAAAGTCTTGCTGCCCTTAAAAAAAGTGCTCTTGAGGAACGTAGTCACACGCGGGGAGCGTCTGAATACTTCCTCGATCCTGGTAGGTGTATAAAGATCCATTTTTGTCCTCCTTTCCTCTTACTTGAGGAAAATGCCGATGTTTCTGAACGGAACGACAAGCGCCGATACATCGACGTTTTCCGCGACGATAAGCGCGTCAGCCAGCACCTCGCCGGTAAGCAGCACCGCGCCCATCTCGTCCGCACCGATGTCCTCCAGAGCAATGCCGTAAAGCCCGGTCACTCCGGTAGTGTAAGTGACGCCGCTGTCAGCGGAAGAAGCCGCCACGGGGCTGATCTTGCCGTCCGCGATAGTCACCGGCTCATATTTTCTCACAGCCGCCTCGGCAGTAGCCTTGCCCTTGATGTGCGGGAACTCGCTGCCCGCGTAAAAATTGACCGCGCCGATAGAATCGGTGCCGGGTGTGTATCTGCCGCCCATTACTTAGCCTCCTTGCCGAATATGCCGTCCAGCATGCTGTTGAACTTCTTGTCGTCATCGTCCGCCGGGGATTCCGGTGCCTGCTGCTGAACAGCGTCCGCACCGCTGTCCTGTGCATCCTGTTCCCTGTTCCTGAGGTAATCCGCGCCCTGCTTCTTCATGCCGTTCAGCACGCGAACCGCCATTTCCGGCGCGGTGATGAGGTCGGTGTACTTTGCCTTTTCAGCGACGTCCTCAAACCCCTCCACGGTCGCGTCCTCGATAGCCTTGATACGCTCTCTTTCGCCCTTTGCCGCGTCATTCTCGATCTGCCTGCACAGATCGGGATAAGCAGCCTTAAGCCCTGCAATATCCTTGATATCTGCCATTCCCTGTTCCTCCGTTGGTTCAGTTGTGTCCTTTGCCGTTGTCGTCTTTTTCGCCGGCGCAGCTCCCGCCGCTCCATTGATCGTGTTACTTATTGTGCTTAAAGCGGGAAACCGCTCTAATACCTTTTCCGGAATACCAGGCATCTCGACGGAGTTAACGAAGAAATGTCCGTCCCTGTTCTCCACGGCGGTATTTTCCGCCGCAGAAATAAGCTCGTCGCAGTACCCCGCTTCCACTGCGGAAGTACCATTGAACCATGTTTCCGCCGCCATCGCCGCTGAAATATCCTCGGCGCTTTTCCCGGTCTTTCCTGCGTAAGCCGCCACAATAGCCTGCTTGATGGTCTTAAGCTCGTCCGCCATCTTCTCAAGCTCCTCCGCCTTGTAGTAGCCGAAGGAGCCGACCGCCGGGTCGTGTATCATGAACATCGCCGCAGCGGGTATGGATATCTTTTCCGCGCCCATGCAGATGACCGTCGCAGCAGAAGCCGCCCAGCCGTCCACCACCGCGCTGACCTTCACGCCCTTCTTGCGCAGGTCGAGCAGGCGGTTATATATAGCAAAAGCCGCGAAAACATCACCGCCGCCGGAGTTGATACGAACAGTAAGCGCCTGGATATCGCCAAGCGCTTTCAGATCATCGCTGAACTGTTTCGGGGTGACCTCGTCGCCCCACCAGCTCGTTGAACTGATACTGCCGTATAATACAAGCTCGGCGTCGCCGCCTGTTTCCGTGCTGTTCCGGAAACTCCAGAATCTTTTATCCGCGCCGGCGGCAGTGGTGACGCCCCGCAGCGCATTGTTCGAGTTGATTTCAGCCATCGTTGTCCCCCTTATTTTCGGACTTGTCGTCATCATCGGAGGTATTCACAAGCACCGTCGTCTTTTCCCCTCCGCCAGCCTCGCCAAGCAGCTTGTTCTCCGTCCGGAGCTGACCGACGTTTGCGTAATAGCTGGAGCCGTTCAGCTCCAATGCCTCCGTGTCCCTGGTCGAGAAACCGTTCTCCACGCGGACGACCGCCGCGCTGACCTCCTTGAGCGGGTCTATCTGACCCTGTGACGGACCAGTCCATTTTGCGGAGCAGTAAGCCTTGCGGATAAGCGGGTCAGAAAAGAACCCCGGCGCCTTTATACGCCCCTTTGCCACAGCCTCGCACATGAACTCCTCGAATACCGGCTGACAAAAATCGTTGATAAGCCAGCCGCGATGCATTCTGACCGTTTTCCAGAACTCCAGCAGCGCCGCGCGGGACGCGGAATAATTGCTGTTGAACATCGACATCAGCACCTCGTAAGGTATCTCAAGCGCCGCGCCGATCTGGGCGCTGACCGCCCGGACAAATCCGTCAAAGTTCGCGTTCGGCCGTCCCGGATTGATGTCATGCGCCTTTTCGCCGTCCTGAAGGTCGACGATAGCGCCGTTGCCGAGTCGGATAGCCCCGGCGGCGGTGCGGTCGCCATCGTCAACGGGCTCTACCTCCCCGACTGGAACCTCCTCCGAAACTCCCTCTTTTTCGATGAACACCGTGAACATTCCGGAGATGACCGCCGCCATAAGTTCGGCGTCCGTGTACCGCCCGAGCTGTTTCAGCGCTTCGATGACCGGCGCGATGAACGGCACGCCGCGCACCTGCCCTATACGCTCCCGCGAACAGATGAACAGCGCGTTGCGGCGCCCTGTCTTTTCGCCGTAAGCCTTTACCCTGGTCCACTTGGTGACCTCCCGCACGTTGTCAACGGCAAGCGGGTGATTGTTCGCCACCCAGTAGGCTATGACTTCGCCGGACTTGTCCCTTTCAACGCCGGATTCGATAAGCGGGTCGGAAAGCTTATCGGACGGCGTAGACACCCGGTCCGCCTCAATGAGCCTGATAGTCAGCTCATACGGATTCCCGACACGCTTTTTAAGCGGCATGAGCGCCAGCACATCGCCGCTCATCAGCCAGTTGAAAAATGCGAGCTGCTGCAACTCCTCGAAATTATCGATACGTTCAGCGTCGCAGTCCGGCGAATTGGTGAACAGCCTGAATTCCCGCTCTATCTGCGCTTCAAGCTCCCGCGCCCGCTCCTCGTCCATCTTGAGAAATCTGAAATCCACCTGCGATGTCAGCTTTAAGCCCTGGCCGACCACCGCAGTGCGCATTTTCTTAAGCGCCGCCGTGGCCAGCGGAACGCCGGAATAAAGATCGCGGCTTCGCTGACGGAGCGTGTCAAGGTGTTCGTGAATATCCTCGTCCGCCGAACCGCCGTAAGCGTTCCACCCGCGCAGGGAATTGCGCGTGAACGAAGCGCCATAGTTTCCATAACCGGAATCCAGCACCGAAAGCGCGTTACGCGCGGCGGCACGCTTGACCGCAGCCTGCGGGTTTACAAAGGCTATAGCCTTATCTAATAAGTTCACCGCCGTTCACCTCCGTCAGTCCATCGGAATACCGCGATAAATGCGGTTGCGTCCTTTTCCGGCGCGCTCAAGCTTAGTCACCATGTCGTTCCAGTAGGTTATGTTCTCCCTGACCTGCTTGAGATCGGCGCGGGTCAGGCTCATAGTCCCCATTGTGTAGCTCTGCGAGGTGGCAAGCGCCTCCTCTGCCTCAAGCCAGGTATTCAGCTTTTCCCGAGCAATCTCAACTGTAATCCCGCCCATTTATTCACCGCCATGTATATAATCCGTAACATCGTATATTTTCCCAGTGTCATGATAGCATATCCGGATTCGCACTGACGCGCAGCCGCTCGCAGTAGTCTGCATTTATTTCCGGCCATTCCCGGAAAAGGCAAAAAAAATAAACGGTGAACGAATCGTTCACCGTAAAACCAAAAAGGCCGCTGCCAAAATGCAGCGACCGCAACTATTTCCGTTTAGGAAACAGTTGAATATTTAGGATCGGCATTTTCGCGACCCCACGAAAATGCCTGTGCAGACCAATACTACTTGCTTCGGGGTTAGCCTAAAACAAAAAAGCGGCAGTCCTGCGCAAAGGACCGCCGCTTTTTGCCATGCCATGGGAAAACTGACGCACTGGCGTACATCAGCCGGTTATAGAAAGGTTTATCTCAATCCGGATATTTCTATCCGAATATCAACCGAAGGAAACGGCGCCATGCCGCAGGGCGCCGTCTTTTTCGCCGGGTGCAACACCCGGGTCAAAAGGAGACATATGCGTCTTGACATCTCACAGTCAATATTATAACGCGAAAAGCGCCGGACGTCAACACATTCGTGCTATTCGTCCCAGAAAAGCACTTGAATTTAAAACGCAATATTTCCAGCGCTGCCGATCGGCAGCGGAAACCGGATAACCGTTGACAAAAGGCAGCGGAAACAATCCCCGGAACTTCAGGTTACTCCGAAGTTGCTTAAAAGTTATATCAAAGTTTCCGCTTTCCCATATCCGCACCATATTTCTCCCATATCGTCCCCATATTGAACCTCTCTGAACCATACTGCCATATATTCATCCCAACTCTCCCCCAAGTTTGTCCCAAAAATCATGCAAGTCATTTACAACCACCGCTGGAATTCCGAATTCATATTATTCCGCTTGATACGGTCCGGCGCTGCGTTTTTCTCCGCCTTGCGGCGCGGTTCTCCGGCGCGATGAGCACGGGGTTCGCGATCTCCAGCGCGGCGGTAGCGTAGTTTCTGATATCCCAGGGTTCGTTTCTGTGATACGACGGGTTCTTCAGCTCCCAGGTAATCACCGCGTGTCCCTTGACATACTTCATGACCATCTGTTCGGCGGTAAGCCCCCTGAAATATTCCTCCGTGTAGCCGCGTCCCCGGTCGCGGGGGAAATGGCAGTAGTTCGGACCCTCCTCGACCACTTTCAGCCGCTGCGCCAGCAAGGCCTTTCCGGTGTCGACTCCTATCTTGAAAAGCGGAGTTTTTACCCGGTTCGAGGTGGTCGGGCGGCTGATATACGGCACGTCCGCGCCGCCATAGCCCTTGATGGCGAATACGTTCTGCGAGTATCTTTTCTTGCAGAAGCGGTATACCTCGGTCGTGAAGTGACCGCCGGAGTCCATGCAGGTGCAGGCTATCCGGAGTTTCTGGCCGTCCTCCCGCTCAAATTCCTGTTCCAGGAACGCACCGAGCTGTTCCCAGACGTGCGGCTGCTTGAGGTCGCCGTAAATGACCTGATACTTGATCCCCCAGCTTTCCTTTTCAACACCCCAGCCAACCACTTCAATTTCAAAGCGGTTGTCCTGGGTGTCCACGCCGGCAGTAAGCACGAGCACCTCTTTCGGCACCATGCAGCCGTATTTCTCCCGGCGCTTGTACATCTCGTCCTCCGCAAGCTGTTCGCCCTGCTCGTGCCAGCATTCGCCCATTTCTGTGTTCGTCCAGACCTTGAGCAGCTCGACGTTCCCCTCCTTGGCCTTTTTGTTAGCCTCGAGGAATTTCTCGACGACTTCCCGCCAGTCCACGAACAGGGAAGCAAGCGAATTAAGGTGAAATCCCCGCACGTTCCGCGCCGGGAACGCCGCGACGAACTTTCCCTTGATATACTGCTGCTTCCATTCAGCCTCCTTGCAGACCGCCCCGCAGTGCACGCATACATAGTTGATATCGGTCAGGTCAGCCTTGTCAAACTGCACCTGGGACCAGAGCAGCGGCTGAAACTTTCCGCAGTGCGGACACGGCACGTTCCATTCTTCTTTGGTGCTGTTTTCGAACTCGATCTGAATTCGGGAAAGCCCGTCGATGGTCGGAGTGGATACATACACTATCTTCTTGTTCCAGAACGTAGTCAGTCGCTTTTCCGCAAGCAGCAGCGGATCTCCCTCGTTGCCGGCGGAAAACGGATACCTGTCTATCTCGTCCGCGAACAGCGCCCGGATAGGTCTGGACGCAAGTGAACTGGGCGAATTCGCGCCGACAATGGTCACATGCCCGCCGGGAAAGACCTTCTGCAATATCGTGTTGCCGCTCGTCCGACTTTTGTCATTGATAAGCGCCGATAATACCGGAGTGTCCCGTATCATGGGGGAAAGGCGGTCCTTTGAATACGCCTCGCCCATCTGTAAGGTCGGCTCCATCGTCATTATCGGCGACGGATCGTTGTGTATGTAGTATCCCGTGGGATTCAGTATAAGCGCGTCTGTCTTGCCTATCTGCGCCGCCGTCATGACTACGACCTTTGTTGTTTTCGGGTCGGAAATAGCGTCCATCATGAATTTCTGGTAAGGCGCCTTCGACGTTCTCCACCGCCCCGGCTCGGCGGAAGCCTCCGGCGATATCATGCGGAACCGGTCGGCCCACTCCGATATACTGATAGCCGGCGGCGGCTTAAGCCGCGAAAATATCTCCCTCATCAACTCCCGAGTATTTCTCGACAGTTCGAATTCTTTCTTCTCATTTTCCCCCATTTTTAAATTTACCCCCGCTTTTTTAAATGCAATTTCAAAAACCGCCGTGAATATTTCAGAATGTCCCCCTTGACATTTTAATTTATGTGCTTTATAATATACATGCACTACCAAGGCTAATCTATTAGTACAACCTTTATGGCTGATGGATTTGCTGTGTACTACAGTCAACCTTTTTGCATTCGCGCCGATGGGGTACCAGCCTATCGGCGCCTTTTCTTTCCACAGCAAACAAACTATCAGCAAATATCATCAAATATTAATAAATACCAGAAAAACGCGCGGAAAACAGCCGCGCGTTTTTGCTGCGTTCCAGCAGCGTTTCCGACAATTCCGCTGCAAAAACGCAGCGCAGATGTCGAAGCTCCTGATAAATTTCATATCCTTTCGCCTTTTATCGCCGTTTTTTAGCTTTACCCGCCTTTTTCGAACGATTCCGGCATTTTTTATAACGATAACCGCTGCTTTTCAACGAATTACGCGTAAAAATATCGCTTTCAGCGGATTTTTTGCTATTTTCGGACGAACCGTTCGCAGAAAGGGATATTTTCTTTGAGTAAAACGCGCTCATAGGCTTTAAATGCCGACACACCCAGCACGCAGGCTTGTGAACGTGTTCAGTAACGCCGCACTCGTGCTTGTCACAGTACCATCGCGGCTTCCTGGCGGTTGTATGATGATACAGTATCAGATATCGGATAACATCACCGCCTGGTCAGGCATTATCGGAGTTCCCGGTAATAATCACAGAATACGGAAGTCCCCCGACCCACTCGCAGAACTTACGCCATTCGTCCAGCTTATGATTCTTACGGCTGTGGTACATGTTGGCGAGTACCTCATAGTTCATCTGAACAGTCGCCCGCTGGTTGTAACTCTGCGGAAGAAGCTGTATCATCTGCCACCACAGAGCCTTGTTTGCTTTCTGGCTGACCAGATACGCCCTGCGGTATGCATTCAGCGCCTGAATGACCGTATTGAGTACTTCAAGCGCCGAAGCCTGCAAATAGACTGTCTGCTGGTCGTCGTTGTCGTATATGCCGTAGGTCTGAAAATCCCGCGTGAACAGATGCTCCCAGCTGAAATCATCAAGAGTAAACTCTTTTTCAGCAATAGTGTGCATGGTAGAGCAGCTGTTCCGCACCGTGCTGACCTTGTAAGTATCGAACTCAGTCCACCAGTATCTCGGCGCCGTAATGTCACAGGTAACGTTTATCATGCGCATGAACTTTCGATGATCCGTACCCGCCGCCGCAAGTTTCTTCATCAGCGTAAGGTCGTTATTGCCCGCAAAAAACTCCAGCTTCGAGCCGTCATCGACCGTTAACGGCAGCCAGCAGCTGTCCGACTTATCCCACGAATTCAGCGGATTACGCATTCCGCGGATAGCTGCTTCCCAGCCGAACACCTCCACGTTTTCAATCTTTATCATTGGTTTCTCCTTCCCCGTTCACCACTTTTCGCAACTCGTCGGAAAGCGCCTCCCGCCGCGCTTTCTTCCCCTGGATAAGCAGCGCGAACGATTCCGCAAGCACGTCTATCTCTGTGTCAAGCTGGTGTATCTTCCGGTCGATCTCCTGAATACGTTCAAGCTTTTTATTTTCGCTGTCTTTCATTTATTCTCCTTTCACAGCCTTGCCATCTCGTCTAGCAGCGCCCGCCGGCGCTGTTCCCGTATGTCGATAAGGACTTTCAAGTCATTGTCGGTAAAATTGAAATTCAGAACTTCATAGCCGTAGCTGTAATGAAAAATTGTGTCACGGTAAAAGTATTTTCTTTTCAGAAAATCCCTGTACCTGTACATTCTGTCCATCGCTTTCGTAAGGATATCGACCTCGTCGTCTATACGATTAAGTTCCTCGTCGATCTCCTTAACCCTGGCAACCATTTTGTCAGTCACTCCGTGTCCTCCTTTACACCAGAGCTGCAAAAAGAATTTTCCTTAACGCTCGCTCCCCATATGCAGCAGAAACCATATCCGTCAGCCTTTCGTGTTCCCCAGTGTTCGCAGTCCTTACACCGCACCACAGGCACTACATCTGAGCCAGGTGTATCTTTCGGAATGATGATGAAGTCTTTCGCCAGTTCCTCAATGTGAGCCTCTGTCCAGACTGGCTCATCGTCTTCCGAAACAGAGCTAATGTACCAGTCCTGGAGATAACCCTCATCTACCGCCTCGCTCTTGTCTATGTATTCACTCATTCCCGCTCACCTCTTTTTCTTTCCCTTGTGCTTCTGCGCCGCAAACCGCTTGAAATATTCTTCAGCGCGTGCGCGTTCCTCGCTGCGCTCAATTCGGCGCATGGTCTCAGCGGTTTCGATGTATGCGCCTATGAATGCGCTAATCATTTTTGCTCACCTCCATTGCGTTTCAAAGCTTTTTGAACAGCCGCAGACATAGTGTTATCCATAACGCTACCGAGATATTTGTCGCAACTTCTGCAATAGGCTTTACTGTTGTAAGCTCTGCTCTTGTAAGTCAACCCATCATACAGGGTGTCATTATCTGCTTCTGAGCCGTCAAAACACTCGTTATAACGTATCACACCATAGACGTATTCTTTGGTGTAGTATTCCTCGCAGCCGCAAAATGGACACTCGGTTAAGTCGGAAAACTTCATTTCCCCATCACCTCCACATAGCGCCATGACTGCGGTCCCTTTTTCAGTGGAACAAGAGGATAATAGCCGTTTGTGCAATCATAATCGCGTTCATACTGGTTCACCATATCATATTGCCAATACTTGCAGCTTGCGCAATCTTCGTCACACGGTGCCAGAAATCTGCTCAACTCTTTTGGCTCATCATAGATAACGAGGTTTGATATATGCCAAACATACAGACTATCGTTATCGCCTGCATATCGTTCCAGTTCTTTTACCGAAACACAGCTATGTTTTACAAGCCACCCTGCGTAACATTCATCTGGGAACGTTGCTATTTTATTGCACACAAACTCTCCAATAACCTTGCCGTTGCCGTCCTTGTCGAATGCATTGTGACTGTGTTCATCAGTGTAAGAATATCGCTTCCCAGTCCAGAAGTGATTGTTTCTGTCTTTTGTGCAGTAGATGTACGCCTTGAATGGCACTTTGATTTTCGGCTTAGTCTTGCGAATCTCAATCGTTTTCTTTCCTGTAGCTATCAACTCGCACCATTTCGGCTGAACGCTGAGGAGTACCGCCTTGTTGCTCATTTACTCACCTCTTTTTCTTTCCCTTGCGCTTCTGCTTCCTGCTCCGGCTTTTCTTAGCCGCGAACTTCCTGAAACCACGTTCAGCGCGTGCGCGTTCCTCGCTGCGCTCAATCCAGCGCATGGTTTCGGCGATTTCTGTGTATACGCCTATGAATGCACTAATCACTTTTGCTCACCTCCATTGCTTTCTCGGCTTCCGCACGATTTAAGAACCATGATTTCCCGATGTAGCCAACAGGGAACTCTCCGTCCTTGATATATACCATGCCATCGCTACGCTTCAGGCATATATCTTCGCAGACGTAAGCTCCGTGCTCGCCCGGCTCCGCCGGAATCACGCAAAACAATCTGGTTCCCTTGCGAACTATGGACTTATCATAATGACTTCCGCCTCGCATTGCGTTTTGTTCACGTCTCTTTCGATTGTACTTTTCCCGGCAGTACCTGCAGGTGGTTTTGCCATCGTCAGCCGGTCTTTTTCCGCATTGCGTGCAGAGGTTCGCTTCTTTACGGCGCACATACATCCGCTTGTTTGCTTCGGCAGTTCGCCGACTGATGTCGCCGAGCTGTTCAGCGTTCATCCTGCTCTTTCTGTCAGCTGCATATTCCCTCATCTTCAGCCTGCATTCCAGGCAGGTCTGATACCCTTTTTGTATTGCCGTTTTGTGGCATACGGGGCAGATTCCGATACTCTTGTACCACCGATACTCTTCTTTACGGCTCATCAGCGCTCACCTCCACATAGCGCCATGGCTGCGGCGGTCGTGTTAGTCCAAACTCGCTAAGAGCTTTCGGCTTGTTGTAGATTTTCAGATCTGAGATGTGCCAGCCATGAGCGCAATGGCCGCTGGTATATTTCCAAAGTTCTTCTCTTGATAAACAGCATTGCTTACCAATGTAAATTCCCGTGCTTTTGTCAAATGGAGCTATGCTGTCGCAGTCCACGTCTATTATCCTGTCGCAGGTGAATTCACCGATGACTTTCTGTTCGTTGCCGTTTGAATACGGCGATAATGTTTTAATGAATACCGGCTTTCCGTGATAGATTGTGCCGTAATCATTATCGCCGTCTTTCATTACATACATCAACAGGTCTTTGCTCTTAGACTGATATATGTAACATTTAAACGGCCTATCGATTTTCGGTCTGGTCTTGCGTACCTCAATAGTTTTCTTGCCGCTTGTGATAAGCCCGCACCATCGCGGCTGTATGCTTAGCAATACTGCTTTATCATTCATTAGCTTCTGCCCTCCTGTTCCGAAGCGACCGATACCGCAATCAGCGCTTTTGCGTTGTCTGGAATGAGTAAATCATGATATTTGCGGTATTCGATATCCCATGCGTCAGCAAACTGGTTATCTCCAGGCGGAGTAATTTTCACACTGCCAGTCTTAGAAATCGCTATGGGTGCGGATTTCGGACAAATTATCCAGTTGATGGGTTCTGCGCGAACAGCAGGGAAAAACCCGTTTGCGTCAAAGACATATTCGGTTTGCATTCTTTTCGACGGCACCGGAATAATTGGGATACCATTGATGGATTTCACGAAAAGCTCAAGACTGCCCTGCCTAAACTGAAAGGATTTGAGTTTTGATTCACCGGAAAGCACGATTTTTTCATAAACCGGGCGGCTCATAGCAATAACTATGTCGCCATTGCCATAGTTGTTATCGCAAACCATGTTGCAAACCTTGTCCAACTGGATAAGTAGAGCAGACACGACTGTATCCTTACTTGGAAAGTAGGTCTGGCGAATACCAGCAGCCGCCGCCAGTTTTGAGTAGCGGTAAGCGTCAATCTCAGGAATAACATGAGTGCGCTGGAACTCAGCTGCGGCATTTGCCGCAGCGAATCCGAAGCCGCTCTCGTCAACGTCGATGTCGTCGATACGGAAACGTCTGCCTCTTTCCTGGGTGAGCGTAAAGGTCTCGTAGGCATAAGTAATTGCTCCGCCTGCGTAGCCGTCGTCACGGCTATAGCTGCCCAGACCCTGGAGCGACATCTTAGGGAGCTTGATTTCATTGCCTCCGTTGTAAATTGCCTGAGACACATTCTCCTCCATCCAACCGGAGGTTGCACCCTCTAATGCCTGCCTGTCAAGCTGATTCTGCAAATTCTTTTCGAATTTCTTAATGTTCATTAGTGTACCCTCCGAAGTTGAGAATTAGAGCCATGCGCTTCTGCTGGGAGTTCCACAGGTGTACTGCATTGGCTTTAGCAAGTTCCTTGCTTGGCGCAGCATAATTTTCATAAGCAAAGCACTTAGGGCATTCTATCCCACACTCGAAAAAGTTATCGTACCTGTGTATAATTCTCACTGTCGGCTTACACCCGCATATCGCACATTTTCTCCTCTTGAATGTCATTCTGTATCACCCCACTTTAAAGCCTGCCCGCAATGGTAGCAGTAATCGGCTATTCCTGTTCCTGCAAATCCGCGCCCGCAGTTGGGGCAAGAACAAGCGCTTGTGTATCGTATGCGTTCTTTGCGGTTTTGGATAGGTGCCTTGGGTATCTGCTTTTCGAGAGCTTCAACAGCCATATCGTAAGCCTTTTCAATAATCTCAAAGATTTCTCCATTTTCGGGAATGCTTGTTTTCCTGCGTATGATTGCGATTGCTTCTTCTACGGTCATTCGGTGTCACCTCCGTACTCTACTCCGAAAACCTTTGCGGCTTCTGAGGGGCTTCCGGCTTTAATAAGCGCCACATAGCCGCAGCCAAAGCACTTCACAGAATATAGCCGTTCTGCCGCGTAGTAGGTTTTTAGCCGTCTCCCGCAGATTTTGCAGCGTATATCTTCGGGCGTTCTCTTGTACATTGCAGGAGCGCAATGCGCTGCGTGTAACGCCTCATCAACCCTCATCTTCATCTGTGTCGCCTCCGTTCCAGCCAGCGCGAAGCTGACAGTTTTCGCATTCCGGCATATCCTTACCAGTACACAGCGGGTATGGATTGTTTCCCTCCGGCGTAAAGCATTCAGGGTTTGTATTCATGATGTTATCACCTCCGTCCATATCGTTTTCAGAAATCTCATGCCAGGGTAGAGGGCAGTCCCTGAAAAAATGTTCCCTCGGATCGCCCTCGTCAGCTGCGCCACGCTGGCATTTGTGCTTTTTCATGCTATAGTAAGGGCATTCACCGCAGCAACCGATTTCAATTTCAATGATCCGCGCCATTAGTTCCACCTCCGTTCAATTTAACCCGCTTTTCCCACCATGCGACTGCTTGCTCTTTTGTCGCAAATCCATGTTCTGCAAGATATTCCTCCTGCGGAGTGTTCAGGTCATGTCCGTGTATTCCGTCATTAAGGCAATATCTCGGACAACCGATAGACCAGCCAAACCAAAAGCCGTCAACGGTATCACCGTGAAGATACGCCTTTGCTCCGCATACAGGGCAATTCGGAAGCTGCTTCACCATTTCTTCTGGTGCTTCTTCGTCTTTGTGAGTGAACATTATATCTACGTTACTCATTGTTCTGCCATTCCTCTCCGTCCATCTTAGCGCCGCAGTTTGGACAAAACGGCGAATAAAACAGGTCGTCAATAGCACTGTCGTAAGCAGGAATGTACCCACATTATACGGCGTGAAAAATTGTCCATGCCAGTGCGAACCCAGTTCCAACTGCATGTACATTTCCCCGAGGAAATCCTGTTCCGGTTCTTCCTCGAGCGCCAGAATAACAAGCCCGAGCAGCGAGCCCATGTTGTTTATCTCGTCCTGCTCATATTTCCCGGCGGTTCTGTTATAAAGATCCTCCCGCCTTTCCCGGTTCCCGCTGTCAACGCTGTTGGATATGCAGCACGCCGCCATAGTGACGAAGTCCGCCCATATCTCCCAGAGCTGATGTTTCCCGGTCATGGACTGGATAAGCTTTGAAAATTCCGTCGCCCGGGTACCCATATTGTATATACGCTTTGTTGCCATAAGATCATCCTCTCATCAACCGATATTCAACATTGATGATATCGCAAGCGCGTTGTCCTTGTTCTCCAGCTCCCTAATGATGTGCAAATATATGTTCTGTGTTGTAGACATGTTCGAATGTCCGAGCCTCTTTGACACGCTTGCAATAGATACCCCGGCAGCAAGGAGAAGAGAAGCGTGCGTGTGCCGTAAACCATGAACGGATATCACAGGTATTCCGAGTTGTTTGCATTTTGCTTCAAGAATATCGTTGGCACATGAATTACACATGCTATATTGCCGACCATATCTGAAAATAGGCTCGTTTTCCGGAATATCCTTTATGAGGTCAGAAAACTTCTGAAGCGTGATCCAGTCGACCTGTATAGTTCTGATTGATGAAGCGTTTTTCGTGGGCTCAAACTGCGCTCCGCTTCCTTTTTTGTAACCCCACGTCTTATTGACAGTTATCGTCTGCGCTGCAAAATCAAAATCCTTTCGCGTAAGCCCCAGCGCCTCTGAAAATCTTAATCCGGTCTTTATGATGAGAAAAAGAAGATGGTCATAACCTAACTTACCGTCAAGGTTAAGACTTTTAACAAGAAGCTGTACCTCAAACTGACTGAGGAATTTAGGCTTTTTTTCTCTTGAAGCCATAGCCTTGACAGCAACTTTATACGTGGGGTCGTTCTTCAAATCTCCGTTGTTTCTCGCGTCAGATATGCAAGCTTTAAGGTGATGGTGGAAATCAAGAGCCGTGGTTTTCTCGTGTGTTTCGCCATAAACGTTAAGTATTCTCTGATATGCTGTTCGGTCAAGCTCCGACATCATGAGAGCTGGCGCTATTTTCCGAAGCGCCTTTGAGGTGCAGTAATATTTGTCAAGAGTTACCTCTCTTATGTTGCCTTCTTTGAACTCCTTGACCCACCTGTCAAAGTAATCACAGAACTTTTCGTCCATTATTATTCCTCCCTGCATTTGTTATCCTGGTGATCATCCGCACCTTTCTCCGCCCATTCCATACATCGCTGAAATACATCGGCGTGAACCATATGTTATCCGCAGGCGGTGTGCAAAGCGAATCGAAGCGATACGGTTCTTCCAGGCTGTCCCCGATGTAGACGATAGCAGCTATTCCAAGCAACGAAAGCTGTATGTAGCACATCAGCGCCGTGTTTTCTGAAAGGTCCTGCGCCACCGCAAGCACATGGTCCTGCAATTTAAGACGGGAACCGCCGGCCGCAAGCGAACGCTGAATAGAATTTGCCATTGAAATCAGTATTGCACCTGCGCCGGAAGCGCTGTCGAGCATTGTCACATACCCCTTTTTCTGAATCAGCCTTACGGCATCATCGGATGAAATGCCCGACACAGCCTGGCATACTCTGTACGGTGTGAAGAACTGACCAGTCCAGTGGCTTCCAAGATTCAGCTTCATGTATATGCTGCCAAGCATATCCTGCTCTCTGTTCTGCTCATATCCGTCCATAACAAGTGCAAAAAGCCGTGAAAAGCTGTTCATCTCTTCGCTGTCGTATTTGCTAGCAATCACCAGATACCGCTCTTCCCGTTCTTTCCGGAAATCAAGCTGTTGAGAACAAGAAATAGCTGTTAGTGCTATGAAGTCCGCCCAAAGTTCCCAAAGTTGGTGCTTACCAGTCATAGACTGGATAAGCCCAGTAAATTCAACAGCTTTCGGCTCAAGAACGAATTCGCACTTTTCTGCCATTTAAAATCACCCCTCTCAATTAACAAATCTCTTATGAGCAAGCTCGAGGCCGTCGTCCGTAATATCAAGATAAATCTGTGTAGTAGCTATTCGGAACCATTCGCGCTCCTTTTCCACCCGTTCTTCTCCCTCTCAAGTATTTTGTCAACGCAGTCGTCTACGCTGAATTTTTTACCGTCCTTCTCAACAATTATAAGCACATTGCCGCAGTCGAGGATTTTGCGGTAATCTATCCCATCATGCCGGAGATCCCGAACCGCGCGGATAAGCGCGGCGTCAAGATTAGAAGCGGTACGATTCTTGTAGGTGTCAGTAAGCGACATTTCTCTGTTGAACCCGCCGTAGTTCTCACGAAGCGCGTCGGCAAACTGCATGAGCCTCTTTTCTCCGAAGCCGAAATCATCGTGCAGCGTCTTAAGAGTCATTATCTCCCAGACGGTGCGGGTTGTGTTCAGGGTCGTGTCCATAATCTCGGCAAATCGCCGTTCGTTTGCCTTATGTATGTTGATATTCATTACCGATCCCCCTTTCTTCTGAAGCATGAATCTGTACCGCTGTCATAGTCGCACATACCATGCGCGTTATCCTCAGCGTCCAGGCACTCGCTGCAAAGCATGAGCCGTTTTCCGCAAACCGGGCAAAACGCCTCATATCCCTGCTTCTTGATATCCCAGTTCATTGTGACTTCGTTCTCGCAGTTCGAACAGTACTCTGTGACAGTGCCTGAAGTATTAAGGCACGATTCCGAAGAAAACCGGCATTCCCTTATGGCGTTAAAGTCATGGCCGCATTCCCCGCAGTTCCTTATCTGCTCTATCACCACTGGCTTTCGTTCGTCCTGCGAAAATCTGAACGCGCTGTCAACGCGTGGTTTCCATCGGATGCAAGCCTTCTTGCTGACTCCGACCTCCGTTGCGCCGCTCTTCCAGTAGCAGCTTCCCTGTGTCGAAAAATACCCGGATTCGCGATAGTACCGGCATTGACCGCAGCGCTTTCCTTCTGAAATTGCCTTGATCGCTTCAAAAAGCGGTATGAGGATATTGTGATATTCCTCCCGCGTGATGGGCATACGGCCGTTTTCCTTTGCGGAATATTCCGCAGCCGATACGCCTATTATGTCAGCAGCCGCGCCAAGGGCCACTCTCACGCTCATTCTGCTGCGCCTGAGCAGCTCCGCGTCAGTGCCATTCTGAAGGTTTGCCACCTTCACACGTTCCTTGAGAAGTTCGTCCGATTCTTTTTCAGACATTTTTTCCTTGCAAATATCGCATTCATGATCCTCGCAGGAATAAATTGCGCCGGCGCAGGGCAAACCATTCTCCGAATTGAACCCGTCCCAGAATCCAACTACCTTTTTCGTGGGTTCATCACAGCATTCGCAGCGCCTTAAATCGTCCGCATTAAGCATTACTTTCTATCCTCCAGCAGCGCCGACTATTTTTCCTATTTCAGCATAGGTTTTACCGCTTTCCCGAAGACGTATAAGTTCTTCGATATCCAGATGCAGCGAGTTCGCTCCGCCATGTGGTTTGATTGGAAACCCAAGCTCTATACGCCATCGTCTGACCGTATCTTTCGTGACATTGTATTTGACTGCTATGTCATCATATCTTACACCGCGCTCAAACATTATCCGAACATCGTCCCGAATTCTTTTAAACGTTAATTTTCCAGACATACGAAACTGTTCCGAAAGTCCGGCTTTTCGAATTTTCTTACGAATCGCCGACCCGCTGAAAAATAGCTTCTTTCCTATCTGTTCAGCATTAAGCCCATGTGCGCGCAGCTCCATTATCCGGGCTATCTCCTGTTCGTCAGTCATTCGATGCCCTCCTTTTGCAGCCTTACCACCATCTCGCCGTAAGAGCAGTGATTTTCGGCGGCAAGGTTCATGACGTCCTTGAGGCTAAGTCCGTCTTTTTTCCTCATCGAGGAATATTTCTCCCTTTCCTCCCGTTCCTGACCCAGGCACAGCCCGCACTTCAGATACGGGCTGTTTTCCTCCAGCCTTGCTCCGCACCTGACACAAAGTCCTGCGGCCTTTCTCCTCGTATATGTAAGATTCGCCATTCTTTCTCCTTTCATCGATCTCGCAAAGAAATCGCAAAGTGAATTCCACCGCCGACAGCAGCAGGAATATCCCGCCAAAAAACGCCATAAGTCTTGACCTTTCTCCGATAAAGACAAGAACGATAACGCCGATGATAAAGTCAAAGCGTATCATGTTTATCAGCCGTCGTATCTTCTTCATTTCCGTCCTCCCACAAAGTCATCTGGGCCGGATCGGGCGGCGCATGCATAAGCTGCCACTTATGCATACACTTCGGACCCAGGCCGTTTTTCAGCCCAAAATCCGACGTCAGCCGCCGGCCGCAAACCTGGCATACAGTCATCTTCACGGTAAATACCTCCGGTTTCGGCGACTTCCTGTCAGTCCTCTTCATCGTCCGTTTCTTCTCTGATTTCAGACGTTTCCCTGATGCCGCCCGGTGCGCTTTCCTCCGGCATATCCGGCAGCATTATCCCGAATTTCGCGACTTGTTTTTTGAGTTCGTCATACTTTCTGTTCACGTGATTGAACAAGCTGCCATCAGCGGCTGCGGCGACAAGCTGTTCAGAATTCTTTATGCCTGCCCTTTTTAGAGCATTGAACATGCGTACAGAAAGTTCGAATTCCTCAATCGGCACCGGCTTTTTCTCCTCTTCCATGCTCCACACAGGATTTTCCTGGTCATACAGCGTGGAAGTGCCGTCCGCCAGTCTCTTTTCCTCCTCGTCCTTTTCATACCCAAGTTCAAACAGGAACTGGTATATCATGTCGAGTCCCTCCCTGGCATTGAAGTCCTTATAAAACGGCGCGCCTGACATATTCACCTCTATGTATCCATGTTCATCGTAGCAGTCGCCCATCTGCTCGTAAACGGACCACAGCAGAAGCCGGAAAGGCGTCGCCAGGGCTTCCATCTCTATCCTGGCAGCCGCTGTTTCATCGGGCACTTCTTCATTTATACCCATTATCAACCGGAGGTTTATCAGGTTATTCGACCAGTATCCGTCGGATCTGGTCAGCGCCAGATATTTTGAAATCGCTATCACGTGCTCCTTCGCGGCTGATTCCTTGTAATTTCTGATAAAAGTCAGCCTTTTCAGCCACAGCCGGTGATTTGCGTTCCTGGCGATCTCGCGACAGTGCTCGAACCGCGCCCGCTCCCGCGCCTGCTTTTCAGCCTCGCTGCTGTCGTTTTCGCTTCTTTCGCGGTAGAAATATATCGAGCCGGCCGCCGACACCTCATATGACAGCGCGCTTATATTTCCATATTTCTTTATGATCCTCTTCTTTTCAGCGGAAATATTGTCGTCAGTGATAAAGAATGAACACTCGAAAATCATTCCGTCGTTCTTTTCATGCCGCCTGCACCCATGATCTGCAAGCATTTTTTCGACCTCATTCAACCGCGAAAGCCTCTTCTCGTTCTCAATTGCGGCGTTGACCTCATAGTAGAATCTGCCCGTCCCGGCAAGCGAAAGCAGCCTGTTTCTTGTTTTAATATCGCTTATCTTGTTGAGCTGCTCAAAATCTCCTATCGATATCTGACGTTCGGTGCTTACTCTCTTAAGCACGTCCTGGTCAAGCTCCATCAGCTTCACGCGCCTGCGAACCGTTGACTTTGAAAATCCGGTCTTTTCTGCAATGCCGTCAACCGTGTCGCCCATATCCATCATGAGCTGAAAGCCCTGCGCCTGCTCGAAAATAGTAAGGTCTGAGCGCTGCATGTTCTCCACCATCATGGTGGAAAGCTGTTCGGCGGGGGTCATATCCACCACCGCGCAGGGAGCAGTATCAAGCCCCGCCAGCTTTGCCGCCTCCATGCGGCGGTTGCCGATAACAACAAGATAGTGGTCACTTTCCGGAACAACGGTCAGATTCTGCATTATCCCGGACGCCTTGATACTGTCAGTAAGCTCGGTAAGATCCCCGAGGTCCTTGCGGGGGTTCTGGGGGTGGTGAACGAGCTTTGAAAGCTCGATCTCAGTAATATTGTTCATGTATTATCAACCTTCTTTCCGTTCCACAGCTCGAATGTGGAAACATCATATTCATGTTCGCGGAGTATATCCACGATCTCGCTGTAAGCGCTCTTTCCGATGAACCGTATATTCATCAGCGCTTTCGGCGATGTCTCATATACGTCATGCAGCGTCCTCATTCCTGCACGGTAAAGACTGTTCATAGTCCTCTGAGTTATCTCCTTGCGGTCTCGAAGCTCCTCCAGGGAGATGTCCGGCGGCATTTTAGGCGCGACGCCTGGCGTAAGTATCTTAGCACGCTCCTCCGGAGTCATAAGGTTCAGCAGTTTTTCCAGCAGCAACCGCCGCTGATACGGTGTAAGTGTCTCCTCGAATGTCATATTCCCGCTCACTTTCCGTACTTCTCGCTGATATCCACCGCGGAAATGATATGCAGCTTAATGACTTCCTCCGCAATCCCCTCAAATCCATTGATATCCGCGAATCGTCCAAGCAGCCCCAGCAGCGCTGCAACAACGGCGGCGGTCTGCTTTGCCTTCGAAAGTTTCGCATAATTCACATGCGTTGTTTCTTCACAGTTCTTTGCAGCAAACGCCTCAACGGCGCTGTAAAGCTCCCCGAACACCTTATTTTTGTCGCCGGAGAACACTACCTTTGCATTAGAACCGCCCGCATTATCGCTTATTGAATTTATCATTCTGAATCACCTCCCAGCTTTTCAAAGTCAACGCTTCCTATGACTCCTATCCGGATAAGTTCTCTTGCAAGCACGGACAGATTATTGTCTAACGCAAATGACAGAAACATTCCGTTATAAGCAGCGCAAATGCACTCAATGCGTTCACGCTTAGTTGCCTGGTCAAATCCTCGACCGTTGTTCTTTACGAATATCTTCTCCGCAACTGCTTCTATAACATATCTTGCTTCGCGAACGACCTCGTCTTTCGACCCGATGAGCTCTACGCTCACCTTTTCGCCGTCCTTATCACCTGTCACATTTATCATTCTGAATCACCACCTTTCATATCCCTGGGCTTTAGTACCTTAATGCCGCATTTCGGGCAGTACACGCCGTCACTGATCCTCCAGAGTTCGTAGCCGACGCACATCGGCTCCTTGCAGCACCCGCTGCGCAGCGTGACGAGCTCCCGCCCTGCCATGACGTCCAGCGCCTCGGTTGTCTTTTCTGACGTACACAGACAAGACAGCCGCTTCGGCAGCTCCATGAGCTCCTTTCCCAGCCCCTGGCTGTCATCTCCGCAGGCAATATTGTATTTCCCGCAAAGCTCCCGGAGCGCGTCTGTGAGCCGCTCCGATTCTATGAAATGTTTCATTTCTTCCCCCAGATAATACGGCGAATCCTTTATCCCACCGCGTTCCCGCTCCTCGCCTTTAACACAGTAGACAGGCTGCTTGCTGCCGACGTCCAGAATGCCGCAAATGCTGAATCCGATGACGATGTATCCTTCCCTGACGTACCTCTCGTCGTTAAGAATATAATTTATCTTTCCAAGCACCGAATAACCGGTGTAGCTGTAAGAATCCATGTTCTCGTCATGCTCGCATTCGTTGAACGCGACGTAATCGCCGACCATGAATCTGCGGTCATCTTTTCGGATATCGAATGTTCTGCTGCGCGACACAAGGAGGTTGAACCAGTCGCGGTCGCAGTTCACTTCATGAATCATTTTTCACACCTCCACGAGTTTCTGCAAGCCTTTTTCCGCACTGCGGGCAAAAGACGAGCTTTACCGGGTTACATGTTATCTGGCCTTTAAGCCGGCCTTTCCAGATAGAGCAGCGCACCATTGAAACCTTGTAAACCGATCTCAGTTATCGACCCACACCTCGATGACCTTCTTCCAGTAAGGCGAATACTTTTTCAGCTCTTTTTCAAGAGCATTATCGAATTCATCATCGGTCAAACCGTCAAGCTGTTCTGCAAGATAGTCTGCAAGCCGCTCTCTGAAATAATCGCGATCATAGAATACTTTTTTTCCGCCGAAAGGGGGCTCGCAGTCGAGCACTTCACCGACGGAGCACTCAACTTGCGAACAGCACAAATACTGATAGTCCCCGGTGTTCGCACCTTCGCCGGCATACACGATGACCGGCAGTTTCGGATTTTCGGCCAGGAGCCTTCGCAGATTCGAACAGTCATGCAGATAGTCAAGATTTATCCTCATTCTTGGTGTCCTCCGTTTCCGCAAGTATGTAAAGATTTTCAGCAGCCCGATAAGAACTGGGGCATGCTTTATTCTCCTCTAAGTGATATTCTCATCAGTTCGGGGTCGTCATACGGCTCCCTTGCCGCATAGTGCATTATGCAGTTAGGACCGACGCTCTGCTGCGGAAACTTTTCGCTAATAAGATCACGTCCAGCAATTGCATGCGCCTTGGTATCAAAGAGCACGAAGAAGATCACGCCTCTATCGTCCTCCCGGATATATATTTTCGGGTCGCAAAAGCCGACGAACCCCTCCATCTTCCGCGCTGCGTTAACCACGCGGCGCCTGAAATTATCAAGCGGGAAGCCCCAGCCGAACAGACAAACAGGCCACACCGGGCACCGATACTTCCTACTCGGGCACTGCTGAATTTTAAGTTCGTTTTTCATGAAGCGCTCACTCCCTTGTAATGTATCCGTGCTCGTCCACGGCATTCTCCCAGTTCCACCGTTCAGCAAGCCGTTTAGCGGCAAGGCTTATATCGCTTTGCGCTCGCATAATAAGGTCGCAGTCCCAGTGACGATTACAGCGAATTTCAATTTCCCAATACGCAACCGGTGTGGAATCGGAATTCATACACGGCGTTATCCTGCTTCTTGGAACTTCCCTGCACATTCTGCACCGCTTGAGCTCGCCCCACTTGAACGCCTCTCTTCTGACTTCTCCGATCATTGCAACGAAGAACTTACCAAGCTTTTCGGAATTGAGCTCGTTCCACTGGCGCACGATCATAGCTTTGACTTTTTTACGCCAGTACCCGCTCGTTGCAAGTCCCCACTCCGTCTGATTCCCGCAGGAACACCGCACTCTGAAAAGCTGTGCGCTATTTCGGGCACATTCCGTCCGAGCTGCTTTTCTGTGTTCCATCACAGGTATCCGACCGCAGTACGCGCAGCGCTTTCTTCTGAACATCATCCCATTCTCCTTTCTTCATACGCAGAAAGTGGTATTCCTGGTGTACCGCTTTCTGCGAAGTCCCCCGGAAGTCGTGGTATACCAGCCGGAATCCGGCTTGTTGATAAGTTCCCAGTGTTGAACAGCTCTCGCTTTTGCCTTTTCGCGACGACGCCCATAAATATCGGTCGCCCAGTCAGTCCTCGCCCCGCAAGAACATCTCACTCTGAACCACACACGACCGAATTCCCGACGCCTTTCAGCCAACGGATACCTGCCACACTTGCAGCACTTACTTTTCCGGAAAACCATCAACAGTGCCACCTCCTTCCCTCCATTCCCTTCTTCCTCTTCCATGCCTCGGTCCGTGTCGTCCTGTTCCAGGCTTCAGCAGCGTCGTCCAGAGCTTCGTTTCTTGTGCTGCCCCAGCCGGCTACATAGTCACAGTCGCATTTGAAAAAAGCGTACCACACGCCGCTATTAGGTGTAGTGATCGGCGAAGGTGCTTTACCGCACACGGGGCATTTTTCAGTCGCCACGCGCTCGCTCATTTTCCTCACCCTCTTTCACACCATCTTCGGCACGTGACTTGTCCGGGAACATAGAATCAAAGTCCGCAAGCTCATTGAGTGCCTCGTCGATAAGTTCCTTGAGATACTGATATATCTCCGCCTTATCAGCCTTGACCGCGACCACCGGCGAAGCCTTAGCCGGAATTGAAAGCAGCCTTGACCGAAAGTTCCCGAACACCGCCGACATGACCTGCCGTATCTCATCGGACTTGTGCATATCCCCGCGCTTGAGCGCCAGTTCGTATTCCTGATCCTCTCGCTTGACCTTCATCAGTCTGGCGCGTTCCCGGGTAAGGTCGAGCGCGGCGCTGTTCCCGCTGCCATCTGTCCCCTTTGTGACGAACTCGATGTAAGCCCTCACCGTCCGGATCAGATGATAGTTTCCAGCGCTGTTGCAGCGGAAAACTCCCTCCTGCCTAAGCTGCCGAACGCGCCGCTCCGTGATTCCCAGTACCTTGGATATGTTTTCCCCGGATAGCGCAATCCGCTCCAAAGGCCTCACATAAACACCCCCTATCTCCAAAAACCGCCGCCACCCCGGAAGTCAGTAAAATAATTTCATATCTAGCTACCCCGTGGGGCTCGGCGGACCCGCGGTCGGTGCGCACCCGGCACAGTACCTTATTCACCTATCAAGTCTAGGTCGTCAATTGGATCCCCAAGAACATCAGCGTTCTCAATCTCAAAAATTCCAGAAGCTTTCTGTTCTTCGAGATTGTGCTTGCGCTCATCAAGGTCAAGTCGCTGTTCGTCACGCTGCTGAGCTGACATGCTTTGCAGCACTTTGTTGATGGACTTATTGATATCCTCGATTTTTTCTATGATCTTGATCCATCGATGGAACTGAGACACAGATGTTATGGTTGTGAACTCCTTATCGCCATTATTGAACACCGATTTTTTATCCGGAACCATCAACTCAATCACTTCGCCATTCTCAACGAGCGGCGCATATATTTGAGCGCGCTCTAATAGTACGACCTTTTGTGCAAGCATGTCCTTAAGTTGCTCATTCAGCCGCCCTTCAAGAGGGAGTTCGCAGAAAGCCTCGACCTGAGCACGCTGCTCCGGAGCAAGATCCGTAAACTTCACCGAGCTGTATGCCCCATGCTTCTCCGCGTTCTTGTTTTTCTTTGGAGCGCCCGCACCGACCGCGTTCTTGTTTCCCTTGGGCGCTCCAGGCTTTTTCTTGAGTGCACCTTCCCAGTCGTCAGCCCTTTTCCAGCGCCCAAGCTGCGAAATTGACACGTTCAGCTTCTCACTCAGCGTCTTCATCGTGACCTTACCACGGCGCTTGACATACTCTTTCAAAGCCGCATCACGAGCCGGATTCTTCTTAGTTGCCATTGACTTTTTCACCGCCTGTTGTTTGTTTCGATTTTTGGTTCTTTAAGAATTCGTGGAAATCGCACACGCATATTATTCGTTCGCAGCGACATCTCTTACAGAATCATATCCAGAAAGTTCTATCGAATCCGCAAGCGCCTTTAAAGCCTTGCTGTAATGAATCTGACAGCTCCGTTCTGAATATTTGATTTGTTTTGCGATTTTCCACCACGGCACCTTCATGCCGCGCAATTTCACAATTTCGCGGTGAATCTTCGGGAGCCTTTCGACCGCCCTTTCGACAGACACAATCAGAGTCTGAAGCTTGACAATTCGTCCCTTCAGACGTTCAGCCTCCGCTGCTGCGACCTCACCGTCCATGTTACTCCACTGCTCAAGCTTTTCTCTTGCAAGCTCGATATCGTCCGGAGCCTGCCGGTAAAGTTCCAGCAGCTTTTCTACCTGCTTTTCAGTCATTTAAAAGCCCCCTAATGTGTTCTTAAAATGGATATGGATCAAAGTCGGCGCCTGCCGGTGGGAAAGGCGGGTCGAGCGGTCCTGCCGGAGCAGGTGGAGGAGTTGAAGGAGCAGCCGCCGGATCCGCAGCGGGAGCGGCGCCGCTCGGAGCTGTTTTCAGCTCAAGATCATGCGTTATCCGTCCCATAAGTGTTGCTTGATTAAACATCGAATCCCCCTCGATTAAGTATTTTATTGAATACGCGCCGATTTTCGGCACATTTTCAACTTTTGGATGATTGTTCAACGGAACTTTTGTTGAAAACTCCCGCTAAAATCCCCGCGAAATCAGTAAATAACTGATACCGTGCGCTCTACTCTTTCTTGACCATGATGAGCTTTGCAAAAGGCAGCCCTGTCACCAGATTGAATTCAACCCGCCAGTCAATCAGCCGATATCCCTTGTAGATCTTTTCGGCCGCTCTCTGAATATCATCGTTGTTACGAGCCTCGACCAGCTCCCGCAGCCGACGGCGGTTGATTCGGTCGTTATCGCAGATTCTGACGTCAGGCTTGACGAGATTCCGCGACCCGCTCCAGCAGCGTTCACCCTTTTCAGCATTGGACTGCGATTTCATGAGATATGTGGCGAAATCGTTCAGCCACCTGTCCGATCTCTTTTGCAAACGTCTGCAATTGGCGATTCCCTTACCCCACTTCTCCTCGATGAGGTTTCGGTCGATTCCTCCAGGTACAACAAGATGATGGTGGAGGAAACCGGACTTCACCCCGGTTTCAGTGATCGCAAGGTTTTTGAATTCTATCCCGTGTTTCTTGTACAGTGTCCTCAGTCTGGCAACAAATTTCTGACGATCCTTGATAGCTGCCGTCCTGTCAGCAGGACGGTGTTCTTCGTCGTAGCTAAGGAACATCTGATAGTCGCCCTGACCGAAATTACCGTTCAGCAGCAACCGGAAATATTGCCGGCTGTACTCATCATTGAGCTTTTTTACTTTCGGCTCTGTTGCCTTGGTCTTTTTCGCTCTTTTGAGTCGGCTGACTTTCTCCTGTTCATCAGAGTAAATATTAATGCACGGTTCAATATACTCACCAGATTTCACAGAGAATAGTTTTTCCCTGGTAAATTTCATTGACCGTCCTCGAATTGTTAATACTGCTCACTAGCCTTCAAAGCCGCTCGCAAGCGGCATTTTTCAGACTTTAGTTGATTAAAAACTATTGACTTTTTTTCGAGAATGAGGTATAATTAATTTGAGGTCAATACCTCATCTCATCTTGTTTATTCCCCGTCAGACCGAAAGGTCGGGCGGGGAACTTCCTTTTGCCCCGCGCCGTTCACTGATACGGCGGCAGATGAATTCCTTGCATTCATCGCAGTAACGTGACCAGGCTTCCAGCTCGTCCCGAGGCAGGAAGTACAACTTGTGGTCCGGCATGAATATCGCATATTCACAGCAGCCGTTCCATTCCCGCCGGCACATCTTCGGCGGGCTGTTTCCTATGCCGTCAAGCACCTCCCACCCGCCGTATTCATTTTCAGGGACCGGCACAAGCGCCGGCTTAGTCGGCGCTTTCGGAACAGGCGGCGCGGGTACCTCCGGCAGCACGACCTTATCCGGTTTGATCTCCGGCGGTATCGGGCGGTCAGCGGCGACGATTTCGAGGTCACGAAAGAGATCGCAGCCGTTCATTCCTATAACCTCGATAGCCTGACGTGCGCGCCGCTCGGCAGTCCATTTCTTGCTATCGCGGTATATTTTCATACCGTCGTTGTATTCGCCGAATACCGGTTTGTTACAATCATCGCAGCAGCCGTGGAAATACCGCTCCGATCCTTTGATACGGATAACCAGTTCAGCGCTTCCCATCATCCGAAATAGTGACCTCTCTACCACCTATCTTCACTTTCGCCGTGATAAGGCTGCCCACCTTGTATATTTCTGCATGGAAATCGCTATCAACATTTTCACGGCTGAATGATTCAAGCCCGTTAGCCAGGTCATCAGCGCTGATTCTCCCTACGGGCTTGATTTCTTCCCCGCTTGCAGGCGCCGATTCATCATCTGCGTCGCTAATATTTTCAGCGGCGGCCGTATCGCTCGGAACATCAGCAGTCTCCGCACTGCGAACATCTTCAGCCGGATCGTCCTGACCGACCTCCGCCGGAGCAGCCTCAACCGGTTCCTGCTGATTTTCCTGCACCATCTCTTCAGCGGACTTTACTTTCGGCTGAACGCTGTTAAACGCCGAAATAGCCTGCTTTCTCTCGTAAGCCAGGTCAGAGCAGATATTGCGGACGGTCTGCCCTGATATATCGTATCCGCGCGCAATTTCGTCGATGTTGTCGCCGGCGCGGAATTTCTCGCGTATTGCACGGCGGTCCTTGTCTGTAAGCTTTGTTGCCATATTATTCTCCTCCTGTTTGTGCTGCTTTCTTGATAGATAGCACTGCCATATCCGCGAGATCACCCAGCACTCGAAATCCCACACACCATTGACAGCGCTGCTATATTCGTAGATTTCAGCCGCCTCGATAGCAGCCATATCTGCAAGCAGCCGATCGATCCGGCGGTATTTTTTACACAGTTTCGCCGCAATATTTTCGGCACTTGCGATATAGTCCATTACTGCTTCATCTCCGAATTGTCCCGCTTTTCGAGCTTACTTCTGATATCCTTATCTACGTTGATCATCGACTCGGCAAGCGCAATGCACGTCGCTGTTGCAGCCGTTGCAAAGTCCCCACCGGTTTTAGCGACTGTGAGATAGATGATTCTATGAAGCGTAAACTGAACTTCTTTGAAAATTTCATCTGGCGAGCCGCTCAACTCGCAGATATGATTTTTTCGGTCAACCTTTATCATCAATATCACCTCTTTTCCTCAAAGTATCTCCACAGCCTGTCGGCCAGGATAGCTGCAAGAGCTATCCCAAGCCCGGCGAACACTTCGATGTAACCAGGCGCGCCGCCATCGCCCTCGACAACGGCGACCCCGATGTAAGTCAGGGCAAGCCCACCGAATACCATCGCACCGAGGACAAGCTGGAACCGTTCGAACTTATTCATCGTTCGGCTCCCTTATAGTGAACATAGGCCAGCACCGCCGCGCAATCTCGCAGCATATCGAATCCACATGCCCGTTGTAGTCGTTGTCCGCGGTGAATTCGTCAATACGCTGCGCGATGTATAGAATATCAGTAGACGTGATATCAGCCTTGTCGGCGTATTCAAGCAGCTCGTTGTACCGGTCGTTATCGACGTGATTACACCAACCCATCTCAATGCAAAGCTGCCTGAGCTGGTCATGGCCAAGCTTCCTGATCTCAACAACTCTTTCGCTTTCCTCATGGCGCTTCTCCTGGAGGAGTTCGTAATCCTCGGGCGACATACGCGACGGACTATACGCATATTCGTTGAGATCCCCGCCGTTCTCATCGTAATCATCTGGATCATAGGGAGCCTCGTCAAAGGCCATTCCGTTCTCATGCGCGAACTTCCGTGCCTTGTTAATTCCCTTGTGGAACTCCCAAAGCTCGTCCGTCATTGAGGTGTATAGTCCATCCTTAAAGCCCTCGTTCTCTAGCAGCTCCGAGCAGAATGCTCTGAACTGCTCTCTGGTACAGGAGTAATTTTCTAACGATTCCGTTTCAATGCGGCCGCCCATCATATCCATCACGATTATATCAAGACCGGCGACAGCAGCTTTATCGAACTCACTTCTATTATCTTCAATCACCGCTTCCCGTACCGAGATATTACGGAAAATGAGCTCGTCCTTCGCATATTCAACGAAAGCGTCTTTTGCGGCCTTGATATCAGCATCATGCCGCTTTAAATCAAGGTAATTTCTGATATCTTCCGGCATGTCGATGAGCCGACCGCCACCGTTGAGCATTACACAGCATTCAGCAGCTATTCTCGACATTCTGAGGTAATCCTCCGGAGATGTGCCGGAAGTTTTCCCGATCACGAAATTGTTTTCGCCGCACCGGCTGCCGTTATAGATAGTGAAATAAGTACCATCAAGTTCTCTGGAAGTAACCTCCGCAGTGAACTCCACCATTCCGGCGGAAATCGGCGCGTCCTCCTCAGCAAAGGCTGACAGCTTGAAATACTCGTCAGGGAACATGCCCACAGCCTTAAGGTGATCACAGAGGTCTCTCCAGGCTTCCCAGTTAGTCAGCCACCTGTCGACCTCCCTGCCGAACTCGTCGTCAGGGTCGACTACTCTTTCGTGCAGCTTGAGGGTCCTTATCTTGTTGCCCTCTATACCATCGAATTCTTCTCTCATACTTGTTTACCTTTCCGGTGCTTTCCAAGCACCTTTTATATAGATGTGGAATAGGAGCTTTCCACTCCAGCGAACCCCATCAGCTTGTCCTTGTTGAATTTCCATAGTTTCCCGACCTTGAATGCCGGGACTACCTTGTCCCGTGCAAGCTTACGCAGGCTCTGTTCAGGAACGCCAAGCAGCGCGGAGGCTGTGTGGATGTCAAGAATCTGATCGGCATGCGCCCAACAGGTGTAGTGCCTTTTTCTTATCTGCGGCATTTTTCTTCTCCTTTCGACTTACAGAATCTTACACTACACGGATTTTTCTCTTGCAATTTCCCCTGTTTCGTGCTATAATCGGCATATCAGCCCGGCGGGCTGAAATAACGCGAAAGGAGTAGAGAAACCGTGCTATACGTTTATCGTCTTGATATTGCCGAATTATCGCGCGAAGACATCAACACATTGAAAGAGCGCATTAATATGGTTGCGTTCCTAACCAATGACGACCCCTACCGCCGTTTCATTGACATCTTCCTTGAATATGACATCGAGCATAGCAGGATACTTGACGGTTTGGACGTCAGGTACATTGACTATTCTCATGTCCCGGCAGAACTTTGGACATATCCATTTGCCTGATTACGGAATAAGGGTATTCCGGATCAAAGTCGATGATGAACCTTCTCGGGGCTGAACAAATCAGCCCGCTAAGCGCTGTGAATTCCTTAGCTAGTTCGGAAGATTTAAAAATCATCGGGTTTTCTTCACTGCGGTACTTGATACCATAGTGTTCAAGAACATTCAGACCGTCTTCCCCGCCAGGAAGGCGGCCTTTTATGTACGCTGACATACCTTTACGCTCCCTTGTTATCTTCCTTTACAGCCTTCTCAACGTCTGCCGCAAGGGAAATACCCTCGCAGATACCGAGCAGCCTGATGAGCTGAGCTGACGAAAACGTCGCCGCCTTGGCTGCGATGAGATCCGCGCATTCCTTCTGCTTATCTGTAAGCTTAATGCTATCTGTCATATTATTCACTCCTTTCTGCGTGTGCCGGGCTTGTGACCGGCCTGCCGCATTACCGGAGTGGGGATTTCTCCCCGCTCCGTCACTCTGCGTTGTAAAGTCCCGTTGTGATTTCGTCTGTTGCTCGGTTCTCTACGCGGTATTCAAACGATACGTCCGCGCCCATCAGCTCGGCGGCTTTCTCGATCGCTCGGCTTACGCTCTCCCAGCGCCCGCAATACTCCGCATACTTCCATTGTACCCGCCTATTCGTCCGGGTGTAGATTACATATATCCGGTCGCCCATGTTCCGCACCCCCTCTCAATGCTCCGCCGGCCGGGCTTGTGACCGGTCTGCCGCATTACCGGAGGGGCTTGCCCGCTCCGTCACTCTGCGAGAAGTCTATTAACGATTTCAATCCATTTAACATTCCTCGTCTTACCATAAAGATTGATCTTTCTATATTTTCCGTGTTTTTCAAGCATGTCCATGATCTTTAAGCCGTCCCGCTCGCTGATATCTGTGATCTTTACAATTCCATCGGCAGCTATGAAGTAATTAAATCCGGTAAAACAAAGTTCAACTTTCACAGGTGAGCCGTTTTTATAAACTGTCATATTTACCACCCTATTCTGCTTGCACTTGAAATGCAAGAGTAAATCATTTCCTCACATTCATCAAGTGCGGCATCTATTTCATTTTCGAATGTATCATAGCCTCGATTCGGCACCTGCTTTAATGATGTTTTCTTGTCACCTGCCAAGACATGTATTAGTCCCTTTTCATCTTTTCCAACGTAAAGAACGGTTTTAACGCCATCAGCGTGCACCGTCCAGTGCCCACAAACGATTTCGTATTTCATCATTCTCACCCCCAGCGCTCAATTACTCCTGTTTCTACCTTACCGTCTCCGCGCTTCTTGTAGTGAAACTCTATTTTCATGTCGCTTGAAACCTCGTGCCAGACTTCAAGGTATTCGGGGTACTCTTCCCTTATCTTGTGTGTCCTTGCCCAGCAAAGGCTCTGTGTTGCTTTCGAGAACTCGTCACGGTTGTGCGAAAGTTGCCTGATAGCCGATATCGTGTAGCTCCACTGGTTAAAATCAAGCTCTGCTAATTTTGTTTTCATCTTTCTTACCTCTCAACTTGTTGAAAATATTTTTATGATTCGACCAAGTCACCTGTTTGGCTTGTGAATTCATTATACACCCGTAAAATGAATTTGTCAAGTCATTTTTAAAAATATTTTTATTTTTTTTTGATTTCATCAATGCAAACAAAGAGCAAATTGAGTATACTCGCTGATATTGACACCTCAAATAAGTTGTGCTATAATAAATAATATTGGGATTCCCTCTTATTTCCAAGCCATTATTTTTAGAAAAATGGCTTGACAAATGCATTTTTAAGTAGTATAATGAGAATGAAAGGAGGGATAAAGATGGAAATATACGAGAGAATCCGAGTACTACGGAAAGAACACCTGCATATGTCGCAGACGGAATTTGCCGAAAAGCTCGGAGTCACCCGTTCAGTGATCAATAATATTGAACGGAATGTTCTGGCACGTCCCGACCAGAAAGAACCATTCTACCGTCTGATTTGCACGACATTTAATATAAATTATGAATGGCTTACAAACGGAATCGCTCCGATGAAGCTACAAACCAAAGATGCTTACATCGAGCAATTAGCAGAACGGTATAATGGTGGAGAAATCTTCAAGAAGGTGATAGAAGCATTCATCAACCTGAATGATGAGGAGCGGAAAGCAGTCCTCAAGTTCATTGATAATCTTGACCCTGAGCCAACGGAATCAATATTATCCGGTTCGAACCTCAAGCTTAACGAACTTGAAGACGTCCCGATGCACGCCCGGAGCCAGGACGACACCACCCCGGCCGGCAAACAGATCCCGAAGTCAGAAATCAAAGCCGCTCTTGCGGAAAGAGCAAAAGACGACGATGATCTCTGATAACACATTGCTCTAGCTAATAATTCTTCACCCTCATGGCATAATAGTCATGAGGTGAAGAATCATGAACTATGGCATTTACAAAGACGTACGGAACGCAGCCTGGCAGTGCCTTATCGACACGAATACCGCCAGCCTGCCCCTTTCCGTGGTAAAGACAGCGGAACACTATGGCATAGCCGTCGTGAAGAACGGTCCCCGGAACTGGCTCGGTTCAAAGCAAAGCGGGGCTGCGCTGAAGACCGAAGAAGGCTGGATAATCTGCTATGATGAGCGGGAATCCCGTGAACGCATACGGTTCACGGTCTGTCATGAGCTGGGGCATATCCTTCTTGGCCACCCGCTTAAAGAAGGTACCGTTCAGCACACGCGCACGATCGACAAAGATCGCCCGAAGGTCGAAAGCGAGGCGGATATGTTCGCCGCGCGCGTCCTTGCGCCGGCATGCGTGATATGGGCGCTCGGTCTGCACACTCCGCAGGAGATATCAGACTTGTGCCAGATATCTTTACAAGCCGCACAATACCGCGCGGATCGCATGGAGCAGCTCTATAAAAGGAACATGTTCCTTTCCCACCCGCTGGAACGGCGGGTCTATGAGCAGTTCCAGGACTTCATAAACGAAAAAAGGACCCGCCAGTGATGGCGGGTACATAAAAAGGAGTATTGACATGAAACAGCAGAAAATAATTAATGCTGCGTTCGTCGTGTTAATTTTTGCAGGCATCTTCACATGGTACGCAATCGATAGCCGACCGACCACAAGGTATATCCCGCGTGCCGCTCAGGGTGAAACGACATGAACACGCTGCTTGAACAGATAACCTCCACATTCTTCACGCTGCTTACGGATTTCGCAATAATATTCACGATGGGAATTGTGATTTCATTTATCAATGATAAGGCCAGAAGATGTCTGGCTTTTTTCATAGCAACTGGTCTTTGTGCCTTATCAGCAACATCAAACTTCCTTTTTGCTGCATTCCAAGAGGGCTTGTGGGGCTTTTTCAAAGTAGTGCTGATATTCTTCGGTGCGCTTAAGGTGATAGCAGCTCTTTGCCTGTTGGTCTATTCCAGCAGCATTATTCCAATGGATTCAACGCCGAAAAAAGGTTCAAAATCGCAGAAAGAACCGTGTAAAGCCGGCACAATCCCGCCGATACCTTCGTATGAGATTCCCAAGCCAAGCCAGCCAGAGCAGAACAGCCGCCTTGTCCAGGCAGTCATTGACGACTTCGCCGCTCTAGGCTGGAATAAATGGGATAGTTCGATACACGGCCAGCCGGAACAGTACAAGCGAATAACCCGCGGAAACGATCCGCATAGCTCTTTCAGAATATACGAGTACAGTTCGGCAAGCGGACACGCGAAAGTCACCGGTTCAACCGGAAGCATGTACCTTGTAAGCGGGAACGGCTGTAGCTGCCGGGACTTTCATGACCGTAACCTCCCATGCAAGCACATGTACTATCTTGCCTCGCAGCTCACACTGCCAGGGTATCATGATATAAAAGGCAGCAACGACTTCCTGTATCGGTTCACTTTCGCAATAGCCGGAGGTTCGCAGGCAAAGATAAAGGACTACATCAAGCAGCATAAAGGAAAAGTGGTCGAAAGAATAGATATAGATACGACCGCCCTTATCGTGAACACGTCAAAAACAACGCAGAAAGTCATCGACGCCCAGCTTCAGCACGTCGAAGTCATGACGTTCGACGACCTGAAAGCGCTGTTCTAATAAACATTAAACAAGTTGAGAGGAAAAAAACAATGGCAAGAGCAAAGAACAAGACCCGCGCCGACGGGCGCTTACAATCAAAGGTATATATCGGCAGCGGAAAGTACAAATATGTCTATGCTGCGACTAGCAAGGAGCTCCAGGAGAAGATAAACGAAATCAAGCTCAAGCTAGGCAAAGGCATTGATGTGACCGCCGAGCGGGATTCATTCGGTTACTGGGCGGAAAAGTGGCTTAAGTTAAAAAAAGTTGAAGTTTCAAACGGCAGGTATGTAACTTATACCGCAAGGTTAAAAAACCTCGATCCGATATCATATATACCGATAAGTAAGCTGCGCGCCGCTGATATCCAGGACATTATTCTTGATCTTTCAACATTTAACCCGACCACCGGCAAGCCTATGGCAAAAAAGACGTTGAAAGAAGTCAAACAGACAGCCGCCCAGGTGATTCAGCTTGCCATCGACAATCGTGTGACCGACTATAACTGCGCCCTTGCAGTAAAGATACCGCAAGAAGCTGAAAGCCACACCAAAGAGGCTCTGACCGATGAGATGCAGCGTTGGATCCGCGAAACCCCGCACCGCGCCCAGACGGCGGCCATGATCATGCTGTACGCGGGATTACGCCGCGGGGAACTTATCCCGCTGCTCTGGAGTGACATCGACCTGAAATCCGGCACGATCTCGGTAAACAAGTCGGTAGAATTCATCAACGGCGCCCCGAACCTGAAATCAGGCGGCAAGACAGACGCCGCCACCAGAACGGTATTCATGCCGAAACTTCTCATTAAATATCTTGAGCCGCTCGCAGGGAATCCGTTCGCGCTTGTGTGCCCATCGGCACACGGAAAGCTGATGTCTGACACAGCATGGAAGCGCTTGTGGGAAAGCTATCTTAAAGAATTGAACATCAGATATGGCGACTTCAAGAATAGCGTCCTGTGGGACGGGGACACCGCACCTTCAAAGTTTAACCCCAAAAAGGTTCCGATGCTCATTCCGGAATTCACAGCGCACTCGCTACGGCACACATATATCACCATGCTTTACAAGGCAGGTGTTGACGTCCTGACGGCTAAGGAGCAGGCTGGACACGCTGATATATCGACCACACTTGCAATATACACGCATCTCGACTCCGAATTCAAGAAAAAAACGCTGACAAAGCTAGACGACTACCTCGCCAGCGGGATTGAGGACGAAGATGTCGACCAAGCCTCAAAAGGCAAGAGAAAAAAGAGAAACATAAGCTGAAAAAAGCCCCGGACATAGCTCCGGGGCTTTGCTCAATATCCATTAATTGTTTTTTGAGAAGATAGTGCAACAAGGGAAAATAGTTTCACGCACAAACTTGACACCCATGTTGACACCCATACTTCCGTTTTTTTGCGTTATTTTGTGTTGTTTTTCGTTCAAACTATAAGGAGAGCAAAAACAAAAAAATCCCCGCCAAATAGCTTATTAAGCCATCTGGCGGGGATATATCAATGGTCGAGATGACAGGATTCGAACCTGCGACCTCTGCGTCCCGAACGCAGCGCTCTACCAAACTGAGCCACATCTCGATACGTCAATCTTAATCGACTTATATATTATATCACGTGACTTCAGATTTGTCAAGGGCTTTTTGAAAAAAAACGGGATTTTCTTATTTTGCAGATTGAACTACCTCACAGAAGACATAGAGAAATACTCCTGACCGCCGGACTATCGAAAATCACCGACCACAGCCGACCGTGGAAAAACAACACAAATCCGAAATCCCGGCAGACCCTCGGTAACCCCGGACTTACAGGAAGCCGCCAACGGACCCGATCCCAGCCCGCTACTCCCCCCAGATGAACTGGCACGCCTGTTTGTACTCCATCGGGTGCTCAAGGCAGTGCATCGTTTTGGCGTCCTCGGGACGGCGGACATACAGCGCTTCCCTTCCGGCAAGATTCAGCAGCCGCTGAGTCTGCTTCGTGTCAAACTTGCAGTACACCGCAATGTGCAGTATCTGCACCCGCGTCGGTGTGCGCGTCCCATTCATCATCTGATATCCGTAATTACGGTCTACATTCAGCGCCCTGATCAGCGTCGACCGCTTCACAGACTTCTCCTTCAGAAGCTCCTGCAAATATATCGAGAACTCCGGCGGAGGATTGTCCGCTATCATGTTCATGTCAAGCCGCTTCGTGCGCCGTATACGCGCTTCTATTTCCTCTGTTTTCATATAATTTCCCTTCACCTGATGTCATATTTCAAGATCGGCTTCTCCATTGATAGTAGACCTGATATACTCGAGATCCTCCTGAGCGTACCCGTTTCCGTTCATCACGATGAAACCATGCACCGTGAGTCCCCGGAACGCCTCCCTGTTGCCGTTCAGCTTATTCAGATCAAGGTACATCTCCGCAATATCACAGCCGATCAGCGGCGAAAGATCCGACACATTGTTCCGCCCGAGATACACGTTCCGCAGCTTCTTCCCGGAAGAAAGCGGCTGTATGCTCCACAGACCGCACCCCGCAAGGCACACCGTCTCAAGCTCAGTCATGCCCTCCAGGGCGTCAAGCGAGCCTATCTGCAGCTCGTTGCACCCGAGAAACCTCAGCCCCCGCGCGCTTTTCAGCGGAGTTATATCCGTTACAAGACTGTCGCCGATGAACACCGCTTCAAGCCGCAGTTTCCCCGCCAGCGGCGATATATCAACCAGACCCGTGTTCTCAGCGCTTATCCGCCGCAGCTCCGTCATTCCGGAAAGAAAGCTTGGATCAGTTACGTTATTGTGGCTGAAATGCAGCTCCTCAAGCTGCGTCAGCCCCTCCAGGCAGGCGAGATCCGTTATGTAATTGTAGTTCAGATTCAGCACTTTCAGCCGCTTCATGTGCCGCAGGTTGATTATCTGCGCATTGGTCAGCTCCCTGTCGGAAAGGTCAAGTTCCACCGAATTTACCGGGAACATCTCCCCGCCTATCCTGACCTTTATAGGCGTTATAGTGCGGCTTATCCCCGAAAAGAATTCAGCCGCCGAGCTTGCCGCAGACGTCAGCGCCGCCGCTACGGTCGACAGGAATGTACTTCCGCGGGCAAGGGAGCCCTCCGGCGCAGCGCTGCTCCGCACTGCCTGCTGTATCTTGTCAGCGGGGAATCCCACCGGCTCCACTCCGCAGACTGACACCGCTCCCAGCATTTCCTCCGCGTTCTGGTAGCGGAGCTCCCGGCGCACATTGCAGGATCTCCTCAGTATCTCAGCCAGCGAAGGCGTTATCCCATGAAGCTGGAATTCAAAGTCGCTGTCGTCCTCAAGCCGCGTCAGCGGATCCTCCGGAGTTACAAGAGTCATGGCGTAGAACAGCGACGCACCAAACGAGTAGATATCCGTCCAGCCGCCCTGGGCGCCCCTCCTCTGGTACTGCTCAAGCGGCGCAAAACCCTGTTTCAGTATCACGGACATGCTGCACGTCCTGTCCTGGATATACCTCGCGGAACCGAAATCTATCAGCTTAACGGAGCCGTCCGCGCACAGCATTATGTTGTCCGGCGAAACGTCGCGGTGGATAACTCCGCGCTGGTGCAGTATCTGGAGCGACGGCAGCAGCTTCTGCGCTATGTAGACCGCCTGCGCCGAGGAGATTGCGCTGCTGGTCTCGGCGTAGCTTTTCAGCGAAGCTCCGTGGACGAACTCCATCGCGTAATACGCCGTGCCATTTTCGCGGAACACATCGTATATCCCGATAAGCTCGGAGCACTCCGGGAAGCCTGAAATAATCTCCGCCTCGCGGAAGAAGCGCTCCAGCCCTTCGCCGTAGTTCTCCTGCTGGATCGTGGTCATAGGCTCTGCGGTGATGTTGTCCTGAGAACGGACCGCCGTACCGTCCGGGAAGAACTCCTTGACCGCGACAGTCTTGTCGGACTGCTCGTCGTAGGCGAGGTAGATCATTCCGAAACCGCCCCTGCCCATCAGCTTCCCAACCGTGTAACGTCCGCGGAGCTGCGTCCCCACCGGCAGCGCGTCATACTCCGCGCTGGTGCGGACATTGACATGACCGCATTTCCGGCAGACATTCCCGCTTATCCTTGAAAAACAGTTGCCGCATATCTTCTTCAAATTACCGCACCCCCTTTTTAATTTTATTATATTTTATCACATGTGTTTTGATTTTGCAACTTATCTCTATTCAATTGTATCACAAAACAGCATTGATTTGGTATGCATTTGTGCATTATTTTCTTAGATTCTGCATTTTTATGTATTATCACTCTTTTTTCAACTTTTCAACCGAAAAAATCCATCACAGATGAAAGTTAAGTTAAAAGCAAGATACCTATTGCAATTTTCAGAAAAAAGTTGTATAATCGAAACAGAGGCGGCAGCAGCCGCTGCATTAATTAATTATCGGAGGAAAATAAAATGGCAGAGAATGAAGTACTTATCGAAACATCTGCAAGACACGTGCATGTGACACAGGAGACCCTTGAGGCTCTGTTCGGCAAAGGAGCTCAGCTCACCAAGAAGAAGGATCTTTCCCAGCCCGGTCAGTTCGCGAGCGAGCAGCGCGTTACAGTAGTTGGCCCGAAGAAGGAGCTTGCAAACGTAAGCATACTGGGTCCGTGCCGTTCAGCTGATCAGGTAGAGCTTTCCGCTACCGACGCACGCTCCATCGGTCTTGGCATTGCTATCCGCGAGAGCGGCGATATCGCAGGTACTCCGGGATGTACACTGAGAGGTCCGGCAGGCGAGGTAACGATCAAGGAGGGCGTTATCGTAGCAAAGCGCCATATCCACCTCACACCCGAGACTGCTGAGAAGCTTGGCGTAAAGAACAAGGACATCGTTTGGGTAAAGACCAACACCGACGGCAGAAACGCGATCCTGGGCGACGTAGTTATCAGAGTCAGCGACAAGTTTGCTGACGCTATGCACATCGACACCGACGAATCCAATGCTATCAGTGCTGTTCCTGGCCTGATGGGAACCATTATTAAGTCCCTGTAATTTTAAATCCCCCTTCGCTGGAAGGGGGATTTTTCTGTCGGAAACTATAATTTAGATGTGTAATGTTCTTCCGAAACAGTCCACCGGACTGTTTCGGAGGACAGGCTCAACAAAGACAATGTGTTGCTTGTGGGGGAAAACTCTAGAGTGATACCCAAAGCGCACACTAATCGACTTTCCCAATAAATCTGTAATAAATCTCCACCCGCATTGTATTAGTTACGCAGTCACGTTCGTGAACAACTATTTTTTCAATCAGCAGGTGGACTAATTCTTCCGAAAGCTCCGTAATGTCGGTGTATCGCCGAATCAGTTCTGTGAATTTCTCGGCATTTTCGGTGAGCTGCTGGGACTTACCCAGCTGTTCGGAAATCTGTATAAGTCTTTCCTGGATCTCCGTGCGCTCTCGCTCAACACTACCGCTTAGCTCGGCATAAACATCCTCGCTGAGCTTCCCGAGTGCCTTGTCCTCGTAAAGGCTCTGAAATATTTTGGCTAACGCCAGTTTTCGTGCGGTCAGCTTTTCCGCTTCTTTCTTCAGAGCGGAAAGCTCCGCACTTTTTTTGCTGTTGGAAACGCTTAACATCTGCTCAACGAACCGGTCCTTGCCCTCGGAGGAAAGCGCCGCGTTACGCTGAATACTCATTAGAACAATCTGCTTTATCTGTTTCAGCGTAATGCTGTGCCGCGAGCATTCGGACTTTCCGTACCGCTTGTAAATCGCGCAGGAGTACCGCCCGGATTTGCCGCTTTTGCTGAACACCATTTTTCGCCCGCACTCTCCGCAGACCATAAGTCCGCGAAAGATATTGTCGGGATTTTCGACCTTTCGGTGCTGCTTTACAGCAAGCCTCTGCCCGACCGCCTCAAAATCCTCGCGGGAAACCAGCGGCTCATGGTTGTCACGAACCACAATCCACTCGTCCTCGGAGGTCTTGCACACCTTTTTGCTCTTGAAATACTTGCATTTTCTTCGCCCGTTCACCAAATCTCCTACATAAACCGGATTTGTCGCGATCGAATAAACGCTCCTGTCCTCCCATGCGTAAGGGTGCTTCGCGGAAGCCGAATTTTTGTACACGCCGTACTTTTCAGCAAGAAACGCCCTCGGAGTCAATATAAGGTTCTGTTCGAGGTATTTCGCAACCTCATAGCAGCTTTTGCCCTCTAAAAGAAGCTCGAAAATCTGTTTCACTATCGGCGCATTTTCGTCCGGAACAATGCTGTGTCTGTCACCGTCAGACCGTCTGTAACCGTATGCGGGATAACCTCCGAGGAATTCACCGTTCCTTGCTTTAAGGTGCAGAGCGGACTTTATCTTCCGGCTGCAATCCTTTGCGTACCACTCGTTGATTATGTTCTTAAACGGCGCAAACTCGTTTTCGCCGTGGTCGGAGTCAACATTGTCGTTTACTGCAATGAACCGCACATCATGCTCCGGAAAGAAAATCTCGGTGTAGTAGCCGGTTTTGAGGTACTCCCGCCCAAGTCTGGAAAGGTCCTTCACAATGACCGTGCCGACCTTGCCGCACTCAATGTCGCTAATCATGCGACAAAAATCGGGTCTGTCAAAATTCGTCCCGCTGTAACCGTCATCAACATAGAATTCTGTTACGGTAAAGCCATTGTCCCGCGCATACTGCGAAAGCATAGTTTTCTGGGTCTGTATGCTCGCGCTGTCACCACCGAAATCATCATCTCGGCTGAGCCTGCAATAAAGCGCTGTTGTTCTGTTCTGCTGTATATTCATATTAACCGTCCTTTCTTTCAGCAGACAGAATCGGAATATTTGCACTTTATATTATACACTATTCTCAAATAAAATTCAAGACGCTAAAGCGTAAAAGCTGCAAATTTGATACTGTTTACCGTTGTAAAAGATTTGGTTCTGTGGTATAATAAACGCAAAGCGTTTATTATACATCAAAACGTCCTCGCACATACGCAAATCATAGATTTGCTCCGTGCGTATCGGACAATTATACCATAACCTCGCGGTTATGGTATAATGAAAAAAGTGTTGGGAAGTGATGATGTGAAAAGAGTAGATTTCAGCAGCGTAATAAAAATCCTGCTCAGCTATCGGAGCCTGAGCGAGATCTTTTCGCAGGGCGAGTTTATCGCGGAACTGTTCAGCGCATTCTATGAAAAGAGCGACGCTTCATCAGACGACGGACAGGTCAGCCGCTGGGTAAACGGAGATGAACGCGTCCCCGAGCGCTATGCGGCTTTCTACTCGGAAAATCTGAATTCCCTTTGCACGGACATTCTAACGAATATTTTCCCCGTCCTTTCCGACCGCTGGCAGGCTGTCAATGAAATTCGCGATTTAGTGCTTTTTGACAGCGGGATTTCTGAAAACAAGAAATTCGAACTGCTCTGCGGACTGAATTCCAACAACGATTATTCATGCGCGGAGTTCATCGCAAAAGTCCTGCTGTTCGCTATGCAGCGCGGAATATCCGACCTCCGGAAGTACTCCGAGAGCGCTTCGCCCGTGCTTTCCGGAATGGTGTTCGGCTGTGATGTACCGAAAGTCTGCCCACACTTCTGCGGCAGGGAAAACGAACTGCAAAAACTCCACGATCTGCTCACCGAGAACGGTAAGGTGTTCATCAGCGGAATCGCCGGAATGGGCAAAACAGAGCTTGTCAAAGCCTACGCAAAGGCACACAAGAATGACTACACGAACATCTTATTTCTGAACTTTCGCAGTAGTCTTACCGAAACAATCACCGCGCCGGTTTTCGCCGGAGATGGCGGACTGATGACGGTTTCCGACCGCTATTCTAATCACCTCCGCTTGCTGAAAACACTGTCGTACAGCACACTTATTATAATAGACGGCTTTGACACGGTCGCCGCCGAAGAACCCGAGCTTGCCGAGATAATGCGTCTGCGCTGCCGGGTGCTTTTCACCACAAGGAGCAGTTTTGAAAACAGCGCGGTACTGAACCTCGCAGAACTGTCTGAGGAAAACGCGCTTTTTCTTTTTTCAGCATTTTTCACCCGTGCCGAAATGGAACGCGAAACCGTCACCGAAATAATCCGCACCATTCATTCCCACACCCTTGCGATAGAGCTTGCTGCAAGGCTATTACAGCGCAGTTTCATCAAGCCGAGCGAGCTTTTAGGGAAGCTGAAAAGCGGTTTCGGAAACCCCGACACCTCCGACAAAATCCGTTTCACGAAAGACGGGACGGCATTCAGTGACACCTACCACAACCATATAAGAACGCTGTTCGCGCTGGGAAATCTCTGCGATGAGGACAAGTATGTAATGCGCTGTCTGAGTTTCGTCCCCGAACGCGGAATCGACGCACGGAACTTTGCGCTGATAGCGCAGCTTTCCACGATGAACAGCATAAACGACCTCGCAGAGTACGGATTTATACGCACTTTCGAACCGGGCGACTATACGATTTCACTGCACCCGATGATTCGCGACATCACCGTCACGGATTTGAAGCCGACATTCACAAACTGCAATCGGCTGATGAATTCTATTAAATTGATTTGTGGTTTTCATGGAAAGCTAGTCCCGAATTTTCAGCTTTTTGCGGATATTCTGGACGGCATAATGACCTATATTTCCGCCGATTCTCCCGAGTTTATCCCGTTCGCCGAGGACGCTTTCACATACGTTTTTCAGCACAGCACCGAGGCTCTCTGCGAAAAAATCCTTGCAAGGATTGAGGTTTGCGACGGTCTTTCCGATAACGACAAAGCCTTGCTTTGTGACTTCCGAGCGCAGATTTTGCGGATTTACAAAAAGGACAACCGTTCGCACTTGAGCAGGAAAAGCAGGCGCTGTCGCTTTGCGCCAACCTTGACAGCCCGCTTTACATCAATCTTTGCAACAATCTCGGCAGTCTGTATATGGAAAACGGCGACCTTTCCAATGCCGAGAAATACATAAATATCGGCTTTGCGCTGCTCGAAAAACGCGGCGTTATAAATCAGGATTACATTTCCGGACATCTGGTGAAAGGCTGGCTGCTGTGCCGACTAGACCGAATCGAAGAAGCCGCGGCGGTGTTCACAAAGTGCTGCGAAATACTGCGCGAAAACAGCGCGCTATGTTCGGAAAGCAGTGCGATCTGCTTTGAAAATGCGGCGGTGCTCTGCCGGAAAAAGAACCGCGCCGATTACGCAGAAATGCTGTTCCGGTGCGCTTTTGAAATTTTCTGCGCGCTCCCCAATCGCGAACTGTACGAAGATGAAATAGCGCGTTTGCAGCGCGGACAACGCACTGATTAACACCGAGTTTTTCCGTCCAGCATTTGCTTGCAACGGGACGGGAGTTGGTTATGTACATGATGTTCATGGTGCCATTTCCGATGTCCGCGAGCATATTCACTCCGCGCATTTCTGAGAGCCTGTCGATTACGGCGGTGTAGCCCTGCGGGAACACCGAACATCCGACAAAACGCAGCTTGTACAGCCGGTTGTTGAACTCAAATTCAATGCGCTCGTTTCGCATGAGGTAGTTCGTGAACTCCTCGCGCTGCGACTTTACCCAAGTTAGCGGGAGTCCAGCCGCAAGGTAAACATCTGCCTCGGAAAGTCCGGCGCGCCTGAGTTCCTTTGCCGCGCCCATGAGCGTGAGCAAATAGTAGTCGTTGTCGCCCGACTTGTCTGAAACGAACGCCTTGTGACCCTCGCCGCAGCTGTAATACATTCCATCGCAGCGGAGAATGTTCGAGCCGAACGCCGGACGGATGGTTGACGGAATTACGCCTGTGGGCGTGATGGTGTTTGCGGTTTTGATGTTTCCGTAGCCGTGATCTATTCCGATGATTTTGATGTTGTTAAGTGTTTTCATGTTTGTCCTCCATGATTTCTGAGGGTCTTTCCAGCAGCTGCATGATGAGTTGCTCGGAAGTTTTCTGCGCAGACTGATTACTGTACGAGGTTACAATGAACTTTGTGCCGCCGATGTCCTCCTCGTACTGTTCGCCTAATCGGCGGTAGTTGTTTTCTTCCATGAGTTTCCCTCTGATCGATATATTTCGCCTTTCTGCCACCGCGGTGATTGCACTTTCGGCGATGTGTTTATTCTACTTGATTTTATCCGAAAACTCATTGATGGGGCTTTGACGGGAAGTTGAGAAGTTTGAGCTGGTAATTAAATCTAGAGATAGAAAAACGGCTCTATCCAGTAAGACAGAACCGTTATTATATTGTATTTTTCTTGTCGGCGTGATGATATTATCAAAAACAAAACAATATTATTTTATTTGCGATAGTGTGCCTTTGTCCATTTCAAAAACGCAGTCGCAAAGTATCTGTATATCTTCAGTTGAATGTGACGCAATTAGAATCGTTTTTCCCTCGGCTTTCAAATCGAGCAGATATCTCCGCATATCCTCAACTCCGCTTTTATCAAGGCCGTTCATCGGTTCGTCAAGGACAAGTATGTCCGGATCTTCCATGATCGCCTGCGCAAGCCCCAGCCGTTGGCGCATTCCAAGCGAGTATCTGCCGACGTGCTTTTTGCTGTCTGGGTCAAGACCAACGCTTTTTATTGCGCTGCGTATCGCCTGCTTATCTGCCCTGCCGCTTATATCTGCAAGGAATTTCAAATTGTTGTATGCGCTGAACGATGATAAAAAACCGGGAGTTTCAATGATAACACCCACGCTTTCCGGTATCTCTACATCCTTGCCTATCGTTTTTCCGTTTACTTTAATTTCCCCGGATGTCAGCGGCATAAGCCCGCAGATACATTTCATCAGTACGGTTTTGCCGCTGCCGTTTCTGCCTATAAGTCCGCATATAGTTCCCGCGCTGACTTTAAGGTCAACATGTTTAAGCGCAAGATTGTCCTTAAACTGCTTGCAGGCGTTTTCTGCCTCAATAGCATAGTCTGTCATACGACCTCCATTTTCAGTATTCTTTTTCTTCCAAAGGTCATTATCAAAATTCCCATCGCAACCGCCGCTGTAAGATAAATCGCAATACAGTACCACAGACCAGGGTGATCCTTATTAAGACCGATCCCCGAAATATCCAGCGTCGTCCATGAAAGCGGAGAATATTTCAGCAGGAACTCCATACCTCTGCCCTCGTTTTCCGCGAAACAGCAGAACGCCATAATGATCCCGCATATCGCGCTGCCTAAGTATTTCTTTCCCGACAAGAGATTGCACAAGCACAGAATAAACCCGAACATGACTCCGTTCAGCCACGAAAGCAGCAGGGTGATAAGGCAAGCCGTAATCGGAGTGTAATTCTGCACGACAAGTCCCGAAACCTTCAGAAAGAACAGCTCTTCCTTTAATGCGATCTGTCCCGCGCTGTCAGAGAAAGCCAGCGTATATATCGCGTCGCCCCAGTCTGCGGAGAATTCGGCAACAGGAAGAGAAATGACGATCGTGCAGAGAAACACAAATCCGTAATATGCAAGGCTTGCAAGGATAATATAACCCATCTGCCCCGCCAAATATCTGCGCCCGCCGATCCGCGTGAGTATCATCAGCTTGTTGCTGTCAATGAAAGGCGCATTACAAAACATCAGAATTATCGGCAGGGAATACAGCAGCTTCATATGATATTGACTGTACGCAAAGGGATAAATCCATAGCGACGAACTGTTTCCGAGCGCCGCAGCGATAGTGTTCATTATTCTCACGCTGTCAAAGCAGAGTATTATCACTAATACGGCGATCATCCATATTCTGTAATCCTCGCTCCATTTGCGGATATTCTGCAGGCTGATGTTAAGAACGCACCTGACGCTTCTCATTCGTCCAACCTCCTTTTCGCAATATAATAAAATACTGTTCCGAACAAAAATGCCAGAACCAAAAAGACAAGCAGTATTTCAAGAGACGAAAAAAAGATACCATCAGCGGTGCTGACATACCCTCTTGATAAATTCCAGAGGTCGGGAAGGAAGTCCGCTTCGATAGTGACAAGCTCGATAATGTAGCTCATGATAAGCGGAGTGCATACCGCGATAAACGGGTCGGGAAACAGAGCCGAAATCGCCGCTCCCGAAACTGACCACGCTCCAAGGCTCGCCGAAAAGAAAAGGGATTTGAGCAGAATAAACAGCCACGCTGTATTTTCATTGTTCAACAGCCGCCCGAAGGTATCGGAATACTCATTGTGCAGGCTCCCGATGAGCGGGAAAAACAGCGACAGCGCAAGCACGCACAGAACGATCCCCAGGAAAGACACGAAAAAGGTACACAAGAAGTTCAGCACGGCGTGGGTCAATATGTAGTTCTTTTGTGAACTGCGCAGGATTATCTGCTTTGAAAGTCCTGATTTAAATTCAGTGCAGAAAGCGGCTGTAAACGGCATGCAGGCAGCAATAAGAATAAGCTTGCGGTATGTTCCGAAATCCATCATATCGCTGAAAAGCTGGGCAGTTCCCGTAAATCTGATATATTGCACGAACGCCTCGGCGGAGGTGAAATTTCCCGCGGAAATTATCCCCCACAAAGCAATCAGCGCGCAGCCGGCAACGCCGATGTAAAGCGCCGGACTTTTCAGCAGTCTTAGAATATAGGCGGCGGTAAGCTTCATTTTCCCACCTCAGTTCAGCACCAGACCAGTTTGAGCGTCAATGAAAATTCGTTTGTAAGAAATCTTGGCGTTCTCATCGCCTGGCGCGGACTCTTTTTCTGTGGATTTTATAAACAGCCAGACGGGATAGAGCGTGCTTTCGCCGGTCTCGGAATTCGCGTCGGCGATGTAGGTCAATTCCCCTGTGGAATATTCTGTTTTGCCTGATTCCGTGGCGCGCCCGACTGTATTTTGAAGTATCTCCACGGCTTTTTCTCGGGAAATTATCGGGCGGGTATCTTTTTCCTGATAGTCGAAAATATACTGTATGTCGCAGTATTCAAGGCCGTCGGCGGTAACGATAAACTCGGCAAAGCCATAGCTTCCGTTTTGCCCCACGCTTGTAAAATTCGTATACTGATACGGCAGGTCGATATTGTCTACGCTCGCGTGATATAGAATGTAATACGCGTCCTTCGGCGGCACAAGCTCGTTTCCGTTGTCGTCGCAGGCGGTTCCGGTGCAGGTATATATCTGCGGTTCACCAAGACAGGGTATATCAAGCTGTTCAACGATATCTCCGGTGATTTTCAGGGCGTTATCAGAGGGCTGACCCTCGATTTCCCGGAGAGGATAAAATTCCTGCACGATATCTTTTGAGGGGTAAACGTCGAACTTGGAAATATTCATGTAGCTGTGCATATCGTTCACATCTTTATTGTAAACGATAGTGCCCGCGTCACAGAACAGTTCTCTGCCGTCTTTGAACCGATACAGATTATACAAGCCTTTTCCCAGCCGAGGGTCGTCGATTCGTACGCTGTCGCTTTCAAGCTTTGAATATTCAATGTCATTTTCAGTAAGGCTGTCATAGTCAGGAAAAAACACCCGTTCTGCAAGGCTGGCGTCCCATATTTTATAGCTGCCGGAATATATGGGGCATGTTTCTCCATCGTTATTCTGTGACGGTTCCCTGCCCGATGAACACCCCGAAAAAACTGACAAGGCTGCGACCGCAGTCACTACAGATAACATTGCTTTTTTCATTGAACCGACCCTTTCCATAAATGCGGCATATCTGTTCGGAGCCATGCCGCATTCTCTTTTATCCCTCTATTATATAAATCTGTTTAAGAAAGTGATTTACTATGCCTTATTTATTATTTTCAATAACTTTGGCAGTTTTGGCCAAATCACACAATTCGTTTTTGGAATATTCTCCAAATAACTCAAATATATAATCTCCATTATCCCACACAATCACAGCGTAATTATAACCTTGTGAACTATAGTCCAAACATAAGCCGCTATGTCCGTTTATGTTAATTTCCTCAAATTTTTGGTTCTCTGTATCATAGTGAGTAGAATCAAATGACGTCTTTGCAAATTGACAAAATGTAAGTGTTTGTTCTGTTGCTGGATTTTCGTAACTGATCCACTCATAAAAAGGAGTTGAATCAGTTCCTAATACTTCATAGCCATCAGGTAAGCAAGGTAAATAGTACTTATCTTCAATAGTTGACGGACAGTTTTCGGTATTGATCACAAAAAGTTCTGTGTTATCAGCGTTTACTTTTCCATAAAAATTCTTTGAAGTAAAATATGTGACGCCACACCCCGCAAGAGCTGCCAAGAAAATAACAGCCAATAATACTATTATGTTTCTTTTCGTAAATCTGAAATGATAATGTGGCCTAGAACCTATGTACGGTTTTAGCTTACAATCGTTTCTCTCAAACAGTTTAAAAACATGTTTCATCTTACGCTCATGCTTTTTGGAAAAAACATGCTCCTGAGCATTTTCATACTTAACCCATTCAAGCCTTGCTGATTCCTCCAAAATAGATTTCAGTACACTTTCACTCATGTCGTTTCCTTTCAATAAAAGACCTGATGGATTTTCTGGCAAGATACAGCCGCTGGTTAACTACTGTTTTAGATACTCTGAGCGCTTCTGCGGTTTCTGATATGGAAAGCTCCGACAAACAGGTAAGGATCAAAACATTGCGCTGAAGTTCCGGCAGACCATTTATGAAATCAAGCAGTTCCTCGTGTGAAAATTTTTCTAAAAGAGAGTTTTCCAGGAATTCAGGATCTGATTGATAAATCAGATCTTCAGGGAGTTCTTCCTGTTGATGTTTGGTTTTCTTGTTATACATATCAATTGACGTATTCCTTATAATAGCACTTACTAGATATATACGTTCATCACCTGAAAGCGAAAAAAACTTATCTGGATTTACTGTGATTCTGAGAAAAGCTTCCTGTATTGCCTCCTCGGAATCCTGAGGATTATGCAAATGTTCATAGGCAATAGCATAAAATCTGTTCTTATACATCTGGTAGAAATCAGAAATAATATTCCGTTGCTCATCAGTTTTAAGTACGGCTAAAGCGGCAGTAATCATAATTTGACCTCAATTTTATTTTATAAGAATAGTATATCACATTTATGGTAAAAGCGCAAGTCGTGTCAAAGAGGGAGTACATTATTTATTATAGCAACATATTTTTCTGCCAACCATTATCTTTTGGCTACTGAAATCAATGTAATAATCCAATGTAATTATAATCAAGGGGGTATTTTGATTAATCAAAGTACCCCAAAAAATTTTTAATAAATGTACGAATTACTCATATTCCAATTCTGCCTGCTTGTTCCGCAATGAGAAACGCTCTCTTGTTTTCCCCCACACCCCTTTAGCGCTCTTTTGCGTTTAGCCGTGCTTACGCACGGAGTAACTGCGCGCCAGCGCGCAGAGTAGCCGCACTTCGTGCGGAGGTTTCGCCTGACGGCGACGAGGGCGCTGCCCTCGACTCGCAAGGGGGACTAGTCCCCCTTGACTCCCGATTAGGGGTTGCAGTAAGCGGAACATTCGCCGCTAAATTATAGTTTTCACCAACATATTTTTACCGCGCCCATCACTCCGCGTTCTTGAGCGCTTCGCTCTTAGATACCCTTGCGACCTTCCTCATCTGCAGGAACGCCACCACGATATAACAGCCAAGTCCCGTAAAGAACATCACAACATACGTCATGGGGCTCATCGAAAGCGGCAAGTAACCCGTCATCATCGTATAGAGGTACCCGTTGACTATAAGCTTCATCGCAACGTCAATGAATGGTATCGAGATCAGCAGTCCCACTATAACCGCAATAGTCGTGGAAGCAATATACAGCATTCCTATCTCCCCGTTGCGGAAGCCAAGTATCTTCGTCATCGCTATGGACTGGAAGTTCCGCTCGATGACCTGCTTGCACAGCACGTACACCACAATAATGAAGAACAACGCGCCGAACCACTTTATAAGGTTCATCATTCCGCCCATCGACACCATGAGCTGCGTGGAAAGCTTCGTGTAATCGCTTGCGGTTATCACCGTCGCTACGTCGTCATCGGGAAGCCCGGTAAGCTCCGTGTTCGAGAAGTATCCGGTAAAGTAGCCCTCCTCCTCGCCGAATGTGCGGGCGAAGTCGTCAATGTTCATGAACACCGCCAGCGAGGATTCGTAATCGTAAACTCCCGCAATGTCAAGCTTATACGAGGCGTCACGCTTGTACTTTTCGTCCAGCGTTATGGAGTCGCCGCTGTTGAGCCCGAATTTCACGCTCACGCCAGTCGATACCAGCGCCTTCCCTGCCGGAATCTCCGCGTCAACGAACTTACTGCCGTCAACCACACCGTAGACCGTAATGCTGTCCGTGAGGTACCCCGGCTTTGTATAGTCGTAGGAAGCCATCGCGAATTTCTCCGCGCCCGGGTCCGTGACCTCGGCGGCTTCATCGCAGTCGTAGACAATGTACTGATACTCGCTTATCATGTCCCGCGTCACGATATCCTGGTACTCGCCCAGCATTCGCGGCATGAGGTCGCCGAATGCTATCAGCACCGAGCCGAACAGTATTCCGATTATCATAACGATATATCCCGGGAGGTTCGTGAAGAATATCCGCAGGCTGAATCTTGTCCTGAACGGTATCTTGGTATTCAGGCGCATCGCCTTCTTGCTGCGGTTCTTGCGGAGGTCGTGCCGCAGAAACTTCAGCGGGCTGAGCTTCAGTCTGGAGGTCAGCACCAGGAAGTTTATGATCAGCATCATCACTATCGGAATTACCGTCGACAGAATGAACGCGGAAGCGTCCCAGACGGTGACGTAATCAGTGAGCGAGTAGCTGCTGCGGTACAGATTTACGCAGAACTCCTTCATGACCGTGTAGCCCAGCGCGTTCCCGACAACCGCCGCGAACAGCGTGACAACCAGAGGAAGCACCATGTAGTGGCGGATAAGCTCCCCCTTGGTGTAGCCGGAAGCGCGCAGCGTTCCGATAACTCCCGCCTCGGCGGTAATGGTGTTCGAGATGGTGACTGCAAATATGAACGCGATGAGCGCTATCATCATGTAGCACATTACCATCGTGCCCGCTTCGTCGCCGCCGATATCCTCTATCGAGAAGGTTATCGCCTGATTCAGGTAGCGCGGGATATAGTTATCCACGGAAATGATGCCAGTCTTGTCGATCTCGTTTTCGAATTCCTCGTCGGCGGGCATTTCGAAATCCCTGCCGTTAAGCTCAGCGTCGGCGGCGTCCTCTACTATGCCGAAAAGGAAATCGTCAAGCTGCACGGACAGTTCCTCGCGGCGGGGCTTCTCGACAGTATCAAGGTATGCGTCCCTGAATTCCTCCTCGGTGGGGCCGGAGTACTCGCCGCCGCGTATCGCCGCGTCAACGGAGCGCTCTATTATGCTGAACGTGAAATCGTCCACATCAATAGAAAGCTCTGATCTTTCCGGCTTTTTCACCTGATCGAGATAGTGGTCTATCAGCTCCTGCTGGGACGGAGCTTCCGCCTCGCCGCCGGTGAGCATAGCGTTCACCGTACTCTCGATGAGCGAGAACGTGTAGTCGTCCACGTCGATTGAAAGGTCGCTTCTTGACGGCTTCGCGCCGGTGGTCATCATTATCTGCGCGTACTCCGCTGCGCCTGCCTGCACCTTCTCCGACACTTCGGTCAGCTTGGCTTCGATAGACTTCTGATACAGCTCGGCGTATTCCCTGCCGCCCTTTCCGGCGTTGTCGGTTATCTCGGAAACCTTGTCCTCGAAACTGCGCTTGTATATCTCGCCGTACTCCTCCCCTGCCTTTTCCAGGCGGTCGGTCAGCTCGTCTACCTGTGCCTTTACTATCGCCTCGTCGTAGTCCGTCAGCTCGTCCTTCACCACGTCGAGGAACTTGTCGGAGCGCTCCGCCGCTTCTATGTCGTCGGCGGGAGCCTCGTTGTACAGCCACGCGTAGTTGTACTCCATATTGCGGCTCCCGAGCGCGTCAAAGCCGCTCTTTGTCATGACCGCTACCGAGAAATTCACGGAATCGAACATGGAATCGGTGTTGCGCTCAAACAGCGTGCTGTAGTCCGGGAGCGCCACGAAACCGGTTATCAGCAGTTCCCTGCCCTTCAGCGTGATGGAGTTGCCTACGCTGATGTCGTTGTTTTTCGCGAACACGCGGTCTATCGCGATCTCCCCGTCGTTTGCGGGAAGCTCCCCGCTGAGAAGGCAGGGTGTATTGATCTCGTCCTCCTGGCTGTAGACCCTGACCACCTGACCGTCCGGGGTCTCCTCGTCGAAGTAGAAGTTGTCGTAGAGCTTCATCGCGCCCTTCTCCTCGAAAACGGAGCGCATCTCGTCCGGAAGCGGCTTGTCAAACGTAAGGTGGCCGTCCTCAAGTACGTACTTATCGAAGCTCTCATAGTACGCATGCTTCAGGCTCTCGTTGGATACCCTCATGCCCGAGCATATCGAGATAAGAAGCACCATCAGTATGAATATAGCCGCGTATTTTGCCCAGTCCTTTGCAAGCTCCCGCGGAAGCCGTCTGTTAAGCGGATTTCTCATCGTCAGCCTCCATTACCAGTCAAGCTCGTCGGCGGTGAGCTTGCGGTCGTTTTCGATGACCCTGCGTATCATTCCGTCGCGCAGCTTCACTACCTTGTCAGCCATGTCCTTTATCGCTTCGTTGTGAGTGACCATGATTATCGTGGTGCTGTACTTCTGGTTCACCGTCTCGATGAGCTTCAGTATCTCCTTCGAGGTGTTGTAGTCCAGCGCGCCGGTAGGCTCGTCGCACAGCAGTATATCCGGGTTCTTCACGATGGCTCTGCCGATGGAGCACCTCTGCTGCTGACCTCCCGAAAGCTGGGACGGCAGCTTGTGGCGGTGCTCGTACAGCCCCAGGGTTTTCAGTATGTCGTCCACGTCAAGCGGGTGGTCGCTGAGGTACGCGCCGGTTTCAACGTTCTCCTTTATGTTGAGATTCGGGATAAGGTTGTACATCTGGAATATGTAGCCCAGGTGCCTGCGGCGGTAGTCGGTCAGCGCCTTTTCCTTCATGTTCTCGATCTTTTCGCCGTTTATCGAGATGTAGCCGCTGTCCGCGTCGTCTATCCCTCCGATGATGTTCAGCAGCGTTGATTTGCCGCTTCCCGACGGTCCCAGAAGCACGCAGAACTCGCCCTTCTCCACACCGAAGCTTATTCCCTTCAGCACCTCGACCCTGCTTTCGCCCGCGCCGTAGCTCTTCTTTATATCGCTGATATCAATAAACATGACCACAGCTCCTTTCATAATTACCATCATTTGAACAAATGTTCATGTGTTCATTATAGCATCAATTTTACAAAAGTCAATATGAAAACTGAAAAAATACGCGTTAATAGACGCGTTTTGTAGAACTGAACAAAGGGTTAGACAAAACTAACCGAAAAATATGTTGATTATAACAACGGGAAAGCACGTAAGCCCGGAGCCATGCGTCACCGGGCTTTCAGTCATATTATCTTTTCTCGAGCACGATTATCTTGTTGGAGATATTGCGAACCAGCGGTATCTTCCCCAGCGCCTTATAAGCCGGAATGAACTCCGCCATTCCCTCGGTCAGGCTGTGGTCTCCCACGAGGGTGAAATCCGGAACCAGCTCCGCCAGAGCCGCGCCGTTCTTAACGCCCCAGGTGAATTTCGCCTTGCTCCCCTCGATGGATTTCTCCCTGAATCGCTTTGCTACCGCGGGGTTCATGACCTCCACCAGCACCTGCGCTTTCCCGAACCGCGCTGAGATCACCGAGAATATCCGCTGCACGTCCGCTTCGGAAAGGTACATCGTCAGACCCTCGATTATCACCAGCGCCGGAACGCCGTTCTCCGCGACCTCGCCGCCCCAGTCGTCCATTGCGGACATGGCTATCTGGGTTATCTTCTCGGTGGGCGGGAGTATGCTCCTGCGAACCTCGATAGTCTCCGGTAGGTCGAGGTTGTACCAGTGGGAGTACCCCTTCATGCGGTAGCAGCGCGTGTCAAGTCCGCAGGCTATGTTCACAGCCACCGCCCCCGGGTGCAACCTCAGGAACTTCCCCGCAAGCCTGTCGAGCACTATGGTACGGGCGATAACGCCGTTGTGCATCGCGGAATCCTTGTCGGCAAGCGAGAAGTCGTAATCCAGGCTGTCGATTATCTCCACCGCCTTGCCGTCCTTGATCGCGCCCCTGGTCTTTGTCTCCTTCACCCGGGCGTATATCGTCTGGAGCATTGTTTCTGTTACGCCCGAAAGTCCCGGTTTTTTACTCATATTCTTCCTCCATTACTGGTATTTCCACTGCTCTGAACTGAGCTGCATATCCGCCATGTGCTTGTAAATCCCGCCTGCCTTTTTCAGCTCCGCCGGGGTACCCGTTTCGGCTACCCTGCCGTCCTTCAGCACGACTATCTTGTCCACGCCGTCCACCGTTCTCATGCGGTGCGCGATTATCAGCACCGTCTGCCGGTCTGCTCCTCGTGGGAGAGTACGAATTCGTCGGTGACTCCCTGCCCGGTCAGCGCGAACGCCACGATTATCCAGCGCCGCGAATATCGCGTTAGCCGCAGCAGTGAACGCCACCATCGGAGCCATCATGTTCTTCGTGTAGCCGAGCACCGCAAACGAGTTCCTTTTCTTTTGGTTCACAACAAGACCTCCTCTTATCCTTCTAAGTTAGATTAAGCTAACCTTGTGCTATTTAAAAAGCAGTACGGATACTGCTTTAAAATATGGACCGATACGCGCTCCGTCATTCCATGACGCGCTTCCAGCCTGCGAAGCTGTACTCGCGAATGCACTTCATGAAGCCCTGCGCCTCCTCGTATGGGATATCGTGGGAGACCACCTCGAACACGTACTGCCAGCCCGTCCGGCAGACAACGTGTATGAAGAAATTGCTTATTTTCTGCGGCTCCTTCGCGTATTTCCTGACGAAATCCCGGTAGAACTTCTCCTCGGTTTCGGCGAGCCGGTCGAAATAGTCCTCGTACTCCGTACCGGCGGAATTGCAGAATATCAGCCGGAACGCGTCCAGGTTGTCGTAGATGTATTTCAGCACCTGCTCGGTGCCGTCGCCCCCCATGTCGATGGCGGTATTTGCGCTCCCGCACACCGAGGCTTCGGATATGCTGCCGAGGTATATCTCCATGAGACCGTCCGCCGCAGGCTTCACCACCGCGCCGAACAGCCCGGATTTGTCCCCGAACCGCGTGTATATCGAGTTCGTGCTGACCCCGCTGTCCGCGGATATCCTGCGGAGATTCGCGTCGTGGAACCCGTATTTCAGGAATTCCTTCTTCGCGCTCTCAAGCAGCGCCTCGGTCACGCCCGCCGTTTCCTGTCTTATTATGTATCACCTCTTTTAAATAACATTGTTATTATAACATAGTTATTTTATTTTGTAAAGGGGATTCTATATTTTTCCGCTTCAAAACGGTTCTGAAATTACAGCTTTCCCCTGACCGCGCGGTTTTTCGGCTTTTTTCCCATTGACAGGGCACGCGTATTTTGTTATAATTAATGTGGTGGAGTATAGTCTGCCAGGCATAATTCACATAAGGGAACCTCTAAAAACCGGTTTGAAAAGGGAAAATGGGTAGAGTGCGCCGAATGCGATGAAAGCCGACGAAGTAAGGCTGTATGCCTTACGAGGAGGTTTGAAGAAGCAGTCGGTGTGCTATACACATTTTCACTCAAACAAGGTTTTTAGAGGTGACCACAATTGACATCACATTACAGAGAGGAGGGTCAAAAAAATGGCTGTTCCAACCAAAGAAGCAGGCAGAACCGAGCCACGGGACGGAGCCGCTCCGGAGCTTTCGTCGATACAGTTCTCAGCGCAGTTCACCGAAGAGATAACGGAATCGCAGGAACCTCAGCCGGATACTGCGGACATAACGGAAACGACAGGAATACCTGGCATACCTGACATGCCCGGCGCGCTCCCGGAGGACGACATTCTGAGCCAGGCGGAGCTTGCCCAGCAGGAGACCGCCCGCCGCGACCAGGAGATACTCGACGCGCTCGACAAGGTGCTCCAGCAGACCGGAGCGAGAAGCTCCGCACCGCGCAAAAAGCCGCAGAAGCTCCCGCAGAGGGCGCTTAAATTCACGATGGGCACCGTAAAAAGCGGAGCCGGACTTGTGAGCCTCGCGCTGACGCTCGTATTCCTCGGGATCGTGACGATGTGCGTTCTGCTCTCGGGAAGCCCGGATTTCCTGATTATCGCGAAGCTGGCTCCGATATCGGCGGTGTTCGTCGGCGCGGAACTTCTGCTGAGCTGGTTCGTTTCCGGCAGGCGGCTGAGGATTCACGTCCCCTGCGTCTGCATTACGGCTGCCGTGGCGGTCGCCGGGTGCATTCTTTCAGCGGCGCTCAACAGGGAGGGCGTCGAGATACGCGAGGAGCAGAGCGGAAGGGTCGTTGCCGCGCAGATCTATCAGCAGAGCTACAAGGAACTGTGCCGCACCGCGGATATCTCAACGCTCACGGTGAACGCAGACCTCGCTTCCGGCGCGGACAAGTCCTGGGATACGCTTTCAGAAGGGGATATCGTCGATATCGCCGTCGAGTTCAGCGGTACATATTCGAGCGCCCGGGAATTCGCTCAGGAATGCCGCACCGTTATCGCCGCATACAAATCTATGAGTATACCGGTGTCTCATTTCAGCTTCGTTTCAGACAGCAGAATGAAGAGCTTCCGTCTTGAAATAGACGGGCTGTTCCAGCAGGACAAGGACGTTGAAGAGCTTACAGAAATGGTAAATTATATCTCATATGAAGACTATGACTATATTGAGGACCTAGAAGATTTTACAGCAGAGACCACAGAAACACATGAATAAATTTATTATTGGAAAGGATAAAAATGCTTACCAAGGAACTTACAGAGGAGCTGGGAAGCTGCATTTTCAAGCAGTTCCCCGATGAAGGAGTTTACCGCATATCTAGAGTTGAAGAATGGCTTGCCACCAACGGCTACACGCTGGAAAAGCTGGGCGTCTCGGACTTCCACGAGCTTATAGAAGCCGCGCCCGAACTTTTCGGCACCCCGAGGTACAACGAGGATTCATACGTCATCGTGAGACGCTGGCACGGCTCCGGCGAGTCCGGACACCCCGCCGACAGCTTCTTCGGCAACAAGAACATCATACTTAACGACGACATCATTGAAATGTCGCAGCAGTCGCTCTACGCGCTGACAAAGGTGCTCGGCACCGGGCTGACCGTCCAGGAGATGAAGCAGGAGATATATGAGAGCTTCTCCCGCGCAAAGGACGAGGGAAAGCTAGATTTCATGTACGACCGGTATGTGTTCCCTATAGGCTACTGCACCGACGGCTACCTTGTGAACGGTATAATCACAAAGAACATCAGCCCACGCGGAAAGAGCCTCTACTTCTCATTTGAAAAGACCCAGATATACAGCAGCACCGTACAGGCACACCGCCGCCCCTCCGTCCAGCCCACGCCGGTCAGCGAGGAGGACAAGGAGGAAGTATACAAGCTGCTCACCGCAAACTTCCCGTACGATATCCCGCAGCATATGGCGGCTGTCAGCAAGCTGCTCTCGGATAACCACATCGACCGCAGCCGCTACGGCTTCTTTAAAATGAAGGATCTGCTTGCCCAGATGGACTACCTGGAGCTCAGCGACGTGGTACTCGGCGGAGTTCCGCAGGTGATGGTGACTATCAGGCGCTCCGACAAGTACCAGGCGGCTCCCGCAGGACCCAGGGTCTCCGCGTTCCGCACGGAGGCTCCGCGCATCGTCAACGCCGCGGACGTCGGCAAGACCGGCGAGGTGGAGATACCCGAGGGGAACCTCGAGGACTTCTGCAACCTGCCGTCCAAGCCGCTGATGATACTCGCGCAGTACCTTGAGCGCATAAACGTGTTCCGCGATATCTCGGAGCTTCGCGGAGATATCTCCGAGGACTTCCAGAAAGCCAAGGAGACCGGAAAGATACGCTTCTACGACGGCAAGATAATCTTCCCCTGCCGCTGGCAGCGCACCGACGGCAACTACGTTGAGCTTACCCTGAAGCCCTCCGCGTACGAGGGCAGGGCGTGGTTCCTGAGCTTCGTCGACACCATCAGCCGCGACTCCGTTCCGCGCACGGTGCAGCCCGGACGCCAGCTTGAGAACTTCGCGTACCTCGGCTCCTGGAACTCCTTCCTCTCGGAGCTTGCCGACAAGGCTGTCGCCGAAAACTGGGACTTCGAAGGCTCCGGCCGCAGCGACCACCATATACTTATACAGTATATCAAATACACCTTCTACCGCCTGACCCGGGAGAACAAGGTGTGCATTTCCGGCGACAAGAAATTCGCGTGCTTCAACACAGGACTTGTAGACAAGCACTACGACGACATCTACGCCTGCTTCGCACCCAACGAGCCGGGCTGCGAGACCGAGTGGAAATTCACCGGATTCTGCACCGCCGCCAACCGCACCCTGGGCAAGCAGATAGTCAACTATTTCAGCCCGCTTCCGCAGCCGGCGGTGTACTTCGAGCACGGCGAGCAGCTCTTCTTCGATCTTTCGAAGCAGCTCCTCCCGGACTTCGACCACATAATAATAGACAACATCAGCCGCCTGCCGCTGGAGTTCCTCGAGGAGCAGTTCACCGACTGCCCCGACGCGCGCGAAGCTGCCGCGAAGATACGCTCCGCCGACGGCTATGAAAAGCGCGGGCTTTACGCGCAGCTCCGTGAGATAGTGAGCGGCAACGACCGGCTGTTCATGCGTATCCAGAACCGCATACGCGACTCCATCGAGCTTGCCAAGAAGCGCGTCAGCCGCAACTATAAGACCGCGATACCGTCCTACTTCCCGAAGCGCAACACGATGTCGCTTATGCTCCCGCTGTGCCTGACGGATGAGGAGAAGCCCGACGTTGCGCTGGTCGTCGAGCAGACCCAGTCAGGAAACTACCAGGGTCAGACCATTCTGACACTCGACCAGGCATACATCGACGCGCGCCTGCTGTGCCGCCTGAACAGCGAGTGGCTCACCACCAACATCAGCGCGGACGAAGCGGACGAGGCCGAGGACTCAGCAGAGTGAACGGAGGCACGGCATGGTTGATTTTCATAAGCTCCGCGAACTGGGCTTCGACTCTGAAACCGCAAAGGAGCGCTTCCTCGGCAGCGAGGAATTCTACTTTTCCTGCATGAAAATTTATATCCGCGCGAACGACATCGCAAAGCTCACGGAACTATGCCGCGCCTGCGACTGGGAAAATGCGCTGGAGTGCGTCCACACGATGAAGGGCTCCACCGGGAACCTCGCGCTGTACGGTCTGTACTCCCACTACAGCGCCATGACCGACCTTTTCCGCTCGGGGGAGCCGCTGAAAGCGGCTTCCCTGCTCCCGGAGGCCCAGGAGATGGAAGAAATAATGCGCTCCGCCGCCGGATTTTACGGTGCTCCGGAGGACGTATAGGCATTGTGAACACAATTAGGTCACGAAAAATGCAGAAAATATATAAAAAAGGGCTTGCAAATTTTACAGAAATATAGTAAAATAAATCTGTAGGGTATTTTGTACTGAGAGTAATTCGGAATTCGGAATTAAGAATTCGGAATTTCGGTATCGCTTCGCGATGGATTTCAACAGCCCGGAGCTAAAGTCCGGACGCCAGAACGGAAAGCGGCTTAGAAAGTACTTTATACCAAGTATGTTCAATATTTCACTATGAAAGGAAATAATAACCATGAGCAAACTGAACAAGAAGAATGTAGAAGACCTGAATGTCAAGGGCAAGAAGGTGCTCGTCCGCGTTGACTTCAACGTACCGATGAAGGACGGCAAGATCACCAACGACAACCGTATCACCGCAGCTCTCCCGACCATCAACAAGCTGGTCGAGAACGGCGCAAAGGTTATCCTCTGCTCTCACCTCGGCAAGCCGAAGAACGGCCCGGAGGAGAAGTTCTCACTGAAGGCTGCCGCTGACAGACTGGCTGAGCTTGTAAATACAAAGGTAGTTTTCGCCAAGGACGACAAGGTAACAGGCGACATCGCAAAGAAGGCTGTTGCTGAGATGAAGGACGGCGAGATCGTAGTTCTTGAGAACACACGTTTCCGCGGCGCAGAAGAGACCAAGAACGGCGAGGAGTTCAGCAAGGAGCTGGCTGACCTGACCGACGGCATCTTCGTAATGGACGCATTCGGCTCCTCCCACAGAGCTCACGCTTCCACCGTTGGCGTTACCAAGTTCATGAAGGAGACCGCTGTAGGCTACCTGATGAACAAGGAGATCGAGTTCCTCGGCAACGCCGTTGAGAACCCCGTTCGTCCCTTCGTTGCTATCCTCGGCGGCGCTAAGGTAGCCGATAAGCTGAACGTTATCTCCAACCTGCTTGAGAAGTGCGACACTCTCATCATCGGCGGCGGCATGGCTTACACCTTCCTGAAGGCTAAGGGCTATGAGGTTGGTACTTCCCTCGTTGACGACGAGAAGATCGACTACTGCAAGCAGATGATCGAGAAGGCTGAGAAGCTCGGCAAGAAGCTCCTCCTGCCCGTTGATACAACTATCGCTAAGGCGTTCCCTGATCCTATCGACGCTCCGATCGAGGTTTCCGTTGTTGATTCCGACAAGATCCCGGCTGACATGATGGGCCTGGATATCGGCCCCAAGACCATGGAGCTGTTCGCTGAGGCTGCAAAGACCGCTAAGACCGTTGTTTGGAACGGTCCGATGGGCGTATTTGAGAACCCTGTTCTCAAGAAGGGCACCGTTGCTGTGTGCGAGGCTCTCGCAGCTGCTGACGCTACCACGATCATCGGCGGCGGCGACTCCGCTACCGCGGCTATCAACCTGGGCTACGCCGACAAGATGAGCCACATCTCCACCGGCGGCGGCGCTTCCCTCGAGTACCTCGAAGGCAAGGGTCTGCCCGGCATCGACGCTATTCAGGATAAGTAATTTCTGATAAACGCGGCGGATATCTACGGGTATCCGCCTGTTGTCGTTTTAACTGAGGTGTTTTTATGGACGAGAAAGTAAGCATTGCGGAAAAGGACATCGGCGCTGGTGGGATATATCGGTGCAGGTTCCGCGGAACCGTGTCGGAATGCGACATACAGGGCTGCTCCGGCTCACTGGTGAACCTCGACGGCATGAGCCTGACGAGATCCACCGCCAGGGGCGCGGACATCACGATGGTGGATCTGTCCGGCGCGCAGCTTTCCGGGTGCGACCTTTCGGGCATGGACATCACGAACTGCAAGCTTGACGGAATGACGATAAACGGCATTCCAGTCGAGGCTCTGCTCAACAACTACAAGGAGAATATCAATATGAAGAAGAATGTAAGAAAGGCTATAATCGCCGGCAACTGGAAGATGAACAAGACCCGTCCCGAGGCTAAAGCACTGCTCGAGGAGCTCAAGCCGATGGTAGCTGACGTTAAGGACGTTGAGATCGTAGCTTGCGTACCCTTCACCAACCTGGAGACCGCGCTCGCTGCAACAGCAGGCACCAACATCAAGATCGGCGCTGAGAACTGCCACTTCGAGAAGAGCGGCGCGTTCACCGGCGAGATCTCCGCTGACATGCTGGCTGAGATGGGCGTTGAGTACGTAGTTCTGGGTCACTCCGAGCGCCGTCAGTACTTCGCTGAGACCGACGAGACCGTTAACAAGAGAACAAAGGCTGCCCTCGCTGCCGGCCTGAAGCCCATCGTTTGCGTAGGCGAGCTTCTCTGGGAGCGCGAGTGCAACATCACCGAGGAAGTTATCGCACGCCAGATCAAGCTTGATTTCTTCGGTATCTCCGCCGAGGATCTCAAGAAGTGCGTTATCGCTTACGAGCCTGTTTGGGCTATCGGCACCGGCAAGACCGCTACCGCTGACCAGGCTGAGGAAGTTTGCGCATTTATCCGCGCTACCCTCGCTAAGATCTACGGCGCTGACGTTGCTGAGACCATCACCGTTCAGTACGGCGGTTCCATGAACGCAAAGAACGCTGCTGAGCTGCTCTCCAAGACCAACGTTGACGGCGGTCTGATCGGCGGCGCTTCCCTGAAGGCTGCTGACTTCACAACCATCATCAACGCAGCAGTAAACGGCTAATAGGATAATTCGGAATTAGGAATTCGGAATTCGGAATGAATGTGTCCCGCTTCGCGGGACGGATTTCAAATTTGCTGCATTTGTGATACCGCAGGGACTGAGGTATTCATCAATTTGTGCCGATTTTTAGATATATCCGCGAAGCGGATACCGTAATTCCGAATTCCGAATTAAGAATTCCGAATTTTATTTGTGAGGAGTATTTCTATGAAGGCAAAGAAACCGATATTATTAGTAGTAATGGACGGCGTTGGCTTCTCCAAAACCCACCTCGGCGACGCAGTGGGCGAGGCTAACACCCCCACCCTCGACTGGATGCTGGCTAACTGCCCCAACACCCGCCTCAAGGCGCACGGTGACGCGGTAGGTCTGCCCTCCGACGACGACATGGGCAACTCCGAGGTAGGTCACAACGCGATCGGCTGCGGTCAGATCTACTCTCAGGGCGCAAAGCTCGTTAACGAGAGCATCGAGAGCGGCAAGATGTACGAATCCGACGCATGGAAGGAACTGACTGCTAACGTAAAGAGCAAGAACTCCACCATGCATTTCATCGGTCTGCTGTCCGACGGCAACGTACATTCCAACATCAAGCACCTGTTCAACATGATAAAAAAAGCTAAGTCCGAGGGTATCTCCAAGGTAAGAGTACACGCCCTGCTGGACGGCCGTGACGTTCCCCCGCAGACTGCGCAGATCTACATCGAGCAGCTCGAGGATCTGTTCAAGGAGCTGAACGACAGCACATTCGAGGGCAGGATAGCAAGCGGCGGCGGACGTATGAAGATCACAATGGACCGCTACCAGGCTGACTGGCCGATGGTAGAGCGCGGCTGGAACGCGCACGTACGCGGCGAGGGCAGACAGTTCGCGACCGCGATGGACGCGCTGAACACTCTGCGCGCTGAGACCGGCGTAGCAAGCGATCAGGATCTCCCGGCTTTCGTAATTGCCGAGAACGGTGAGCCTGTAGGCAAGATCGTTGACGGCGACAGCGTTATCCTGTTCAACTTCCGCGGCGACCGCGCTATTGAGCTTTCCATGGCGTTCGACATGGTAGAGTTCGACCACTTCAACAGAGGTCCCAAGCCCGACGTATGCTACGCAGGCATGCTGCAGTACGACGGCGACCTGAAGCTTCCGGCACGCTTCCTGGTTAATCCGCCCGAGATCACCAACACCATGACCGAGGTGCTGGTAGCGGCTGGCTACAACGAGTACGCTATCTCCGAGACCCAGAAGTACGGCCACGTAACATACTTCTGGAACGGCAACCGCAGCGGCAAGGTAAGCGAGGAGCTCGAGACCTACTGCGAGATCCCGTCCGACAACGTAAGCTTCGACCAGAGACCCTGGATGAAATCCGCTGAGATCACCGACAAGCTCATCGAGGCTATCAGGTCCGGCAAGTACGACTTCATTCGCTGCAACTACCCGAACGGCGACATGGTAGGTCACACCGGCAGCATGGACGCTACTATCATCGGCGTTGAATCCGTTGACCTGGGTCTTGCAAGACTGAAGGCAGTTTGCGACGAGTGCGGAGTTACAATGCTCATCACCGCAGACCACGGCAACGCAGACGAGATGCTTGAGAAGAACAAGAAGGGCGAGATCCAGGTAAGAACTGCTCACTCCCTGAACCCTGTTCCGTTCATCATCTATGACAAGGATCAGAAGTTCGAGATCAAGCCGTCTGACAAGTACGGTCTTGCAAACATCGCTCCGACAGTAATCAAGATGTTCGGCCTTGAGGCTCCGGAGTGCTGGGAAGACAGCATGATCTGATTTTCCGCTGACTACGGATATTAAGTTAATAATCGAGGGGGAGAAACTTTGGGGTTTCTCCCCCTCAGGCTATAGATAAAGTTCATAATTTCCGCGCAGCGTACTGGTTTTCGCTTCCTTTTGCTTACAAAAGGAAGTGGGAGCGTGAGGTGTCTCCCCCTGTGGGGGAGGTGGCGCGAAGCGCCAGAGGGGTTGACCGACAGAACAAAGCCCTCACACTCTGCGCGTTGGCGCGCAGTATAACGATTAAAAAGCGCTAAAGGGGTGTGGGTCGGGGAGACAAACGAAGTTTGTCTGAGAAACGTAAGAGTTTTCCCCCACAGTTTTATACCATTATGAATTTTCTTGCCGCGCTCCCGCGCGGCGTGTGGGATTCCACCACACGCCCGCTTCCTTTTGTACCAAAAGTAAGCGAAAATCAATTGCTTACGCGGTGTTTTATCTGTTGACGAAATGACGTGAATGTGCTATAATTTCACTATACTGATTTTACAAAAAACGGAATGGAGCAACAATGTACCGAATTTACATAGCAGAGGACGACGAAAGCATCGCCGCCGCCATCGCCCGGGGGCTGTCCGCGTGGGACTTTGAGGTGCGCACTGCGTCGGATTTCAAGCGGATAGCCGACGAAATCGCGGAATACGAACCGCATCTTGTTCTGCTCGACATCACACTTCCCTTCTACAACGGATTCTACTGGTGCAGCGAACTTCGCCGTAACAGCAGGGTCCCGGTGGTGTTCATATCCTCGGCGGCGGACAACATGAACATCGTAATGGCGATGAACATGGGCGGCGACGATTTCATCGCGAAGCCCTTCGACATGTCGGTGCTGACCGCGAAGATACAGGCGCTGCTACGGCGGACCTACGATTTCGCGGAGCAGGTCGGAGTAATCGAGCACAACGGCGCAAAGCTCAATACCTCCGAAGCGGCGCTGTACGTCGGTCAGAACCGCGTTGAGCTGACCCGCAACGAGTACCGCATACTCCAGACGCTGATGGAGAACAAGGGAAAGGTCGTCAGCCGCGAAAAGCTGATGGACAAGCTCTGGGAGACCGACTGCTTCATCGACGAGAACACGCTGACCGTCAACGTCGCAAGGCTGCGCAGAAAGCTGGAATCCGCCGGGCTTCCGGGATTCATCACGACCAAGGTCGGCATGGGGTACATCGTCGCATGAGGGCGTATCTCTACGCGCGGCGGAGGGTCATTGCGGCCTTCCTGCTGTTCGCGGCGGTGTTCGGCGTGGTGTTCTGGCTCGGGGGAGTCCCGATGGGCGCGGTCGGGTACGCCTCGGCTATATGCGGAGTTCTGGCGCTTGCTTTCGGCTGCGCCGATTTTCTGAGTTTCCGGCAGAGGTGCGCCGTGCTGAAAAAGCTCCAGGACGAAATAACCGTATCCGTCGATAACCTCCCGGAGCCGCAGAACGCCGCCGAGGAGGGCTGCGCGGAGCTTCTCAGGGCGCTGTTCCGCAGCCGCGCGGAGCTTCAGGAGCACTACGAGCAGAGCATTTCCGACATGACGGACTACTACACGATGTGGGCGCACCAGATAAAAACTCCCATTGCGGCAATGAGGCTTTCGCTGGCGGAGCAGGACTCCCCGGAGAGCCGCTCCCTCGCCGAGGAGCTGACGCGGATAGAGCAGTACGTTGAGATGGTGCTGTGCTACATCAGGCTCGAGAGCAGCGACACCGACTACGTTATAAAGGAATGCCGCCTGGAGGACATCGTAAAATCCGCGGTGCGGAGGTTTTCCGGGCAGTTCATTCGCAAGAAGCTGACTCTCCAGATGAGCGGGCTCGACCGCATGGTGCTGACCGACGAAAAGTGGCTGCTGTTCGTGATAGGGCAGGTGCTGTCCAACGCGGTGAAGTACACCCGCGCCGGCGGAATAACGATAACCTGCGAAAACGACGTTCTGAAAATACAGGACACCGGTATCGGCATAGCCCCGGAGGATCTCCCGAGGATATTCGAGAAGGGCTACACCGGGTGCAACGGCAGGTCGGACATGAAGGCGAGCGGGCTGGGGCTGTACCTTTGCAGGCAGATATGCGGCAGGCTGGGTCACAGGATATCGGTGGAAAGCAGCGGTGGCACGTCGGTTTTCATCGACCTGCGGCGCAGCGGGGTCGACCTGCGGGAATGAGCCCTGCGGCATTACAAAAGTGTAAGACAGATGTAAGCCGTTTCGATTGCGGTCCTTCCGGGAAAATGCTAGAATAAATACAGACGGAAACGGCGCGCACTCCAGAACATGACATTCCCCTGAAAACCACCGCGCGCCGGGTCTGTCGGAAAGGAAGGACGAAATGCCGATATTAGAGATAACAGGTCTCAGAAAGACCTACACCACACGCCTCGGCGGAAACCGCGTGGAAGCGCTGAAGAACGTCAGCTTCACTGCGGAGCCGGGGGAATACATCGCCATAATGGGCGAGAGCGGCTCCGGAAAGACCACGCTGCTGAATATCCTCGCGGCGCTCGACAAGCCGACCGGGGGCAGCGTTATCCTCGACGGAATGGACCTCGCGAAGATAAAGGAATCGAAGCTCGCGGATTTCCGCCGGGACAATCTTGGATTCGTGTTCCAGGAGTTCAACCTGCTGGATACGTTCACGGTGCGGGACAACATACTGCTCCCGCTGGTGCTGAGGGGCGAAAAGTACCCCGCCATGCAGCCGAAGCTGAACTCCACTGCGGAGCTGCTCGGGATATCCGCGCTGCTCGACAAGTACCCCTACGAGATATCCGGCGGTCAGAAGCAGCGCACCGCCGCAGCCCGGGCGATGATAACCGAGCCGAAACTGCTCCTCGCGGACGAGCCGACCGGCGCTCTCGACAGCAGAAGCTCCGACGAGCTGCTCGCGCTTTTCGCGGAGATAAACCGCCGCGGTCAGACGATACTGATGGTGACTCACTCGGCGAAGGCGGCGAGCCGCGCGAAGCGGGTGCTGTTCATAAAGGACGGCGCGGTGTTCCACCAGCTCTACCGCGGGAACTGCTCCGCCGACGAATTCTACCGCCGCATAACCGACGCGCTCACGCTGCTGTCCTCCTCCGGAGAGCCGCAGAGCCTCCGTATAAAGAGGGAGGGCGCGGAATGAAGCTCTATTTCAGACTTGCCGCCGGCGGTATCCGCAGGAACTCCAGACTGTACGTCCCATACATCATGACCTGCTCGCTGATGGTGATGATGTACTACATCACAGACGCGCTCTCCGGCGACGAAATGCTCAGCGCGATGGCCGGCGGCTACATCATGCATGAGCTGATAGTCATAGGCAAGGTGGTCATGGCTCTGTTCGCGGCGATCTTCCTGTTTTACACCAACTCGTTCCTGATAAAGAGCCGCATGCGCGAATTCGGGCTATACAACATTCTCGGCATGGGAAAGAACGGCATAGCCCGGGTCATGACCTGGGAAACGCTGATGGTCTACGTTATCTCCATGGTGTTCGGGCTTGGCGCCGGTATCCTCTTTTCAAAGCTCGCGGAGCTGCTCGCGGTCAAGATCGTGCAGGGCGACGCGGCTTATCAGTTCTCCGTCAGCGGGCCGGCTGCCGCCGCTTCGCTTATAGTGTTCGCCGTTATCTTCCTGCTGATCTTCCTCAACGTTCTGCGGCAGGTGTTCTTCTCAAAGCCCGTAGAGCTTCTCCGCTCGGAGAACTCCGGCGAAAAGCCCCCGAAGGCTAACTGGTTCGCAGCCGTCCTCGGAGCGCTCATGCTCGGGCTGGCGTACTTCATGGCGGTCACGATAGAGGAGCCGCTCAGCGCCATCCTCGCATTCATGGCGGCTGTTCTCCTCGTTATCGCCGCGACCTACCTGCTGTTCGTCGCTGGTTCGGTGGTGCTGTGCAGGGTGCTCCAGAAGAATAAGGGGTACTACTACAAGACCAACCACTTCATCTCCGTGTCGCAGATGTCCTACCGCATGCGGAAGAACGGCGCCGGGCTTGCTTCGATATGCATCCTCAGCACGATGGTGCTGGTGACGCTCTCCACCACTATCTGTCTTTACACGGGCGAGGAGCAGATACTCCGCCAGCGCTATCCCCGGGATATGATCACGATGACGTACGGTCTTCCGGAAGAGGACATTCCGGCGTTCCGCGAAAGCGTCGGCGCGCTTGCTGAAAAGCACGGAGCCTCCCCGGAGAACGTGCTTGCCTACTCCTACGCCGAACTTTCCGGCGCTGTGATAGGAAACCGCCTGGATATGGCGCGGGGGAATTCCGACGACGTTTCCCTCGACCTGCGCTCGGTGTACGTCGTGCCGATATCCGACTACAACGCGCTCTACGGCACTGATATACAGCTCGCGGACGGCGAGGCGGCGGCGTACTTCAAGGGCAAGGGCTTCGGCTGCGACGAGATCCAGCTCGACGACTGGGGAAGCTACCGCATAACGCAGCGGCTCGGCGAATTCACGATAACCGGCACGGACTCCGCGACAATCTATGACACGATATACCTTTTCGTGAAGGACTGGTCAGACCTCGAGAGCCTGAACGATTATCAGAACCGCCTCACCGACGAATACGGCGGAATGCGCTCGAACATTGTGTACTACTACTGCTTCGACCTTGACTGCGGCGAGGATTCCCAGCTCGACCTCTACTATGAAATGGAATACGGAGACGTGGAGTTCCCGTTCCACTTCGAGAGGCTCAAAACCGAATGCCGCGCCCGCGATCACGAGGAGTTCCTCGGGCTTTACGGCGGACTGTTTTTCCTTGGAATACTGTTCGGCGGGGTATTTATCCTGGCGGCGGTGCTTATAATGTACTACAAGCAGATAAGCGAGGGCTTCAACGACCGCGCGCGGTTCGACATTCTCCGCAAGGTCGGCATGAACGACCGCGAGATACGCCGCGCGGTGAACTCCCAGGTGCTGACGGTGTTCTTTGCGCCGCTTATCGCCGCGGGGATACACATGGCGTTCGCTTTCCCGCTGCTGACCAAGATACTCGGTCTGTTCAGCATGAGGGACGCCGGATTCCTCGCGATAGTTACGCTGATATGCTTCGCGGTGTTCGCCGCGCTGTATGTCGCGGTATACGCGCTGACCTCCCGCAGCTACTACAGGATAGTCAGCGGAAACAACAGATGAGGTGCGCTGTACGGGGACTGTGCTTCGCACTGCTGGCGGTGGCGGCAGTCCCAGCGGGAGCGTGCTTCGGAGTGCTGTGGGCGGTGTTCCGGCTCACGGACGCGATACTCAGAAAAACGGAAAGGAGCAACGATGAAGGCTAAACACATAGTTATCCGGGTGATCCTGCTCGTACTTATATCGCTGCTGTCGCTGGCGCTGACGGCGGTAGGAGTGTTCGCAGTGCTCGGGTGGAACATGCACTCGGAAGCGATCGAGGCAAGGCCTGTGCGGCAGGTCTACGCGGACGCTTCCGCCGACGAGCATTTCGTGAGCTGCGACGAACTCCCGGAATTCTATGTGAATGCAGTCACCGCCACCGAGGACCGCGATTTCTGGGGTCACAGCGGCATCGACCCTTCCGCGATAGTCCGGGCGCTGCTCCACGACATCGCCGCGATGGATTTCGCGGAGGGCGGGAGCACCATCACCATGCAGACCGCAAAGAACATCTACTACACGCAGGATAAGCGCTTCGAGCGCAAAGCGGCGGAGGTGTTCACGGCGTTCGAGCTGGAGGATAAGCTCAGCAAGGAGCAGATATTCGAGCTGTACGTCAACACGATCTACTTCGGAAGCAATTATTACGGGATCTACGCGGCTTCCATGGGGTATTACGGAGTCCCGCCGCAGGAGCTAACAGACCAGCAGTGCGCGACCCTTGCGGGTATCCCGCAGGCTCCGAGCGTGTACTCCCCGGATAATTCCCAGGAGCTTGCCGACCAGCGCGCGGAACAGGTGCTGAACTCCATGCGGGAATGCGGATACTTGAGTTAATTCGGAATTCGGAATTAGGAATTATGGTGCGCGCTTCGCGCGGATTTTAAATTGTTGGAAGTTGAAATGTTGACAGGCTGTTGATTTTGCGGCTGGTCGCTGAGGATTGAATTAATGTTTAATCTCAACAAAAACGGGCAGACCACTCAGTCTGCCCGTCATTTGAAATAACCCGCCGAAGGCGGCACCGAAATTCCGAATTCCGAATTCCTAATTCCGAATTTAACAAGCCCCCCTCTCCCCTTTCAGCAGATGAAATACAAAAACAGGGCCGCATTTCTGCGACCCTGTAATTTTATATCCGAATATTACTTATTACTTAACGAAGGGATTCTCGGACGGATACAGCATGCCCTTGGGCTGGTTGAATCCGATGTCCTTGATACCGAGGTAACGGAACAGGTCGAACAGGAGCTTTCCGTAGTGGCCGAACGCTACCGCGCCGTGGTGCGGATAACGCTTCTCAACTAAAACGTGACGGTAGAAGCGTCCCATCTCAGGAATAGCGAAGATGCCGATGCCGCCAAAGGAACGAGTAGGCACATCGAGGATCTCGCCCTCTGCGATGTATGCACGAAGCTCTCCCTCGCTGTCGCACTGTAAGCGGTAGAATGTGATATCGCTTGCTGCGATGTCGCCCTCGAGGGTGCCTCTTGTGAAGTCAGGATCGCTGCCAGCGGGTTCAAGCAGGCGGTGCTGAATGAGCTGGTACTTGACCGCACGGGTGGAACACATCTTGCACTCGGGTGTGTTTCCGCAGTGGAAGCCCATGAACGTATCGGTGAGGGCGTAGTCGTACTTGCCCTTGATGTCCTCGTCGTATATGTACTGAGGAACGGAGTTGTTGATATCGAGCAGCGTAACTGCGTCAGCGGAAATGCACAGACCGATGTATTCGCTCAGCGCGCCGTAGATATCTACCTCGCAGGATACCGGGATACCGCGGCTTACAAGGCGGCTGTTTACATAGCATGGCTCAAAGCCGAACTGGGACGGGAACGCAGGCCAGCACTTGTCTGCAAATGCAACGTACTTCTTGGAGCCCTTGTGCTTCTCTGCCCAGTCTAAAAGGGTCAGCTCGAACTGAGCCATGCGTCTGTTGAGGTCGGAGTAATAGTTGCCCTCGCCCATTTCCTTTGCCATATCAGCGCATACGCCGTCGATCCTGGGATCGTTCTCGTGCTCCTTGAAGGAAACCAGCAGATCCAGCTCGGAGTTCTCCTCGATCTCAACGCCTAACTCGTATAAGCCCTTGATAGGAGCGTTGCATGCGAAGAAGTCCTGCGGACGCGGACCGAAGGTGATGATCTTTAAGTTCTTTACGCCTACGATGGCTCTCGCTACGGGTACGAAGTCCCTGATCATCTTTACGATGTCGCCGCTGGTGCCAACGGGGTACTCAGGGATAAAGCCCTTGAGGTGGCGCATGCCCAGGTTGTAGGAGCAGTTCAGCATGCCGCAGTAAGCGTCGCCTCTGCCGTTGATCATGTCGCCGTCGCCCTCTGCCGCTGCAACGAACATGCAGGGACCGTCAAAGTTCTTTGCGATAAGGGTCTCGGGGGTCTCAGGGCCGAAGTTTCCGAGGAACACTACTAAAGCGTTGCACTCCGCCTTCTTTACGTCCTCGACAGCCTTCAGCATGTCAAGCTCGTTCTCAACGGTAACGGGACATTCGTAGATACCATCGCCGTAAGCGTTTACGATGGCCTTGCGGCGGCTTTCTGATAAAGCGATGGGGAAGCAGTCGCGGGATACGGCAACTATGCCGAGCTTGATTTCAGGAATGTTGTTCATAGGTTTATCCTCTCATCATTTTATATTCCGGGGATACTACAGCGTCCCCTTATGTTTACGTTTATAGGATATCACAAAAAATTTTATTTGTCTAGTGTTTTTTTGTCGCAATCATGCAAAATCTGCCCAAAAAACGCTGAATGAGTTATAATAAAGTTTACTTTGTGGGTATTTTATGTTATAATCTCATCAGGCGGCGCTCAAAGACCGCTACAATACTACACAGAAGAAAGAAGCAATATCAATGAACAAGGATCTAACAGTAGGCAGCCCGGGAAAATCGCTGATAATGTTCACCATACCGCTGTTCATCAGCGTTATGTTCCAGCAGATGTACAACATCGCGGACAGCGTTATCGCGGGCAAGTTCGCCGGTGAGGACGCCCTCGCCGCCATCGGAGCCAGCTACCCCATAACCATGATCTTCATGGCGGTGGCGGTCGGCTGCCAGATAGGCTGCTCGGTAGTCATAAGCAAGCACTTCGGCGCGGGCAACATGCCGATGACCAAGACCTGCATTTCCACCGCGCTCATTTCAGGCACCGTGCTTTCCGCGGTGCTCACCGTTGTCGGCGTGCTTTTCAGCGGAGTTTTCATGCAGTGGGTGCAGACACCTGACAACATCTTCGACGATGGCTGCCTGTACCTCATGATATACACCGGCGGGTTCGTGTTCCTGTTTATCTACAACGTCGTCACGGGTATCTTCAACTCCCTCGGCGACAGCAAGACCCCGCTATACCTGCTCATAGGAAGCTCCATCGGCAACGTTATCCTCGACTGCATTTTCATCATTCCGCTCCAGATGGGAGTCGCAGGCGCCGCCTGGGCTACCTTCATCGCTCAGGGAGCCGCATGCCTGCTCGCGCTGTTCCTGCTGCTGCGCCGTGTGAAATCCATGAACATTTCCGGCGGCAGGCTGTTCAGCGGAGCCGCCCTCGCAGATATATGCAAGGTCGCAGTCCCCAGCGTGCTTCAGCAGAGCTTCATCTCCGTCGGCAACCTGTTCATTCAGTATATGGTCAACGGCTTCGGCTCCTCCGCCATCGTCGCCGGTTACTCCGCGGCAATTAAGCTCAACACCTTCGCCATCACCTGCTTCACCACCATCGGAAACGGCATGTCCAGCTTCACCGCGCAGAACATCGGCGCAAACAAGCCGGAGCGTATCAAGCAGGGATTCCGCTCGGTGCTTATCTTCTCCCTCGCTACCGCGCTGGTTTTCTTCCTGCTGTTCTTCCTGCTCAATCAGCCGCTGCTGTCGCTGTTCATGAACGAAGACGGCTCGCAGCTCGCCATGGATACCGGCGTCGACTTCCTGCGGATAGTCGCTCCGTTCTACTTCATCGTTTGCCTGAAACTCCTCTGCGACGGAGTCCTCCGCGGCAGCGAGAGCATGGGCTGCTTCATGGCGGCGACCTTCACCGACCTGATACTCCGCGTTGTCCTCGCCGCGATACTCTCCAATGCAATGAACGACGTTACCGGCATCTGGTACTCCTGGCCGGGAGCCTGGGCTGTCGCTACGGTGATGTCCGTTATATTCTACAAATCCGGGATATGGGCTAAGAAGCTCATATCCCTCACCCCCGAGGCTGAAAAGGAAGAGATCGCCGAGGAGGAACTCGTGGACGAAATACTTGAAGAACATGTCGATATGACCCCTGACAAATAAAAGGAGGCTATATGAGAAACTGCGGAATACTAATGCACATTTCCAGCCTGCCGTCCCCGTATGGCATAGGAACATTCGGGGCGGAAGCTGAAAAATTCGCCGACTGGCTCAAGGAAGCCGGTCAGAAGTACTGGCAGGTGCTGCCGATAGGCCCCACCGGATACGGCGATTCCCCATACCAGCCGTTTTCCTCCTTCGCGGGTAATCCACTGCTCATCGACCTTGACGAGCTTGTGGAGCACGGCTACCTCGCGAAGAAGTCCCTAGACAACTCCGACTACGGCGCCGACCCGTCCTACGTTGACTTCGACATCGTGAACCGCAACAAGACCGCCCTCCTGCGGGAGGCTTTCGCGGGGTTCACCGACGACGTGGGCTACACCTCGTTCGTCATCGAGGAGCAGGACTGGCTCGACGACTACGCGCTGTTCATGGCGCTGAAGGACAAATTCGGCGGCAGACCCTGGTCCGACTGGGACGACGACATCAAGCTCCGCGAGCCGGAGGCAGTCAAGCGCTGGACCGAGGAGCTCAAGGACGACATCAAGTTCTACAAGTTCGTGCAGTATATCTTCTACCGCCAGTGGGACAGATTCCACCGCTACTGCAACAAGAACGGCATACAGCTCATCGGCGATATCCCGATATACGTCTCCCCGGACTGCGCGGACGTCTGGGCGCAGCCCGGGCTGTTCGAGCTTGATGAAAAGCGCGTTCCCAAGCGCGTTGCGGGAGTTCCGCCGGATTACTTCTCCGCCACCGGTCAGCTATGGGGGAACCCCCTCTACAACTGGGAGGAAATGCACAAGACCGGCTACAAGTGGTGGCTCAAGCGCATAGGCAAGTCAAAGGAGAACTTCGACATGCTGCGCATCGATCACTTCCGCGCCTTCGACACCTACTACGCTATCCCCTACGGTCACAAGACCGCCGAGAACGGCACCTGGGAAAAGGGTCCCGGCATGGAGCTGTTCAACGCGATAAAGAACGACCTCGGCGACGTCAACATCATCGCGGAGGATCTCGGCGATATCTTCGACAGCGTGAAGGAGCTGCTGCGCGACACCGGATTCCCCGGAATGCGCGTGCTCCAGTTCGGGTTCAACCCGGATAACACCGATAACGACCACCTCCCGCACAACTACCCAAAAAACTGCTGCGCCTACACCGGCACCCACGACAACTCCACGATAATGCAGTGGTACCGCGAAGCCGATCCGAAGTCCCGGGCGATGGCGCGGAGGTACGTAAAGCCCCGGCTGTTCGAGCGGTTCAGCGCCGCCTGCGTGCGCGTCGTTTACGCCAGCCCGGCGAACCTCGCGATTATCCCCATGCAGGATATCCTCGGGCTTGGAGCCAACGCGCGCATGAACGTCCCCTCCACCGTCGGCGGGAACTGGAAATGGAGAATGCTCCCGGGCAGGCTCACCGCGTCCCGCGCAGAAAAGCTCCGCGGCCTTGCGGACACCTATTTCAGATAAACAGCTCCCCTCTGTGCAGAACAGAGGGCTGATTTGCGGAGGAAAAATGCAGATAAAAACCCAACGCCTGACCCTTGAACCTCTCGGAACGAAATTTCTGCTATCCACCCACGCCTACGCCTCCGACCCGGAGCTTACCAGGCTGATGGTGTTCCTGCCCACCGACGACCTAGCGGAAACGGAACGCTACCTCAAAAAGTGCGAAGCCGAAGCCGCAAAGGAACGTCCGCAGTTCTACGAGATGGCGGTGCTGCTGGACGGCAGGCACCTCGGCTCGGTCAGCGCATACCTTGAGGAAAACGGCACGGCATGGGAGCTGGGCTGGATAATCTCCCGGGAGGCACACGGCTGCGGCTATGCCGCTGAGGCGGCGCGCGCCCTGATGGAATACTGCCTTGAAAACACCGGTATACGCCGCTTCATCGCGCACTGCGACAGCGAGAATTCCGCTTCACAGCGCGTAATGCACAAGCTGGGTCTGCGCTTTGCCGAGGAGCACTCCGGCAGAAAAAACCGCGGCTCCGACGAGGTGCGCAGCGAAATGATGTTTGAACGCGTGTTCTAAATACGCTCGGATTCTCTGGCTTCCACGCCGTGAACGATTATGAACCGTTTCTGATTATCAGTGATTAGGCTTCTTGATTTTATATACAAATCCGCATGCACCTGACGTTTACATATATCAAATTGATATATAAGGCATTCAAAATTCAGATTATACTTTTTTTCCTCTACGTATTATAATATGCTAGGCGGCATTATGTGCCAGATCATGCACAAATAGTGTTACATATGTTGCGGAGGCGGTCAGTTATGAGCGGAAATGGATTCCATGGGCAGATGTCGGATAAATTCCGGTCGGCGGTGTTCATAATTCTTTCCGGAGGATTCCAGGACGCCTACACCTATTGCTGCCGCGGCGGAGTTTTCGCCAACGCCCAGACCGGCAACATCGTTCTTATGTCCGCGGCGCTGTTTCGCGGGGACTGGCAGTCCGTCGTGAAGTACCTTGTGCCGGTGCTGTCGTTCCTGCTGGGGATAGCGGTTGCCGAGCTGGTTCACGTACACTACCGCAGACAGGAGAAGATACACTGGCGGCAGATAGTCCTCATCGAGGAAATACTGCTGCTGTTCATAGTGGGATTCATTCCGGGGACGCTCGACCCGCTTGCCAACGCGCTCGTGTCGTTCGTGTGCGCGCTCCAGGTGCAGACCTTCCACAAGATACACGGTCAGCCATACGCCAGCACGATGTGCATAGGCAACATGCGCAGCGGCATGGAATCCCTGGTGGCGTACTTCCGAAGCCGCGACCATGAGACCCTCGTAAAGTCGCTGACCTACTTCGGGGTCATCGGTGTGTTCGCCGCAGGAGCCGGAATCGGCAGCGTGCTTTCGCAGACGATTGGCCACGGAATAATCTGGGTGTGCTGCGGTCTGCTCTCGGTAAGCTTCTTCCTGATGTTCATTCACGAAAAGCAGGAGCAGTGATCCGGTCTTTGCAGAAATTTTTTTCCATTTCATTCTTAACGCAACGATCACCGCAGAAATGCGGATAATATATAAAGACACATAAAGAAAGGAGAAACTTTATGAGCAAAAAGAAACGCGCAGTATTCATCGTCGTATGGGTCGCGCTGATGGTCATAGTGCTTGTTGCGGCGCTCCTCGTGGGCGGCAGCGGCGAGTCCGAGTCCATCAAGGTGGTCATGCGCGACGCGGTGCTGCACGGAACGAATAAGGTCAGCCTTTTCGGTATCAAGGACGTCAACCCGGCGTACATCTCATCGCTGATAGTGTGCGGAGCGCTCCTTGTTTTCGCGGCTGTTATCCGGATATTCGTGATACCTAAGTTTAAAATGGTTCCTGGGAAGTTCCAGATGCTGCTCGAACAGCTCGTCAGCTTCTTTGACAACCTCGCAAAGACCAGCAGCCCCCATAAGAACTCGTTCCTCGGGGCTTACGTGTTCGCAGCGGGCGTTTACATCTTCGTTGGGACCCTGTTCGAGCTGTTCGGCATTCAGGCGGCGACCACCGCAGGAGGTGCGATTTCCCTCCCGGCTCCGCTGTCTGACATCAACGCCGCTATCATGCTCGGCTGCCTGTCCTACCTCGTGATCCTCAGCGGAGGCATCGCGGGCGCGAAGATCAAGGGCGTCGGCAGGACCCTCAAGGAGTTCTCGCTGCCCATCTCAATGAGCTTCCGTCTTTTCGGCGCGCTGCTCAGCGGTCTGCTCGTCACCGAACTGGTTTACTACAACATCAGCCTGAGCTTCGTTCTCCCGGTATTCGTGGGAATCATGTTCACGCTGCTGCACGCGCTTATTCAGGCGTACGTCCTGACTATGCTCACGGCAATGTTCTACGGCGAGGTTTCCGAACCTCCCGTCAAGGCGGTAAAAAAGCGCCTTTCCAAATCAACTAACAAATAAATTTTACTGAACAATGGAGGATACGATCATGAAGAGATCTGTTAAGAAATTAGTAGTTTGCGGAATCATTGCGCTGATGGTATGCGCGCTTTGCAGCCTGGTGGCTTTCGCTGCCGCAGATAAGCCCGAGCCCGCTCCCCAGGACGGCACAAGCGTTTCCCAGGAAGCCGAGACGAACAGCGCCGCTGATTCCACCGGCAGCAAGGCTATCGCAGCAGGTATCTGCGTAGGTATCGCAGCATGCGGCGCCGGCATAGGCATGGGTCTTACCACTGCGAAGTCCTCTGAGGGTATCTCCCGCCAGCCCGAGGCTGCGGACAAGATCCGTACCAACATGATGCTTGGTCTGGTATTCATTGAGACCGCGATCATTTACGCCCTGGTAGTTGCAATCCTCATCATCTTCGTACTGTAAGGGGGTAATTTTATGGGAATCCCTCTGAATGTAGACTGGCAGCAGATCCTGCTGCATCTGTTCAACTTCATTATCCTCTTCGGCGGACTCTGGCTGCTGCTCTACAAGCCGGTGAAGAACTTCATGGCAAAGCGCGATGCTTACTACAAGGATATGGACAAGGCTGCCGCCGAGAAGCTCGCAGCCGCTGAAAACGAGCAGCAGAAGTACTCCGGACTTATCGGGAAGGCTCAGGACGAAGCCGCAGAGCTGAAGAAGAAGGCTATGGCGGACGCCGACGCCGCTGCGAAGGCTCACCTTGATGAAGCCGAGCAGGAGAAGCAGCGCATACTCGCCGACGCAAAGAGAGCCGCGCTCGCCGAGAAGAACAAGGTACTTCAGGAAGCAAACGCGCAGATCGAGGAAATGGTATCCGCTGCTGTCGACAAGCTGCTCGTACCTGCCGGAAGCGCATACGACAGCTTTGACAGCGCTGAGTCCGACGATTCCGGAAAGGAGTAATGACTGATGACAGAACACGAGATCAGAAAAGTCGAGGTCGAAGCGTTCGTATACAGCCGTGAAACTCCCACGGACGAACAGCTCAAGAAGGTTCAGGACTTCCTCGAGAAGAAGTACAACGCCGCAGTAGCAGTCATTCCGAAGCAGGACGACAGCGTGCGCGACGGCTTCCGCATCGAGATAGGCACCTCCACCTACAAGTGGAACCTCGACCGCATATTCGACTGGAGCGCCGAGGGACGCGCAAAGCAGCTCAAGCAGAGCATTTCCGAGGCTATCCGCGGCAAGCAGGACGTCCTGCCGATGATTCGCCAGGCGATAGAGGACTTCGAGCCTGTCCCGAAGGACGAGGAAGTCGGCACGGTGCTCACCGTCGGCGACGGAATCGCGACAATCAGCGGACTTGAGGACGCCGAGTACGGCGAGATACTGCTGTTCGAATGCGGTATCAAGGGCATGATTCTCGACCTCAAGGAGGACGAGATAGGCTGCGTAATCTTCGGCGACGAGAGCGAGATAACCGAGGGCAGCATGGTGCGCCGCACCAAGAAGGTCGCTGGCATACCTGTAGGCGAGGCGTTCATGGGACGCGTCATCAACGCATTGGGCGAACCGGTCGACGGCAAGGGTTCGATAACCCAGGAGGACTACTACCCGATAGAGAACCCCGCCCCCGGCATCATCGACCGCCAGCCGGTCAACCGACCGATGGAGACCGGTCTGCTGTCGATAGACTCCATGTTCCCGATAGGCAGAGGTCAGCGTGAGCTGATAATCGGCGACCGCCAGACCGGCAAGACCGCCATCGCACTGGACACTATCCTCAACCAGAAGGGCAAGGGAGTAGTCTGCATTTACGTTGCTATCGGTCAGAAGGCGTCCTCCGTGGCTCAGCTCGCCGAGAACCTCCGCAAGCACGGCGCGATGGATTACACGATAATCGTAAACGCTACCGCCAGCGACTCCGCAACGCTTCAGTACATCGCACCCTACTCTGGCTGCGCAATGGGCGAGTTCTTCATGAACCACGGCAAGGACGTCCTGATAGTTTACGACGACCTTTCCAAGCACGCGGTAGCCTACCGTACGCTGAGTCTCCTGCTGGAGCGCTCCCCTGGACGTGAGGCGTACCCCGGCGACGTATTCTACCTGCATTCACGTCTGCTGGAGCGTTCCGCGCACCTCTCCGACGCGCTCGGCGGCGGCAGCATGACCGCCCTCCCGATAGTCGAGACCCAGGCGGGCGACGTTTCCGCGTATATCCCTACAAATATAATCTCCATCACAGACGGTCAGATATTCCTTGAGAGCGACCTGTTCCACTCCGGTCAGCGCCCGGCTGTAAACGTCGGTCTGTCGGTATCCCGTGTGGGCGGCGCGGCTCAGACAAAGGCAATGAAGAAGGCGACCGGCGCTATCCGTCTCGACCTCGCACAGTACCGCGAGATGGAAGTTTTCATGCAGTTCTCCAGCGACCTGGACGAGGCTACCAAGAAGCAGCTCCGCTACGGTCAGGGTCTGATGAGACTGCTCCGCCAGAAGCAGTACAACCCATACAAGCAGCACGAGCAGGTAATCCTGCTGACCGCCGCTATGGGTCACATCTTCCAGGACGTCCCGGTGGACAAAATTCCGCAGTTCAGCCGCGGCCTGCTGGATTCCGCAGCTTCGGAGATCCCCGACCTCTGCGAGAAGATAGACCGCACCGGAGAGACCTCCGAGGAGGAGAGAGAGTCCCTGCTCGGCTTCGCAAAGCGCTTTCTGGAGCGTAACGGCGGTTAAGGCGGTGCGCTATGGCTAACACGAAAGAGATTAAGGACCGCATTAAAAGCGTCCGGGATACTCAGAAGATAACCAACGCGATGTACCTGATAGCCTCCACGAAAATGCGCAAGGCAAAGTCGGAGCTGGACCACACCCGCCCCTACTTCGAGGCGATAAAGGGCGAGATAAAGCGTATCTTCCGTACCTCTAAGAAGGACGCGGAGAGCCGCTGGTTCTATCCCGAGGACGACGGCCACGCGCTGACGGGTCCGTACGCCTGCCTGGTAGTTACCGCAGACAAGGGACTTGCCGGAATGTACAACCAGAACGTTATACGCGAGGCTGAGAAGCTGCTGAAGGAACACCCCGCCACGAAGCTTTTCGTAGTCGGCGAGTACGGACGGCAGTACTTCGCGCACCACGGCATACCGGTGGAGCGGAGCTTCCTCTACACGGCGCAGAATCCTACGATGCACCGCGCCCGTGAGATAACCGATATCCTGCTCGACATGTTCGAGCGCGACGAGGTATGCAAGATATTCGTGGTCTACACGGATATCCGCAACGGAATGTTCGAGGAGGCAAAGACCGAACGTCTGCTGCCGTTCCACAGAAAGGTATTCGCGGACAACACCACCGAGAAGGCGGTAGCAAGACCGTTCGAGTTCACTCCGTCGATAACCGCGGTGCTGGAAACGCTGGTTCCGAGCTACGTTTCGGGATACATCTACAGTGCGCTGGTCGACAGCTTCTGCGCCGAGCAGAACGCGCGAATGACCGCGATGAACTCCGCCAACCAGAACGCGGAGAAGCTGCTGGGCGAGCTGTCCGTGCAGTACAACCGCTCAAGACAGGCTGCGATAACGCAGGAGATAACCGAGATATCCTCCGGCGCAAAGGCGCAGAAGAGGAAGCTGGCAAAGAAGAAAAGTGAGGAGGCGTGCGGACATTGAACACAGGTAAGATAACACAGATATCCGGACCAGTTATAGACTGCAGGTTCGCTCCGGGCGAACTGCCTAAGATAAAAGAAGCGCTGACCGTCAACGTAAAGGGCGCACAGCGCGTTATGGAAGTCGCACAGCATACGGGAAAGGACAGAGTCCGCTGCATACTGCTGGGCGCAAGCGAGAACCTCGCAAGAGGCATGGAGGTCACAGCCACCGGAAGGGCGATAAGCGTGCCGGTCGGCGACCGTACTTTAGGGCGCATGTTCAACGTACTCGGCGAAACGATAGACGGCGAGGGCGACCTCTCCGACGGCGAGCGCTGGGAAATACACCGCAAGGCTCCGGGATTCGAGGAGCAGCAGCCGGTGGCTCAGGTGCTCGAGACCGGTATCAAGGTAATAGATCTGCTGGAGCCGTACCCCAAGGGCGGTAAGATAGGTCTGTTCGGCGGCGCGGGCGTCGGCAAGACGGTGCTTATTCAGGAGCTTATCCACAACGTTGCGATGGAGCACGGCGGTTACTCGGTATTCACCGGCGTCGGCGAGCGCAGCCGTGAGGGTAACGACCTCTGGAACGAAATGCGCGAGAGCGGAGTTTCCGACAAGACCGCGCTGGTATTCGGTCAGATGAACGAGTCCCCGGGCGTGCGTATGCGCGTGGCTCTGTCGGGGCTTACGATGGCGGAGTACTTCCGCGACGTGCAGCATAAGGACGTGCTGCTGTTCATCGACAACATTTTCCGTTTCGTACAGGCAGGCTCCGAGGTATCCACGCTGCTGGGCAGAATGCCTTCCGCGGTAGGCTATCAGCCGACCCTTTCCGAGGAAATGGGCGCTCTCCAGGAGCGTATCACCTCCACAAGGAGCGGTTCTGTTACCTCCGTACAGGCGGTATATGTTCCGGCGGACGACCTTACCGACCCGGCTCCGGCGACGACGTTCACACATCTGGACGCCACCACGGTACTGAGCCGTAAGATAGCCGAGCAGGGTATCTACCCGGCGGTCGACCCGCTTGCCTCCACATCCAGAATCCTCGAGGCCGATATAGTCGGCGCCGACCACTACGAGACCGCGAGAACGGTTCAGGAGATACTCCAGAAGTACAACGAGCTTCAGGATATCATCGCGATACTGGGTATGGACGAGCTTTCCGACGAGGATAAGCAGGTAGTCACCAGAGCGAGAAAGATACAGCGTTTCCTGGCACAGCCGACCCACGTTGCGGAGAAGTTCACGGGTATCCCGGGAATCTACGTTCCGCTGACGGAGACGATAAAGGGCTTCCAGGCGATAATCTCCGGCGACATGGATAAGTACCCGGAGACCGCGTTCTACAATGTCGGCACCATCGACGATGTGGTAGAAAAGGCTGCAAAGCTGTAAGGGGTGCGGCATGAACACATTCAAGACGCATATACTGGCGGCTTCCAACACGTTCTACGAGGGCGAGTGCGAGTCGCTGATAGTTCCGACTGCCGACGGGCAGTACGGCATACTTGCTGGTCACTGCGACATAATCAGCGCGGTGGTGCCCGGCAAGATGACCTACAGGGTACCCGGCGGTGAAAACCAGATAGCGGCGGTATCCGGCGGGCTTGTGAAGGTCGAGGACGGCGAGGTGCTGGTACTGGTAGATTCAGCGGAGCGCCCCGAGGAGATCGACGCCAATCGTGCGCGGGAAGCAGCGGCGGCGGCTAAGGAAGCTATGCTCCAGAAGCGGAGCATACGCGAGTTCCACGCGGCGCAGATGACCCTTGCAAGGGCAACAGTCCGGCTGAAGGTCAAGAGCGTTAACCAACAGCCATGAATTCAGTTTGGGGTCATGGCGGCAGCTTCGGCGGTTAAAACGAGTTATGGGCAGGCGGAGAGCCTGCCCTTTTTTGCGATAAACTATAATTTAGCGGTGCGTGTTCCGCTTACTGCAATCCCAAATCGGGAGTCAAGGGGGACGCGTCCCCCTTGC
>OGIK01000142.1_pt1 | contig 90245 bp, 73 predicted proteins | sample 1571781 | NCBI WGS metagenome assembly OGIK01 (sample SAMEA2581956, study PRJEB24529) | metagenome | biome: Human gut stool | place: China | collected 2011
TGGTGTATATGCCCATATGGTAAAACTGCAGACAGAAAGCCAGAATTGGAAACTTTCATAAAGAAAAAGGAGGGCTGGTTATGCAAAAATTAGGCGTTGTGGAGGATACCCTGTTTGTCCCTATGCTGGGCAGAATCTATGCCAGTGAGCATTGCCCGCAAATTTTATATGATAAAAAAGCATTGGAATTGAAAAATAAGCTACCCTCGGACTTGATTGAACAGAATATGCAGAACCAGTATACCCTTTTGGCCTCTGCTTCCCGGTCTGCTAATATGGATCGGATTATTCGGGATTTTCTGGAACGCAGACCGAACGGTGCGATTGTCCAACTGGGTTGTGGCCTGGAGACAACCTATTACCGCTGTGATAACGGAAGGGCACGCTGGTATGCTGTGGATCTGCCTCATGTGATCGAATACCGGCGAGGGCTTCTTCCCGAACCGGAGCGTGAATGCTATATTTCCGGGAATGCCTTTGCAAAGGACTGGATCAAAAAAGTCCGCGATGAGGTGCTTGATACTCCGATTCTCGTTATTGCAGGTGGACTATTCCATTATTTTGAGGAAAATAAGGTCATTGCCCTTCTGCGTATGATTGGACAATTTGGAAATATGGAAGTTGTTTTTGATACCGTGAACAGAAAAGGCATGGCAATGATGCAAAAGAAGTACATGAGGCAGGTAGGCCATGCCGATGCGCAGATGTTCTTTTATGTCGATGCAGTGGAAGAACTGGCGGCAAAGATCGGGGGTAATGCAAAGGTGATTGCGGATGAACCATACTATCGTTACATCCCTAAAAACGGCTTAAAGATGTCCACGAAGGTCAGTATGGCGGTTTCTGATTGGTTCTGCATGGTGAAGATGATACAGTTGAAACTATAGATGCTTTTGCGTGGAAAAGAAAAGAGGTTAAATCTTGTTATAACATGTAATAAATGTTACCACAATCAACTCTACAATGATTTGTTTTCCAATAAATTAGAGCGATGATGTATTACTCAAATAAAAATTAAGCACAGAGTGATTCTTTCTAATTGGTAACTAAACTACTTAAAAAACTATTATATAATTAGTTTATATCAACTGATAGGGAGGTGGAAATGAGCATGAGTGAACTCCACAAACCAGAATGGTACGGGGAATGTGCTATAATTTCTGATAAATATAATGATTATGTTCAAATAAAATATAAATGCAATGGGACTGGAACTTTATATGATTACTCATTATTCCCTGGTATCAATTTAATTTTTATGGATTTTAACTGTTCAGATATTTTTCATGAACCGATTCCCAATAAAAATATCATTGAAATTCGTCATTACCAAAAGGGACGCGTTGAGTTTGAATTAAGGAATAATAAGGTTTTTCACATGAAAGAAGGAGAATTATGTATCAATGCTCTTGCTAATGTTCCTGCGGCATATTCTTTTCCCTTTGGATATAGTGTTGGATTGAGTTGTGTGATTGACAAAGATTCTATTGATGCGAAAACAAAACAAATTTTTTCTTACTATAATATTGATGTCTTAAATCTTGGACAAGAATTGGAAATAGAAAAAAAGTGGTTTTTATGCCGGACACCACAGCGATTGTTACATATCTTTGATGAATTATACGCTGCAAAAGGCGTGGAAGGAAAAGATTACTTCCGTATTAAATTATTGGAATTGTTTTACCATATCAAACAACTGCGGATTGAAGATCAGTATGAAGCAACATATTATTCCAAAGAGCAAATTGAAATCATTAAGCGTATCCGACATCAGCTTATAGAAAACCTCGACAAAAAACTATCCATAGAAGAACTCTTGCGAAAAGAGCCAATGAGCAAGGTCACATTTCAAGCTATTTTCAAACAGATTTATGGCGATACGCCCTATGCACATATCAAAAAGTATAAAATGAATCTTGCGGCTGTTTATTTGCAGGAAACAGATCAATCAATCACGCAAATAGCCGGTGAACTTGGATATTCAAATATTAGTAAATTTGCGCGAGCCTTTCAAGAAGTGTTTGGAATGCTTCCAAAGGATTACCGTAAAGCAAAAAAGTGATTTAACTTTTGGGCTGTTTTCTTGATTTACTTTTCCCTTTGGAGTAGTTAGAGACTGCAAACCGGTGTAGAATGACAGTGTAGTTAGTTGATACTAACTACACTGTCATTTTATTTTAAGGAGGTTTCAAAGATGGAACAAACGGTGAAGAAAAAGTTTGGCATTCGCGATATTATGACGATTGCCGCAATGATGGTCATCAATTTCGCAATTGCAATGGTGATTGGTATGGTTACATTGCCTTTCCCAGCAGTATATTTATACGGCTCTGCTGGTATTGATGCCTTTATTGGAGCAACATTTTATTTGGTTGCGGCAAATCGCATTAACAAACACGGATTGTTGTTTGCTTGGGCTACGGTTTATGGACTAATCCAAGGTGTTATGGGTTATATGTTCTTGGTTCCCTATTTCTTGATTGTAGCCCTCATTGCCGAGTTATGCATGGTTGGCAAGAATACATACCGAAGTGCAGTTCGCAACCGAATTGGCTGGATGGTCAACTCAATCGGAAATTTTGTAGGCTGTGCCGTACCGCTGTGGTGGTCTTGGGACAGCTATCAGGAAATGGCAGCAAGCAGCGGTTTTGATGCAAATACCTTGAATATGCAGCTCTCTATGGTGACTTCTCCGGCGCTGATGCTTCTGGGTGTTGTCATTACTGCGGTTCTTGCAATTCTTGGTACATTGTTCGGCCAGCGGTTGCTCAGAAAGCATTTCCAAAAAGCTGGCATTGTAGGATGATGGCCGGAGAAAAAAAGCAAAGGCGGATTGACCGGATTGACGGGCGCACAGTTCTTTTCCTGACGCTGTGCGCCTGCCTTGTGACTTTCCTTACCACGAGTTTTTGGGGACATGGGATTTTTACCTTTTGGATTTTTCTGATCCTGTGCTGGTTCGGCTTGTATAAGCAGGCTATTGGATGCTTTGCGGTCTATTTGGTAGCGATTGTATGGCTGATGATCGAGACAAAGTATCAGATCAGTATCCCATCACCGCTGTTACTCAGCATGATTTACAAGCTGCTGCTCCCCGCTATGCCAGCCTATCTTCTGGCGAAAATTCCGTCCGGGAAACTGACGGCCAGCTTGAGGAAAATGCCTATCCCCACCCGTATCATGCTTGTTTTGATCGTCATGCTCCGCTTTGCTCCGACTGTGCTGCATGAATTTGGAGAAGTCAGGGAAGCCATGAAAATCCGTGGCTTCTTAAAATCGGTTGGCAATGTTTTGAGGCATCCGATGGACACGTTGGAATACGCCATTGTTCCGATGGTGTTCCGCTCCTTAAAGATTGCGGACGAGTTAGCCGCTTCTGCCATTGTCAGAGGAATTGAAAGCCCCTACAAGAAAGAAAGCTACTATGTCAGCCGGATCGCTGCGCTGGATTACTTTTTGATTGTTGTCAGCGTGGGAGCTGCCGTGTGCTGCTGTCTTTTATAGGAGGAATGGAATGGGAAAAGAAATTATGATCCGTGACCTGACCTTTTCCTATGGCGGGAACGGAAATCAACTGGAACATATATCGTTAGATATTGCCGCCGGGGAGGTCATTGTTATGACCGGCCCATCAGGGAGCGGGAAAAGCTCTTTGACGAGAGTGATTAACGGCCTGATCCCCTACTTTTACGAGGGGAAATTAAGCGGCGAGGTTTTTGTGGACGGAAAACCGCTGAAAGAGATTCCGTCCTGGGAGCGCGGCAAAATCGCAGGGAATGTATTTCAAGACCCCAGGAGCCAGTTTTTTGCCAATGAGGTAGCCAGTGAGATTGCTTTCGGCTGTGAGAACTACGGGTATTCCCATGAGGACATTCAGAGCCATGTTCACCGGGCGGCGGTGGACATCAAAATTCAGGACATTCTGGATTACAGTCTGCACAGCCTGTCTTATGGGATGCGCCAGAAAGTTGCGATTGCGTCTGCGGAGGCGATTGACCCGGAAATCTATGTCATGGATGAACCGTCTGCCAATCTGGATATTGCATCTACCTACCGCTTTGCAGACATTATCCGCGATTTGAAACAGCAGGGAAAAACCATCATCATAGCAGAACACAGGCTTTATTATCTGATGGATCTGGCAGACCGCTTCCTGTGTGTGCAGAAAGGGAAAATTGTGCGGGAATTTACCGCGCAGCAGATGAAAGCCCTGTCCAATGAGGAGATCCGGGTGCTGGGGCTTCGCACTCCTGACCTGCACCAGATCGAGCAGGCGGAAATCCCATCTGCGGCAACCAGCGAGGTTGTTCTGGAAGTGAAAAAGCTGAACCACTCTTTTGGTGAGACGATTGTGGCAAAGGATATTGACTTTCAATGCTGCAAGGGAGAAGTGGTAGCCCTGATTGGCCCTAACGGGACGGGCAAAAGCACCATAGGACGAATCCTGGCAGGGCTATTGAAAGAAAAATCCGGCGAAGTCGTTTTGTTCGGAAAGCATTGCAGACCGAAAGGCCGCTTGGGAAAGGTCTGGTACATTCCCCAGGATTTAGACAGCCAGCTTTTCGGTGAGGACTTGCTTGACGAACTGACTACCGGCGCAGAAGTCAACCCGGAGCGGAAACAAGCGGCGGAAGAAATCCTGGAGGCCCTGGAACTGACGCCATTCATCAAACAGCATCCCTCTACGCTGTCAGGAGGGCAAAAGCAGCGGCTGGCTCTTGGCGTGGCTCTAATGCACGAAGCGTCGATCATCGTACTGGATGAACCGACAAGCGGGCTGGACGGTACGAATATGCGGAATGTCAGCCGGATGATCCGCAAGCTGGCAAAGATGGGGCGCACCATTATCGTCATTACCCATGACGCGGAGTGTGCGCTTGCCTGCTGTGAGCGGGCAATACGCCTGGAGAACGGCTGCATTACCGATGATTTTCAAATCAGAGGCGCAGAGCTTCTTTTAGACAAAATTGGATATGACAAAAAGGAGGGTTAGAAATGGCACAGCAAAACGAGAAGCAGCCGAAAGCGAAAACCGGACTGGCACGCTGCCTGGAGCTGGCTTCCGGCCATAAAGGGCTGGTGTTCCTGGCAGGTTTTTTGGCGGCGCTGGCTGCGATCTGTTCTTTTGTACCGTACTTATCAATCTACTACATCATTCGGGAAATCCTGTTTGTTTACCCGGATATGTCGCTCTTGAATGTTTCCACGATTTCGACCTGGGGATGGCTGGCCCTGGCTGGAATTTTGGGGAACATCGTATTTTACTTTTTTGCCCTGTTGTGTTCCCACGTTGCGGCGTTTGGAACGCTTTATGAATTGAAGGTGGCCTTTGCCGACCACATCATGCAGATTCCCCTTGGGTATCATCTGACCCTGGGCAGCGGCAAAATGAGAAAGATCATGGACGAAAACATTGAAAGTGTTGAGAAATTCATCGCTCACCAGCTCCCGGACTTTGTGGCCTCTTTGGTCGCGCCGCTTGTTCTGGTTATCATTCTTCTTGGAATTGACTGGCGGTATGGCGTGGTTTGTCTGGTCGGTATTGTTCTGGCCTTTATCGTGCAGTTTGCGGGCTTCAACGGAGAAGCAAAGGAAAAAATGCACCGTTTTCAGACCGCCCAGGAGAACATGAACAGCGCTTCTGTGGAATATGTACGTGGTATGTCGGAGATCAAAGCATTTAATCAGACCGCCGATTCCTTTAAGCGGTTGGGCAAATCCATTACAGACTATACCTCTTTTGTGTTGGAGTACGCATTGGGCTGGCAGAACTGTATGCCTGCTTTTACCACGATCATCAACAATATTTATCTGCTTTTGATTCCGGTGGGCATTCTGATCGGGATGCACACTACGGATTTCAGGGAGTATTCGCTGACATTTATTTTCTACCTGATTATTGTCCATGCGATTTCCGGTGTCCTGAATAAAATCATGTATATCTCTGAGTCCTTTACGCAGATTGACGGCAGCGTGGAGCGTATGGATGAAATCCTGCGTATCCCGGTCCTGCCCGAAAAGAGTACGGCGCAAGCAATCGAAAACTATGGGATTGCTTTCCGGGATGTCAGCTTTTCCTACGAAGCCGATTCCCAGGTCAAGGCCCTGTCTCATGTTTCTTTCTTTGCGGATCAGGGCAAGGTGACAGCCATTGTCGGCCCCTCCGGTGGCGGTAAGAGTACCATCGCCAGCCTGATCTCCCGGTTTTATGATGTGACGGACGGAAGTATTCAGATCGGCGGCGTTGACATTCGGGACATTCCGCTGGATGCGCTGATGGATAAGGTCAGCTTCGTATTTCAGGATACGTTCCTGTTCAAGCAGAGCATCCTGGATAACATCCGTATGGGAAATCCAGATGCTACGGAAGAACAGGTGATTGCGGCGGCAAAGGCTGCAAGATGCCATGAATTTATTGAGCAGCTTCCGAACGGCTACCAGACCGTGATCGGCAGCACCGGCGTCCATCTTTCCGGTGGTGAGCGCCAGCGGATTGCCATTGCAAGGGCTATCGTAAAAGACGCGCCCATTATCGTTCTGGACGAGGCAACCGCGTTCAGCGACCCGGAGAACGAGTACCTGATTCAAAAAGCCTTTGAAAAGCTGATCCAGAATAAAACGGTTGTAATGATCGCCCATCGCCTGTCCACGATTCGTAATGCTGACCAGATCCTTGTCATGGAAAAGGGCTGTCTGATTGAGTCCGGCACCCATGACCAGCTGCTGAAGAAGGACGGAAAATACGCACAGATGTGGAGCAGCTATACGGAGTCGATCAACTGGAAAATTGGTACAGGAAAGGCGGTGTGATCTATGAGTAAGCTGAAAGAAAAGTTAATGCTGTCGGAGAAAGGCTATTCCGACCTGAAAAAAGCAATTACGGCCTGCACAATAACCAATATCGCGTTATTGCTCCCATCAATGGTAGCCTGCCTGATCTTTTGGGAGCTGTTAAAGCCGTTTACGGGAGAAGCAATTTCGTGGGCCGCGTTGTGGAAGCTGCTGGGCCTGGGGCTGGTGGCGGCTATTCTGGTATTCCTGGCCGCGAAAAACGATTATAGGAAAACCTATATTGCTTCCTATAAGGAGGCCAGCACGACCAGACTTCGGATCGCGGAGCATCTTCGCAAGCTCCCCATGAGCTTCTTTAACACAAAAGATTTGTCCGATATTACCACCAACATGATGGCGGATTGCAGCAGCATGGAATCCATGCTCAGCAGTACCATCCCGCCGCTGATTGCAAATATCATCTCTGTTACCCTGACCTGCGTTTGTCTGGCATTTTTTGACTGGAGAATGGCCCTTGCGATTTTCTGCACAATGCCGGTTACATTCCTTATCATCTGGTGCGGGCGCAAGCTACAACTTCGTCTGTTTGACAAACAGGTGGATGTGAAACTGGAGGCGTCTAGCCAGATTCAGGAATACCTGGAAGGTATTAAGATCATCAAATCTTGTGGTCTTGGCGGTTCCCGCTTTGATGCGTTGGATAAAGCACTCCAGGCCATGAAAAAAATCGCCATTAAAGTGGAACTGGCCTCCGGTATTCTGGTTCAGGGAGCCAGCCTGATCCTGCAAGCAGGGCTTGGCATTACTATTTTCATTGGAACGGTGCTGATAACCGGCGGCAAAATCGAATTGCTCCCTCTGCTGGTGCTGCTCATGTTCTCCACGCAGATTTACGGCCCGATCCTTGCCATTCTCTCACAGTTGACTTCTCTGTTTCATTTGGAGACTGTCACCAACCGTATGCGTACCCTGCTGACCACGCCCGCTATGGAGGGCGAGGATAAGGATGTATCCAAGTATGACATTGAACTGAAAAATGTCACTTTCGGATATAACCAGGACGATGTTATCAAGGATGTGTCTTTTTCTATTCCTGCTGGCAGCGTAACGGCCCTGGTAGGGCCTTCCGGCAGCGGCAAAAGCACGATTTCCAAACTGATCGCCCGCTTTTGGGATATAAGAAAAGGCCAGATCACCATTGGTGGTATGGATGTCAGCACCATTGAACCGGAACACCTGATGCGCTGTATGTCCTTTGTATTCCAGGATGTGACCCTGTTCAACGATACTGTTTTTAACAATATCCGTGTAGGTAACATGAACGCTACCGAAGAACAGGTCATGGCAGCGGCAAAGGCAGCGTATTGTAACGAATTTATCCAGCGATTGCCGGATGGTTATCAGACTATCTTGGGGGAGAACGGCAGCACTCTTTCTGGCGGAGAACGTCAGCGAATCTCCATTGCCCGCGCTCTGCTGAAAGATGCCCCGATTATTCTTCTTGATGAAGCAACAGCATCTCTTGACCCGGAGAACGAGGTTTTAATCCAGCGGGCCATTGCAAAACTGGTGGAGGGTAAGACGGTCATTATGATTGCTCATCGGCTTCGTACCGTTGTGGATGCCGACCAGATTCTCGTTCTTGATAACGGCAGACTGGTGGAACACGGTACACATGATGAATTGATGAAAAAGAATGGATTGTACTATAAACTGTTCCATATCCAACAGGAGAGTCTTGGTTGGGCTGTGTAAATTGTTTTAGAAGGGAGATGTTCCATGAAACTTCATGCGTCCGGGGAGGACTATCTGGAAACCATCCTTGTTCTCCATAAGAAAACGGGTATGGTGCGCTCCGTAGATGTGGCCCGGCACATGGAGGTGTCAAAGCCCAGTGTGTGCCATGCAGTGGCAACCTTGCGGGACGGCGGCTTTCTCACAATGGACGAAGCTCACTTTCTCCATTTGACCGCTGTTGGCCGCGAGGTTGCCGAAAAAATCTATGAGCGCCATTGCTTCTTTACCGAGCAGCTTATCGTAGCAGGCGTTGACCCCAGGATTGCGGAGGTCGACGCCTGCCGGATTGAACACATCATCAGCAACGAGAGCTTTTCGCGGCTGAAGGAGGCAGCTGCACAGGAGCAAGACTAAACTAAATATGCCAAGCTATCCTGCCCCGCCAGACGGGGAAAGAAAAAAACCGTTGCAGGGCAGGTAGCTTCGTGCGCTCATAATGGATTTTCAAAGACTGTGGCGGTTTTGAGTACATCAAGGCCGCCGTTCCTTATAAAAGCAGGAAACAACGCAGGAGCGAGGCAAGGATGTCTCGCTCTTCCCGTAGGAATAAAATAAGCCAGTGACGAAACCTTTAAATTTCGCTCACTGGCCTGCTTTGTTTCAAGTTTCTTGGAAAGCTCCTTTAGTTCCTCTGTAAATCCACGAGTGTGTTGCAATAAGGTTTCCCGCATCTCCGGCGGGCAGTTCATATAAAGTAGCTTCATCTCATTCTGCCCTGCTTCGTCCGGCGAGAGATCCGGGTACATAAGCGAGTCCAGTGAAAGATGAACCACCTTTGCCAATGCTTTCAAAATCAGATAAGAAGGATTTCTCCTGGCTTTCTCAATATCGGCAATCTGTTTGGTAGAAACATGGGATTCATCTGCCAGCTGTTCCTGCGTCAGATTTTTTTGTTTTCGTGCCGCTCGGAGCGCATCTCCCAAGGCGGTTAAATCGTCAATCGGCATTATCGTTCACATCAATAATATTGTATCGTTCCGGTTCAATTTGAGGAATAACCTTATCATTCCAGTTTACCAGTATGATTATACCGATTTTCTTTTTTTAACAGCATGGTTGCGGGCTTGTATTCTTCGAGCAAATGAAATATAATAAAATAAATTGTCGGAGGTGTGAACATGGATTACATGACGCTCAAAGAGGCAAGCGAAAAATGGGGCGTTTCGTCCCGACAGATAAATTATTACTGCACCGATGGACGCATCCCCGGTGCTGTCAAAATGGCCGGTGTCTGGCTGATCCCCAAGGAGGCAGAGAAGCCAAAGGACAGACGGTATAACGAAAGCAGGTGATACAGTGCTGCATATAGCAATTTGTGATGATGAAAAAGACTTTGTTCAGTATTTGACCGACTTACTGAACCAATACAGCAAGGAAACAGGACGGAACATAAAGATTACCCCGTACTATGACGGTATGGAGCTAATCGAGAAATACGATCCAACCATAGACCTGATTTTTCTTGATATTCAAATGAAGATGGTAGACGGACTTCATGCTGCCGAGCGCATCCGGCAGATGGACGAAACCGTGGGTATTATTTTTCTCACTACTCTGACACAGTATGGGCTTGAGGGATATAAATACCATGCGACGAACTACATCATTAAGCCCATGAAATATGCCCGGCTCAAATCAGAAATGGACAAATTTGTGGAGCGCAGCCAGAAAGAAGATACCCCCTCTCTGGTGATTACCAACGATACCGGCAAATATAAAGTGCCGCTGAAATCCATTCGATACGTTGAAACCTATAACCGCAATCTGATGTTCCATACCGAGCAGGAAAATGTTATCTGCTATAAGAGCATGAAAGAAGTGGAACGGGAACTTTGCGACAAAGACTTTGTGCGCTGCCATACCAGCTATATTGTCAATCTGTTCTATGTGAAAGGCATCAAGAAGCTGGATATTGAATTGATTACAGGTGAGGTCATTCCCATCAGCCAGCCCAAACGGAAAGAATTTATGGAACGGCTGACGGACTATTGGGGGAATTTCTTATGATCCGCTTTTTTGAAATTCTCTCTTTTTTATTGGCATGGGGATATACAGCGATTTTCTTTCTTATTTTGAAATCCTTTCTTCCTCTCCGCAAAAATGTGGTACTAAAAGTTATAGCGTTTCTGATTTGTGGCTATTTAGCTGATTCCATTATCTATTCCAATGATGCTGGAAGTCTGTTTGGTACAATGTTTTTGTTTTTTCTCTATGTTCTACTGTTTTATCGCGGGACATTCATGGAGAAATTATCGGTCATGCTTGTTTTTTATCCGGTACTCATTGCCATTAACTACTTAATGCTTGACACCGGGGGCCGATTATTCAAAATCGTAACCCAAGCAAGTTATGAGGAGGCTTTACAATCCTCAACACTCATGCTCACCAGTACAGCCATTCATACGGTGTCCCTTTTGCTGCGGTTACTGTTCTGGATTGGTGCATGGTTGGTTTTGAGGAGGTTTTTGGAAAAAATTCCGTCCCATCTGAACATAAAGACATGGCTGATTATTGATATGCTGATTCTTGCCTCATTTGTGGCAATCTTCACAATTATCTACTTTATGCCTGAAAATACTGTGATTGTTTATCCCATCTGTGGGGCTTCTGTTTTTTCCAGTTTCAGTTGTATGTATCTGGCAGCCTATATCTATGATTCCATGCAGACAGCATACCGAGTACAGCAGATGGAAACACAGCGGGATTATTACAAGGAGCGCATTGTCGAAGAAGAACGTGTCCGTTCCATCTACCACGACCTGAAAAACCACCTGCTTGTCATGGAAAGCAGGCAGAATACAGTAGAAACCCGGCAGATGGCCGAAACGCTCCGCTCTCAAATTGCAGACTATGAGGACTATGTGCATACAGGAAACGAGTTTCTTGACATCATTCTAAAGGATAAGGCAGCAAAAGCCCGCGAAAAGCAGATTGATTTCTCAGCTTTGGTTGATTTCAAGGGTATGGACTTCATAGAGCCGTTGGACATCAGCACCATCTTCAGCAATGCCATCGACAACGCTATGGAGGCCAGCGAACGGTTGCCGGAAGATCAACGATTGGTTACTGTCAAGGCCGAGCGTGTTCGGGATATGCTGATTATCACGGTGGAAAACAACACCTTACCGGGGACACGGCCAGCCGAGGGAACCACAAAGAAAGATCGTTTCGTACATGGCTTTGGTATTCCCAATATTAAAAAAGCCGTTGAAAAATACGACGGACAGTGCAGCTTCCATCAGGGGGATGGAACTTACCTGCTGAAAATCCTGATCCCGATTCCTTAACAGATTGACGCCGCTTCTTCACGAAGCGGCGTTTCTTTTTTGTGCAGACTTAGTTTTTTCATTGTAGATGTTAGTTTACGCATTTTCCATTGTGCCTTTCTTTTGCCCGGATATAATGAAGAAAAAACACAAAAAGCAAAGAGAGGTTATAGAACATGAGTATTTTAAGCACCAAACAACTGACAAAGCAATACGGCACCGAGCCGAATATTGTTAAGGCGCTGGACGGCGTGAGCATTTCCATTGAGCCGGGCGAGTTTGTTGCCATCATCGGCACATCCGGCAGCGGCAAGTCAACCATGCTGAATATGCTGGGGGGATTAGACCGCCCCACTTCCGGCTCTGTCAGAGTAGATAATTACGAGCTGGGCAAGCTGAAAGACGAGGACTTGACTGTGTTCCGCCGCCAGCGGATCGGTTTTATCTTTCAGAACTACAATCTGGTTCCCGTCTTGAATGTGTATGAAAATATCGTTATGCCCATCCAGCTTGACGGGAAAAAGCCGGATCAGAAATTTATCAAAGAGATCGTGGCTTTGCTGGGACTGGAAAAGAAGCTCTACAATATGCCCAACACTCTTTCCGGCGGCCAGCAGCAGCGCGTTGCCATTGCAAGAGCTTTAGCCAGCAAACCGGCAATCATCCTTGCCGACGAGCCGACCGGCAATCTGGACAGCAAGACCAGTGATGAAGTGATCGAGCTTTTGAAAGTCACCAGCCAGAAATTTCATCAGACCATTGTAATGATTACCCATAACCCGGAAATTGCAGCGCAGGCAGATCGTACCATTCATATCGAAGATGGACGGATTGCAGAGTAAGGCGGTGATACCATGAAAAGACAAAAATCAATGATACGCATATTGACAAACCGAAGTTTCAAGGCAAACAAAACGCGCAATCTGGTTGCCATCTTTGCCATTGTTCTGACAACGGTAATGTTTACATCTCTGTTTGTCCTGTCACAGAGCATGGTTGAAAACCTGCGGAACATGAATTTTCAGCAGGCCGGATATAACAGCCATTTGAGTTCCGGCATCATGACGGACGCAGATGTGGAGAAGATCACCACCCATGAAGCTGTCCGGGACTTTGGCAAAAGCATTGTGGTTGGAATTGCTGAAAACAAGGAATTGACCGGGCGGCAGGTAGAAATCCGCTATGGGGATGAAAACTATGCCCGTTCCAGCTTTTCCTATCCCACCGAGGGAACTATGCCGGTGCAGGAAAATGAGATTGCTTTGGACACTATTACCCTTGATAAAATGGGGCTGCCTTATGAATTGGGGCAGGAAATCACCCTGCAATGGCGTAAGGACTTAAACGGGGAAGAAATCACCACCAGCACCTTTACCCTCTCCGGCTATTGGGATGGAAATTCTGCTGCTATGGCAAGTATGGCATGGGTTTCCGAAGCCTTTGTTCAAAGCCAGTGTGCAGGTATCGACCAAGCGGAACAGTTGGCAAACGGGCAGGTATTAGGAACGGTGATGCTCCATATCGACCTATACAGCGACGGCAATTTGGAAGATGTGGCGGAACAGATTTTAGCCGACACCGGCCTGTCCAATGTGTCCCTTTCTCCCAATGCTGCTTATGATTCCACAATGAACCAGAATATCAACCGTGAAGTTCTGCCGATGGCAATTTGCATGGTTCTGGTATTTGCAAGCGGTTATCTGATTATCTATAACATCTTTCAAATCTCTGTTGACAGTGACATCCGCTTTTATGGCCGACTGAAAACTTTGGGGACAACCAAAAGACAGTTAAAGAAGATGATTTACGGGCAGGCCAACCGCCTGTCGCTGATTGGTATTCCTATCGGGCTTGTGATCGGGTATCTGCTGGGGGCCGTGCTGGTTCCGGTCATGATAACCGGGACAACGGGAGAAGCCAAAACAGCGGTCAATCCCTATATCTTCATCGGCTCTGCGCTGTTTGCTTATTTGACGGTTCTGATCTCCTGCATGAAGCCTGCGAAAATCGCCGGTAAGGTTTCCCCAATGGAAGCTCTGCGTTACACCGACGCCGGAACGAACAGCAAACGGAAAACAAAGAAAAGCACCGGCGGCGCAAGCATCCCGAAGATGGCTCTGGCTAACTTAGGCCGGAACAAAAAGCGCACCATTACGGTAATCTGTTCCCTGACGCTGGGGCTTGTGCTACTTTGCTGTGTCTATGCGAAAAATGCCAGCTTTGATATTGATAAGTACATGAGCCAGACAGTTATCAGTGATTTTGAGGTAGAGGACAGTTCGATTTCTTCCACCTTTGGCACCTACAATCCCTACGGCACCACCATTTCCCCGGAGCTGGTACAGAACATTGAGGGACTTTCCGGGCTGGAAGCAACAGGGCGTTTGTATTCGCAGGTATTTACGCATAAAATCGGGGCGTCTGCTCTTGAAAATATCCAGACCTACTATAACGCTGATGACCGGCTGACCTATATTGAAGCAACGGATGCAGGGCTGGCAGAAGCCTATCACGACATGATCGACAGCGGCGAATGTACTTCCATTCTATACGGCATTGACGGCCTGATTCTGGACACCTTTGCACAGGACGGCAGGATATTGGATGGCACCTTTGACAAAGAGAAATTCTTGTCCGGGGGCTATGTAGTGATGGAAGCGGCTGCCGGTGCAGAGGACAGTGAGAAAGAAACACAGCCGACTTATTCTGTTGGTGATACGGTAGAGTTGAACGGCCAGCAATACGAGGTTATGGCGATTGTGGCGGATATTCCCACCATTACCGAGGGCGTAAACAGCAGCACACAAGATTTCCTTTCTTTCTATCTTCCTGCCGATACATTCCGGGCTATGTACCCGGATAACACTCTGCGGAAGCTGTTCTTTGATGTAGCCGAGGAATACCAGCCGCAGGCGGAAGAAATGCTGATCCAATATCAACAAGACGTGGACAAGAGCCTGAATTATACTGCGAAATCCACTTTGATTGAGCATTATCAGGAACAGACACGGGCGAACACTGTGATGGGCTTTGCAATCAGCCTTATCATTGCTTTTGTGGGTATTCTGAATTTCGTTAATTCGATGGTAACAGCGATTGTTTCCCGCCAGAAAGAATTTGCCATGATTCAGAGCATCGGCATGACAAAACGGCAGCTCCGGCGTATGCTGATCGACGAGGGCTTGTATTACGCGGGAAGCACTTTGTTGGCAGCTTATGTATTAGGCACTGTGGCAGTAGCTGTTGGTGTCCGTATGATGGTAGCCGGTGACTGGACGGCAACATTCCACTTTACACTATTGCCGCTGGTAATCTGTACGCCGATTTTGATTGCGTTTGCAATCGTTATTCCCTATATCTGCTTTAAGAATTTGGAGAAGCAAAGTATCGTGGAAAGACTGCGGGCAACTGATTGATGTGTTCTAACATACGGCCAGTGTCGGTTACACTGACCGTATGAAAAAGGGGCCTGAAATGAAAGAGTACACGCTAATTATCAAGGGAGAAATGGATTTTATCATCTTATCTCCGCAGGTGCTTTCTTCCCTGATTACTCAAATCCATAACAGCCCGGAGCGAAAAGTTGTGGTAAGTATTGAGAGCATCATGCCACCAAAGTTTACCGACTATCTGCTTCGGGTAATCAATAGCAACCGCTTTAGCAATGAACGGTTCCGCTATCGCTACATTTTAGAAAATCCTGTTACAAAGAAAGGGATGTATGAGATTTTACGGCAACAGCTTTCCCGCACCAATACGGAGCGATTTCCTTGTTTTCAGACCATACGATTGACCGACACTTTCCAGGGTAATGTGGAGCTGGACATGGAGTGCAACGATCTGTTCTTTTGGGCCTGCAAAGATACTACCGCGAAGTTTATCTATACGTTCCCGGATGGCCGACAGGAAACATTGGTGTTTTCCTATTATTCATGTTTCGGACTGGAGTTCCATGTAACCGGATTGCAAAACAAATTTGCAATAATGTTCTCTCACTCTCGACCCTCGAAGTGTTTTGTTCAAAGGAGGAAGAATGAAACGTGAGCAATGGGTTTTATGCCCGGTCTGTGGCTGCAAAACCCGATTAAAAATCCGGGAAGATACAGTTCTTGAAAACTTCCCGTTGTATTGTCCCAAATGCAAGCATGAAACATTGATTTCTGCTCGACAACTAAATATATCTGTTATCAAAGAGCCAGACGCACAGACGCAGAGCCGATAACACACAAGGTCTGATCCCTTGTGGTTATCGGCCTTTTTTATCCAATACACAACGACAGCCTGCCCCGCCCGACGGGGAAAGAAAAAAACCGTTGCGGGCAGGTTGAGTTTGTGCGCTCACTCTATATATCCCAGCGGCGGTTTTGAGAAATCAAGGTCGCCGCTTTTCTTTGACCGCCACAGGATCGGCGGCCCACGAAGGGAGCCGCCATGAGAGTAGCAATATGTAATTCGTCAAAAAAAACTTTTCTGATGTTTCTGCTCCTTACGCACCTCAACCGGTATTATCCTGCCGGTTAATCGGCAATTATGGACTATGGAATCGTCATGATGCCAGTTTTCTCTTGGAGAAGACTGGCGTTTTTGTTTGTCGTTTTTTGTGGAATGGTCCCGATTTGTTTCGGTGTCGTTCTCCGCCCCATTTCGGCTCACCCGTCAACTGGACTTGTGAACCGAAATGGAGGTACATAATGCAGAAAATCAATCTTCGGAATCTGTATCCCGATATATATAAAACAGACGTTTTTTTGGAAGTGACCGATGAAGTACACGCTGTGTTTTTGGCAGACAAACGAGCTGACGCTGCCTATGAGCGCCAGATGTATCGCTATAAGGCATACTATTCTCTGGACCATGACAATGGCATTGAAAATGGCGTAATAAATCGCCCACTTACCCCGGAGGAAATCTTGGAGGACAAACAACGGCGCGAACAGATCTACGCTGCGGTGATGGCTCTGCCGGAGAAGCAGGCCAAGCGGATCTATGCCCGGTATTACCTGGGTATGCGCGTGAGTGAGATCGCCGCAGAGGAGGGTGTAGACCCAAGCCGTGTTCGTGACAGTATCCGGCGCGATGACTGCATGGGGGCTTAAAGATACTTCCTCACGGCCCGCCAAAGACTTGGGGGGAACCCTGCGGCACACGATACGAACGGTGCTGCGGAGTTATGACAGCCGCGCCAGCGGAGACCTGTTGTGTTCCCATCGTCAGGGGGCGTGGCAAATGTGATGAAAGCTGAGTTATATAAATAGGAAGCGTTTGCAGCTTCCTGTTCAAAATCAGATACCATGCGCTGGCAGTTTCGGCTGCCAGCGTATTCATGTGGCTTTGAACAAACACGATGACAAACTTGACAGATTGGAGGAAATATGCTTTATGGAAAAACTTATTACACGAAAAGAAGCAGCAGAAATTTTAGGTATCAGCATTGCAACGCTGGACGCGGCCCGTAACAATGGTCTTATTTCTTATGTGCAATATGTGCAGAATGGCTGTGTGTACTTTACTTCAGCGGGCCTTCAGGAGTATATCGCAAAATGCACCCACAGAGCAAAGCCAGCAGAAAAGAACGCAACTTATCGTAAACCTCGCAGAGCTGGAGTGTGAGCCGGTCCGTATCCTTGTCGAAATCATAATGGTCTGATAAAACATAGATACAGCGCTGGAGTATATTCTTAGGAGGTGGCGGAATTGGCAAAAAGAAAAAGAGCAATTCCACAATACGGTACAGTTACGCTTAACGGCATAGATTATTATAGAACGCGGGTTCAGAACGCAGATGGAAAACTGGTGGCCCTTTACGCGAGAACACCGGAAGAATTATATGATAAAGAGTTGGGAGCATTAGAGCAGATCGACAACGATACATTCTGTCGGAAATCCCCGACGGTTGCAGACTACTGTGAAAAATGGCTTTTGATGCAGTCGGTTCATGTGAGGGCAACCACGCTGATAGATTATACCTCAAAGGTCAGACGGCACATTATAAAAGAACTGGGACAGATGCGGATGGCAGATGTGACACTGGATGACATTCAGCTTGCACTTGTTCCTGTTTCCGAGAAGTCTGCTTCGGTATATAAGTCAGTGGTTATCCTGTATAAATCCATTTTCCGTGCAGCAAAGGAAAGTAAGATTATTGATAACAACCCAACGATTTACCTTACGGCCAAAGGTGGAGGCGTTCCGCAGAAGGACAAAGCTGCATTGACGGATGAACAGGCCGCCAGACTGCTGGATGCCATTCAGGGACTTCCGCCGTATGTATTTGTCATGTTAGGGCTGTATGCAGGATTGCGACGAGAAGAAATTCTTGCCCTAAAATGGGATTCTGTATATCTGGATGTGGATTGCCCTTATTTAACGGTACGCAGGGCATGGCACACGGAAAATAACAGACCGGTGATTCTGGATGAGCTGAAAACGAAAGCCGCGCATCGAAATATTCCGTTGCCGGTTTGCCTGGCGGACTGTCTGAAAGAGACAAAAGCTAATTCACAGTCAGAATATGTAGTGCCGAACCGGGAAGGCGATCCGCTGTCCTACACACAGTTCAAGCGGCTTTGGCAGTACATTGTGACCCGAACAGTCAAGGAGCGTTTCTATTATCGCTACGAGGATGGAAAGCGTGTAAAGCACACGGTTACGCCGGTCCTCGGTGAAAAGGCAGCACATAACGGCAAAGTGATTTACAGTTTAGATTTTGAAGTGACGCCGCATCAGCTGCGGCACACATACATTACGAATCTGATTCATTCGTCCGTGGACCCGAAAACGGTTCAATACTTGGCGGGGCATGAGAGCAGTAAAATTACGATGGACATTTACGCAAAGGTTAAATACAACAGACCGGATGAGCTGGTAAGAACAATGGGTGGTGCATTTGCCCAGTGGGATGCAGCGCAGGCATAACAATTATAAAGAGCAGGAAACAAAGCTGGAGCGAGGCAAGGATGTCTCGCTCTTTGTTTTACATAATCCGTATCTTTGATTAAGTGGGTGCTTTCTGATAAAAAGAAGGTGTGAATTTGAGAACACTCATTATCAAGAAAGGAAGATTTGTATGGCTAAGAAAAAACAAAGCGTTCCGGAGTACGGAACGGTTACAAGAAAAGGAACACTGTATTACAGAACCAGAATTACAGATGCCGATGGAAAGCAGGTCAGCTTATATGCGACCACCTGTGAAGAATTATATGAAAAGCAGTTGGAGGCCCGGAGACAGGTGGAGGAAATCATCTTTCACCGGAAGCATCCGACGGTTGCCGAGTATTGTGAAAAATGGCTGCTGATGCAGTCGGCAAAGGTGTCTGCGGCTACCATGAAGGGGTATAACCAAAACATGAGGAACTACGTCATCAAGCCTCTGGGAGATATGTATATGGAGGAAGTGACTGCGGATGATATTCGTCTGGCGCTTGTTCCGCTGTCTCAAAAATCGAAAGGACTGTATGATACGGTAAATATGCTGATTAAGTGTGTGTTTTATTCGGCAGAGCGCAGTCAGCTGATAACCGATAATCCGTGTGTAGGAATTTCAGCAAAGGGCGGAAAAGCATCGAAAAAGAAAGATGCCTTAACTGACCAGCAGGTTGCGGTTCTGCTGGATACGGTGAAAGGACTACCGCCGTATCTCTTTATTATGATAGGCTTGTATGCCGGTCTACGTCGGGAAGAAATTCTTGCATTGCAATGGGAGTGTGTATTTTTGGATGTACGAACCCCGTACATATCTGTGCGGAGAGCATGGAGGTCAGAGCATAACAGACCTGTGATTTCCACAATTCTAAAGACTCCGGCAGCAAAAAGGGATATTCCTATTCCGAAGTGTCTGGCGGACTGTTTACACGAAGCAAAAGCAAATTCAATATCGGAGTATGTGATTGCTGATAGCAAAGGGCTGCCACTTTCTTATTCACAGTTTACGAGAGTTTGGCAGTATGTAGTTGTTCGTTCTGTGAAAGAGAGAACCTACTATAAATATGTGAATGGACAGAGCATCAAATATACCGTCAAGCCGACATTAGGAACAACGCAGAGGAACAATCCCAAGATTCGCTATACCCTGAATTTCGATGTAACACCGCACTTGTTGCGGCATACCTACATCACGAATCTGCTCTATGCGGGCGTTGACCCTAAGACAGTTCAGTATTTGGCAGGGCATGAGAATAGTAAGACAACTATGGACATTTACGCGAGGGTCAAGTATAATAAACCAGAGGAACTTTTCGAGGTAGTGAATGATGCTTTGAACCAGGAGAATTTCGATGAAAAATCACCGATTTCTATGGTTAAGGAATAGGACAACCGACAACAGAAAATGCGAAAAAGCCCGTAATATCAAGGAAAAACGCACCATAGAGATGTTTAAATACGGTCTCAAAGCAGCTCGTCGCGCTCCGCAGTTTTCAAAGAGATAATTATCTCGAAAGAGACAATCGAATTATGTTTACAAACCCCGGAAAATCAAGGCTTTCCGGGGTTTTCTTATACCCAAACGGGTTGATATGTTTCAAAGTGAAGTTCCTTAAATCTTTGAAGCCGCAAAATGATGCAAGCTCTTTCTTTGATTTGGATTCTATGCAGAAAGTCCAAATTTGCGTAGACCACTTCCGCGGCGTTCCATGTATTTCATGCGGTGAAAATTCCTTTGCGATTTTTTGGTTGACAATGTCAAAATTACATAGTATACTCACGATATACTTTTTAGAATAGGAGTCTACCATGGATCAAATGAGCAGAAAAGAAGCAGTCACCTCGTTACATAGAGCACGGATCATGACAGCTGCGGAAAAGCTCTTTTCGGAAAAAGGCTACGCGCAGACGACGATAGATGATATTTCAAAAGCGTCCGAATACAGTCGGCGCACGATCTACGCATATTATGAGAGCAAGGAGGATATTCTGCACCACATTATTGAAAAGGGGCTGCGGTCACTAAAGACGGATATAGAAAACGCTGTAAATGATAATGCAGGGTTTGTCGATGCCTGCCGTGCGGTGTGCAGAGCGAAGAGCCGTTACAGACAGGAGTATCCCCACTCGCTTGAAACCTTGAAGCGTTCTGGCGCGGCGGAGATCGAGCAAGTGGCAGCTTCAGATACAGTGAAAAATATACTTTGCCTTGGGACGGAGATAAATGAGATTCTTGAAACACTCATTGTGCGTGGGCAGAAAAGCGGCGAGGTAAGAAAAGAAGTTGTTCCTGTGCTGACGGTCTATGTCCTCTCCACAAGCATTGATTCGCTGCTTGCGCTTGCCGAGACAAAGGGAAAATTCATTTGCGCGCAGAATGGTATGACAGAAGAGGAGTTCCTCGACTATGGTTTCCGACAGATAATCAACTCTATCCTTGAAGTACGAATATGATGAGGGTGCGACATGGATAAAATGTATCTTAGAGATGCAGTATTGGCAGCGCAATGAGAAAGTTATATGAGAAAAACGCATAACGAACCACGCAGATTTCGCTTGAGATATTATGACGATTCAAGAGGTTAAGAGAGCGTAAAGATCATTGCAATCAGGAAAAGGTGAGGTGGTATAAATGGTTGAAAATATAGAAAAGAAATTAGAGTGGCTTCACTGTCCCAGATGCGGCGGGAAAACGAGGACACAGATACGTCCACATACGGTGTTAGAGGATTTTCCGTTATTTTGTCCGAAATGTAAATATACTTGTGTGATTTATTTTAGAAATAAAAAAATTGAAGAAATTAAAACGCCAGACGCTTAGACGCAGAGCAAGACCTGATAGATGAAGGTTTGCTCTGCGTTTTGTAATCAATACACTCAGCACGCCTGTAAATGACACAGGTCTTACCGTAGAAATGCAACTGCTTCATACGGGCACTGGAGCTGTTTCATGCAAATACGAAAGAAATGGAAGAAAAATATGGGAAACATCAAACATGGAGGACAAAGGAATGAATAACGAAGTTAGTATTACTGCCCTGATGAGTTCATTTGGACGGGCGTTTCATGCAGAAAATGAAGATCATCCGGTTTTCGCGGATCATCTTGCAAAAGAGCTGATGACAGCAGAAGAATATGCCGCCGTTCTGACTGGCACAAAGCAATATGTTATGCTCGGCGCAGGTCTGGATACCTTCGCTTTTCTGGAAAAAGAATTCTTATCAAAACATAGGGTATTTGAAGTCGATCATCCCCTGACGCAGAAAGATAAAATAGAACGGATCACCCGTGCCGGTTGGACGATTCCTGATAATCTCACCTTTGTTCCTGCGGATTTTACGAAAGATAATGTAGCGGAACGTCTGATCGATGGGGGGTTGACGCATCTGTGAAAACATTTTTCTCATGGCTCGGCGTAACGTATTATCTTTCGACGGAAGCAATCAATACGATGTTGGCTGCACTTTCCGAACTTTGTGCGGATGGGAGTTCGCTTGTGTTTGATTATCCAGATGAGAATTTCTTTGATGCTTCCGAAAAGCGTGTGCAGAACACAATTATGATGGCAAAAGCAGGTGACGAGCCAATGCAATCAGCCTTTTCCTATAGCGAGATTGAAAAACTCCTGGAGAAATATGGATTTCTGATTTATGAGTTGTTGACACCGGATGATATTCAAAGGGATATTATCGACAAGGCAGGGGCGGATATGAAAGCCTTTGAGCATGTTAATTACTGTCTTGCTGTCAGGAAAAACTAAAAAGGCTGTCACACAACCAGTCGGATCAGGTAACTTTTTTACAAGATAACAGGAATGGGAAATTGCCCTCCGAAAAAAGATTGTCTAAAATATAACAAACGAGACAGGAAATGTTTCAATAAAGGAGGAAAAAGCAGCATGGCAGAAGAAAACGCTGTGGAAAAGCAGCCTGTTACCAAAGAGTACCTGAAAAAAATGGATGCCTATTGGCGTGCGGCAAACTATCTTGGAGCAGCACAGTTATATTTACTGGACAACCCGTTATTACGCGAGCCGTTGACGATGGATCATATAAAGAAAAAGATCGTCGGACACTGGGGAACCGTTCCGGGACAGAACTTTGTATACGTTCATTTAAACCGTGTCATCAAAAAATATGATCAGGATATGATCTTAATTTCCGGTCCTGGCCACGGTGGAAACTTTTTTGTAGCAAATACATATTTAGAGGGAACTTACAGCGAGGTATATCCGAACATCGGAGAGGATATGGACGGACTGAAAAAACTGTGTAAACAGTTTTCTTTCCCGGGTGGTATCTCAAGCCATGTTGCACCGGAAACTCCTGGTTCCATCAACGAGGGCGGTGAGCTTGGATATTCACTGGCACACTCTTTTGGTGCGGTATTTGACAACCCGGATCTGGTTGCAGCATGTATCGTCGGAGACGGTGAGTCCGAGACAGGACCGCTTGCAACTTCCTGGCAGTGCAACAAATTTTTAAACCCGAAAACAGACGGTGCGGTTTTACCGATCCTGCATCTGAACGGATATAAGATCAGCAACCCGACCATCTTAGCACGTATTTCCCGTGAAGAATTAGAGCATTTCTTCGACGGATGCGGCTGGAAACCGTATTTCGTGGAGGGTGATGAGCCGATGGATATGCACAGCAAGATGGCGGCTGCCTTAGATCAGGCGATGGATGAGATCAAGGCGATCCAGAAAAATGCGAGAGAAAATGATGATCTGACCAGACCGAAATGGCCGATGATCGTACTCCGCACCCCGAAGGGCTGGACAGGACCAAAGGTAGTGGATGGCAATCAGATCGAAGGCTCTTTCCGTGCACATCAGGTTCCGATCATGATGGACAAACCGGAACATCTTCAGATGTTAAAAGACTGGCTGTTAAGTTATCATCCGGAGGAGCTGTTTGATGAGGACGGAAAACTGATTCCGGAATTAAAGGCATTAGCACCGACCGGCGACCGCAGGATTGGATCAAACCCGCATGCAAACGGGGGTAAATTACTGCGCGATCTGCGTCTGCCTGATTTTAAAGATTATGCTGTGGATGTTCCAAAGCCGGGGGCTGTGGAAGCGCAGGATATGATCGAACTTGGCGGATTTGTCAGAGATATTTTCGAGTTAAATGAAGATGCAAAGAACTTCCGTATTTTCGGACCGGATGAGACGATGTCAAACCGTCTTGGAAAAGTATTTGAGGCAACGAACCGTGACTGGAACGGTGAGGCTTATGATACGGATGAATTCCTTGCACATGACGGACGTGTCATGGACTCTATGTTGAGTGAGCATATGTGTGAGGGATGGTTAGAGGGATATCTGTTAACCGGACGTCATGGATTCTTTGCAAGTTATGAGGCATTTATCCGTGTGGTTGATTCCATGTGTGCACAGCATGCAAAATGGTTAAAGGTTTGCAACCAGCTTCCGTGGAGACAGTCCATTGCATCCTTGAACCTGATTTTAAGCTCGAATGTATGGCAGCAGGATCACAATGGATTTACACATCAGGATCCGGGGTTCTTAGACCACATTGCAAATAAAAAATCAGACGTGGTACGCCTTTATCTGCCGCCAGATGCAAACTGTTTATTATCCTGCTTCGATCACTGTATCCGCAGCCGCAACTATGTCAATGTGCTCGTGACATCCAAACATCCGAGACAGCAGTGGCTGACCATGGAGCAGGCAGTCAAACACTGTACACAGGGTATCGGCATCTGGGAGTGGGCAAGCAACGACCAGGGCGAAGAGCCGGATGTAGTTATGGCATGCTGCGGTGATACACCGACATTAGAGACATTGGCAGCCGTTACGATCTTAAGAGAGGCACTGCCGGAGATTAAGATCCGTGTGATCAACGTTGTCGATCTCATGAAATTAGAGCCGAACACGAAACATCCGCACGGACTCAGCGATGCAGAATACGATGCACTCTTTACCAAAGACAAACCGATCATTTTTGCATTCCACGGTTATCACACACTGATCCATGAGCTGACCTACCGCAGAACCAACCGCAACATCCACGTTTACGGTTATCAGGAGGAAGGTACGATTACAACACCGTTTGATATGCGTGTACAAAACGAAATCGACCGTTTCCACTTAGTAAAGAACGTCATCAAATATCTGCCACAGCTTGGAAACAGAGGATCTTATCTGGTACAGCAGATGAACGACAAACTCGTAGAGCACAAACAGTACATCCACGAGTACGGTCAGGATCTGCCTGAGGTAAGAGACTGGAAATGGAATCTGTAAGATAAATCTGAAAAAATAGTTACATCTTTTTGCGGAACTGTGCCGGCGTAAGCTGGTGCCGTTCCGTAAATATTTTATAGAAATAACCTTTGTTGTGGTAACCGACCGCTTCCGTGATCTGGTCGATCGTGGCATCGGTCGTAAGAAGCAGCGTTTCAGCGCGGCGCAGGCGCAGAAGCTGTAAGTATTCCGTATAGGTAAGCCCGGTCTGTGTTTTTATGAGACGGTTAAAATAATCTTCCTGAAAATGAAATTCCTCAGAAAGTCCTGTAATGGAAATCTGGGTCAGATGATTTTCCATATAATCTGTGATCTCTTCAAATAAAATCCAGTTCATCTGTTTTCGCAGTTGTTTTGACAGCGAAAATTCATAATTTGTTCCAAGAATCCTGAAAATACGCAGCAGTAATCCTTGACAGATCAAAGGGGAGGCAACATCATGCTGTTTTAACTCGGACAGCAGCTGATAAAGCGCCTGTTCCATTTTTTCCATACCCTCCGGCTGTGGACGGAAATGCAGATACTGCTGCAGATTTTTCTGCTCTAATAATGCCATATTTAAAAAAGAGGCAATTCTTCCGGAAGTGCTCAGATGTTTCATGATATCATTAAAAATAGCATTTGTGATACCGAGAAATAAGATCGTGGAAGAACCACTGTCTAAGATTTCCTGATGTTCACAGTTGCGGTCGATCAGGCAGAGTTCCCCCTTGTGGAAAGTAAATTCATTGCCGAGGATCTTCTGACGGTATTCGCCGTCCACGATATAAAAAAGTTCGAGATATTCATGTGAGTGCATCTGGGTGCGCATGCCCGGTTCAAACCGTTTCTCGTAAGTAAAGGCGGTAGAGGAGGGGATGATCGTGGCAGAAACAGTGTGAGGTTCGTGGATATCCCAGATCAGGCCAAACATGTGCTCTGATTCCGGAAGGGGATATGGTTTGACTTCGATATCGTGCTGCGAATACTCCGGACAGACAATGCGGAAACGCTGATAAATATCTGGTGATTCATAAGTTGTATTATCATAAAGAAGATGTCTGATATATTGTTTTAAGTTCATAATAACCTCATCTGAAAGCAGCAAAATGTGAAATATTTTAAATATCTTTAGTTTATCACAGCACATTTTATGGCGCAATATGTCGAAAAGTATGAAAAAAATTTGTAATAAGTATTGTGTGTTTTTATTGAGGGGTGTACTATAATTATGCAAGTATATTCAAAAGCGAAAGGAAGAGGGATTTAGATGACAGGAGAACAATATGTAAGAGCAAATAAAAGAGTATATAATGTGGTAATAATCCTGCTGGCAGTGATGACGATTCTGTCTGTTATGGCATGTCTGGCGGAGTTTAAGATTACGATACTGCTTCAGACTGCAGCTGCAGTTGCGGGAATTATTGTTGTGAATACTTATGCAAAAAAGTTTTGGAATTCAAAAAAGGGTGGGGAAATCCTGCTTGGAACAGGAAGTGCTGTATATTGTGTATTTCTTTTACTGAATCAGAATAATTTTGTTTACGCATATGGAATCCCGCTCTTTGTTGCATGTGTTTTGTATTTAGATGTAAAGTTTGTATATTATGGTATTGGTGTAACTGCAGTAGGAAATATCATTCATATCATAGTGCAGGTTATTACAAAAAGAGCCGATGGGATAGAACTTTTTTTTAGTATTATCATTCTTGCAACAGTAGTTTATGCGGTATATGAAGCATCTATCCTCCTTACAAAATTTAGTGAAGAAAATCTGGAAATGCAGGCTGCAGCATCTGAAAAAATGCTGGCTACAGCGGAAAATCTGGTGAAACATTTTGATTCCGCAAAAGAAAAATTAGAGACATTAGAGGAAGTCATCAATAACAACAATGAATCTATTTCCAATATTGCCCAGAGCACGGGAAGTACTGCGGAGGCAATCCAGCAGCAGGCATTGATGTGTGAGGAAATCCATAAGAATACGGACAGTGCAGAAAAAGAAACCGAAGCGATGATTGATAAGGCAAATCATACGATGGAGAATGTGGCAGAGGGTGCGAGACTGGTAACAGGATTAAAAAATCAGGCTGACAATGTGGAGCAGGCAAGTAACCAGGCGGCAGAGTCCACCAAACAGGTCAGCAACCGTGTGGAGGAAGTAAAAGGAATTGTTGCGACTATCTTAAGTATCTCCAGCCAGACCAATCTTCTTGCATTGAATGCTTCTATTGAGGCAGCAAGAGCAGGTGAGGCAGGAAAAGGGTTTGCAGTCGTTGCGGAAGAAATCCGTCAGTTATCGGAGCAGACAAAAGATGCAACGAACCGGATCACGGATATCATTCAGGATCTGAATGAAGATGCACAACATGCGATGGACAGTATGGAACATTCTGCGGATTCAATCCGTGAACAGAACGAACTGATTGAGACAACAAAGAATAAATTTGAGACCATCAATGACGAAATGCAGTCACTGGCAAGTGCAATCGGAGAGATCGAGGGAAGTATGCAGTCCATTTTAAACAGTACAGACACAATTTCCCAGAGTATATCGAATCTCTCTGCAACCGGTGAAGAAATAGCTGCTTCTTCCACAGAAGGACTTCAGACAGCAGAACATGCGGTAGAGGCAATGAAACAGACCAAAGAGATCATTGATGCTACTTATCTGCTGGCACAGGATCTGGAGTCTTATGCAGAATAGATCAGACAGAAAATAACAGTGGGAGGCTGAAAAGTCAGGTAAAAATAAGTTACGGGTCACACTTGTGTGTGAACAGTAACAAAAATGCAAGGATCAGGAATAGAATGAATATTGCATATTGTGAAGATGAAAAGATCCAGTTAGAATATATGGAGCAACTGATCAAAAAGTGGGCAGACGAAGGGAATGACACTGTTACATATTTTGGCTATGGCAGTGCGAAGGAGCTGTTGTTTGAGCATCCGGACAGTTTCCCGTTCGATCTGCTCCTTTTGGATATTGATATGGACGGCATGGATGGCATGGCGCTCGCAAAGGAGATCCGGAAAAAAGATCAAAAACTTCCCATCGTTTTTTTGACGAACCGCAGTGAGTATGTGTTTGAAGGGTATGAGGTTGGCGCATTGCGCTATCTTTTAAAACCGGTGGAGGAGACAAAGTTGTTTTCTCTGCTGGATGAGATTTCTTATGCGCTTGGCAAAGAAAGGCGCTATCTGATCGAAAATGTGGGTGGGGAGACTGTAAAAATTCTGGTCGATACCATTTACAGTGTGGAGGCGAAAGGGCATTATATCCGTCTGCACACGAGCGTGGGTGATTATGAATACAAAAAGAACCTTTCTGAAATAGCAGGAGAATTGATGGAAAATCAGCCGGAACAGGCAGAAAAATTTGTCAGCACGCACAGGAGCTTTATTGTCAGCCTTGCTGCGGTGGAGCGCGTGCAGCGCACGGAGTGCATTCTTTGTGACGGCAGCAGTGTGCCGGTGAGCAGGAATGCTTATAAGAGTGTGAATGAAGCGTTTATCCGTTATTATATGGAACATGGGGATATGTGTGAAAAATGAGAATACCGCTGATCACAAAATATTTAGAAGAGAAGAATATGGAGTACCAGAATGCCCTGCTTGAAAAGCAGGTGCAGGAGGTACAAAATATCTATCTTACCATGCGCGGCTGGCGGCATGATTATCACAATCACCTGCAGGCAATGAAAGCGTATGTCAAGATGGGAGAATATGACAGGTTAGAGGAATATTTAGGACTGCTGGAGCAGGACTTAGATCACGTCAATCAGCTGATTGAGACTGGAAATGTCAATTTGGATGCTATTTTAAATTCGAAAATATCCTTAGCACAGAAAAACGGAATTGAGATCGACTATCAGGCAAAATGTCCGGAAACACTTGCTGTCAGTGATATCGACCTCTGTGCTCTGATCGGAAACCTGTTAGACAATGCAGTGGAGTCCTGTGAGAAACTTACAGCGGAGAAACCGTTTATCCGCCTTTATATCGGCGTGCTCAAAAAACAGCTTTATATTTCGGTGTCAAACGCAACGAATGAGACGGTGCGGAAGATGGATTCGGAATATATCAGTCAAAAGCGGGGGAATCACGGGCATGGATTAAAACGGATCAATCTTGTGGTTGAAAAATATGGCGGGTACATTAATCGGCAGAATGAGCCGGGGGTGTTTGTGACGGAGATTATGCTGCCGCTGTAAAAGTTTTCGGAAAAAGCTTGGGGGGAAAGGTGCGTCAGCCACACCTTTTCATTCCAGCCTTTTGTATATTGGCGATACCGTTGGTGCACGGAAGATGACCTTCCGTGCACTTTTTGTGTGAAAGTTCAAAAAGCTGATAGAGTATAGACATAGAAGTGATATAACACCACCACCCCAAAACGAGAGGAGCCACACAACATGAACCAACCGAAAACTTACACCGCCGCATCCAACCAGCGCTACATCCTCCGCGAACTATGGCACTACGACAGATCCACCATCTTCTATGCTCTCGCCGAGATCATCACCCAGATCGGCAAAGGCTTCGGCACCATACTGATCCCATCCATGATCGTAGCGTTTTTAGAGCAGTACCAAAAAGGCATGATCACCCAGGAAACACTGCCCGGAGTAGTCGCAAAACTGGTAACATTTTTTGTCGGATACAGCATCTGGTGCATCATAACCGGATATCTGAAACGGAGAAACCAGTTCCAGTATGTAAAATTCCGCTGCGGCACAATGATTGAATGCACCTATCAGAAATATATGTCACTCGACTATGTGCAGTGCGAGGACGAAAAAGTCCAGCAGCTTTTAAAGAAAGCGGGAGAGGCAGTCAGCGGAAACTACCGGGGCATCGAGGGTGTGCTTCATTACGACGTCGAACTCTTAAAGGAAGCCGGGGCATTGATCCTGTACGCATCCCTGATCTCCGGTGTATCGGCATGGCTGGTCGTGCTTTTGGTTATCATTTCACTGGTCCAGATCTTAAGCTATAAACTGGCAAATAATTACGAATTAAAACACCGTGATGCAAAGGCGAAACTTACAGTGACACAGGACTATCTGGACCGTCAGGCATATGCAGTGGAAAACGGAAAAGATATAAGGCTTTACCAGATGAAAGAATGGTTAAGCGGACATTACCGTGCTGCAAACAAAAAATACCAGGCACTGCTGGCAAAAGAAAAGGCATGTTATTTTGCGGATGATCTCTTTGGGCTGCTGCTGCAGCTTGGCAGGGATGTGGTCTGTTACGGCTATCTGATCGGACAGCTGATGCAGGGAATGTCCATCGCACGTTTTGTGCTTTATATCGGGATCGTCAGTGGATTTTCCACCTATTTTTCGGAACTTACGATGATGATCAGCCAGATTTCATCCTGCTTAAAGCCGGTCGGACAGATGCAGGAATTTACAGAGTTAGAGAATGTATATCACCATGGCGAGGGAGTCCGGTTAAAGGATGAAAAGGAGGCAGTGGAAGTCGAATTTTCACATGTCAGTTTTTCCTATCCGGGCACAGACCATAAGATATTAGATGATGTGAACTTTCGCATTAAAAAAGGCGGAAAGATGGCGTTAGTCGGCATCAACGGCGCCGGAAAATCAACGATTGTCAAACTGCTCTGCGGTTTTTATATGCCGGATGAGGGACACATTTACATTAACGGAACGGATCTTGCCACGATGGATCTTGATGCGTGGTACCGGTCGCTTGCAGCAGTCTTTCAGGATGCATTTACCTATTCCTTTTCCATTGCGGACAATGTAACATGCAGCATGGGAGAGGACTATGATGCGGAAAAATGCAGGGAGGCATTAAAGGATGCCGGCCTCTGGGAGAAAATACAAAAACTTCCACAGAAAGAGAACACATTTATCGGAAAAGAGGTAAGTGAGGATGGCATCCATCTTTCCGGCGGGGAGACACAGAAACTGATGCTTGCGCGTGCGCTCTATAAAGGATGTGCACTGTTGCTTTTGGATGAGCCGACCGCAGCATTAGATGCGATCGCAGAAAATGAGATGTATGAGAAATACAATGAAATGCTGACTGGAAAAACGGCACTGTTTATTTCACACCGTCTGGCATCGACGCGGTTCTGTGACCATATTTTATTCCTGGAAAACGGAAAGATCACAGAGGAGGGCACCCATGAGGAACTGATGCAGGAAAATGGCGGATATGCCGAAATGTTCCTGGTACAGAGCAGATATTACAAAGAGGAAGGGGCACAGTCACATGAAGAACATATGGCAGGAATTTAAAAGTTTTATAAAGATGATCAGCAAAGGGAAAAAAGATGTGGCTGTTGTCATGGCAGCCGGCGGATTTATGAAGGCATCCATTCCGTTTCTGGTATTTTATTTTTCGGCACAGATTTTAAACAATGCGATCGAAGGGGATTATGAGGCATGTGTGAAAAGCGTGGCAGCACTTTTGCTGTCGCAGTTTGTCTGTGAACTGGTGAACCGGTTCTGCCAGAAACGGATCGAAGTACTCGGAGAGAGCTGCCAGCAGATCATAAGACAGCAGATGGCAGACAAGGCATTTGAACTGCAGTATGAAAAATTTGAAAAACAGGAAACGCTTGACGCATTAAGGCACGCAAAACTTACGGCAGGCGGAAGCGGGGACATCAAAGACCAGGTGGATACCTGTTACCAGATCTTTGTACAGTTTTTTTCCATGTGTTATTCGGTCGTATTTTTTCTTCTGCTGTTGCTGAAAATCGATGCCGAACAGAAAAAAACATTTTTTGTCTCCTATGGATCAACGCTGCTTTTGATTGGCTTATATGCAGTTGTTGTAATTGTGAATTTATATCTTGGAAAAATACTCAGCGCGAAACAGTATGAATTTATACATGCAAATGACCACAATAATGCACTGGGCGGCTATCTGGCCGGGATCATGACAGATGAAAGAAATAGCAAAGATATCAGACTTTATGACCTGTCAAAACTCTTTTTGGGGAAATTCAGACAGATGGTGGAGGGCTATAGTATTTATTTACAGATGGGAAAAGTAAATGGAAAATACAGGGGAATGATTGAGGGCATCAACCAGTTTGCAGCAGGCGCTGCATATCTGCTGGCAGGCATGAAAGCATTAAACGGGATGATCGATATCGGAAATGTCATCTTATATGCAGGTGTCATCTCACAGACCGTGAACTGTATTACGGAATTTGGTTCACAGGTCATTTCCTTTCAATTTTGTGCGGAATATTTAAGCGTTTTTGATAAATTTATACAAAGTCCGGCAATGGCTTACGATGGTACATTGCCGATCGAAAAGCGGGATGACGGACAATATGAATTTGAATTTCATGATGTAAGTTTTGCTTACCCGGACTGTGGAACACAGGTGTTAAGCCATGTCAGCTTAAAATTTAATATTGGGGAAAAAATGGCGTTAGTCGGACAAAACGGTGCAGGAAAAACGACATTGATCAAATTGCTCTGCCGTCTCTATGAGCCGACGGAGGGTACGATCACGTTAAACGGCATCGATATCTGGAAATATAACTATGAGGAATATACGAGGGCATTTTCCGTTGTCTTTCAGGACTTTGCAATGTTTTCTCTGCCGGTCGGCGAGAATATTGCTGCAAGCAGTGCAGTGGATGAAGAGAGAGCATGGGGGGTGTTAGACCAGGTCGAACTGTCCGGGCGTGTGAGAGCGATGAAGGACGGCCTGAAGACACAGCTTTATAACAACAACGGTGCGGGTGTCGATGTCTCCGGCGGTGAGGCACAGCGGCTTGCCATCGCACGCGCACTCTACAAAGATGCGCCGTTTGTGATCTTAGACGAGCCGACCGCAGCCTTAGATCCGATCGCTGAGGCGCAGATCTACGAGAACTTTAATGAGATGGTACGCAATAAAACTGCAATTTATATTTCCCACCGCATGAGTAGCTGTAAATTCTGCGACCGGATTGTAGTGCTGGATGCCGGAAACATTGCTGAGATGGGAACGCATGACACATTGTTAGCGGAAAATGGAATCTACGCCAGACTTTATCAGACACAGGCACAGTATTACGCGTAAAAACCATTGAAAAAAAGTTACTGTTCACAGGTAGGCATTTTCTGAACTGAAAATGCCGTATGATACAGTGGTGGTAGCAGATTTTGCCGATTTGGAATGCGAAGCATCGGCAAAATCCGTTACTGGAACGAGGTACGAGTGAACAGTAACGAAAAAAATCTTAATATTTGCTTAAAATCCCTTATAAACTATATTCAGATGGAAAATTGTGCTACAATACCAATGATGGGCAGGTTTCGCAAAAACTGCCCCAAAAGAGAAAAATAAGAGGATGGGAGGCAAAATGTTATGATAAAAAAGAGACTGGAATGGTTAAAGCGCGGTCTGTGTATCACATTGGCGGGTACTATGATCATCTGTTCCGATACCATGGCATTTGCAGCAGAAGCGGCAAACGGACAGGTCGTAGAACAGACGGATGCCACAGAAAATGAGACTGGGGTTTTGACGGATGCTCAGTCAGACCAGACCGGAGAAAATGGTGAACATGAGGATCCGTCCGGGGTAACAGGACAGACTGAAGCCGGCGAGGCAGCCGAAGCCGGCGAAACGACAGAAACAACGGAAGTAACCGAAAATACCGAGAATACCGAGGTGACGGAAACTACCGAAGTGACGGAAACTACCGAAGTGACAGATCCTACGGAAACCACTGAGGTTACCGAAGAGACGGAAACAACGGAAGATACCGAGATTAAGGAAGCGACTGCAAATGGAGTCATCATAAGCAAAAAAGATAAATATGCAGTTGTCAGCGCGGGAGAAACAGTGACGCTTCCGGGATATTCGTTTGAGACAACGGGAGATGATGAGCCGGAGGTTGAGTGGCTGATCGATGATAACAGTATCGCAGCACTTACTACGTCAAAAGTAGATGGAAAGCTTACAGGAGAGGTAAAGACATTAGCAGCAGGTGTTGCTGTCCTTACACTTCAGGTAAAAGATACACCGGCTGATAAAGATAATTATTATATTGTCGTAAAACCGAAAAATGCGCCGTCAAGCTGTACGGCGGATACGACATATAATACAGTAAGTTTAGGCTGGTCAAAAACAGCAGATGCAGACGGCTACACCATCACACGAAAAGTGGAAGGCTCAGATACAGAGCAGACGATCGCACATGTGGATGGTACTGATACGGTGTCGTATAAAGATACGGCAGCAGAGACCGGAATCAGCTATATTTATCATGTATATGCCTATACAAAATATACGAACAACGGACAGACGGATTATGCCAATACGGATACCTATGCATCCGTAAAAGCAACACCACAGCTTGGAAAAGCAGCAATGACATCTGTTACAGCGGAAGGTTACAGCAGCCTGACACTAAAATGGGAAAAAGTGGATGGTGCAACCGGATATATCGTATATCGTTCCATAGATAAATCAAAAGTGGACACACAGCTCACGGATATCACGGACGGTGCAGTAAGTTATGTGGATGCCGCACTGACAGCCGGAACGACATACTATTATAAAGTACAGCCATATCGTGTGGTAAACGGCAAAAAGGTTTTTGGTGATGCGTCGGGCATTCTCTCCGGCAAACCGCTTCCGTCAGCGACAAGATTGAACGCAGAATCAGCCGGATATAAAGAAGTAAAACTGGCATGGAGTGCCGTGGATGGTGTGACGGGTTATGAGGTTTACAGAAAAACATCATCATCCTCTTATAAAAAGATTGCAACTGTAACAAATGGAAAGACAAGTTACAGCGATACAAAAGTGACAGCAGGTACAGCCTATACCTATAAAGTAAGAGCCTATAAAACGGTAAATGGAAGTCAGGTATATGGAGATTATTCCAACGAGGCATCGGCAACCCCTGCTTTAGAGGCACCACAGATTACAGTTAGAAATGCGTCTTACAACAGTGTGACGATCACATGGAATCAGATCAGCGGTGCACATGGCTATAAAGTATATCGTTCTACGAAAAAGGACAGCGGCTATAGAGCTGTTAAGACAGTCAATGATAAAACGACGATTACCTGTACAGATAAAAAATTGTCGGTAGGAACGAAGTATTATTATAAAGTCTGTGCATTCCGTACAGTCGGGGATAAGAATGTAGCAGGGAACTATTCGGATGTGCAGTCGATCAAGGCGGCACCGGAAGCAGTAACATTAAAATCAGAAGCAGCAGGTGCAACGGCGATCAAACTGACATGGAATAAAGTGAACATGCCATCCACAGGTGGCGGATATGCAGTATATCAGGTTGTAAACGGAGCAGATCAGCTGGTAAAAAGATGCAGTACAAAGAGTACTTCTTATACAGTGACAGGACTTACACCTGGTCAGAAATATACATTTAAAATCGTTTCTTTTGCAAAAGATAAAAATGGCAAAAGAGCATATGGTGGAACTTCCAATGAACTTACTGCAACACCGAAACTTCTTCCGGTAACGATCGACACGATCAAATCCGGCAAATACAACAGCGTCGTATTGAGCTGGAATGTTACTTCCGCAGGGGATGAGGACGGATATATTGTTTACCGTGCAGCTTCTAAAAAAGGAAGTTATAAGCAGATCGGAACCGTAAAAAGAAAGAGCGGAGCCATGACCGGATCTTATACAGATAAAAACGTTAAGATCGGAAAGAAGTATTATTATAAAGTAGTAACTTACAAAAACATTTCGGGCGGTAAAATGCTCCGTTCCGCTTATTCAGGTGTAAAAGGCATTACAGCCGCACCGAGTATCACAACGGTTAAAGTGAAATCGGCAGGAAATGAAAGACTGAAAATTACATGGAAAAAGGTAAAAGCATCCAAAAACCGTTATGTAAAGGGATATGCGATCTACCGCAGCACTTCCGAAAATGGAAAATACAGAAAAATTAAGACGATCAATAAGGGAACAACAACTTCGTATGTGGATAAGGGACTTGTAACCGGTAATACCTATTATTATAAAGTTCGTACTTTCTGTACGTCCGGTGGAAAGAAAATCTACAGTGATTATTCCGATCCGGCATCCATGCAGGTACTTCCGGGAAAACCTTCCATCCAGGTAGTTGCAGCAAATTATAACACCATTACGGTCTCCTGGAAGAAAGTAGAAGGGTGTGATGGATATCGTGTATATCGTGCAACAGAGAAAGATGGAAAATATAAATCAGTCAAAACCTGTTCTTCCGTTAATACGCTTTCTTATAAGAACAGTAAGTTAGAAACAGGAAAAACCTATTATTATAAAGTAAGAGCTTATGTGAACAAAAATGGCAAAAAACTTTATGGTGACTATTCCGCAGTGAAACAGGCAACGCCGGTTCTTTCAAAACCAACCGGATTATATGCAGCCTCAATTGCTGAAAACCAGATCAAGCTGACCTGGAATGCGGTGGATGGTGCAGAAACTTATACCGTATTGAGAAGTAACTCTGAGAACGGAAAATATAAGATTGCAACGGAACTTTGTACAACAAATTCTTTTATTGATTATACCGCTGTGACAGGAAAAACCTATTATTATAAGATTTATGCGGTTCGTGGAGAGTACGTCAGTGCAACAACGGATTGTGTAAGTGTTATATCGTCAGCACTTGAAGTGAGCACAACGAGTGTACTGATCAAGACAGGAACGAGTGTAAAAGTAACAGCAACTGCAAAACCATACGGTGTGGTATACTGGTCTTCTGCTAACTCTATGATCGCCGTTGTTTCCTCAGATGGAACAATCTATGGACTGAAGGCTGGAACAACGACCGTAAAGGCATCTGCAAACGGAATCACCAAAGAAATCACGGTAACGGTAAAAGACAAACTTGAGACAGAGAATAAGATCATAGATATTTCAAGTGATAACGGTACGGTAGATTTTAATGCGATCAAGGCAGCCGGATACGAATGTGTAATGCTTCGTATTTCCAAAGGAACAACAGCGGATGCGAAGTTCCAGACAAATTATAAGAATGCGAAAGCAGCAGGCCTTAAGGTTGGTGTATACTGCTACTCCCTGGCGCAGAACGCAGCGCAGGCAAAAGCTGAGGGTGATAAAGTATTAAATATTCTGAATGCACAGAAGTTAGACTATCCGGTTGTATATGTACTTGATGATATCTCATTATTGTACAATAATGTAACAGCAACACAGAGAATTGATTTTATCAATGCATTCAGGACAGAAATCATTGATGGTGGAAAACAGTATAAGTTTGCACTTGGTCTGAACCAGAAACTTTTACAGCAGTATCCGGGCAAATATGTGGATACAAGCAAGCTCACAGGAACAGATCTGTGGATTATCAATTATCGTGCAGAGAGTCTTGGAAGCGGTTACCAGGGTAAAGGTAATGTGGTAATGTGGAGATACACGAACCAGGGTACAGTAAATGGTGTAAATGGCAAGGTAAATATCAGTATCCGGTATAAGACTTATTAATGAGAGTACAGGATACAGACAGTAATCCGCAGGAATGAGGACAGCTATGAAAAGTTATGCAAAAAAAATCATGACAAGACTGGCAGCAGGGGCGATGGCGCTCCTGCTTGCTGTCGGTACGGCTGCAACAGATATGTCTGTGTATGCAGCAGAAACGAAAACACAGGAAGGCACGACGGAAAAGAAAAAGATCACAGGATTTGCAGATCTTTCGGACAACCCGAAAGAGATTCGTATGACAGGTAAAATCAGCCTGAACCGCCTGCTTGCCAAGATGCCGCAGAGCATTGATGTTTATCTGGATGGCGGCAAAGAGACAACGAGTATTCCGGTAACCTGGAGCTGTGTCGGAGACTATGACACGACGAATTATTTTGTCTATGAATTTGACCCGAAATGGGATACAGATCAGTATTCACTTGGAGCAGGACAAAAGGACAAAATTCCATACATCAATGTGGTGATCTCAGGGACAAGTCTCTATAAAGGTGCAGCCATTTCTCAGGATGAGAAAAAATCCAACGAAAAAAAAGTATATAAATTTGCGAAAAGAAAGCTCAAATTAAATACAGCAGCGGCCTGTGGTGTGCTTGCCAATATTGAGAGTGAATCTTCTTTTAACCCAACCATAAGCGTCATTGATACCAACGGCAAGATCAGTTATGGTATCTGTCAGTGGAATGCTTCGAGATTTGATGACCTGAGAAACTACTGCAGCAGCAATGGTTATGATTATACTTCCATCGACGGGCAGCTTAAGTTTTTAAAATACGAACTGGAACATTCCGAGAAATATGCATTTTCCAAAGTGAAAAATGTCGAAAACACTGCAGACGGAGCCTATACAGCCGGGTATAACTGGGCAAAATATTTTGAGCGCTGTAACAGTGTATATTTTGAAGGACGTGCGAAACGCGCAAGAGATGTCTACTGGGCAAAATATAACGGTGACAGTCCGGATGATCCGGATAACCCGGATAACCCGGACGATCCGGTAACAAAGAAATATACCATCAAATATGTACTCTATGATGGGGAAAATAGCGATGCCAATCCATCGTCTTATAAGATCACAACAGAAACGATCACATTGAAAAAAGCAAAGAAAAAAGGTTATACATTTGAAGGATGGTATAAGGAGAGCAGCTTTAAAAACAGGATCACAACGATCCCGAAAGGATCAAAAGGCAACCTTACCATTTATGCAAAATGGAAAGCAAATAAATATACCGTTCGCTTTCATGGAAACAAGGCAACCAGCGGCAGTATGCAGGAGATGAAAAATCTCGAATATGATATGGATTATACCCTTAGAAAAAATAAATTTAAACGCAAGGGGTATAAATTTGTCCGTTGGAACACAAAGGCAGATGGAAGTGGAAAGAAATACGGCAACAAGGAAGAAATCGAGAACCTTTCTGCAAAAAACGGTGCAGTTGTTGATCTGTATGCACAGTGGTCAAGGGATACTTACAAGATCACTTACAAAACGAACGGCGGAGAACTTGCGGATGGTACTGCAAAGAAATACAACGTAGATACCAGAACGTTCAAATTAAAAACACCGGTCAGATATGGCTATATATTTAAAGGCTGGTATAAAGACAAAAAATGCACCAGACGTGTCACACAGGTCAAAAAAGGTACAATTGGAAATCTGACCTTTTATGCAAAGTGGCAGATCAATAAATATAAAATCAAATACGATGGAAACGGCGCAACCAGCGGTTCCATGAAAGGTGTCTCTGTCTGCCAATATGGCAAGACCTATACGCTTACAAAAAATAAATTCAAGCGCACGGGTTATGTGTTTGAGGGCTGGAATACAAAGAAAAACGGCAAAGGTGATTTTTATGAAGACGGAGAGGATATCCGTAATATCACAGCGAAAAACGGTAAGACAGTCACACTGTATGCGCAGTGGAGCAAAAAGCAGTACACGATAAAATATGTACTTGACGGAGGAACCATTTCGTCTGAAAATCCGACCGGCTACTATTACGACACACCTACGATTCAGCTTGCAGCAGCTGCCAAAGAAGGATATACCTTTAAAGGATGGTATACGGATTCTGCATTTAAAAACAAGATCACGAAGATCAAAAAGGGAACCCGTAAAAATTACAAACTGTATGCAAAATGGAAGATCAATACTTACAATATCGTGTTTGACGGAAATGGAGCAACCAGTGGTTCGATGAAATCGATCAGTTCCTGCAAATACAATACAAGCTATAAACTCTCTGCAAACACATTCCAGAGAAATGGATATAAGTTTATCGGATGGAGTACCAAAGCGGATGGCAGCGATACTTTTTATGGAGATGGTGCAACAGTATCAAATCTTTCCCTTACAAATGGAGCAACAGTAAAACTATATGCACAGTGGGAAGCTTTGTAGGATGACAAAAATGAAATTTTATTTAGCACCGATGGAGGGACTTACCGGTTTTGTGTTCCGAAATGCATATCAGAAACATTTTGGAAATATAGATACCTATTTTACACCATTCATTAATAATAAAAAGATGAATTACAAAGAGATCAAAGACATTCTGCCGGAACATAATGAAGGGATGCATGTGGTTCCACAGATTCTGACGAATCGTGCAGAAGATTTTCTGGCAATCGCAAAAGAGTTAGGAAACTATGGTTACGAGAGCGTCAATTTAAATCTGGGGTGCCCGTCCGGGACGGTCGTGGCAAAGCACCGCGGCGCAGGATTTCTTGCGGTGCCGGAGGAACTGGATCACTTTTTAGAAGAGATCTTTGCGGAATGTCCGCTCCGGATCTCCGTCAAAACACGTGTCGGTGTCAATGATGCCGGGGAGTGGGAGCATCTTCTTTCCATCTATGAAAAATTTCCGATGGAGGAACTGATCATTCATCCGCGTGTACAGAAGGACTTTTATAACAATACTCCGGATATGGAAGCGTTTTTATATGCGGTAGAAAACAGCAGACATACGCTATGTTACAACGGTGACATCTGCTCCGTGGAGGATTACCGGACATGGAGACAGCAGATGGAAGAAAAAAGGAAATGTGCTTTTATGCAGGAATCCGGGCAGCAGACGGATCCGGAGGACACTGGCAGCCTGGTGTCCCATCTCATGCTTGGAAGAGGAGTTTTAAAAAATCCGGGTCTGATCGGAGAACTCACAGGACATGCGCCGATCACAAAGGATCAGTTTCATGCGTTTCATGATGACATATTAAAAGGATATCTGGATGTGATGTCAGGGGAGCGCAACACGCTGTTTCGTATGAAAGAGCTGTGGTTTTATTTTGCAAAATATTTTACAGAACCCGAAAAATATGTAAAGCAGATCAAAAAGACGCAGCATGTGGCGGAGTACCGTGTGATTGTTGATAATCTGTTCCGCGAGCAGGAATGGGAACAAAAATAAAAAGTAAAATATTTTATAAAAAAGTAAAATAAATAATTGTAAAATAAAAATGATTTTGCTATTGTAGAGTTAGATATCATACAGAAATGGAGGAGCCGTATGAGAAAACAAAGCAAAATCATTTTTTATGCAGGAATTGTATTGGGGGTTGCTGCAGTGCTTACGGGGGTGGCACTGTCGGGGGGAGAGAAGATCCCGAAGGATTTTACAGTGAGTTATGATGGAATCAAAACGGCGGATATTACGGCGGGCGTCAGTGTACATGATCCATCCGTGATAGAGGCGGACGGTACCTATTACATTTTCGGATCGCATATGTCAGGGGCATCATCTGAGGATCTGCGGAACTGGACATCGATCGGTGACGGATATACGCAGTCGAATCCGATCTTTGAGGATCTGCTTGGAACAGAGCATGTATTTGATTATACGGGAAGCAGAGACTCTGTGATACCGACTGACGATGGGACTTATCATGTCTGGGCACCGGACGTGGTCTATAACAGGGCACAGGACTTATATTATATGTATTTCTGTACGTCCTCGACATGGAATGCATCGAATCTGTGCTATGCTGTTTCAGATAAACCGGAGGGACCGTATACATGGAAGGGAGCACTCATTTATTCCGGATTCGCGAAAGATACGATCGAAGCAACTGATGTGCTCGATTATGTGGACATCAGCTATGCAAAAAAGAACTACATCATCGCGGGAAATAAATATAACTATGAGAAATATCCAAACGCAATCGATCCGACCGTCTTTTATGATGCGGACGGAAAAATGTGGATGGTCTATGGCTCGTGGTCGGGTGGAATTTTCCTGTTAGAGATTGATGAGAAAACGGGATTGGTCATCCATCCCAAAGAAGATGAGAAAAACGGCGTGGATCCGTATTTTGGAAAACGCCTGCTTGGCGGCGGACACAAATCGATCGAGGGACCTTACATTCTCTATGATGAGGAAAGCGGATATTATTATCTGTTTGTTTCCTATGGTTCCCTGACGAGAGAGGGAGGATATCAGATGCGTGTGTTCCGCTCAAAAACGGTGGATGGAGAGTATGTCGATATGAATGGGGCATATCCGGGGATGTGGGATGACAATGCAGCTTATGGCTTAAAACTTTCCGGCAATTATTATCTGCCGGGTCTTAATAAGGCATATATGGCGACCGGGCACAATTCAGCTTTTGTGGATGAAGATGGAAAGAAATATATTGTATACCACACGCGCTTTGACAACGGGCAGGAGTATCATGAACCCCGTGTGCATCAGTATTTCCTGAATCAGGATGGATGGCCGTGTATGCTTCCGTATGCGACGGACGGTGAGACGATCGCAGAGAGCGGTTATGACATTTCGGAAGTGGCGGGAACTTATTATGTGATCAACCAGGGAACTGCGATCAGTGCCAGGATTGCACAGCCGGTAAAACTGGTACTGATGGAGAATGGAAACGTGTACGGCGAAAACTTAGAAGGCATCTGGAGTATGGAGCAGGGCACCTGTTATATGACGATCACATACGGGGAAAAAGAATATAACGGTGTATTCTGTCAGATGAAAGATGAGGCAGGCACGGATGTCATGACATTTTCTGCGGTTGGAGCAAATGAGAGTGTCTGGGGCGTTAAATATTTTGAGTAAAATGAAAGCAAAGACGTGAGAAACGGCAGACGGAGCATAAAATACTTGCAAAGAACTCTTTCCCATGGTAATGTGGTACGTATCTAAAGTTTTGGGAAAGGAACGGGTACAAATGTTAAAAGCGATTGATGATTTCGTCTGGGGAGTTCCACTGATCGTGTTGATCTTAGCGGTTGGTATCTTTCTTACGATCCGGCTGCGTGGACTTCAGATCACGAAACTGCCACTTGCCATAAAACATATGGTGGCAAATGAAAAAAACGGAGAACACGGGGAAGTTTCAAGTTTCGGCGCACTCTGCACAGCATTGTCTGCAACGATCGGAACAGGTAACATTGTCGGCGTGGCAACCGCGCTTGTCGCCGGAGGACCGGGTGCACTGTTCTGGATGTGGATCGCAGCACTGCTTGGAACGGCGACGAAATATTCCGAGTGTCTGCTTGCAATTAAATACCGTGTTGTGGCAAAGGACGGTCATATCGTCGGAGGACCGTTTTATTACATCGAAAACGGAATGGGTGAAAAATGGAAATGGCTCGCAAAAATTTTTGCATTTTTCGGTGTCGGAGTAGGTTTACTTGGAATCGGAACTTTTACGCAGATCAACGGGATCACAAGTGCCGTGAACAATTTCTTTGATCCGCAGAATACATGGACGGTGGAACTGTTTGGCAGAACCTATTCCTGGACGGTTGTGATCGCAGGTATTATTCTGACACTGTGTGTGGCACTGGTTATCATTGGCGGTATTAAGCGTATTTCCACAGTAGCACAGGTTGTGGTACCTTTTATGGCACTGCTTTATGTCGTTGTGGTACTGATCATACTATTTACGCATCTTAGCGCAATTCCGGGAGCAATCGTAGAGATCGTGCAGAGTGCATTTGGACTTCGTGCGGCTGCAGGCGGAACCCTTGGATCGATCCTGATCGCCATGCAGATGGGAATTGCCCGCGGAATCTTTTCGAATGAGGCAGGACTTGGTAGTGCGCCGATCGCAGCGGCAGCGGCAAAGACAAATGAGCCGGTGACACAGGGACTTGTATCCATGCTGGGAACGATCATTGACACGGTGATCATCTGTACGATGACCGGACTTTCCATCGTGATCACAGGAGCATGGGATATGGGATTAGAAGGTGTCTCTGTAACCACGAAAGCATTTCAGATAGGACTGCCATTCCCGGAGCAGATGGCATCTTTTGTGTTAATGTTATGTCTTGTATTCTTCGCATTTACGACGATCCTTGGATGGAATTATTACAGTGAAAAATGTCTGGAATATCTGGTTGGGGACAAAAAGACTGTTTTAAAGGGATATCGCTGGCTGTATATCCTTGCAGTGTTTATAGGACCATTTATGACGGTATCTGCTGTATGGACGATCGCAGATATCTTTAACGGGCTGATGGCATTGCCGAACCTTGTTGCACTCGTTGCTTTGAGTGGGGTGGTAGTTGCAGAGACGAAGAAATACTTTGAAAAACAGAAATATTAGTGAGAAATAAAAAATGGCGGAGGCAGAGTGCTTCCGCTGTTTTTTTGCCTGGTGATGTAGTCTGCGTTTTTTGATTTTAGAAAAGTATATAATATTTTAGAATAATCTATACAAAACAAAAAATAAGGAGTATACTGTCATAAGAAAGAAACAGTGCGAATGTCATCAGAGGGGAGGATACTGCATGTCAGATGAAAAATCTTTAAAGTACAATGAACCGTGGATTTTACAGCGTGCGGATCCATATGTTTACCGTCATACGGACGGCTCGTATTATTTTACGGCGTCGGTACCGGCGTATGACGGGATCGTATTGAGACGTGCCGGAACACTGGCGGAACTTTCCGGGGCAGAGGAAGTCATGGTCTGGAAGAAACATGAGTCCGGTCCGATGAGTTATCATATCTGGGCACCGGAGATCCACTATCTGTTTGGAAAATGGTATATTTATTTTGCGGGAGGCGAGGCGGAAGATATCTGGAAGATCCGTCCATATGTGTTAGAGTGCAGCGGGGACGATCCGCTGACGGATGAGTGGGTGGAACTTGGAAAGATGAAACGCGCAGCGGAGGATGAGTTTTCTTTTGAGGCATTTTCGCTGGATGCGACCGTCTTTGAAAATAAAGGTGAATATTATTATGTCTGGGCAGAAAAGGTCGGAGTCGGCAAAATGATTTCAAATCTCTACATTGCAAAGATGGAATCCGGCAATCAGTTAAAAACGGTGCAGGTACTTTTGACCACGCCGGATTACGACTGGGAGCGGAAAGGGTTCTGGGTCAACGAGGGACCTGCCGTGATCCATCATGACGGAAAAATGTTCTTAACATATTCGGCGAGCGAGACGGGTGTGGATTACTGTGTGGGAATGTTATCCATCGATGAGGATGCGGACATTTTAGATCCGCGTTTGTGGAAAAAAGAGCGTTATCCGGTATTAAAAACCTGTGAAAAACTGGGCATTTACGGACCGGGACACAATTCGTTTACCGTGGATGAAGATGGAAATGACGTCATGGTCTACCACGCGCGGACGGAGGCAGAAATTAACGGAGATCCGTTGTACAATCCGAATCGTCATGCGATGCTTATGAAGGTAAAATGGGATGAAGCCGGAAGACCGGTATTTTCCTATGAAAATAAATAAAAAAGGAGAGAAAACAATGGCAAAACTGATCATCAATGAGGAAAACAAAAAGAGTCGTATTGAGCCGGAAATCTATGGACATTTTTCGGAGCATCTGGGGAGATGTATTTATGAGGGAATTTACGTCGGCGAAAAATCGGAGATTCCGAATGTAAACGGCATGCGCACCGATGTTGTGGACGCATTAAAGGAATTAAAAGTTCCGGTACTGCGCTGGCCGGGTGGCTGCTTTGCGGACGAATATCACTGGATGGACGGAATCGGACCGAAGGAAAAGCGTAAAAAAATGATCAACACACACTGGGGTGGTGTTGTGGAAGATAACAGTTTCGGAACACATGAATATATGGAACTGTGCCGTCAGATCGGCTGTAAGACTTACGTTAACGGTAATCTTGGAAGCGGAACTGTCCGTGAGATGTCAGAGTGGGTGGAGTACATGACCTTTGAGGGCGTCTCCCCGATGGCAGATTTGAGAAAAGAAAACGGACATGAGGCACCGTGGAAAGTGGATTATTTTGGTGTTGGCAATGAAAACTGGGGATGCGGTGGAAATATGACGCCGGAATATTATGCAAATGAGTACCGCAGATACCAGACCTATGTGCGCAATTATCACCCGGACCGTCCGATCAAAAAGATCTGCTGTGGTGCAAATGTTGCAGACTATTACTGGACAAAAGGAGTGTTAAATACGGCATTTGACCATGCTGAGCAGTGGCACGGATTTATGGATGGTCTATCACTTCATTACTATGTACATCCGGAGGGCTGGGAGATCAAAGGAAGTTCTACGGACTTTGATGCGGATGTCTGGTATAAGACATTATCGAAGGCGCTTTATATGGAGACATTGATCGAACGCCACGGTGCGATTATGGATGAGTACGATCCGGATAAAAAAGTCGGTATGATCGTGGACGAGTGGGGCACCTGGTATACCTGCGAGCCGGGCACCAATCCGGGATTTTTGTATCAGCAGAATACGGTGCGTGATGCACTTGTTGCAGGTATCACCTTAAATATTTTCAACAAGCACAGTGACCGTGTCAAAATGGCTGCGTTAGCACAGATGGTAAATGTTTTACAGTCTGTACTTCTGACAGAGGGCGGCCAGATGATAAAGACACCGACCTACCATGTCATGCATATGTACCGCCACCATCAGGGCGCAGACCTGTTAGAGAGCACTTTGACCGGGGCAGGTGAGATCGGATCGGATGAGTGGAAAGTACCGAAGATCACAGAGTCCGTATCCATGGATAAAGACGGTGTGATCACCGTCACCATGAACAACCTCTCTGTGGAGGCATCGGAAAAGGTGGAGATCCAGCTTGCAAACCGTGGCTATCATGTAACTGAGGCAAAGATCGTAACCGATTCCGATATGCATGCACATAACACATTTGAGGCACCGGATACCGTGACAGAAAAAGATTTTACTGCCTATGAGGAGACGGAAAACGGCGTGAATGTCACAATGCCGGCAAACAGTGTGATCGAGCTGCGTCTTGCAAAATAAGAAAAAACTGTCAGCAATGGCGGGAAAATTAGCTGCTGGTCATACTGGAAATATGAACAGTAACGAAAATTACAGGCGGAGATGACATATGGCACAGATCTGTAAAAAGTGTCTGCTGCGCGAAATGGCGGAAGCGGATGCAAAAATGATTGAGAAATATAAAGAGGCGATCAAAAAAGAAGATCAGGTATCAGAGAGCGAGTATGAGAGACGGCTTACTGTCTGCAAAACCTGTGAACTTTTAAACGCGGGAACCTGCGGTGCGTGCGGCTGCTATGTAGAGTTGCGCGCCGCGGCAGCCGTATCAAAATGCCCATATAAAAAATGGTGACAGTTCAGACGGACTGTTACCATTTTTTATTGCGGTAATATTACTTCATTTCCTCCACCGGGGCGTACCCGAGACTCACTTTGATATCCTGGCTGTAATTGCCAAAAGATTTTCCAAAGATCGTAAGTCCGCCGACGTGCCTGGCATCGTCCTCCACAGCCAGGCGAAAGCGGATGCTGCTGTGGCAGTTGAGATGGAAATCATCGATTTTAACGTCGGATATTTTGAGACCGTCGATATAGGTACCTTTTTGATTGATGACAAGTTGTTTTAGCAATCCGTACTGGTTCCAGTTTGCATACCACCAGTCCGGTGTCAACAGACCCTTCACATCGCCAAAATCGCCGGGGGAGGTCCAGTCACCAATATGAATATCATTTAAGTAAAAACTGATATCGGAAGGCCAGTCATTGTTGGTGCCTGGTGCTTCGGAACTAAGTTCTGCGGAAATTGTGATCTGTGTGATTTTTTTGGAAGCCGGGATAAAATTTGGAATGGCATATTCAACATAACCGCGTGTAAACCATAGAATATCAGCGTTATAGCGGTCCGGATGTTCAAAATATCGCGGATCATCCACTTCACCGATCAGGGCATCTGCAGAGGCAAGTCCGCAGGTCGGGCAGATCTGGTAATTTGTATAGTGACCGACTTTTAATTCTGTATGATAAACATTCTCGATTTCGGCAGGCTTTTCTAAATCGATCAGGATCTTATCCAGGTGGATGGAACAGATTTTCTGGTTGCCGTGAACAGCAGATTCACTGGATGTTGTGATCAGTCCGCAGTTCTCAAGTTTTTTGATATGGCTGGTTAAGGCACCGTTTGTAATATTTAAACGGGAGGCAAGTTCATTCATGCTCATATTGTCGTTTTCCAGCAAAATATTTAAAATTTCAATTCTCACATCAGAACCGAGTGCCTTAAAAAGTTCTAGCCCTTCATTCAACGAAGTGATGTGTAACAAGGAAATCCTCTCCTTTCAAAATCTGTAAAAATCACAGAATGACACGTTCTAAACTGTAATCATTGCCTGAAAGTGTCAGGATTGCAAGACTTTTTGAATCTCCACGTCCGTCGCTGGCACTGCCCGGATTAATATAAACTTTATTGAAACGTTCATAAAATGTATAGTGATGAGTATGACCAAAGATAAGAAAATCAGCATCTGTCAGGTCAAATGGAAGATCAAACTGATTATGAACCAGAAAAAAAGTCTTGCCGCCAATGCGGAACTGTAAAAATTCAGGAAGATTTTTTGCCCAGTCACCGCGGTCATTGTTGCCTCGGACCATATAAAGCGGAATGCCAAAGTTCCGGAAACAGTCATAATTTTTCTGCGTACAGAAATCGCCTGCATGGATCAGATAATCGCAGCCGTCTAAATGACGGTGCCACTCTTCACGGAAAATACCGTGTGTATCAGAAATAATGCCAATTTTCATAAAATTCTCCATTCTTGCGTGAAAAATGTTATTTTCATACTAATTTTCTCCATTAAGTAAAAAAATAATTAGATAAATTATATAGGAAAAAAGTATGGAAGTCTAGAAGAAAGAAAAATATTCATAAAAATACTTTTTTATTTTAAAGTAATGTAGTATACTGTTCGGGGGATCAATTAGTTAATTTTTTAACGGGAGAGGGAGAATGGAAAACTCGGTATTAGAGGAAAAGGTTTTTCATAAAGTTATGAAAAACATACCGTTTGGTCTTGTTGTGAGCAGTGAGGGCAGAAAACGCAAGGTGTATTATGTGAATACGATGGCGTACCATATGCTCGGTTACACGCGGGAGGAATTTATTGAAAAAGTACAGGACGGCTGGAGCCGGTTTGTGGATATTGACTTAAGAATGGTCATGAGGGAGCATCATGAAGAGATTCTGACAGGGGAGTCATTTGAGCTGACTGCTCAGACAGAGACGAAAGACGGAAATAAAAAGTGGCTGTCTTTTCGTGTGATGGTATCCATGGATGTTATATCCTCGCAGTTAAAACCGGTCAGTTATATTACGATCACAGATGTAACGGAGAAAGTGGAAAAAAACAGACGTTACGCGAGAGAAAGAGAATATTTACGGGATTGTGCAGCCAGAGATTCCATGACGAGACTGTTAAACCGTGGTACGATGGAAGATCGTATCAAAGAAGAACTGGAGTCAGTGGCAGAAGGACAAAATTATGCATACATTGCTATTGATCTGGATAATTTTAAGCAGGTCAATGATGTGTATGGCCACTGGGTTGGCGACCGCGTCATTATGAGTGTGTCTAATATTTTAAGGGAAGTCTACGGTAATCAGGTCAGCATTGGACGTATGGGCGGGGATGAATTCGCAGTATTTCTTCCGGATGTAAAAGACCGTATGTGGATACAGGGGCAGGCAGATGAAGTGCTGTACCGGCTGCGCAGACAAAAAGAAATGATCGGAATGGCGGAGGAGCCGACAGCAAGTATTGGCATCGCATTCGGCCCTGAGGATGGCACAAGCTTCCGTGAACTGTATCACAGAGCGGATGCAGCACTCTATCAGGTCAAAAAGGAAGAAAAAAACAGCATAGCAATTTACACAATGATATAAGTTTTTTTTGGTACATTTTACCTATTGAAAAAATGAATCAAAAATTATAACATCTAATTGTTATATGACTGACGGAAAAAGTGGAAGAACCACATGAAGTATAACGTTTACAATGCCGACCGTCTGGGCGAGATAACCCGGACTGTCGGTTTCTTTTATTCTTAAAGATATTCTTCTTACAGGAATCCTTTTGTATGAAAAAAAGAACAGTTCCGGAAACGAAGCGGATATTGACAAGCAGTGATGAAACATGATATATTCACTGCGTTAGAACTAACTAACAAAAGTTAGAAATGACTACCAATATTTTCCAGCAATACCAAAATATTGGGGGATCAGATCCGTTTTATACAGGTAAACCATAGTTTTCAGCAAACAGGAGGAAAAATAATGCAAAACGAATGGAGAGATTTTAATGGTGGAGCATGGGAGAATGAAGTAAATGTCAGAGACTTCATTCAGAGAAATTATAAGCCATACGATGGTGACAGCTCTTTTTTGGAGGGACCGACAGAGGATACCACAGCACTCTGGCAGGACGTATTAGAGCTTTCAAAGCAGGAGAGAGAGGCCGGCGGCGTGCTCGATATGGATACAAAGATCATTTCCACGATCACTTCCCATGGACCTGCGTACTTAGACAAAGATAAGGAGAAGATCGTAGGTTTCCAGACAGATAAACCATTCAAACGTTCCTTACAGCCTTATGGCGGTATCCGTATGGCAATTAAGGCATGTGAAGATAATGGGTATAAAGTAGACCCGGAAGTGGTAGAATATTTCACAACACACAGAAAGACACACAATGCAGGCGTATTTGATGCGTATACACCGGAGATGAGAGCCTGCCGTTCTGCACATATCATTACCGGTCTTCCGGATGCATACGGACGCGGACGTATCATTGGCGATTACAGAAGACCGGCTCTTTATGGTGTGGATCGTCTGATCGCAGACAAGGAAGAACAGTTAGAATCCACACGTACGATTATGTATTCTGACGTTATCCGTGAGCGTGAGGAGTTATCCGAGCAGATCAGAGCTCTTAAAATGTTAAAAGAATTAGCAAAGATTTACGGATGTGACATTTCAAAGCCGGCAACAAACGTTCTTGAGGCAACACAGGCTGTTTATTTTGCATACCTTGCAGCAGTCAAAGAGCAGAACGGTGCGGCAATGAGCCTTGGACGTACTTCTACATTCTTAGATATCTATGCAGAGCGTGATCTTCGTGAAGGAACTTTCACTGAGAAAGAGATCCAGGAGATCATCGATCAGTTCGTAATGAAACTGCGCTGTGTAAAATTTGCCCGTACGCCGGAGTACAACAGTATTTTCGCCGGAGATCCGACATGGGTAACAGAGTCTATTGCCGGAATCGGTGTAGATGGAAGACATATGGTAACAAAAATGTCTTACCGTTATTTAAATACTTTAAACAACATCGGAGCAGCACCGGAGCCTAATATGACAGTTTTATGGTCTGTAAAACTTCCGGAGAACTTTAAAAAGTTCTGTGCAGAGATCTCAATCAAACATTCTGCGATCCAGTATGAAAATGATGATATCATGCGTGTGGTTCATGGTGATGACTACGGCATTGCATGCTGTGTATCTTCCATGAGGATCGGAAAAGAGATGCAGTTCTTCGGAGCCCGTGCAAACCTTGCAAAATGTTTACTTTACGCGATCAACGGTGGTGTGGATGAGATCAGCGGTAAACAGGTAGGACCGAAATATCGTCCGATCACTTCCGAGTATCTTGACTACGACGAGGTATGGGATAAATACAAAGACATGATGAAATGGCTTGCAGGTGTCTATGTCAATGCATTAAACATCATTCACTATATGCATGACAAATACTGCTATGAAAAACTGCAGATGGCGCTGCATGACAAACAGGTAAGACGCTGGTTTGCAACCGGTATTGCGGGATTCTCCGTAGTAGCAGATTCCCTGTCTGCAATCAAATATGCAAAAGTAAAACCGATCCGTGATGAGAACGGCATTACTGTAGATTTTGAGGTCGAGGGAGATTTTCCGAAATATGGTAATGATGATGACCGTGTGGATGAAATCGCAAAAGAGGTTCTTCATACCTTTATCAAATATGTAAAAGGAAATCACACCTATCGCGGTGGTATCGCAACAACTTCCATTCTTACCATTACATCCAATGTATCCTATGGTAAAAATACAGGAGCAACCCCGGATGGAAGAAAGAAAGGTGTTGCATTTGCTCCGGGTGCAAATCCAATGCACGGACGTGATAAAAACGGTGCGGTTGCTTCCTTAGCTTCCGTTGCAAAAATGCCATTTATGGATGCGCAGGATGGTATTTCCAACACCTTTACCATCGTGCCGGATGCACTTGGAAAGACGGAGGAAAGCTCTGAAACAAACCTTGTGGCACTGCTTGACGGCTATGCAGAAAAAGGCGGTCACCACTTAAATGTAAACGTATTAAATAAGGAAACACTGCTTGATGCACAGAAGCATCCGGAGGAATATCCGCAGCTTACAATCCGTGTATCAGGTTACGCAGTAAACTTCATCAAACTGACCAAAGAGCAGCAGGATGAGGTAATTGCAAGAACATTCCATGAACTGATGTAAAAATAAGGAGATTATTATGGGCTATATTCATTCTCTGGAATCATTTGGTACCGTGGACGGTCCTGGGGTGCGTTTTGTCGTATTCTTCGAGGGCTGCCCGATGCGCTGCCAGTATTGCCATAACCCGGATACATGGGTGCTGACTGATGGAAAACAGATGGAGGCGGACGAGATCATCGACCGCTTCCTGCGCAATGCCTCTTTTTACCGGACTGGCGGAATTACCGCCACCGGTGGCGAGCCGATGCTTCAGATTGATTTTCTGACGGAACTGTTTGCGAAGGCGAAGGTGCATGGAATCCATACCTGTTTAGATACGTCAGGTATTATGTTTCCGGGATTTCCGGAGGATGGAGAAGCCACATCAGATATCACACTGGAAAAAATAGACAGGCTTCTTGATGTCACAGATCTTGTAATGCTTGACATTAAGCATATCCGTGACGAGGATCACCGGAAACTGACCGGACATTCTAATAAGAATATTCTGGCATTTGCAAGATATTTAGATCAGAGGAAAAAGCCGGTGTGGATCCGTCATGTCGTAGTTCCCGGCATCACATTTGAGGAGGCAGAATTGACGGAACTCGGACACTTCCTAAAGACACTTTCCAATATGGAAAAATTGGAAGTACTGCCATATCATGCACTTGGCAAGGTCAAGTATGATAATCTTGGCATGGATTATGTGTTAAAAGATACACCGCAGCTTACCAAAGAGGAAGCAAAAAAAGCGGAACAGATGATAAGGGATGCAATGTCATAATGGCGAGTCATTATGACATTGCATCCCTTGTTAAATGTGTAATATTGATCGTGCCAGCGAATGATGCACATTTTTACAAGAATATTACAGGAAAATATAAATATTCTGAAAAATATATAAAAAATGATATATTGTATTGAAATATTTGTGGAAAGTGCTATAATAAAACCATGATATAAATCTGTATCAAATAAACGGCAAAGGGGTTGGACATCATGAGAATCAAGATTACAGGAAGAAACATTGAATTAACCGATGGTATCAAAGATGCAGTGGAGGACAAGTTAAACAAATTAGAGAAATACTTCACTCCGGACACAGATGTCTATGTAACACTGAGCGTAGAGAAGGAACGCCAGAAAGTGGAAGTTACGATTCCAATGAAAGGAAACTATATTCGTTCTGAACAGGTCAGCAATGATATGTATGTATCAATTGATCTGGTAGAAGAGGTTATTGAGCGTCAGTTAAAGAAATATAGAACGAAACTGGTTACGAAACAGCAGAGCGCAGCATCCGTTTTCAAACAGGATTTCCTGGATGCAGCATCAGACGATGATGAAGAGATCAAGATTATCCGTTCTAAGAAGTTCGATATGAAGCCGATGTATCCGGAAGATGCATGTGTACAGATGGAGTTATTAGGACATGACTTCTTCGTATTTATCAATGCTGAGACCGAAGATGTCAACGTTGTATACAAGAGAAAAGGCAACACATACGGATTGATCGAACCGGAATACTAAAATGGATCATTGCAGAATTGTGCTGTGAATACAAAGAACCCACCCTGCGGCAAGCACCTTGCCGCCGGGTGGGTTTTTGCAGTACATCATAATAGATTTCCTTGTGTGACGTGAAGCATTTGTCGAAGATAAGATGTTGGGGCAAATAGTGATTCACAACATAACGACTGACAAATTGCAACAAGCCGGGAATACTTTTGTGACTTTGGAAGAAAATTAGGAAATCTTAGCCTGCCTGTCAATTCAATTCACAGTGATGTTCTGCCACGGATGGCAGAACAAGGCTTCACGAGCCATGGAAGGCTCGTTGAACGCCGTTCATGTCACTTTGAGAAAATCTAATCAGGCAGACTTAGATTTTCTTATTTTCGTACAATGGAACAAAACAGACCCGGATTGTTGCAATTTGTCAATCAAGAAATTTGAAATCAATATTTGTTCCAACATCATTATTATTTATGGAAAAACGACACACAGATGGCTCCCGGTCCCGCATGTGTACCGATCGTACTCCCAATTGTGCTGATTGGCAGCTCTTTTGTCTGTCCGGCCCAGAGATCTGCGCTGTCCGCAATATACTTCCGGAGCAGTGAGTCGTCGAGCCCGCTGTAGCCTAACATATACGGCATGGAAAAATCGATACCGTTTTTATTTTTCACTTCCTGGATCAGGATGTTATTTCCGTTTTTCGATCCTCTGGCCTTTCCTAAGATCGCAACCTCACCTTTTTCAATGGCGATGACAGGCTTGATGGATAAAATATTTCCCGCCCAGGCGGCAGTCTTTGAGATGCGTCCGCCCTGTTTTAAATACTCAAGGGTATCAAAGACAGCTAAGACACAGACATCTTTCTTTTTCTCTTCGAGTTTTTCGGCGATCTCTTTCGCAGAAAGCCCCTCATCGCGCAGCTTTACGGCATAAAGGACAAGGATCTGTTCGCCCAGACATACATTTAAACTGTCAACTAATGTGATACAGTCCTCATAGCCATCAAGCGCAATGTGTGCACTTTGGTATGTACCGGATAAAAGAGAGGACAGACAGATCACAACGGCGGTATCGCCGGCTTCTTTTACTTCTTTGAATTTCGCTTCAAAATCATGTGGAGATACCTGGCTGGTCGTCGGGATTGTTCCACATTCGATCAGTTTTTCATAAAATTCTTTATGGGAAATGGTAACACCGTCTAAATATTCCGTTTCGCCAAAAATTGTCTTTAAAGGCATATAATCAAGATTTAATGCATCCGCACGTTCCTTTGTGAGATCAGATGCGGAATCAACAATAATTCGTACACTCATTTTTTTCCCTCCGGATAAAATAGTTTGACTATCAAACAAAAATAAATATAAAGTATGATGAAAAGAATGTCAAGATATTTTGATTATCAAAATATTAAAACAAAAATCAAATGTAGTTGACAAAAATCGACAGACATAAGATACTTGTGTAGTATCAATGCCTGCATGACAGTAGTGTAAAAGTGGAAAATTATATAACAGAGCAGAAGAAAGCGGAAGAAATGTATAACGGGGCAGAGATTCTGGTGGATCTCGCAAGAAGGTATCCGGAACTATGGAATGAAATAGACAGGCAGTGCACTTTAAATAGAGAGCGGTATGGATTGCTCTGTGAAATATTGCTGGCGGGGGACGAGGAACGCTGTGAGGATGTGGTTGCAAAGATATACCGGTACGGGAGTATGATCGGAAAACAGGATCTGATTGGAAGACAGATATTTTTGTGGCTGCTGCAGGCACTGAGGATGGAAGAAATCGCAATGCTGTAGAAATGGGTTTTATCGTGAAAGAGGCCAGCAGCAGGCAAAGAATTTTATGAGTCAGGAATCTTTTCCGGTACGGGAAAACGGGGAATAAAAGAAAAAATGGTGCCTGCCGGGGGCATTGCCGTGAGGCAGAAAAATAAATAAGAAAGGATGTCATGCAGGCATAAAAAGTACAAAGGAATGTGCAAATTCCTTGCCACACAAAGAAAAAAGGTATACTATAAAGCAGAAATGTTTTTATGAGATAGTAAGGAGAGTATACCATGAAGATTGTTGTTTTAGCAGGTGGTTTAAGTACAGAGAGAGATGTTTCCTTTAAGACCGGAGATATGGTGGCAAAGGCATTGAGAGAGAATGGACATCAGGTAATCTTACTTGATGTATTTATGGGATACAGTGATAAAAAAGAAGATCTGACAGGTATTTTTGACCGGAGTGAGGAAGTCAGTGTAAAAGTATCCGGAATACCGGAAATTGCACCGGATCTTGCAAAGGTAAAAGCATCCAGAAAAGATCAGTCAGACAATTTCTTTGGACCGAATGTGATCGAATTATGCCAGATGTCCGATATCGTTTTTATGGCACTGCATGGAGAAAACGGAGAAAACGGCAAGATTCAGGCCGCATTTGATCTGTTTGGCATCCGCTATACAGGAACCGGTTATTTAAGCAGTGCGCTTGCCATGGATAAGGAGATGTCCAAAAAATTATTTTTGTCAGCAGGCATACCGGCTCCAAAGGGCGCATCCATGAAAAAGGCTGACTGCAGTGACGATATCACAAAACTTGGCATTCAGTTCCCGTGTGTGGTAAAACCATGCTGCGGAGGTTCGAGTATCGGTGTTTCCATCGCACACAATGCGGAGGAATATAAAGCAGCATTAGATGAGGCGTTCCGCTGGGAAGAAAACCTGATCGTGGAAGAATATGTAAAAGGACGTGAGTTTTCTGTCGGCGTGATCGCGGGAAAAGCACTTCCGATCATCGAGATCGCACCGGTACAGGGATTTTATGATTATAAGAATAAATACAAAGCAGGCAGTGCTGTTGAGACCTGTCCGGCAGAACTTTCAGAAGCTGTTACAGAGAAAATGCAGCATTATGCAGAGCAGGTGGCACAGGTACTTGGATTAGATACCTATTCCCGCACCGATTTTCTGTTGGATGAAAATGAAAATATCTACTGTCTGGAAGCAAACACATTGCCGGGTATGACTCCGACAAGTCTTCTTCCACAGGAGGCACAGGTTGTCGGTGTGAACTTTAACGAATTGTGTGAGAAACTGATCCAGATTTCCCTGGATAAATATGAGAAATAATAAGATATTTTTGTAAAAGTAAAAGCAAAACGAATCCCGGGAAATGAGGTAGATCATGAAAAACATGACACTGGAGCGTATTACGGAAGTATGCGGTGGAGTATATTATGGCAGTGAGGCCGACAAAAAGAAAGAAATTGCGGGAGCTGTGATCGACAGCAGACAGGTAGAGTCAGGATATCTTTTTATTGCGGTAAAGGGAGAAAAGGTGGATGGTCATCAGTTCATTCCACAGGTGTTTGAAAAAGGTGCACTTGCCGTATTATCCGAACAGGAACTGTCAGAACCGGCGGGCCCTTATATCAGGGTGGAATCTACACTTGGTGCAATGAAAAAACTTGCGGCATACTACCGCAGAAGTCTTGATATTAAGGTCGTCGGAATTACCGGAAGTGTTGGAAAAACCAGCACAAAGGAGATGATCGCGTCGGTTCTTTCACAGAAGTATAATGTGTTAAAGACAGAGGGCAATTTCAATAACGAGATCGGTCTTCCACTTACGATTTTTAAGATCAGGGAGCAGCATGAAGTGGCAGTGCTTGAGATGGGAATTTCAGAATTCGGTGAGATGCACCGTCTGGCTGAAATGGCATATCCGGATATCTGTGTGATCACAAATATCGGATTGTGCCATCTGGAAAACCTGCTGACCAGAGATGGAATTTTAAAGGCAAAAACGGAGAGTTTTGAGCACCTGACACCGGAAGGAACTGCCGTGTTAAATGGAGATGATGATAAGCTCTGTGAGAAAAAGATGGTGAACGGAAAACCGGTGGTATTTTATGGTATCGGAAAAGAAGCAAAGCTTGCAAAGACAGAGCAGGGTGAAAAATATCTTGCCGAAAAGGAAGTATATGCAACAGATGTGGAACCGGTAGGATTAGATGGAACAAAAGCGGTGATACATATTGGTGCAGAGAGCTTTGCAGTGACGATCCCGATTGCAGGAGAGCATAATGTATACAATGCTTTAGCCGCAGTCTGCGTTGCAGGAAAGCTTGGACTTAGTGTGGATGAAATGAAACGCGGGATTGAGTCGGTAAAAACGATCGGAGGAAGAAGTAATCTGATCCACAAAGGCGGGATGACGATCATCGATGACTGTTACAACGCAAACCCTGTTTCCATGAAGGCGTCCATCGACGTGCTCGCAGCGGCACCTGGAAGAAAAATCGCAGTGCTTGGAGATATGGGAGAACTTGGCGAAAATGAGCAGGAACTGCATGCCATGGTCGGAGAACATTTCGAAGGAAAAGGAATCGATGCTTTGTTTGCAGCCGGTGCATTATCAGAGAATCTGGCACAGGCAGTAAGAAAATGCAGTAAGGAGACGGAGGTTCATTACTTCAAAACAAAAGATGAACTGATGGAAGAATTACTGCCTTATGTAAAAAGCGGTGACACGGTTCTGGTAAAGGCATCCCACTTTATGGGATTCACGGAGGTCGTAGGACAGCTTACAAAGTAAGAAAATGTAGTGAAAATACGAAGCTATGACAGCTTATAAATGAATAAAAAAGAAAATCCCCGGATCACGGAATTGGTGATCCGGGGATTCTATTTTAATTCATAGGAAATTACGTCCTATGAATTAAAAAGCCCTCCGGGCGGGATGCGCATCTCGCGGAGTAGAAGTTAGCTGTAAACAGCACCGCTCGAGCGCGAAAGAGTCGCAAGCGACGCTTTGTTCCAGATCTTAAATCTGCGGATTATTTTTCTCGAGCATTTCAGCGATCACACCCTGACAGTGCGAACCGAGTTTTTTGCGTGTATCTTTGTCTAAAGATTTCGGGTCGATTGGTTTGCCGTATTCTACGATGACATGTACCGGTTTTACCTTTGGAAAATGTGCTTCTAAAATATCGGCGGAGCCGGAAATTGCCATAGGTACGATCAGACATCCGGTTTTTTCTGCCATTTTAAAACTACCCTCTTTGAATGGGAGCATCAGATCCTCTGTCTTATTGCGTGTTCCCTCAGGAAAAATACACATCGAAACCCCGTTTTTGATATTGTCGATTCCTGCAAGGATCGTTTTTAACGCTTCTTTGACATCCGAACGATTGATGAACAGACAGTGCAGTCTGGTCATCCAGACAGATAAAAGAGGAACCTTTTTCATGGAATCTTTTGCTACATAACCGGTCAGGCGCGGACAGCGTGAGTAGGTGATGATGATATCGAAATAACTCCTGTGATTGCCAATATAGAGAACAGGCTGGTCTTTTGGAACATTTTCTTCTCCGATAATGGTAAGTCTGGTGCCACAGATAAACAGAATGACACGAAATGCCCACTGCACCATGCGGAGCTGGCTGATATCAGCAGCCTGACGATTGAATTTTCCGATGATCCATTCAACAAAAAGGACAGGAATACCGATGATCAGGTAGAGTATAGCAAAAAGCAATGCAAGTATTGCGCGTAACATAGTACGTCCTTTCCGGGGAGATCCCCCAAGTTTTATATACCCACATTATATCGGGTATCTATGGGAAAAACAACTAAAAAAGACATATTTAAAGACAGGGAGGCATATATTAAGATAGAAGCGAAAACTGGGGGCAGGTGTAGTGAAACATGTTTCGAAAGTATCTGGTAAAAATATGCGGGATCAGTCTGCTGATGGCAGGACTGATCAGCGGATGCAGTATTGAGCAGACAAATGAAACAAAAGTCAGTGATCTTACATATACGATCGTTGAGGAATCCGAGACACCGGAAGAGTTAAAGACAATGATCGAGGAAAAGAAAACGGCGGATTTTAAACTTACCTATGAGATGGCGGATGATCTGTATATCGTGCGGGGATATGGGGAGCAGGCGACGGGAGGATACAGTATCTGTGTGAGGGACTGTTATCTGACCACAAACGCAGTAGTGTTTGATACAGAACTCATCGGACCGAGAAAGGGTGAAGTTACAAATGCGAGTCCAAGCTGTCCTTATATTGTAATACAGGTAAAAAACCAGGACAAAAGTATCATTTTTGAGTAAATATTCTTAAAATTTTTTTAAATAATTTAATTATGTTTGACAAAAATTTAGCACAGTGCTATTCTAAAGCGGAAAAGAAATTCGGTGGAAACGATCATTACGATGATAAACGATCGCGAGATGCCGGATTAAGGAGGTAGAACACATGCAACAGGCAGACATCAGAAAAGTTCGGGCATCCGTGCATCAGCAGTGCGGGAAAAAAGTAATGATTCAGCTTGACCGAGGACGCAATAAAGTTGACATCCAGGAAGGCGTCATCCAGAATGCTTACCCAAGCGTATTCACGATCCTGGTAAATGATGAGCGTGAAGAAAATCCACCTCAGTTATTATCATTCAGTTATTCTGATATTATTACAAGAGATATACGCATGAAGTTGTGCTAAACAGGTATAAAATCCTCCATGTCCGAATAAGATGGTTACAAAGATTCGGAATGGGGGACTTTTTTTGGAATTTCAGAAAATAAAATTACATAGAAGTGAAAAAAACAGAGCTGCAGTCACACAGATCACACTGGATGATGACTATAATGTACCGGATTACAGACAGGATATCGTAAAAGTCATAAAAGAACGCGGGGAACTGCGCTTTGATGAGGTAAAAGCGATGGAGGGGGCTGCATGGATCAAGGGCAGTCTGGTTTTTAAGGTGCTTTACCGGAGCGATAAGCAGGAAGGAAAAATAAGCTGTCTGCGCGGTGAGATTCCTTTTCAGGAACGGCTTAACATGGATGGTCTGAGCGAATATGATGCAGTTCATGCCACAGGGGATATGGAAGATCTTACGATCGGAGTGATCAATTCCCGGAAGTTAAATGTCCGCGCGGTCATTGTTTTGACGGCATCGTCAGAAAAAGAAGTGGATGAGGAGCTGACCTGTGAACTCTCAGATGGCAGTTCCTATGAACAGAATATTGTAGAGAAGGAAGCGTTAAAGCTGCTTGTGGTGCGACGTGATATCTGCAGACAGAAAAGTGAGGCAGTGCTGCCGTCGAGTAAACCGAATATCCGTGAAATACTCTGGCAGAGTATGCAGCTGCGCAATGTTGAAAGCAGGCTTGTGGAAGGAAAGATCAGACTTTCCGGGGAAATACTGGTTTCCATACTGTATAATGATGAGGAGGAAGGGGAGCATCTGTCCTGGTATGAAACGACAGTCCCGCTGGATGCACAGGCAGAGTGCGGTGTTATGGAGGATGACTGTATCTGGCAGGTGCAGATGGTACCTTTGACAATGGAACTGGAAGTCAAACAGGATTATGACGGGGAAGAAAGGATCCTTGTCATGGAGCTGGCATTAGATACACACATCCGTATCTGGAAGGAAGAAAAGATAAGACTTTTAACAGATCTGTATTCACTGCAGAAAGAGGTAAAACCAGTCTTCCGTGAATGCCCGCTGGAGCGTCTTCTGGTTAAAAATGCTGCAAAATGCAGAATGACAGAACAGATGGAATTAAAAGAAGATAAAGAAAAAGTTCTTCAGATCTGTTCCTGTGAGGGAAAAGTGCTCTTAGAACGTCAGGAAATAAAACCAGATGGTGTTCTTGCGGAGGGAACGGTTGAGGTCAATATTTTGTACATTACACCGGATGACCATATGCCGGTTGGAGCAGTGCAGGAAATTTATCCGTTTTCACAGCTTGTGGAGATTCCGGAAATGTCAGCGCAGGCGAAAGTGGAGTTAGATGCTTCCTTAGAGCAGCTTTCAGCGGTGATGCTTGATCAGGAACACGTTGAGATCCGGGCGGCAGTACGGCTGGATCTGATTGCCTTTGTGCAGGAAGTCATACAGAATATCGAGGAGGCCACAGAGTCGGAACCGGATCTTGAGATGCTCAGGAACAGGCCGGGGCTGGTGGGCTATATCGCAAAGGCAGGAGATGATCTCTGGACGATCGCCAAGGAAAATCATACGACCATACAAAATATCATGGAGACAAATCACAGAAAAAGTGAGGTACTTCTGGCGGGCGAAAAGGTTTTGATCGTAAAACAGGTCGGATAAAATATTAAGTATTTGTGAATTTCTGGAAATCCTAACAAACATAGATGAAAGTGTGATAAAATATATAAGTACGGCTTCTGCCCACTGCAGCCTGCCGTGCTTATTTTTGATTCGTAGGAAATTATGTCCTATTCTTTTATAAATGACAGAAGGAGAAATGCTTGATGAAGTGGGAAAAGGCATTAAAATATACAAGAAAACATAAAAGAATGATCGCAGTGATGATGGCAGGTGTGATCGGATTTGCGTGTTTTTACTCTGCAGATGCATCCGTGATAAAAGATGCGAAGAAGAAGAAAAATGAGGCGCAGCAGAATTTAGACAATATCAACCAGCAGATCAATAATATACAGAGTGAGCAGAGCAAGGTAAAAAGCCAGATGGCGGCGTATGATGAACAGCTGATGTCGCTTTTGACCGATATGGAACTGTTGAAAACGGATATTGATAATAAGGAAGGCGAGATTGATCAGGCAAAGACGGATCTCGCCGCAGCACAGGAAAAAGAACAGCAGCAGTATGCAGATATGAAAAAAAGAATCCAGTACATGTACGAAAACGGAGATGACACATTTCTGGATGCACTTGTGGAGTCGGAAGATATCTCAGACCTTTTAAATCGTGTGGAGTATGTATCGGAAGTATACAGTTATGACAGGGAGCTTTTAGTGGCTTATCAGGAGACCGTACAGCAGGTGGCGGATTTAGAGTCACAGTTAGAGCAGGAATTAGCGGATATGGAGGAGCTGAAACAAAGTTATGATCAGCAGGAGGCTTCCCTGAATCAGGTTATTAATGAAAAGAAGGCACAGATTGCAGATTTTGATTCACAGCTTTCAAATGCAAAAACACTGGCAAGCCAGTACGCGTCCACGATCCGCAAACAGAACGAGGTGATCGCACAGGAACAGGCGCGTCAGGAAAAAGCCCGGAAAGAAGCAGAAGAGAAGGCAAAGAAAGCGGCGAAGGCAGGCACAAAAACCAGTAATTCTGCCACAACGGCATCTACGGACAGCGGAACAACAGACAGTACAGGGGGAAGTTCCTCTTCCAATAATACAGCTTCAACGGACGATTCCGACAACAGTTCTTCCGGCAGCAGTTCGACAGGACTGACAAATAACGGTTTAAATCCATCCTACTCTACCGGTGTGAGTGGCAGCAGTGTGGTATCCTATGCGACAAATTTTGTGGGAAATCCGTATGTGTTTGGCGGAAACAGCCTGACAGAGGGGACGGACTGTTCCGGTTTTGTATCCCTTGTATACAGCCATTTTGGCGTATCACTTCCGAGAAGTTCCTATGCGCTTCAGTCAAGCGGACAGGCTGTCAGCTATGAGAACGCACAGCCGGGAGACATTATCTGTTATCCGGGACATGTGGCAATCTATATGGGAGGCGGCAGGATCGTCCATGCATCAACGCCGTCGAGCGGCATCTGTTATGGAAATGCGACTTACCGTACGATCACAATGGTGCGCCGTGTGCTGTAAGGGACACTGATGATAAAAATGCAGCAATAGATATTGAAAAAAATTTATGAATTATATGGAAAATATGCTATAATCAGAGGGAATTATTAGAATCAGGAAGGTAGGATCGTTATGCAGTTTGAAACATTACAAAAAGATATGATAGCAGCCATGAAGGCGAGAGATAAAGTACGCAAGGATGCAATCTCCACACTTGTTTCCGCAGCAAAGAAAGCTGCGATTGATGAGGGATGCAGAGATGACATCAAAGAAGAACTGGTGAACAGAGTAATTTTAAAAGAAATGAAATCAGTAAAAGAGCAGATTGATACCTGCCCTGCAAGCAGAGAGGATCTTTTGGCAGAATATCAGACAAGATATGATATTTTTGCAGAATATGCACCACAGATGATGTCAGCAGAGGAAGTAGAAGCATATATTACAGAGAAGTTTGCCGATGTGGCAGCAAGTAAAAATAAAGGACAGATCATGAAAGCCGTAATGCCGGAGTTAAAGGGAAAGGCAGACGGAAGTGTGATCAATCAGGTGGTGCAGAAATTATGTCAGTAAAAATCGGTAGAAATGATCCGTGCTGGTGCGGAAGCGGGAAAAAATATAAAGCATGCCATCAGGCATTTGATGAGCGCATCGCAATGATCGCTTCACAGGGACACATCGTTCCGACACATGATCTGATCAAGAATGCAGATCAGATCGCAGGCATCAAGGAGAGCTGCAAGATCAATATTGCAGTGCTTGATTATATTGAGAAGCATATTCATGAGGGAATGAATACAGCAGAGATCGATAAGATCGTTTATGATATGACAACGGAGATGGGCGGTATTCCGGCACCGCTGAACTACGAGGGATATCCGTACAGTGTATGTACTTCCGTCAATGATCAGGTATGTCATGGATTTCCGTCAAAAGATGTGATCTTAAAGTCCGGTGATATCATTAATGTGGATGTATCCACGATCTTAAACGGATATTTTTCCGATTCTTCAAGAATGTTCTGCATCGGGGATGTAAGTCCGGAGAAGAAGCGCCTTGTTGAAGTGACCAAAGAGTGCGTGGAGCTTGGTTTGAAAGAAGTAAAACCATGGGGATTTTTAGGCGATATGGGTCAGGCTGTGCATGACCATGCGTTTGCAAACGGCTATACGGTAGTGCGCGAGATCGGTGGACATGGCGTCGGACTTGAGTTCCATGAGGAACCGTGGGTTGGCTATAATACCAAACGCGGACAGGAAATGCTCTTAGTTCCAGGCATGATCTTTACGATCGAACCGATGGTCAATATGGGAAAAGTGGATATTTATGTAGACTCAAAAAATGACTGGGAAGTTTATACTGAGGACGGACTTCCATCAGCACAGTGGGAGATTATGGTACTGGTGACGGAAGACGGTCATGAGGTGCTCTGCTGGTAAAATTCAGGATTTGTGAAATAATGGATATTTCCCAAATAAAAGTGCCTGTAAAGCTTCATCGTGGCAGCGGATAACGTGGCGGTAGATCACGATTGCTGAGATGATAAAACAGCCAAGCCGTATGGAATTTACCGGTACAAACAGGAACACGGTCAGCGTAAACAGTCCGTATGTGATGACAGACCGGAAAGAATGCGGACGCAGTGTGAGTACCAGTGAGAATAAAATATAATAAAAGATCAGACAGAATAATGGATGGATTTCCGGAAACAGTCCAATCATAACTCCGAAAGAGACGGCAATCGCTTTGCCGCCTCTTTCTTTTTGGAAAAATGGAAAAGCGTGGCCGAATACTGGAGCTGCCATGACAAGTGCAAACAGCATGGAATCCCGGTCTAAGATCCTGTCTGCAAGAAAAACCGGGACAGCGCCTTTGAAAAGTTCACAGAGCAGGGAGAGAGTTCCGGCAAAAAAGCCGGCCTGCATGTAGGCATTTGCAACGCCGGGATTGTGGTCGGGGGGAACTTTTGTGATGTCGGTTTTGAAAAATAATCTTGGAATCCAGTAAGCAAACAATGTACTGCCAAGAACGAATCCAAGAAGGATAAAAAGAAAATACGTCATAGTTTCTCCAGTGTTTTTATAATGTGCACGGCAGCGTCAGGTTTCCCGTTTTCTTTCTGGGCCAGAAGCATTTCCTCGCGAAGAGAACGGTTCCCATGCGGATCCTGGGTGTCAGAGAGCAGTCTTTTTCCAAGTGTGATCTGTTTGGCAATGTATTTTGAGGAGACGGAAAGATGTCTTTTTACAAAAAAATTGCGGTTTGCAGTCTCACATCCGGGAATCGGTGCCGTGTGTACGATCGGGATCCGTTTTACTAACGCTTCGGTGGAGGTAAGTCCGCCCGGTTTGGTGAAAATCACATCACAGGCATCCATATAGTCTGCAACCCGGTTGGTGTAGCCTAAAATGTGGACGCGCGGGTTATTTTGGAACTGTTTCTGCAGCACGGTATAAATACGTTTGTTATTGCCGCAGATGATGACCATATGCTCGCCGGATTTTAAACGCAGTGAAAGCTCTGCCGCGAATATGGCAAGTTTTCCAAATCCCATACTGCCGCTCATGACCAGACAGATCGGAACACCCTGTGGAAGATTTAAGGCATTGCGCGCGTGCATCTTTGCCAGGATGCGGTCCTCTGCCGGAGAAAATGCGCCACTGACAGGAATGCCGTAAGGGTATAACCTGTCAGCCGGAATTCCGCGGTGTACATATTCTGAGACACAGTCCTCGTGGGGAAGAAAATATGCATCAAGATCCGTTTCCTCCCAAAATGGGATGCAGGTGTAATCCGTGCCGATGGCGGCAGCAGGAATCTTTAACATGCCTTTTTTCTTCATATATGTCATTGTTTCTGCCGGGTAAAGATGCGGTGTCACGATGATATCATAATCATGCTGGCTTAAACAGGCAGCCAGTTTTTTTGCCATCAGTGCATTGGCATAGTAGACCGGTGATTTGTGTTTATTGCTTGAAATTGCCATGCCGATCTTATAGAGCATACCAAAGGCATGCGGCATATGTTTGACAAGTTCCACATAGGCACCGCCTACTGCATGTGAAGTTTTTTTCCCGGAGAGCAGGAACATATCAAGCATGTCGGCGGTGTGACCGCACCGGATGGCTGCTTCCCGGATCGCTTTTCCGGCGGCATTGTGTCCCTCGCCGGTATTACAGGATAAAATTAATATTTTCATAGATACCAGTGTAGCATAACCCGGGCAAAAATTCGATACCTGATCGAAAGATATTGATTTTTCACTGGAAATATTGTTAAATAAAGGGGATTTGTGGTACGGGAGGTAAGGTTATGGCGACGATCAAAGAAATCGCAAAAGCCTGCGGTGTGTCGGTAGCTACCGTTTCGAATATCCTGAATAAAAAGCCGGGGGCAAGCGAAGCGACAAGAAATCTTGTGTTAAAAACTGCAAAAGAAATGAATTATATGCCAAACTATGTGGCAAAAAATCTTAAGGCACGCAATACCAGAAGTATCGGCGTCATTGCAGAGGATATGACGATATTCAGTATTCCGGATATTATTGACGGTATTACGGAATATTGTGAAAAGGTAAAATACCAGATTCTTCTGACAAATTTAAGATTGTATAAAAAATATAATGACTATTATTATCACAGAACAGATTATTATGGGCTGGTGGACGAGGAGATCAGGAAACTGATCGCAACGCAGGTGGACGGTATCATTTATGTGACGGCACATGAGCGTATCATGCACTGTATCCCGGATAATTTAAGTATTCCTGCCGTGATGGCATATGGTTATACGGAGAGTAAAAACATCCCGTCCGTAGTTGTGGATGACGAGCGTGGTGCATACGAGATGATCCGTTATCTGATCGCACAGGGACATAAAAAAATCGGAGTGATCACCGGAAAAGCAGACAGCCTTCATGCGCAGGCACGTCTGATCGGATATCAGAAGGCATTGCGGGATGAGGGGCTTTTATATGATCCGGAACTGATCTACTATGGAGACTGGGGAAGAGAATCCGGACATACCGGAGCAGAAGTGCTTTTAAAAAAACAGGTGACGGCAATATTCTGCATGAATGATCTTATGGCAGGCGGATGTTATGACTGGGCAGATGAGTCGGGGATAAAGATACCACAGGAGATATCTGTTGCGGGATACGATAACAGAGAACTGTCAAGTTATTATAAGCCGCCGCTCTCCACGACGGAGCTGCCGCTTCATGATATCGGTTACAGGGCTGCCGAGGTTATGATCGGCCTGGTGGAGAAAAAGTCAGGCGAGACGGCAGAACCGCAGGTCTATAAAGTTCCATGTAAGCAGCTGATCCGCCAGTCGATCAAAACATTATAAAAATAAACCGTGATGAACCGCCTCTGATGTCAGGCTTTTGAACTGACTCAGAAGGCGGATTTTTAATTTATAGGAAATTACGTCCTATGAATTAAAAATCCCTCCATGAGTTTATTTGTGAACAGAAGAAGTATTTATGTTCATTATTTCTGGGGAATATGTACTATTTGTGCAACATGCACATGGTTAAACGATTTAAAAAATAATAAAGTTGTGCGAAAAAGCAAAAACTTAGAAAGAAACAGAAAACATGAGAAAATAACATAAAAACAAAAGAATATATATAGATAAATGAAAAATAACAGACTTTAATTATGACAATTAGTATGGTATATATAAACAAGAACGAAACAGAAATCAATCAAAATGACAAAGAAAAGAAAAAACATTTCAGAAAAAAGCAAAAAAGTGTGAATGAAATGTAAATAAACGGAAAATGAACATTTTAGTTCAATTAAACGTTTAACATAACACATGACAGGAGTATAAAGGAGGGAGGAAGTTATGGAGAAGGAAAAACTGACAGATGTGCCGCTGCATCAGATCCAGATCAAAGATGCGTTTTGGGACAAATACATCCGCTTAGTAAAAGATGTCATACTTCCTTACCAGTGGAACACGTTAAATGACAATGTAAAAGATGCGGCGCCAAGCCACTGCATCAAGAACTTTAAGATCGCAGCAGGCGAGGCAGAGGGAGATTTTGAAGGAGCTGTCTTTCAGGATACCGATGTTGCAAAGTGGTTAGAGGCAGTTGCATTTACCTTAGATTCATCCGGAAGAGATGAAAAGTTGGAAAAACTTGCTGATGAGACGATCGACCTGATCGGGAAGGCACAGTGTGAAGACGGATATTTAAATACCTACTTCACGATCAAAGAACCGGACAGACGCTGGACGAACCTGAAAGAAGGACACGAACTTTACACAGCGGGGCACATGATCGAGGCAGCGGTTGCATATTACAATGCAACAGGAAAAAGAAAGTTCCTCGACATCGTTTCAAGATTTGCAGATCTGATCTGTGAGACATTTGGACCGGAGGAAGGAAAGTGTCATGGCTATCCGGGGCATCCGGAAGTAGAACTTGCTCTGGTAAAATTGTACCGGGCAACCGGACAGAAAAGATATTTAGACCTTGCGAAATATTTTATCGATACAAGAGGTGTGGGAGAAAATTATTTCTTTCAGGAAGAAAAGAAAGAAAAATATCAGCAGATATTTCCTGAATTTGCCGGATATGTACCGGAGTATTCTCAGTCACATCTGCCGGTCAGAGAGCAGAAGACAGCAGAGGGGCATGCGGTAAGAGCCGTATATCTCTACAGCGCAATGGCAGATCTGGCATATGAATATCAGGATGAGACATTATTAGATGCCTGTAAGACACTCTGGAATAACATGACAGAGAAAAGGATGTACATCACAGGCGGCATCGGTTCATCGGGATTGTTAGAGCGGTTCACAACCGACTATGATCTTCCGAACGACAGAAATTATTCCGAATCCTGCGCATCCATCGGACTTGCGATGTTTGGAAACCGGATGGCGCAGATCACAAAAGATGCAAAATATGCGGACATTGTGGAGAAGGCACTTTACAATACAGTGCTTGCAGGGATTGCGATGGATGGAAAGAGTTTCTTCTATGTCAATCCATTGGAGGTATGGCCGGATAACTGCATCGAACGGACATCCATGGAGCATGTAAAGCCGGTCAGACAGAAATGGTTTGGCGTGGCGTGCTGTCCGCCGAATATTGCAAGAACACTTGCTTCTTTAGGACAGTACATCTATGGAGCAGATGAAAATAGTTTATACATTAATTTATACATATCCAGTCAGACAAAACTTCTGATTGGAGAGACAGAGACAGAAGTAATAATGGAAAGCAGTTTCTTAAAGGATGGAACGGTAACGGTTCATCTGGAATCAGAAAAAGCTTCCAAAGGAACACTGGCACTTCGAATCCCCGGCTACACAAAAGAATTTACCGTGTGGCGCGGAACACAGAAAATAGAAACACCGCTCATAAAAAAAGGTTATCTTATGATAACGGATCTTGCAGCATCTGAGGAGATCAAAATATCCTGTGACATGAAAGCAAGATTTGTATATGCAAATCCGAAAGTGAGAGCGGATGAAGGAAAAGCATGTATCATGCGTGGACCGTTGGTATACTGTCTCGAAGAGACAGACAATGGAGAAAACTTAAGTTCCTTATATGTGGACACAAAAGAAGCGCTGACCGAAAACTGGGAGGAACAGGTGTTAGGCGGTGTGATGACGGTCGAAGCAAAAGGAAAACGCATCTTGGAAGATCATTGGACGGCAGAAGAGTTATACAAAGAACAGCCGCCGGAGTTAAAGGATGTGACGTTAAAAGCAGTTCCTTACTGTTACTGGGGCAACCGGAAAACAGGGGAGATGGCAGTCTGGATCAGACAGCTGATCTGACAGAAAAACATGTATCACACGGAAGATCATCTGAAAACAGGAGATACTTTCGATCTGATAAAGAAAAACATTTGGGAGGTAAATGTATGAAGAAGAAGGTTTTAGCAGCATTAATGTGCGCAGCAATGACAGTGGGAATGCTTGCCGGATGTGGCGGTAATTCCACAGCAGGAAACAGCAGTTCCGATGCGGGGGAAGCAGCATCCGGTACAGAGAGCGCAGACAGCGGCGCAGGAAGAAGAGAGATGGACGTAGAGGGCGATGATGTCACAACACTTGAGGTCTGGACATTCATCGAGAACCATCAGGATTTCTACACCAACATGGCTGAGAAATGGAATGAGGAAAATCCGGATAAGAAGGTTAAACTTGTTTTATCCAACATGGCATATGATGATATGCACAACAAATTATCACTTGCATTAGAGTCAGGAGAGGGTGCTCCGGATGTCGTTGATATCGAGCTTGGTAAATTCCCTGCATTCATGACAGGTGATATCGGATTAAAACCATTGAACGATGCAGTAGAACCGTATCTTGACAATGTAGTAGAGTCCAGATTACAGCTTTACTCCAAAGATGGTAACTATTATGGATTCCCGACACACGTTGGTACAACCGTTGCTTTCTACAACACGGAAGCATTAGAGGCAGCAGGTATTGATTACACAACCATCAAGACCTGGGATGACTTCAAAGAAGCAGGTGCAAAATACAAAGAAGCAACCGGAAAAACATTTGCAGCATGTGAGACAACTGCTCAGTGGACATTAAACTTAATGCTCGCTCAGAAAGGCGGAGATTACTTAAATGATGATGGAAGCCTTGCAGTAAACAATGATACCATGGTTGAATGTTTACAGACCATGAAAGATATGCAGGATGCAGGTGCTATGGACGTTATCGCCGGTGGACAGCCTGACAACGAGGAAGCATATCCGTTATACAACAGCGGTGATGTCGCAGCAGCAATCATGCCATTCTGGCAGACCAGCCGTTACTTAAGCTACATGACAGACCTTTCCGGTAAAGTTGCAATCGCAGCACCTCCTGTATTTGGTGACAACGATGCAGTAAAGACCATCGGTGGTGGTGGTACCGGTACAGCAGTTGTAGCATCCAGCCCGAATGCTGACCTTGCAGCAGAAGTATTCGCTTACATCAAACTTTCTGACACAGCAAACGTAGAAGTTTGGAACGTATTAGGATTTGACCCGGTTAACACAGCAGTATGGACAGACAAATCCGTAACAGAGAACCCGGATAATCAGTATGTACAGTACTTCAACACAAAACCATTTGATGCATTATTAGATGTTCAGGACGGCATTGGATTACTGACCTGCTATACAGATGAGAAGATGCCATCCATCAACAATATCTTCTGTACAGAGACTTTAAATAATATCTTCGAGTCCGGTATGGATGTAAAAGAAGCGTTAGACGAGGCACAGTCTGCACTTCAGAATGAATTTGGAGAATAAGAGACAGGTTTAAACAGGCAGGGATGTGGGGCAGATGTCCTGCATCCCGTTTCCTGTTATGAGGGAAAAGGGGGCATTACAGCATGAATAAAGTGAAGAAGTTTTTGTATTCGCAAAAAGCAGCACCTTATGTGTTTATTCTTCCATTTGTTCTGACAGTCATTTTGTTTTGGGTATTCCCGATCGCAAATGGTGTACTGTTAAGTTTTCAGGACGTCCTGAAAGATAAATGGGTTGGAATGAACAACTATAAGAGATTACTCTCTGATACATATTTCAGAAAAGCAGTCTGGAACAGTTTTAAATACATGGTGGGAACACTGGTACTTTTAATTCCGTTTCCAATGTTATTTGCAAGTATGTTAAACAGTAAACTGATGAAGGCGAAGGGATTTTTCAAGTCTGTTTATTTTATCCCGGCACTGACATCTGTTGTCGTTGTAGGTACAATCTTCCGTCTGATGTTTGGTGAGATGGATACGGCACTTGCAAACCAGATTTTAAATTTCTTTGGACATTCTTCCATCAAATGGCTGAAAGGTGAATGGACCGGATACTTTGCACTTCTCCTAGTAGCGTGCTGGCGCTGGACCGGTGTCAATATCCTCTATTTCCTTGCAGGGTTACAGAATATCTCCACGGATCTCTACGAGGCGGCTTCCATCGACGGAGCGACAAAGTGGCAGCAGTTTAAGAGCATTTCAGTACCGCTTGTAAAACCGACCACGATCTATGTATTAACAATTAGTATTTATGCAGGACTTTCCATGTTCCTTGAGTCTTACATGCTGTGGAAAGGTAATAACTCCCCACAGAATATCGGACTTACGATCGTTGGTTATCTGTATCGTCAGGGTATTGAGAAGCGTGCAATGGGATATGCATGTGCAGTTGGTTTAGTACTTCTTATCATTGTTATGATCATTAATATCATCCAGCTTGCATTGACTGGAACATTTAAGAAGGAGGAGAGATAATATGGCAGCAGAATCTGTTGGAATGAGCCAGAAAAAGAAAGACAGGGCAGCAACCATCGGTATGATCATATTTTTTTCCATCCTTGCGATCCTTACCGTTCTGCCGATCTATCTGTTGGTATTAGCCAGTTTTAAACCGGGAAACTTCCTGCTTCAGTACGGATTAAACCTGAATCTGGATATCCCGCATCTGACACTGGACAATTACAAATTACTTTTTACAGGCAAACATGATTACTGGACATGGTTTGGCAACAGCCTTATCTTAACCGTGATCACTGTGATCCTGACGTTGGCGATCAGTGCATTTGTTGCATATGGATTTGCAGCATATGATTTTAAGGGAAAGAACTTTTTCTTTATTATAGTTCTTCTGATCCTCTCTGTACCGTTTGAGGTTATTATGCTCCCACTTTACAAACAGATTTCAAGCTGGGGCATGATGGACAGTTATGTATCGGTTGTGCTTCCGTTTTTGGCACATGCATCCACGATCTTTTTCTTCCGGCAGTATCTTTTAGGGCTGCCAAAATCGTTGATCGAAGCAGGACGTATCGATGGTGCGACAGAGTACGGTATTTTCTTTAAGCTGATCGTACCGATCATGAAACCGGCATTCTCAGCGATGGCGATCTTAAATGGTATGAATGCATGGAACAATTATCTGTGGCCGTTATTAGTCATCCGTTCTGCAGACAAATACACACTGACCATTGGTCTTAACACACTGATCAACCCGTATGGTGATAACTACAGTCTGTTGGTTGTTGGTTCTGTATTTTCCATCATACCGATATTTATCTTATTTATCTGCTTCCAGAAATACTTTATCGAAGGTATGACAGCAGGTGCGGTAAAAGAGTAAGATTTTAAGTGACAGGAGGAAATATGTATGAGTAGAAAAGCGAAAATGGTACTGGATAAAGAATTTCAGATCGCTCCGATCGATAAAAGAATTTACGGTTCTTTTATCGAACACCTTGGAAGAGCGGTATACGAAGGAATTTACCAGCCGGGACATCCGTCTGCAGACGAGGATGGATTCCGCAAAGATGTGATGGAGCTGGTAAAGGAGCTGGACGTTCCGATCATCCGCTATCCGGGCGGCAACTTTGTGTCAAACTTTTTCTGGGAGGATTCTGTGGGGCCGGTTGAGGAGCGCCCGCACCGTCTGGAACTTGCATGGAGAAGTTTAGAGAAAAATGAAATCGGTTTAAACGAATTTTCCAAATGGGCAAAGAAAGTCAATTCTGATGTCATGATGGCAGTGAACCTTGGAACCCGCGGCATTGCAGATGCCTGCAATCTTTTAGAGTACTGCAATCATCCTTCGGGAACGAAATACAGTGACCTGCGTATCAGACATGGTGTGAAAGATCCACATAAGATCAAAGTCTGGTGCCTTGGAAATGAGATGGACGGACCATGGCAGATCGGACACAAGACAATGGAAGAGTACGGAAGACTTGCGGAGGAGACTGCAAAGGCAATGCGCCTGATCGATCCGGACATCGAGCTGGTATCCTGCGGAAGCTCCAACCTGGATATGCCTACGTTCCCGGACTGGGAGGCTGTCACATTGAGCCATACTTATGATTATGTCGACTATATCTCCATGCATCAGTATTATGGCAACCGCGACAATGACAGCAATGATTTCCTTGCACAGTCCGATGATATGGATACGTTTATCCGCACAGTCATTGCGACCTGTGATTATGTCAAAGCGAAAAAACGCAGCAAAAAAGTCATGAATTTAAGTTTTGATGAATGGAATGTATGGTTTCACTCAAACGCTGCGGATGATGATATTACCGAGAACCATCCATGGCAGGTGGCACCTCCGATGTTAGAGGATATCTATAACTTTGAGGATTCCCTGTTAGTCGGACTGATGCTGATCACACTGATGAAACATGCAGACCGTGTCAAGATGGCATGTCTGGCACAGCTTGTCAATGTAATCGCACCGATCATGACAGATGCGGCAGGCGGAGCATGGAAACAGACGATCTTTTATCCGTTCATGCATGCATCCAAATACGGCAGAGGCATCGCATTGCAGCCGGTAATCTCAAGCTCCAGACATGCAACAGCAAAACATGATGAGATCACGGATGTGGAGTCTGTGGCTGTCTATAACGAAGAAAAAGACGAAGTCACGATCTTTGCAGTAAACCGTAACCTGGAAGAGGATGTAGAGCTTACCACCGATGTGCGCAGCTTTGCGGGATACCGGATCAAAGAGCATATCGTGATGGAAAACGATGACTTAAAAGCAGCCAACACGCTGACCGAACAGAATGTATATCCGGTTAACGCAGATGACAGAAGTAAACTTGATGACGGTGTTGTCACAAGCGTGTTAAAGAAAGCATCCTGGAATGTGATCCGTCTTGGAAAATAGAATGTGAGAGCAGTTGTGTGAACAAATTGTTACAGATTCTTCAAATAGAATTCAAAAAATGTACAACGGGATTTCACAAATTGCGGATATATTATTAATATCACGAACGAGTGATAAAACTTTTTTTCATAAATTCTCCCCCTTTTTAAATCCACCATTTCCCCAAAATGGTGGATTTTTTGTGCAATAATTACAAATATCATTAAAATAGAGGCTTTTTAATGACAGAATAGCAGCGGTATGCTAAAATTCAGACAAGTATTTTCAGATGTATGAAACGAGGGAAAATAGTTAAACAACTTGTGATTTATTATAAATACGAAGGAAAAGGAGTGTCCGTATGAGTAATACAACCAAAAGAGCATTAGAGGCATCCTTAAAAAAATTACTTTTACAGAAACCATTAGATAAAATTACGATCCAGGATCTGACCACGGACTGTGGAATCAGCCGTATGGCATTTTATTACCATTTTAAAGATATCTATGATCTGGTTGAATGGGCATGCGTGGAGGACGGAAAGCGGGCACTGCAGGGAAAACGAACCTACAATTCCTGGCAGGAAGGGTTAGAGCAGATTTTTAAGGCAGTGCTGGAAAATAAACCGTTTATCATGAATGTATACCGTTCGGTCAGCAAGGAACAGATTGAAAGTTATCTTTATAAGCTGACGTTTGAACTGATCGAGGGTGTGGTAAATGAGAAGGCGGAAGGAACCGGTCTCCCGGAGGAAGATAAACGTTTTATTGCAGATTTTTACAAGTATGGTTTTGTCGGTGTGATGTTAGACTGGATCAAAGACGGTATGCAGGAAGACTATAGCACGATCGTCAAAAAAATGAGTCTGACACTGCACGGAAATATCAGTAATTCGATTGGAAATTTTTTAGATGAAGGGTGATTTATGTTTCGGATGACAGTCAGCAACGTCGTCCGGTTAATTTAGGTACGCTGTACCGGATTTGTAAATGCAGAGCCGATTATTTATCAAAACAGGCGGAATGATAAAAATATTGTCATTCCGCCTGTTTTGTATATTGGATTTTTATCCGGGAAGTAATAAGATGACCACAGAACGAAGATAATAAAAGCAGTTAGAAAGGAGATTCTTATTATGTCAAATAAAAATAAAACCATCGCGTTAGCATCTTTGATTGCAGCAGGAGCCGGTGTGGCAGCAGTTGCGGCAAGCAACAGCCACAAACAGGCAAAGGCAAAGAAAATCGCCGAAAAACAGCAGGCAGAGAGTGGAACACCATACCGCAATACAGAGCGTGGAAAATACGAGAAAAACAGCAAAGGTATTTATTATACCAACGGTAACTACGAGGCATTTGCACATCCGAAAAAACCGGAAGGTGTCGATGAGAAAAGCGCATACATCGTAGGAAGTGGTCTTGCATCTTTAGCAGCAGCATGTTTTCTGGTTCGTGACGGACAGATGCCGGGCGATCATATCCATATTTTAGAGGCAATGGATATCGCAGGCGGTGCATGTGATGGTATCTTTGATCCGTCCAGAGGCTATGTGATGCGCGGCGGCCGTGAGATGGAGAACCATTTTGAATGTCTGTGGGATCTCTTCCGCAGTATCCCTTCCATTGAGACACCGGGCGTTTCCGTACTCGACGAATACTACTGGCTGAACAAAGAAGATCCGAACTACTCTTTATGCCGTGCAACCGAAAACCGCGGCGAAGATGCACATACGGACGGCAGATTCAACTTAAGCCAGAAAGGCTGCATGGAGATCATGAAACTTTTCATGACCAAAGACGAGGATCTGTATGACAAGACGATCGAGGATGTCTTTGACGACGAAGTATTTGATTCTACCTTCTGGCTGTACTGGAGAACCATGTTTGCATTTGAAAACTGGCACAGCGCATTGGAGATGAAACTTTATTTCCAGAGATTCATCCATCATATCGCAGGCCTGCCGGATTTCAGTGCACTGAAATTTACCAAATACAATCAGTATGAATCACTGATCCTGCCAATGCAGAAATATCTGGAGGCAGCAGGGGTTGATTTCCAGTTTAATACAGAAGTCACCAATGTGATCTTTGATATCAAAGATGGCAAAAAAGTGGCAACCGCGATCGAGTGCAAGGTAAAAGGTGTTGAGAGCGGTATCGTCCTGACAGAGAATGACCTTGTATTTGTGACAAACGGAAGCTGTACCGAAGGCACAATTTACGGTGATCAGAACCATGCTCCAAACGGAGATGCGGAAGTACGCAACAGCGGCTGCTGGAATTTATGGAAAAACATTGCAAAACAGGATCCGTCCTTTGGACGTCCGGAGAAGTTCTGCTCTGATGTTGCAAAGACAAACTGGGAGTCTGCAACGGTAACCACACTGGACGATAAGATCATTCCATACATCACAAATATTTGTAAGAGAGATCCAAAGAGCGGAAAAGTTGTAACCGGCGGTATCGTAAGCTGCAAGGATTCCAGCTGGCTGTTAAGCTGGACGATCAACAGACAGGGACAGTTCAAGGAGCAGGATAAAGATAAGGTCTGTGTATGGGTATATGGACTGTTTACCGATGTACCGGGTGATTTTATAAAGAAACCAATGAAAGAATGTACCGGTAAGGAGATCACGGAAGAGTGGCTGTATCATCTTGGTGTACCGACCGACCAGATCGAGGAGCTTGCAGAACACAGTGCAGTCTGCGTACCGACGATGATGCCGTACATCACAGCATTCTTTATGCCAAGAACCAAAGGTGACCGCCCGGATGTCATCCCGGATGGCTGTGTAAACTTTGCATTCTTAGGTCAGTTTGCAGAGACACCGAGAGATACCGTATTTACCACAGAGTACTCCGTCAGAACCGCAATGGAGGCTGTATACGGACTGCTTGGTGTAGACCGTGGCGTGCCTGAGGTATGGGGAAGTGTTTACGATATCCGTGAACTTTTAGACAGCACAGTCAAACTCATGGATGGCAAATCTCCGTTAGAAATCCAGCTGCCTGGTCCGCTTAACGCATTGAAGAAACCTCTGATCCGCCTTGTAAAGGGAACTGTGGTTGAGAAAGTGCTGCGTGATCATAATGTATTGAAAGATGGGATGTTAGAGTAATAAATAAGAGGGTGAAAACACGGAAATTCTGTGTTTTCACCCTCTTATACATATTTTTGGGATGTTCGCGGAGCATTCCACAATCATATGTATATAAATTGTATTATTTAAGTTTGTTATTAATGTCTTGTAACAATTTAATTATTTCAGAGAAACCTGGGAACAGAGCCTATTTTTTCATTTCCAGATAAGGCAGAAATGAAAATCCATTTTTCTTATATACATTGACGGCCCGTTCATTTTCTTCTTCCACCTCCAGCCGCAGGATGGCGTCCGGGTATTTTTCCCCGATATAGTCGATAAATTTGCTTCCGATGCCGGCACCACGGCAGGATTCCTTGATATAAATGTCCTCGATCCACATGCATGGCCTGCCAAATTCTGTGGAAAAGCTTTTTGCGATCATGCCATAGCCCTGGATCTCGCCGGAAACCTCAAAAATATAGCCTTCCAGATATGGATTGTCATTGATGCAGTTTTCAATATCGGTGCGGAAAATATCATCGGATCCGTTAGTAAAAACCGCCGGGGATGCGTAAAATACACGCATCATTTCAAGAACACTGTTTTTGTCTTTAGGTGTCATAGGTCTTATGATACTGTTCATTTTTATCCTCCATTTAAGAAAAATTGATGTGTTTTCTGACAAGTATATATGAATGCGCTGCCCGGCAAATATTGGTTTGTGGGTGACATGAGTTTCCCTGTGTAGGGTGGTTCCGGGGGGTTTACGATTGGCAAATTGCATCAAGCCGGGAATGTTTTGTTTCCGTTGTCCGAAAATAAGACAATCTAAGGCTGCCTGGTTCAGATTGTGGCAGAGTGACGTGTGTGTCTTAAATGTGCCATCCGGGCACATTAAGACTTGTGCTGCCGTCCATGGCAGCACAACACTGTGTTACGGACAGGCAGACTAAGATTGCCTAATTTTCTCCCAAAGTCACAAAACAGGTCTCGGCTTGATGCAATTTGCCAGCCGCAAGGTTGTGAACCACCCTTCGCCGGGGAACTCATTTTACAACCTTGGGGGTGCGTAAATTTTTGTGACGTTCATTTTAAAAATGTCGAAAAACCTCGACGCAATCTGTTATATCTATGCTTTTAACCATACATACTTGGACTAATAATCTGCATTATTAGTCTGGTAATTTACGAAATGATTAATGTAATGCGACATAGCAGATGAAACTTCAGACAAGTCATCAGGCTGAATATCAATGATACAGTACATTAGGATCATAAGCAGATTATAGGCATAATGTGAATATCAAAAATTTGCACTTACGCCCCCAATTTTGAGATGAACCGCCCACCCAAATGGTGTTCACAACCTGGAGGCTGGCATCTTGCACAAAGCCGAAGCTAATTTTGTGACTTTGGGAGAAAATTAGAAAAACTTGGTCTGCCTGTAGTTACACAGTGATGTTCTGCCACGGATGGCAGAACAAGGCTTCACGAGCCAAGGATGGCTCGTTGAACGCCGGTCACGTCACTCCGCCATAACCTAAATCAGGCAGACCTAGCTTTTCTTATTTTCGTACAACGGAACCCAAATTAACTCCGGCTTTGCGCAAGATGTCGCTCACAGACCTACAACACACCATTTGGGTGGGCAATTTATTTCATAAACAAACCATCATTTATTGGGTGAAAAAACACACAAATTATTTTAAGAAATACAACCGGTTCTGTCAAATTGCATTTTATTCAGTGCTTTAACGCTTTAAATAAAAAAAGTGCTTGCTATTCTCAGAAAAAGAGGATATTATGTTACTAAAATAATCTTGCGTAAGAAAATAAGGAGGAAAATCCTCTGCTCCTGTAAAGACAGTCGCATTTTCCTTCGGAAAACAAGGAGGATTTTAAACATGGAAAAGCGTATTTCAGGCCACACAGGACTTTTAGCATTGATCGGTTCACCGGTCGGTCATTCAGGATCACCGGCGATGTACAATTACAGCTTTGAGAAGCTTGGATTAGACTATGCTTATGTGGCTTTTGATATAAAAGAGGACAAGGTAAAAGATGCGATCGCTGCAATGAAGACTTTCAACATGCGTGGCTGCAATGTTACCATGCCGGATAAGGTTGAGGCTGCAAAATACATGGATGAGCTTTCACCGGCAGCGCAGATCATCGGTGCTGTCAATACAATCGTCAATGATAACGGAAAACTGACCGGTCACATCACAGACGGCGAGGGATTCGTACATAACTTAAGAGATCATGGCATTGAGATCAAAGGCAAAAAGATCACAGTAGCCGGAGGCGGTGGTGCTGCGACAGCCATTCAGGTACAGTGTGCCTTAGACGGTGCGAGAGAAATCTCTATTTTCAATATCAAGGATGCATTCTTTGAGAGAACCTTACAGACGGCAGAGAAGATCAAAAAGGCAGTGCCGGAGTGTGTGGTCAATGTATATGACATTGCAGATACTGCAAAGATGACAGAAGAGATCCAGTCAAGTGATATCTTTGCCAATGCCACGATCGTTGGAATGAAGCCGATGGATGACCAGAGTGTTGTAAAGGACCTGTCTGCATTCCGTCCGGGACTTGTCGTTGCAGATGCAGTATACAATCCGGAAGAGACAAAACTCCTTCGCGAGGCAAAAGAAGCAGGATGTACCTGTGTCGGAGGAAAGGGAATGCTGTTATGGCAGGGAGTTGCCGCATTCAAACTTTACACCGGACAGGATATGCCGGTTGAGGATGTGAAGAAATTATTCTTCAGCTAGGATATATCGGTGGATGGTACGAAGAAACGCCTTAACCAGGAATGGGAAGTCTGGTTGGGCGAAAAATGGATCATGCAGATTGGTTTTGCCCGTTTTCAGGGTATAATTAGAGAAAAATGAAACATATTGGATGAAAAAAATATGTTTCATGTGTAAATAGCCCAGGATTTTTGGAAATCCCGGGCTATTCTCTTCATTATGAGTGGTATACACCCATTTTAATTATTTTGAAGGGGAAAATTCAGCATTTATGGGTGAAACAAATAGGAAAGAAGAAAGTTACGCCCATTCTGTAATCATATCATGTGAAAAATCAACATATGATCGTGATTTACACTTGCTTCGATCGGCAGTCTTATCATATCTTACAGATAATCATGTTTTGCAAGTACGTTTAAGATATTACGTCCCTCTTCAGTACCCTCAATGATTCTTCTTGCACGTTTGCTGTCACCGATATTTATGATTTCTACGTTAGTATCTGCGAAAGCTTCCTCTAATTGGTCTAATACAGGGTTGTTTGCTCTCATTCCGAGGCAGATGAAACCATAATCAAATGGAATTTCTTCGATCTCACCCTGAGGATTCTTTACGATGAAACGATCGTTCTGAACTTCCTGCAGAGCAGTGTTGGTCATCTGTTTTACGTTGTATTTTGCCATTTTGGCATTTGTATCACATTTTGTAACCGGATCAAGACCGTTTCCGATCATTGGAAGCATCTCTACCATGGTTACGTCAGAACCGCGCTCGGTAAAGAATTCCATCACGTCAAGACCTACGGCACCACCACCGATGATTGCAACTTTTTTGCCATCCATTTTTTTAGGATATTCATTGATGCGGTCGATCATCTTTAATACGGTAGCAACATTGCTGTCATCTTTGTCGACAAGATCATGCAGACCGGTGATCGGTGGTAAAGTAGGAACAGAACCGGTTGCATTTACGATGATATCCGGGTTTAAGCTCTTTACTAATTCCGGTGTAGCGCTTGTATTCTTGAAGATGAATAAGTTGTGAAGCTTGCTTGCACGGTGGATCATATAGTTCGGGAAGTCAGCTAAACGTTTCTTATCCGGGATCTTGGAAATCACGGAAGCAAGTCCGCCAAGCTCAGCTTTTTTCTCAATTAAGAAGGTGGTGCATCCGACTTCTGCTGCAGTGCAGGCTGCCTCTAAACCTGCAGTACCGCCACCGATGACTATAACGTTGCAAGGTTTGTTGATCTTATGTTTCATGTAATCTTCGCCGGAGTTGACAGCCGGGTTTACGGTACAACGGATCGGCTGGTTTAAACCGATACGGTGTCCTGCACATCCGATGTTACAGGAAATACATTTGCGGATATCACATTCTTTTCCGAACTCAACTTTGTTGACCCATTCCGGATCAGCGATCAGTCCACGTCCCATTCCGATAAAGTCAGCGTCGCCTTTTGCTAAGATATCTTCAGCAACTTTCGGGTCACGGATATTACCAACAGTCATACATGGTTTGCCGTATTTTTCTTTTACAGCTTTTGCCATGTAAGAACGCCAGCCATCCGGTAAATAGTTTGCATCGATCTGGTACTGGATAGAACCATTCAGACCACAGGAAACGTCAAATACATCGACTTCTTTCTCGAAGTACTGTAAATACTCTAAAGTATCCTCTAAGGTATTTCCACCCTCTACCATTTCGTCAGCACTGATACGGACGAAGATCGGGAAGAAAGGTCCAACCTGTTTACGAACTTCCTCGATGACTAATTTTGCAAATCTTGCACGGTTTTCTGCAGAACCGCCAAATTCATCTGTTCTCTTGTTGGTGGTAGGAGAGAGGAACTGGCTGATTAAGTAGGAATGTCCTGCATGGATCTCTACGGCGTCAAATCCACAGATCTGGGCACGCTTTGCAGCCTCACCGTATTTTTTAACGATGTGCATAATCTCATCTTTCTCTAATGGACGAGGGATTTCTCCGCCTGCCTTGGAAGGAACATCAGAAGCGGAAACCGGCTGCATTCCGATACGGGAAGACATTGCGGATGCACCTGCATGGTTTAACTGGATTGCGATACATGCACCGTGTTTGTGTACGTTTTCGCATAATTTGAACAGACGCGGAATATAGTTGTCTAAGTCGATGCGGAGCTGTGTCGTACCGTTAGAACCCTGTGGGGAATCAACGCTTGCGTTCTCGACAATCAGAAGACCTGTGCCGCCCTTTGCACGCTGCTCATAATAATTAATATGAAGAAAACTCATTTCACCGTTCTGCTCACCATAGTTTGTTCCCATTGGTGTCATAACGATTCTGTTTTTTACGGTCATACGACGGATGGTCATTGGCTCAAAAATATGAGGATATTTGTTTTTCATGATAAAATCTCCTTTGCATTTAAATGAATAAATTGTGTGTGGCTGAGATTGTTGGATAATGAAAACTGCAGCATAGCTTTTGGAATGTCAGAAAACGTGGCGCGGTAGTCGTGCAGTTTTGGGCGGGCAGATAATTATGTTTTAGATAGTTACTTTTTTAACAATGAAAAAGTCTGTGTGCTCTTTCTGTATTTAATGTACCCTGAAACAGGGAAAAAATCTAATTCGTTTTTTTGGACAAAATGATAGAATTTCTCTATTGATTCTGATTGGTAAGATTGCTATCCTTATAATATGATGTTGTGCGCAGCAGGCACATGCATATTCGGAAGAAACCGGGGGATGGATTCATGAATTTAAGTCAGTTACAGTATTTTAGAACTTTGGCGAAGGAAGAACATTATACGAGAGCGGCGCAGATCTTATCGATCACGCAGCCGTCTTTAAGCCATGCGATCGCGCAGTTAGAGCAGGAACTGGGGACAAGGTTATTTGAAAAAAAAGGCAGAAATGTGGTTCTGACACGATATGGAAAAATTTTCCTTCCATATGTGGAGGAATCTTTAAAAGTATTAGAGGAGGGCGTGCAGCGGACGAAAGAGTTAAATGGAAGCAAAGAAGGTATGATACATCTCGCTTACATCTATACCCTTGGAAGCACGTTTGTGCCGAAGATGGTGCGGAGATTCTTAGATGCCTATCCGGATTATCATATTGACTTTCATTTTATTGTTGGAAAGACCGGAGATATCATAGAGGGGCTCAAAAACGACCAGTATGATATGGTGTTTTCCTCCTATCAGGATGGGGAGCCGGACATTGATTTCCGGCAGATCGGCGATCAGAAGTTGGTGCTTGCCGTGCCAAAAGATCACCCGCTTGCCATGTACGACAGCGTGGATTTAAAAGATACGGTGGATTATCCACAGATCTATTTTCAGAAGGGAAGCGGACTGCGCCCGGTTGTCGATCAGATGTATGAACAGATCAGTGTATTCCCAAAGATCGCATTTGAAATAGAAGAAGATGGCAGTATGGCAGGACTCGTCGCTCAGGGATTTGGCATTGCAGTCATGCCGGATATTCCAATCTTAAAAACACTTGACGTCAAAACCCTGACCATCACAAACCCGGAGTACGAGCGCCATGTCTACCTCGCCACCATGAAAAAACGCTATCTCTCCCCGGTCGCAAAATCCTTCATCCAGTTCGTTATGCAGGAGACAGAGTAGCGAGTCTCACAACATTCACAGCCTGAAAAGAGTTTTGCGCAGGCTGACCGCCATCCCATCAATGATACATCCTCCGCACAAACTGGATAAACCTCTGCACCGCCGGCAGCTGATATTTCCCTCGCATATATCCCATATACACAGTATGTGAAAATGTTTCCTGCGAGATCAGCGGACGGATGCAGATGTCATCCCTGTGGATCGTATCCACGTCTGCGACAAGGGCTATCCCAAAGTCTTTCGCTACGAGCGATGCAATTCCGTTTTCATCGGGAGATTCGCAGATGAAATTCGGGAGCACACCATGCTCCTTAAAAAAATTACGCGTATATTTTCCGAGACCGGAATGCCTTGCATATCCAAGAACCGGGTATTTTTGAAAATCTCCGGCCTCAATCTCATCTTTTTTACAGAGAGGATGTCCGATTGGAAGGATCGCTACAAGGTCCTGCTTTATAATAGGTATAAACTCAATATTTGGTTCATTTGCAGAGTAAGAACCAAAGATCAGATCATAAGAACCTTTCTTTAAACCTTCTATATTCATGGAAGTGATATCCTGAAAAAAGTGAAATGTAATATTTTTATTCTGCTCTAAGGAAAGAAATGAGCGGACAGTATTCGGAATAAATTCACGGGCAAGCGGGGAAACATAAGCAATATCGATATGTCCGCCGTTGGTTGCAATCTGCTGCATTTTATTGGAGGCCCGTGTCACATCGTCTAAAATCTGTGTGACATGCTCTAAAAAAATCTCACCGGCTTTTGTGAGTGTCACATTGCGCCCGCGTTTTTCGAAGAGTGTGACGCCGAGCTCATTTTCCAAAGCGGCGATGGAACGGCTTAAACTTGGCTCGGAAATGTTTATTTTTTCTGCCGCCTGATTGAAGTGCTGAAGGACGGCTGCCTGGTAAAAATAACCCAACTGATTGAGTGTCATGTATAGATCTCCTTATAAATGATAGATAATATCTATGGATTATAAAATAAAAACTTTGTTTTTGTACAGATTATATCATAATTAATACATTAGAGCTACTAAAAAAGCATGAAATTAGCATTGGATGTATTAAAAAAAGCGTTGTATAATAAATATATCAGAGGTTGTTAAGTTTTTAACAAAGCGGGCAGGTAATGTTAAAAACATGAAACTAATAAGAAAATCATGCAAAAAGAAAAAAGGAGAACACTACTATGGCAGAGAGAATCACAGGTCACACAGAGCTTATCGGATTAATGGCTTATCCAATCAGACATTCCAGTTCACCGGCAATGCACAATGAGGCATTTGCATATTTAGGACTTGACTATGCTTACCTTGCATTCGAGGTTGACAACAGCACATTAGAAGATGCGATCAAAGGTCTTCGTGCATTAAAGATGGTTGGATCTAATGTATCCATGCCAAACAAAACAGTTGTTGGCCAGTACCTTGATAAATTATCACCGGCTGCAGAGCTTTGCGGAGCTGTTAATACAATTGTAAATGAGAATGGTGTATTAACAGGACATATCACAGACGGTATCGGATTTATGCAGTCCTTAAAAGACAACGACATCGACGTGATCGGAAAGAAAATGACCATCGCAGGTGCCGGCGGAGCTGCAACAGCAATCGAGATCCAGGCTGCATTAGACGGAGTAAAAGAGATTTCTATCTTCAATATTCATGATAAATTCTGGGAGAACGCAGAGGCAACTGTGAAAAAGATCAACGAGAGAACAAACTGCAAAGCAACTCTTTATGATTTAGACGACAAAGAGAAATTAAGAGAAGAGATGGCAGATTCCTACATCTTCGTAAACGGAACAGGTGTTGGTATGAAACCATTAGAGGGAATGTCCGTTGTTCCTGACAAATCTTTCTTCCGTCCGGAACTGATCGTTGTAGACGTTCCTTACTCTCCGCTTGAGACAAAGATGCGTTCTATGGCAAAAGAAGTTGGATGCAAGACAATGAACGGTCTTGGCATGATGTTATTCCAGGGTGCAGCAGCATTCAAACTCTGGACTGGAAAAGATATGCCGATCGAGCACATGAAAGAAGTATTAAACATCAAATACGAATAAAATACCCCCCCAATCACAACCCCATGCGGCGGTATGAAAAAATGCCGCTGCATCACAAACCAAATTGAGGAGAAAATCAATGAACAAAAAATATTTACCGAGCGCACTGATTCTTTATTTAAATTATTTTATCCATGGTGTCGGATGTTCTATTTTAGGACAGGCAGTGATCAAGGAAGCACTTGCAGCATCCTGGGGTGTAGAGGCTATGGCAATTACAGCCATTTCTGCGGCACTTGGACTGGGCAGACTGATCGCACTTCCATTTGCAGGTCCTCTTTCTGATAAGTTAGGCCGCCGTATCTCCACTGCAATCGGAAGCGGTTCTTATGCGATATACTTAATCGGACTTGCGCTTGCATTTAATGCAGGAACAAATGGCGGATATCAGATTGCATATATCTGCGCAATCGTTGGTGGTATTGCCAACTCTTTCCTTGATACCGGAATTTACCCGGCTGTAGGTGAGATCATTTATAAAGCACCGGGTGTTGCAACGATGGGAATTAAATTTTTCATTGCAATCGCACAGATGATCCTGCCGTTCGTACTTGGCGCAACCGTAGCAACAACAGCAGCAGGTCTTACATCTTATAACACATTATTCTTTGGATGTGGTATCATTTATATTGTATTATTAGTACTGGTAATGCTTTTCCCTCTTCCGGATGCGGATCAGAAGGCAGCGGGAGAAAAAGAAGGACTGATCGCCAGCTTAAAACATACACATTTTTCCATCGAGTCTGTTGCGATGATCCTGATCGGATTCACCTGTACCGGTACATTCCAGCTCTGGTTAAACTGCGCACAGAACTTTGCAAAAGAAAATGTGGGCTGGACAGATCCTTCCATTATGCAGACTTACTATTCCGCAGGAACCATGCTTGCTTTGATCGTAACTGCATTACTGACAAGAAAAATTAAAGACGTCAGATTTATTCTGATTTACCCGGTAATTTGTCTGGCTACACTGGTTGTTGTATTAGTCGGAAAGAGCCAGCCTCTTATGATCGCAGGTGCATTCTTAATCGGCTGGGCAGGCGCAGGCGGATTACTTCAGATCGCTACATCAGTCTGCAACATGCTTTTCCCGAAAATCAAAGGAACGGTAACTGCACTGGTTATGATCGCATCTTCTCTGTGTAACTACACGATCCTGACAGCAGCATCCAAAATGCAGCCTTCACAGGTTATGGTTATGAATATCGTGCTGACAACAATCGGTGTGGTACTGGGATTATTTGTAAACCTTCGTTACACAAGTATGGTTGAGCAGGCACAGGCAGATAATTAGGAGAAGATCTATTAAAGTAAAAACAGGAGGAAAAATAATGAGTTCATATGTAGAAGTTCGTGGTGTGAAAATCGGTGAAGGCGTACCAAAAATCTGCGTACCGATCGTTGGCAAAACAAAAGAAGAGATCCTTGCAGCAGCAAAGTCTTTTGCAGATGTAAAGATGGACGTTGTTGAGTGGCGTGTTGACTGGTTTGACGGCGTGTTCGATTTCGCTCAGGTAGAGGACGTGTTAAAAGATCTGCGCCCGGCACTTGGTAATACACCGATCCTGTTCACTTTCCGTACCTCAAAAGAGGGTGGCGAGAAAGCAATCGAGCCGGATGTTTATGTAGAGTTAAACAAAAAAGCAGCAGCAACCGGACTGGTTGACTTAGTTGACGTGGAAGCTTTCACAGGTGATTCTTATGTGAAAGAGATCATCGAAGCTGCACATGAAGCGGGTGTGGCAGTTGTCGCTTCTAACCATGATTTTGACAAGACACCGGACAAAGATGATATCGTTGGACGTCTCCGCAAAATGCAGGAATTAGATGCTGATATCCCGAAGATCGCTGTAATGCCGCAGAACAAAAAAGATGTCTTAACACTTCTTGCAGCAACGGAAGAGATGGTATCTGAATATGCAGACAGACCGATCATCACTATGTCTATGGCAGGAACCGGTCTGATCAGCCGTCTGTGTGGTGAAGTATTCGGTTCTGCACTGACCTTTGGCGCAGTTGGAAAAGCATCTGCACCGGGACAGATGAACGCAGCAGATTTAAATACTGTTTTAAATCTGATCCATGAGAGTATGTAATAAGCGTATTTTTGAAAAGGATGTCCCGTATCGAGACAATTCTCATAAGTAACAAAAACCGGATGTCAAATGAAGTGTCTTTTGACACCCGGTTTTTTAATTCACAGGAAATCAAATTTGAAAAAAACCAGAGAAATCTGATAGGATATAATAATAAATGAGCGAATCTGTATGTCAAAAAAGTTATACGAAGGAAGGAGAAAAGGCTGCATGAAAAAGTTTATTCATGTCATAGACGAAAGTCTTGAAGAAATTCTGATGGTTCTCATGTTAGCGGCTATGACGTTAATTATGGGATGTCAGGTATTTTCCAGATATATTCTTGGAGTATCGCTTTCGTGGTCAGAGGAGATCACAAGATATCTTTTTATATGGTCTGCATTTTTAAGTGTGAGTCTCTGTACCAGAAAATGCATTTCTATCAAGGTGGATCAGTTTATCAAAATGTTCCCAAAACGTGGAAAAACTATTTTTAAAATCACAAATCTGACCGTAGAATTTGTATTTTTTGTTTATCTGATACCGTTCTCCTTCCTGTATTTAAAGGCAACGATCGAGAGTGGACAGGTCAGCCCGGCATGTGGACTGCCAATGTATTATGTACAGTCGGCCCCGTTTTTCTGCTTTATTCTGACCGCATTCCGTATCGTGCAGCGCTGGTTTGGTGAGTGGCGTATTTTGCTTGGAAAAGAAAAGAAGCCATTAGAAGAGGGTAATATCGCGTCCGTGATCGAGGAAGCAGTGATTGAGGCTCCGGAACAGCCGGATCATGTAAATACAGATGATTCACATTCTGCAGTGGGAAAGGAGAAATAGATGTCAGCAGTTGTTGTTTTTATTATTTTTGCCATATGTCTTATCATTGCAATTCCGATCTCTATTTCACTTGGAATTGTAGCTGTACTGCCGGGAGCATTTGATGCTTCTTTTACGGCAAGTGCCGGATATGTCATCCGTTCCATGGTCGGAGGAATTGACAGTTTCCCGTTACTTGCAGTGCCGATGTTTGTGCTTGCGGGAATCCTCATGGCACACGGCAAGATTTCAGAAAAATTATTTGATGTATTTGTATATTTCCTTGGAAATAAAAGAGCGGGGATTCCATGTGCAGTGATTATTACCTGTCTGTTTTATGGTGCAATCTCAGGATCAGCCCCGGCGACGGTTGCGGCAGTCGGCAGTATGACGATCCCGCTTCTGATCGAGCTTGGTTATGAGAAAGATTTTTCCACGGCGATCGTTGCTGTGGCAGGCGGTCTGGGAGTTATCATCCCGCCGAGTATTCCATTTATCATGTATGCGATGGCGACCGGTGAATCAGTCAGTGATCTGTTTTTAGCAGGAATCGTACCTGGAATGATGATCAGTGCACTGCTGATCTTTTATGCATATTATTACTGCCGCCATCATGGAGAAGACAGAGAAAAGATTCAGGCAAAAATGAATCAGCTCAAAGAAAAAGGTTTCTTCAATATTTTAAAAGAGAGCATCTGGGCACTGCTCAGTCCGGTGATCGTACTTGGCTGTATTTATACCGGTGTGGCATCACCGACAGAGGCGGCTGTCATTTCTGGATTTTATTCTTTATTTGTCAGTGTGTTTATTTATAAGTCCATTAAAGTAAAACA